>Ga0209415_10010799_pt1 | contig 15456 bp, 13 predicted proteins | sample PeaSoiSIISIP2007_FD_187696 | JGI IMG/M metagenome (GOLD analysis project Ga0209415, IMG submission 187696) | Peat soil microbial communities from Weissenstadt, Germany - SII-SIP-2007 (SPAdes) (version 2) | ecosystem: Environmental > Terrestrial > Soil > Wetlands > Peat | place: Germany... | reverse complement strand
GTCCTCACGGGGAATCGCTGAGCGGGATCGGGGTCGTCGTGGCGGCGAGCGGGAAATTCAGGCTCCAGGCGCTGCCGAGGTCGCCGCCGATGTCCCAGCCCGCGGGCGGTTGGAGCTGCGACAGATTGTCGGTCACGGCGTTGCCGCGGCCGATCTGTGTCGGTCCGTAAGGATAAAACAGCAGGCATTGCGGGCTCGGGCTCGCCAGCGCGGCGCCGAGATCGATCTGCAGATGCGTCGCATCCACCCGCGCGCAGGAGACCGCGGCGATTACCGGGCCCGGGCTCGCGACCGAGCCGCCATCCATGACCGCCCAGCCGGCCCCGGCGGCCGCCAGCAGCGGCACCAGCAGGTCGTTGCCGGCATCGTGCTGCACGGTAATGACAACGGTGGTGTTGCTTTCACGGAACGCATGCACGATCCGCGGTCCGCCGACCGTTGGCATACCGGCAGGGATGGCCGCGAGCGAATCGGCTCGGCCGGCGGCCAGCGCGGCACGCGCGGCAATCGGCGCCGCGAGCTGGCCGAAACGGAGGTTGTCGGCAACGTCGCGATGCGCGGGGTCGCCGCCCGAGAACGCACCCGTTGCCGGGTTCCAGCTTGCGCCGCGCGGGTTGGAGTCGGACGTCATCGGCAGCGCGATCACGACATTCTGGGTCGGATCGGCAGCGATCGCCGCCACCGTTTCGCGATGCATCTGAATTCCGTCGGCGTTGCTGTAAGGGATCGCGTTCCACCACAGCAGCGGCAGGCTGGTCGCGGACCGGCCAAGCATGCCGCGCGCGAGCAGCAGAAAACGCTCCGCCGCCGCCATGAACTTGGCCTTTTCGGCATAGGGCCGAAGGCTGTCGGTCTCGTTCCAGGGCCATAGCAGGAAGTCGATGTCGCCGAGGTCGGCCGGGCTCTGTCCGGCGAGATAGGTCTGTACCGCGAGCCCGTCGGCGCCCAGCGTCCAGCCGGCTGGGTTCGATCCGTCGCCGGGATCGTTCACGAACGAACCGGGAAACACGCTCTCCTGGTAGATGCCGTGACCGCTGATGCAAGTGTAGGAACTGCCGCTGCCCCAGACACCGGTCACGTTCCACGCCGCCGCGCCGAGGTACCAGGCGACGCCCTGAGCCATCAGGTTCCAGGCGCCGTCGGTGAGCGAGTAGCCGGCGTTCGACTGGCCGATGACGACCAGGTTGACGCCGCGCCGCGGACCGACCGGCCAGCGTGCCTGCGCCTGGGTGAGGATCGCAACCTCGGGGTCGGTGAGGGCGCGCTCCCAGGTTGCGGCCTCGTGCATCCAGACCTGCGCCGCGCCCTGGGTCGTCGTGTCGTGCAGCAGGACCATCGGCTGCGGCGTCGCGGAGGTGATCGGGTTGGCGACGCCGGTCGCGACCCGGGCGCCGTCGAGCCAGACATCGATGCCGGCACCGGGCGTGTTGCGCAGGACGATCGCATGCGTGTGCCGCCGGTCGAGCGCGCCCGTCAGAACGACGCTCGCGGATGCGGGAAACAGAACAAGGCGCGTTCCCGCCGAACTATCGGCTTGCAGGACATTGACGCCGCCAAGCCGAAGCAGTGTCACGGGCGCCGCGTTCTGGCTTGTCGTGCCCTGACGCCAGTTGGGTCGTGTCCAAACGAGATAGCGTGTCCAGGCAACGTTTGCCGCCGCCGGCACGTCCGCTACCTGCCAGCCGAGGTTGGGGTCGAGCGCAGGTGCCAGCAATCCGCTGCCGCCGGCGATCAATCCGGCCGCACCAAGCAACCCGGCGACGCGCGGCGTCGCCATCGGTGCCGTGCCGCTGCCCGTGGTGAAGGGCAGCATCGGATTGGCATTCCCCGACTTGTCGGCCAGACTGCCGATCGTCGCGTTCCATCCTGCGACCGGCGCGCCGGAAGGTGACAGGATCGAAGCGATCTGGCCGGCATCCCACCATCCGGAAAGATTCGGGATCGCACTCGGAAACGGTCCGGTGAAGCCGCCGCCACCCGAACCGCCGCTGCTGGTGCGTAACGGCCGCCAGAGCGCGCGCAGACCGCCGCCGAGCCCCATGGCGACGCCGGGGGCGATGAAGGCGAGTGTCATTTCAGGTCACCGAGATCGCGGTCGACACCCACGACGCGGCAGCGTCGGTCGTCTGCGCCCAGAAGAAATAGGTGCCGGCGGTGGCCGGGGCGTTGACGTAAGCGCCGTAGAAATCGACGTTGAAGTTGGTGGCCGTCGCCGCCCACGTCGTCGGCGCGCTGGTCGCCGAGATCGACCAGCCGAAATTCATCACGCTGCCGGGTGGCGCGGGATCGACCTGGACATTGATGCCGATGCCGGTTTGCCCATGGGTGTAGGTCGCGGCCGGCGGCAGGAAGCCGGGCTTGATCGTGTAGGTCGCCGCCGCCAGGGTCGAGGCTGTGAGCGTCGCGGCCGTGCCGGAGCCCGAGGCGTTGACCGCGAACACCTGCACATCGTAGCTCGTTGCGGCGGTGAGGCCGCTGACCGTGGTCGATGTGGTGGTCAGCGTGCTCGTCGCCGTTGTCCACGGCGTCGTGCCGGTGACGCGGAACTGCACCGTATAGGTCGCGACCGCGCCGCCGCTGCTAGGAGCGGCCCAACTCAGCGGCAAGGTCGTCGATGTTGCGGTACCGGCGGTGAGGCCCGTCACAGCTCCCGGAACTGCGAGCGCGCCGGTCGTCGCTGCCGTCGCGACCGCCGAAGCCGGACCGCTGCCGGCGGCATTCGCGGCGATGACCTGGAAGTCGTAGCTGGTGCTCGCTGTCAGGCCGGTGACGCTGAAGCTTGTTACCGAGACGGTCGAACTCGCCGTGGACCACGGCGTCGTGCCGGTGACGCGGAATTGCACGGTATAGGTCGCGGGCGCGCCGCCGCTGGCGGGCGCGGTCCACGACAGTGCGACGGCGGTCGAGGTCGGATTTGCCGCGACCAGGCCGGTGACCTGACCGGGCGGCGTCGCGGCGGCGGCCGAGGTGGTCGCGCTGACCACCGGCGAGGCGGTACCCGCGCCCGAGGCGTTGACGGCGAAGACCTGGAAATCGTACCCGGTCGATGCCGCCAGCCCCGAAACGGTCGCCGACAGTCCTGCGATCCCGCTGCCGGAAGTGGTCCATGGCGTGGTGCCGCTGACCCGGAACTGCACGGTGTAGCTCGCCGGCGCGCCGCCGGAACCAGGGGCGTTCCAGCTCAGCGCGACGCTGGAGGTGGTGACGGAACCGGGACTGAGGCCGGTGACCTGGCCCGGCAGCGCCGGCAGCGTCGTTGCCGACACGATTGCCGATGGCGGCCCACTGCCGGCGGCGTTCACGGCAATGACCTGGAAGTCGTACCCCGTCGACGCGGCGAGGCCCGAAACGGTCGTGGTGAGGGCGGCGATGCCGCTCGCCGACGTCGACCAGATCGTGCTGCCGGTGATGCGAAACTGCACCGTGTAGCTTGAAACCGCGCCGCCCGAGCCCGGCACCGACCAGCTGAGCACCATGCTACCGGCCGTCGCGCCGCTCGTTGCCAGTCCCGCGACCTGCCCCGGCAGCGCGGGCGCGGCGGCCGTCGTTGCGTGCGCGAGCGACGAGGCGGCGCCGCTGCCGGTGGCGTTCACCGCAATGACCTGGACATCGTACGCCGTCGCGGCGGCGAGACCGGCCAGCGTGAAGCCGGTGGCCGCGACGGCCGTCGATGCGGTCGTCCAAGGGGTGGTGCCGGTGACACGGAACTGCACCGTGTAGGTTGTCGGCACGCCGCCTAAGGCTGGTGCGCTCCAGGTCAGTGGCACGGTGGAGGCTGTGGGGGTTCCGGTGGCGAGGCCGGTCACCTGACCCGGAACGGCCTGCGTGTTGGCGGCGCCGATCGCGGCCAGCACGATCGTGCCGCCGGAATAGCTTGCCGCGCGCAGGCTCGCCATGAGGCCGGTCTGCAATGTCGTCGCGCCGGTAGAGGTGGTGATGCCGGCGGCGAAGGTCACCGCGCCGCCCGAGAGATTGAGCACGTCGCAGGCAAAGCCGCTACCCATGTTGGCGAATGCCGGCGTGAGCGTCAGCGGCGCGCTGCAGAGGAGAATGCTGTTGTTGTGCACCGAGCCGTCGAGCGTCGTGTTGGCGGTCAGCTCCACCACCGGCCGGCGGTACCCGGGCAGCTTGGCGGCGGCCCAGGTCCAGATCGCGTTGAGCGTCTGGCGGGCGAGGACGTTGCTGCCCTGGCCAACCCAGAACGTGTCCGTGTCGGTCGCCGCGACCGCCGGCGGCGACTGGTCGATGGTCTGCGCGTTCAGCAGGTTGGCATAGTCGATCGTGTGATCGGCGCCGCCCTGGCTGATGCCAACGAGATCGGTCGCGGCGATCGTGCTGACCGTCGGCAGCGCCGTGATGCTGTACGAGGTGGCGCCCGTGCCGCTCGCCGAGATGACGCCCGCGCCGGTGATCGAGATGTTCGAGCCGGCGGTGAACAGGCCGCGCAGCATCGCGAGCGGCAGCAGGCGCGGCGCGCCGGCGCTGCTCAGGACCGCCTGATCGGACGGCAGCAGCACCGTTTGCACCGGGAACGCGCCGTGATCGGTGCCGTTGGCTTCGATCGCGCCGGCCGAGATATCAAGCCCGGCGCCGAGCGCGATCGGTTCCGGACCGCCGGCCCCGAGGCTGACGCGCCCGAGCAGGTTACCGGAGGCGAGGGTGAGCGCGGGCTGGGTGCCGGCGAGAAGCTCGCCGACCGATGCGGACCGGACGACGCCATCGCTCTGGCTGAGAGGAAGTTCGTCCGCGGCCGACACTGACGTGGCGGGCGGCAGTTGCGGAATGGTCGGCATGAACACCTCGGCGAAGCCGCGCGGGCGGCGGTCGGTCGTAACGGTGAAGGAAGATCGGCGGCGGCCGTTCGGCGAAACCGCCAGGCGAAACGGTCAGGCGAAACGCTCGGGCCGCACGGTTGTGGAACGGTCAGGCGGAGCTGGTGTCGATGACGAGCCCGAGCCGCGCAAGTTGCGTGATCAGACTGGCGAGCGCGGCATTGCCGCCGCGCGAGCCGGAGATCGTCGGCACCGATATCGGCGCCGCGCCGGCGAAACCAAGCAGATCGCCGCTCGCACCGAGCTGGACGCCGCCGCCGCTCTGGCCCTGCAGATGCAACGTCACCGCCGCATCCGTTCCGGAAGCGGCGATGACGGGGCTGCCGCCGCCGGCCGCGCCGATCACCTGTACCTGGTTTGCGGAAGCGGCGGTCGTCGCCGGCGAGAGCTTGACCAGCATGCTCGACGTCGCGTAGCTGCCGCCGAGCGCGACCTGCCCCGACCGGTCGAGGACAAGGTTCGGTGCGTGCACCGACCAGTCGTCGTTCTGGCTGTAGAATTGCAGCTGCTGGCCGGCATTGTTGACCGCGAAGCGGCGGAAATTGACGGGCTGCGAGGTATCCGCAAGAGCCAAATCGGCGCCGCCGGAATTGCTCAGCACCAGGGTACCCGGCTGCAACGTCGCGATAGCGGCGCCGCCGGCGTTCCACTGCCAGCCGATTCCTCCGGCCAGTGCCGAGACCCCGAGGCTCGCATCCCCGCCCATCAGCAGCTTGGTCGGATCGCTGACCACATGGGAACTGGCGAACGTACCGCCGATGAAGGCGTTGCCGATCCAGCCGACCGCGGGCGAGGTGCTTGACTGGAACTCCACATTGTACTTCGTGGTCCCGTTCGTTGCGTCGGCGGCGAGCGGCAGCTCGAAGCGACAGCCGACGAAGGTCAGGCCTGGACCGGCGCCACCGATAACATAGACGTCTGAGAAGCTGCCGTGCGCCGAGGCGCTGTTCCAGATGAAGTCGCAGCCGGTGAAGATGTTCTGTCCGTTGCCGACATCGTTGTAAAACAGGCCATGCTGCCCGTTGCGGTCCAATGAGCAGGCGACGAAGGTGTTGGAATTGATGCCGCCGGCCGCGTCGTAGATCGTCAGCCCGTAGCGACCGGCCGCGTACATGCCGCAGCTGTAGAAGGAGAATTGGCTCGATCCCGACAGAGACACGCAATCCTGTCCCGCCTGGCCGAAATCGCAGCCGACCATCGTCCAGTCGAAACAATTGGTCGCGGCGATGTTGTCGTATTTGTTGTTGAAGCTCGTGCAGTTTGTCAGCGTCGCCGCTCCGGACCACGCGATGCCGTTGATGCCATGGCCGGGGAATTCGGCGATCTCGACATGGCGCAGCGCGACCCAGTCGTAGCGCGGCGTCAGCGCGGCGTTCTGGAAGTCGATGCCGTGCGCAAGCTGATCGCCGGCGGGGTCGCTTTTGTTGCCGACCAGGCTCAGGCATTCGATCTCGACCGGCCGCCTGCGGTCGAACTGCGTTCCGCCGGTGAGGCGCACGGACAGCAACGGCGCCTGCGTGCCGACTTTCTGCGTGAGCAACGTGGTCCCGAGGCCGGCGCCACGAACGCGCAGGCTTCCCGAAAGGCTGAGCGCGCTAGCGAGGAACGTTCCTGCGGGCAGGTAGACCGAGCGGCCCGTTGTCTGCGCCGCGTTGATCGTTGCCTGCAAGGCAGCCGTGTCGTCGGTGACGCCGTCACCCTTGGCGCCGAAATCTCGCACATCGAATTCTTCGCCGAACCGGGCCGCGAGCGTGCGTGCGGCCGTCGAACCGCTGGCGGTCACGACCATCTGTGACGCGTCGACGCCAGCCATGCCGCTGGTGAACTGGGCGAAGCTCGCCGCCTTGTTCACCCCGCCTTGCGCAACCAGGAGTTGATCGGTGCCGGACAACGGCGAAGCCGCCGGCAACTGCGCCAGCGTAAGCGGCGCGGCGGTCGCTGCCAGCGTGCCCGAGGCGAGAGCAAGGCCGGCGCCGAGCGCGATCGTCTCGGGGTTTCCGAGACCGGCGCTCGCGCGTCCGAGCAGCGTTCCCGAGGTGACGGTCAGTTGCGGCTGGAGGCCGGCGACGATCTGTGCCCGCGACGCGGCCATCATCACGCCGGCGTGGCTGATCGGCAGCAGATCGGCGGTGCCGACGCTGCTTACGGTCGGCAGGGCGGCGATCGAGAATGGCGCCGTCGTCGCCGATAGCGTGCCGCCGGCAAGCGCCAGGTTGGCGCCGACGGCGATCGATTCCGCGCCGCCCGTGCCGGCGCTCGCCCGTCCGAGCAGGTTGCCCGAGCCGAGCACGATCTGGGCCTGAAGCCCGGCGGTGAGCGCCGCTACCGTCGTTGCCTTGTTCGAACCGGCCTGCCCAAGCGGCACGAGGTCGCCGGCCGATGGCGGGGCGGCGGCGGGAAGAGTGGCGACGGTGAACGGCGTTACCGTGGCCGAGAGCGTGCCGCCGGACACCTGGAGGTTGGCGCCGACCGCGATCGTCTCCGGGCCGCCGGTTCCGGCGCTGGCTCGGCCGAGCAGGTTGCCGGAGGCCAGCGTAATTTGCGGCTGCAGGCCGCCGGTCAGTGCCGCAACGGTCGTCGCCTTGTTGGCCCCCCCCTGGCCGAGCGGAACGAGGTCGCCGACGGCCGGTGGCGACGCCGCTGGCAGCGCGGCGACCGTGAATGGCGCCGCGGTCCCCGACAGCGTCCCGCCGGCCAGTTGAAGGTTGGCGCCGACCGCGACCTGCTGCGGCGTGCCGGCGGTCGCTGCCGTTCGTCCGAGCAGCGTGCCGCTCGCCAGAGTGATCGCGGGCTGCATTGCGGCGGTAAATTGCGCGAAGCTGGCCGCCTTGTTCGTGCCACCCTGGCTGACGGCTACGAGGTCCGTTGCCCCCGGCGTGGCCGCCGGCGGCAGATTGGCGACGGTGAACGGTGCGGCGGCCGCCGACAATGTGCCGGCACTCAGTTCCAGGTTGGCTCCGACGGCCAGAGTTTCGGGCGCGCCGGTGCCCGCGCTGGCGCGGCCTAGCAGGCTACCGGAGGGGACTGCGAGTTGCGGCTGCAAGCCGGCCGTGAGCTGGGCGAAGCTCGCCGCCTTGGTCACGCCGCCTTGTGCGACGGGCAGCAGGTCGCCAGCCGCGGGGGGTGCCGCGGCAGGCAGCCCGGCGACTGCGAGCGGTCCCGTCGCCGCCGACAGCGTGCCGGCCGCGAGCACGAGATTGGCGCCGAGCGTCACCGGTTGCGGCGGACCGCTGTTCGCGTCGACGCGGCCTAGCAGTTCGCCGGGCGGGACGGACAATAGAGGTTGCAAACCGGCCAGGATCTGCTGGCGCGTCACCTTGCGAACGGTGCCGTTCTGGCTCAGCGCGAACGTATCGGTATCAGCGACGCTAGTCGCGGTGGGGAGTTGGTCGATCGTCGGCATGGGTCAGGGTCCGAGCACGATGGGGTTGCCGTTCTGGTCGGTGAGTGTAGCGCCAGTATTGGTCGTCAGCGCGCCGGACGGCGAAGGCGGCGCCGACAGCGCAAGGACCGGCAGCAGAACGCTGCGATTGATGGTCCGCCCGTTGGCCGTGCCGATGGTCAGCGTGACCGTATAGGTCGTTCCGGCCATGCCGGCGCCGAACCACATCACCGCGATGGCGCCGTCGGCATTGACGCCGTTCAGCGTCAGGTCGCCCGGGTTGGCTGGCGTTATCGCGACATCGATCGTGGAGATTCCGTCGCCGGGATTGCCGACCAGCGCCGGCGTAATGTCAAATTGGTAGTCGAGGACCTCAGCGGGATCTTTGGCCGGCCAGGAGAGCGGTGCGGGAGCAGCGGCGAGCGTACCGCGGGGAACGGGAATGAAGGCGTCGAGCAGCAGGTTGCGCGCGCTGCTCGGCCGCCAGACATGGGTGGCCGGCGTGGGCATGACGTTACTCCGATGATGGCGGGGAAGGGCGGGCGCAGGGCCCGCCGATCACGGAATGGTCGCGTTCGCGGCCGGCAGCGTGGTCGAGAAACCGTTGATCACGATGCTGCACCCATAAACGAAGTTTTCGATCGCCTGGGCAAAGGCGGTGAACTGAGCCACCGAGAAGCTGTGCGCGGCGCCAGAGGCGTCGGGGTAGGGCAGCGAGGTCAGCCCGTCGGGGAAGCCCTTTCCCGCATTGATGCCCGTCATGATGGCGCCGATCGCAGCCTGCGCCGCCGGCGATGTGGCGTAGGTCGCATCGAGTGCCGGGGTGCCGGTGGAGGTCACGGCCAGTCCGCCCGCGAGCAACGCGGCGGCGAGCTGGGGCGGCGTCGGCGGCGTGGTTGCCGGCGCCGTAAAGGTTGACCCGTTATAGAGCCAACCGGGAGCGATGCCGGCGATCCCGGTGCATTCGACCCAGGTCAGCGTTGGGTAGAAACGACCGCTCGGATCGGTGCTGGTCAGCTCGTAGACCGATGCGTTGACGATATGCGCCCATTGGCGCGCCGTGCCGCTCATCTCAATACTCCACCATCACGAGACCCGGCGCGCCCTGCCCGCCGAGCGGGTTGACACCATAGCCCGGGCCCGCGCCCGAGCCAGGCGCCTGGCCGTTTTGGAACGCCGCGGAAAAGCCGGCGGCCGCGCGCCCGCCGCCGCCGAACAGCGAAGCCCCACCGACGGGGGCGGCGACCATCGCGCCGTTGGCGCCGAAGCCGTCGCCGCCGCAGCCGCCCGATAGATTGACGTCCCCGCCGGCGCCGGCTCCCCCGGCTCCGCCGGGCGAGGAGGCGAGCTGGAAGATGCCGCCGGCGCCACCGGTCGCCGAGCAGAACGTGCCGAACGAAGAACTACCGCCGTTGCCCGCGCTCCCGCCGCCGCCGCCGCCGGCGCCCCCCGCACCGATGGTGACCGGAACGGTCTGGCCGGGCGTCAGGCCCGAAAGGAACTTGATCGCGGCCCCGCCGGCTCCGCCGGCTCCGCCCGGTTGCGTCAGCGTGGCGCCCGCGCCGCCGCCGCCGCCGCCGACCACGGTCACCTTGCAGCGCGTGACGCCGGCAGGAACGGTGAAGGTGCCGCTGGCGGTGAACGCCTCGGTGCTGGCGAACCCGGGACGCAGGGTGTTGAGCTTGAAGGCGATGAACGGCGCCGTCGGCAGCGTTGCGATGCCCGCGGCGGTGATCTGCGACTGACCAAAATTGACCGTGACGACATAGAGCCCGACCCAGCCGTTGTCGACCGGCGGTGTCGTCTGGGTGCCGGTGATGGCCGGAGCACCGGCTTTCAACTGCAACGAGGCGCGCTGGCTACGTTCGGTGTTCTGCGGCGTGCCGGTGTTGTTGGGGCCGCTGAAGGGTTGTGCCGGGTTGGCGGCATTGTAATAGGGCAGCACGACAGGGTTGACGTCGCTTTCCAGCAGCGTCGCCTGGATGAGATAGTTGATCGACTGACCGGACGTGGTCGGCGCGGCAAGGGTAAAGCTGGTCGTGCCGGTATTGATGCCAACCTTGACCAGCGGGTCGGTCGTGTCGGCACCGAGCGAGCCATAGGGATTGGCGTCCAGCACCGTCATCTGGGCAATGCTGCCCGGTCCGACGTTGACCGTCAGCGATGCGGGCGAGGTCGGCAGGCAGGCCAGCCCGTCGACGACCGTTCCCGACCCGAGTGCGGCCTGCGCCAGATAGCCGAGCGCCACCATGGCGTTGCGGTTGGTTGACAGCAGGTCCGTATCGAGCGGTATGCCGCCCGGATAGACGATGATCCTGTCCATTATGTCCTCAGAGGAAAAGCGAGCCGCGACGCGGCGCGGAGATCAGTTGCTGATGCGCAGCCAGGCGATCGCGGTCACCGGCAGCACCGAGGCGACGGCGGCGGCGATATCGGCGTCGCTGGTCTGCCCCTCGATCATTGTGAGACCAGCATATTCGATCGCGCCCTCGCCGTATCCGCCGGCGCCGCTGCCCCAGCCGGCGACCGTTGCAACGCCGCCGCCGCCGGGGCGATAGGCGGTGACGAAACATTGGAGCGGAAGCGTCAGGTTGCCCCAGCCACCGCCCGCACCGTAGCCGACGCCGCCAATTGTGTATCCGCCGGTATCGGAGCTCCGGGCGGGCTCGAAGATCGCCGGAGCGCGGCCGGTGAGATCGGTCAGCGCCGAGTTGATCGCCGCGCGGGTCCCGCGCTCACGCAGCAGTTCGGCGCCGATGCGCTGGCGGTAGGAGGTATCGCTCTCGGCCGGGCGGCGCTGAAGATTGGCGCCGAAATAGTCCTGCGCGATCACGTCCAGCCAGACATCGGTCGCGGTCGCGATGCGGGTCTGCGCGCGGACATAGAGCAGCAGGCTATAGGTCCAGGCCCAGCCGGAGGCGACGCCATTCAGCACCGCATCGAGCACTGGCGTCGAGTCGGGATACCAACCGCGCGGCAGGACGGCCTTGATCCGCGACATCATGTCGGGAATGTCACCGGTCATGCGCGCGCTCCACGTTGCTGTACCACGATGATCCCGGGCGGCTCAGTTCACCGCGACGATGCCGGCGGCAATGCGCTGGCTCTGCGTCGGCGTGATATCGACGCTGCCGCCGTTGAGCTGCGCCAGCGCGACGTTGGTGACCGTGGGGCTGGCGTCGTAGGCGATTTGCGCCAGGCGCGAATACGGCAGCGGCGCGCCGATCGGGAGGGCATTGATCCAGGAGGTGATCGCTGCCGCCACCGGTCCGACGATCAGGGATTTGTTGGCGGTCGGGGCGACGGTGATGATGAGCGAAACGTTGGCGCTGAGCAGCTGCGGCGGCAGCACGGCATAGAAGGAGCCGACTGGCCGCACCGCGTCGATCGCCGCCTGGACCGCGGCGAGCAGCGGCGTCGCTGGGGCGCCGGAACCATCGTCCACCGTGACCACGAACTGTCCCGCCATCGGCGCGCCGGTCGGATCGACGTTCTCCTGGATCGTGTAGTCCAGTCCCTGTTGGACGGAGGTGACGGCATAGGCGACGGCCGCCGGCGTGGCGCGCGAGCGGCTGTTGATGTAGGCCTGGAACCGGGCACGAAAGGCCGCATCGGCCTCGGCGTCGAGACCGCCCTGCATCGGCGCCGCGTTCTGCACGGTATCGATGCCGGGCAGCGCGCTCCCCAGCAGCGTGATCGTGCCCGCCTGCACGTTCCCCGCCGATCCGGCGGTGACCGCCACGACCGGCACCGACAAGGACGGGGCGCCGGCAGCGATGACGTAACCGTTCTGTGCCGTCGACCAGGCCTGCGATGTGGTGTCGATGCTGACGGCGAAGCTTTGCGACCCGTCGGCCGTGAGCACCAGCGTCCCCGCCGGCAAAAGCGCTGGCTGGGTCGGCGTGAAACGGGAGAACGTCACCATGCCCACCGCCGGCGTCGCCGGCAGGCGGGTGAGGGAGAAATCGCCCATCCACGTATCGAGATCGGGGCCGTTGCTCGTTGCCGCCCGCGTCGTCTGCAGAACAAGCAGGCTCAGCCACTGCATCCACAGACCGATCGAGGCTGAGGCTTCGATCACCGCGCGCAACGTCGAGCCGATCGTTAGGTCGAGCAGCGTGCTGGCCGAGGCCTGCAGCTGGGCGGCCATGTTCTGCACCAGCGTGTCGAAAGTCTGGAGCTGCAGCTTCATCGCTCAGACACTCACCGAGAATGACAGGAGTTGCGTCGCGCCCGTATCGGCGTCGACGTAGCGGATATGCACGTAAACGCTGCCGTCGCCGCCCGCACCGAAACTCACGTCGATTACCGGCTCGGGTTGCCGCGCGACCGCCTGTTCCTGGAAGATCTGGCTGCGGATCACGGCGCGGATGTTGGCGATGTTCGCAGGCTGGCCGATGAACTGGCCGAGCCCGGCGCCGTAGGTCGGCTGCCAGATGTAGTCTCCGGGGTTCGTCAGCAGCCGGCGGAGCACGCGCTGCTGTCCGAGCGTCGTTCCGGTAGCGGCGGCAAGATCCCCCGTCGGACCGAGGTTGAGGTCGGAGCCCCATTGGTGGAACAGATCGGCCATCGCTCAATCCTGTGGCGAAGGCAGGTCGGTGCGTCCGCCCTGCGGGTCGGCATGGGTGTGCTGGTCGTAGCGGGCCCGGAGTCCTTGCAGGCTGCCATGCGCGTCGGAAATGTCGCCCGTTGCGCTGATAGTACCGGTGACCGTGACGTTGCCCGCCAGCTTCCAGTTCTGCGCCTGGCCCTCGATGGAGCCGTCGTTGTGCAGTTTGAGGAAACTCCCCGACTGATGAACCAGCCAGAGCTCGCCCGCGGGCGCCGGCGGCGGTTGGGCCGTGTTGCTGAAGGCGCGGCCGACGATGACGCCATGCTCGGCGTCGTCCTCCTGCCAGACCAGCAGCACCTGGTCGCCGGGCGAGGGCGGGCAGGAGAGACCCCAGCCGGCGCCGATCCATGGCGACAGAATCGGCAGCCATCCCGAAATGACACCCTCCGGCTGCACCGCCACCCGGGCGGTGTAGGTGCTCGGATCGACGCTTGTCACCACGCCGAATCTCGGCCTGCCGGACGCCTGGTCCATCGCCGCGGCATGGCCCTTGACGGCATTGATGAAACGATCGACCGTCATCCGGTGACGCTCGCGACGATATCGGCCGGCGGCGTCGTCTGGCTGCCGACGCTGCTGTTCTTGGCGCGGACCTGCTGGACGAACCCCTCGTCGGTCGACAGCCGACGCTCGATCTCGTCGACATGGTAAATCTGGTCGAACGCGGTGCCGGTGCCGGCGAGGGCCACGATATCGCGCGGCGTCAACGCCAGTTCCCCCGGCATCGTCGCGGTGATGATCCGCTCGTGCCGGGTCAGTTCGGCGAGCTTGGTCTGCGCCAGCTGTAACGCCTCGCCCGTCGTCAGGTTGGGGCGAACGAAGACGTATTGTTGCGGCGTCAGGCTGCCGCTCCGCGACGGCGGCGCCTGGGAGGAGCGGGCTGTCTGCGTGAAGGCGTTCTGCTGGCGGCTGTTCCAGCTTTTCACGGTGACCTCGATGTCGCGGGCCAGCGTCAGGGATCGCTCCATTGTCAAGGCGGTCACGTTGGCGGGCGCCAGCGCTGTGCCGAACGGCACCAGGGTCAGTGCCGGTATCGTTGCGGTCGTGGGAGGCTGAAAGTAGAGTGTCGTGCCGCTGACGAAGACGTCGAACCCCTCCTGCTGGGCGAGGAAGACGAGCAGATCCCACTCGGTCGTCGCGCGGCTGAACTGGTCCAGCGTCGTCCGGTCATGCTCGAGCTGGTAGTAGCGGCCGACCGGTGCCGTCGTCGCGGTGACGTTGGCCGTCAGCCCGTGCCGGCCTGCGAGGATGGTCGCGATCTCGCTCGAGGTGTGGTTGGAAAACGTCTCCTGCGTGCGCGCCTCGATGAGCAGGGCCGTCAGATCGCGACCCTCGATCGTGGCAACCCGGTTGACCGGATCGATATCGACCAGATCCACGGCGCCGACGATGAGGCTTTGCCAGCTGCCGATGCCGAATTCCGACAGCGACATCCGCACCTCGATCACGATATCCGATGTGGCGGACCAGAACGCAGCGCCCGTGGCCGGATCGGCGGACAGCGCGACCTCGACAAGGAAACGATCGGCGGCATAGTAGTTGTTGCTGGCGACCTCGGCCCGCACTGCGCCGGCGACCGGGGCGCCGTTGGCGAGCACCTGCAGCCGCGGCTGACGCCAGGCGCCGCCCAGATCACTGAGCGGCAATTCCGCCCCCGGCGGTTGGGTCGATCGGCGGCAGATTGAGCGTCGTGACGCCGATCAGCATGGGATCGCTCAAGCCGTTGAGCTGCGCGATGCGGATCCATTGCGTGGCGTCGCCAAGCTGTTCGGCGGCGATACGGAAGAGATTGCCGCCGGCGACGACGAGCGTGTTCACGCGGACCTCCCGGAACGATCAGGTTGAAGCGTTGGCGAGGTTGACCGAGGTCCGCGCGACATAGGCGCGGGCGGTCACCAGGGCGCTGAGATTGCCCGCGCTCTGGGCCGCCGACTGCAACGTCGCCGTTGCGGCGGACGGGTCAGTGACCCCCAGCAATCCGGGTCCGGCCGTGCCGGCGGGGATCAGCGCGGACGCCGAGGCAATGCCATTGCCCAGAGCGGACTTGGCTCCGGTGAGGCTCGATTGCGCGGCCGTGTAGCCGGCGGTGCCGAGGGTTGCGGCGCCCGGCGCACCGATCGCCGTGCCGACGCTGCCGAGGTTGATCCCGGCGGGCGCGGCCAGCCCCGTTGCGGTGCCGATATCGGCCGCCGCCGCGCCCAGCAGCGACACGCCGGCCGCGACGGCAAGCCCCGTCGCGCTTTGCACGACCTTGCAGGTCACCGTGTAGGGGATCCACCAGGGCGCTTGATAGTCGGCCTGAAAATTCTCGATCACGACCAGATAGAAAAAGACGTCCCATGCCAGCGGCAGCGGCAGCCCGACGCTGCGCAATGCGTCGAGTTCCAGCGCACGGGTCGCGGCATCGGAGCCTGACAGGATACCGGCGAACTGGATGTCGGCGTCGGCCGGGCCAAGCGCGTCAACCACGCGACCGCCGCCGGGCAATTGCGAAGCTCTACGACGAGGGGCTCACCGGGACGTCGCTCACGCTACCCAGCGCCCTTCCCGGCTACCGCCACGTATACCATCTTTATGTGGTCGAGACGGAAGAGCGCGACGGGTTGCAAGCCTTCCTCGACTCGCGGGGC
>Ga0209415_10010798_pt1 | contig 15456 bp, 14 predicted proteins | sample PeaSoiSIISIP2007_FD_187696 | JGI IMG/M metagenome (GOLD analysis project Ga0209415, IMG submission 187696) | Peat soil microbial communities from Weissenstadt, Germany - SII-SIP-2007 (SPAdes) (version 2) | ecosystem: Environmental > Terrestrial > Soil > Wetlands > Peat | place: Germany... | reverse complement strand
CCAGGGCCGCCGAGCCGCTCATGGCCAGGCCATGCATCAGCCGGGCGCGGCGGCTGAGGAAATAGCTGCCCACCACCACTTTCCCATGACCCGGCCCCACCGCGTGAAAGACGCCATACAGGAACGACAGGGTGATAATGGCGATGGCCGGTTGCCATCCTCCCTCGTCGCGCACCAGACGCAGATCGGCGCGGATGCGGCTGTTCAGCTCGCGCTGGACGCCGACCAATGCCGCCAGCCCGCTGCGCAATGGTTCCGGCAGGTTGGGGGTGATCATGTCGGGGCTTTGCGGCGGCGTCGGGGTGGCCGTCTCGGTTGCGCCGGCATCGGGCTTGCCGAACATGTCGGCGGCGCTGGCGGCGCTTAACGGAGCCGTCAGCAGGGCCAGGACGAACAGAAGTCGCTTCAGCATGTGATCTCGGCGATTTGAGGGAAGATGGAGCCGTAATAAAGCGGGTGGTCTTTGTCCTCGGCGACATGGGCCTTGCAGGCGGCGGAGCCTTCGCCTTCGACGGCAGCGCCCTTGCCTTTGACCGGCCCCACATCGACGTAATAGCTGTCGTCCCAGATGCCGATCTTCAGCGGCGCTCCGGCGATTTCGGTCGGCTTGACCAGACGCACGGTAAACAGATAGCGCAGCTTCTCGCCATCCATACGGGCAGTGAAGCCTTCCACATCGGGCTTGATCTTCAGGGGTTGAGCCCCCAGCCAGATATGGGTGAAGTAATCATAGCCCTTCAGATTGGAGAAGGCGTTCTGTTGCAGCTTGGCGATTTCGGCGGGGCTGAAGGGGGCGCGGCGGTCGCCGCCCATGCCCTTGACCTTGCGGATGTCCGACAGCACGGTGGCCGAGAAATCCTCGTCAAAGCTCCAATCCTCGCGCAGGGTCGTCACCTTGCCGTTTTCCATCTGGGCGGTCACGATGGTGTCCACCCAAACATGGGGATGGGCCAGCGCCGCGCCGGGCAGCAGGCTGATGAGCAAAGCGATGAAAGCGGGGCGGCGCAGCAAAATGGGGCGGACTCCGAGGGAATGCACTGTCTGCATGACCGCCGATTATGGCGGAATGATGATCAGTTGCCGGTCTCGCCAACCCAGCTGCGCAAAGTGGACTTCACGGCGGTCAGGGCGTTATGGATCAGCTGGCGGGCGCGGCGGTAGGTTTCCAGCCGCTCCAGATGATCATGGGCCCAGCCCTTCCAGCGCAGCAAGGTGGTTTCCAACGCCACGAACCAGCGCAGGGTCGACAAAGCCGGGTGGCACAGGGCGTAAAGCCTGGCCCACACCGCCATGCCGGCCACCTTGGCCGCCAGCAACGCGGCCAGTCCCGACAGGAAATGTCCCTGGGTCATCAGCCAGGAGGTCACCATCTCGAAGGGAAGGATCACCGCCATGGGCAGCAGAAACAGCGCCATGGCCGGATAAGGCGGCAGGGCGCGGATTTTTTCTTCGATTTGAGCGATGAGGGGAAGCCGCCCCAACTGGGCCATCAGGCGGCTGAGGGCCGCCCACAAGACTTCTTCGAACAGGACGACAATGACGCCCACCCCCACCAGAAGCGGGCGCAAAAAAGCAGCCAGCCTGCGGCGGTGTGCGCTGGTCATGATCAGCCGGCGATCCGCACGATGACGTCGATGCGGCGGATGGTGGTGCCTGCGGGGGCTTCCGGCACCTTGCTCAGTTCCACCAGATGGCCGGGAATATCTTCCAGATGGCCGGACCGCTCGAAGAAATAGTGGTGATGGTCGGTGGTGTTGGTGTCGAAATAGGACCGCCCGGTATCCACCACGATCTCGCGCAGCATGTCGGCGTCGGTGAACTGGTGCAGGGTGTTGTAGACGGTGGCCAGCGAGACGCGGATATTTCCGGCCTGAGCCTCGTCATGAAGCTGTTCCGCCGAGATATGGCGGTCGCATCCGTCGAACAGCAGCTTGGCCAAAGCCAGTCGCTGACGGGTCGGACGCAGCCCGGCGGCGCGAAGGCGATCCAGAGCCTGGCTAAAGGGACGCTGACATTGCATGGTCATGTCGGCTGGTATCCGCTGCTGAAAGTGAAAATCTGTGTGGGGGTTATAACTTGAACTCCCGGTTTAGAACAATTGGAAACCGTCATACGGAATTTCAAGTGATGCAGCGAAGTTCTGTTCTCCGCCATCTGTAGGAAGACGGCGGAGAACAAAGATCAGATCAATCGCCGGTACAGATCCGTTCGATCAACTGCTTCACCGTCGGAATGAAGCCGTTGGCATAGAAGGGATCGGTCGAGAAGTTGTGGGCGGCATGACCGGCGAACATCAGTTCATGCTCGGGGTCGGCGCCGTGGGCGATGCTTTGCAGGGTCTTCTGGATGCAGAAGCTGCGCGGATCGGCCCGCTTGCCGGTGGTTCCGGTTTCGCCCTGGAACCAGTTCGAGAAGGCGCAGGCCGACAGGCAGCCCATGCAGGCCACCTGATCTTGGCGGATTTCCTCGGACTTGGCCGGGGTCACATAGACCAGGGTGGAATCGGGGGTGCGCAGGGACTCGGTGAAGCCCTGGGCGATCCAGCCCAAGGCATGGCGCTTGTCTTCGGGGGTGACGAACACCGAACGGCCACGCAGGCCGATGGGCATTTCCTCGGTATGTTCGCCCACCGCTTCCGGCGAATAGGGAATCTGGTGATGCAGCCGCTCGTACAGCTCGTCCAGGAAGGGATTCTTCACCGCCGACGAATAGAAGCCGGTGGGGCTGAAGCGATGCAGCAGGATGTCGCCGGGGTTCAGAGTGGTGAGCTTGCTCTTCCACAGATCGGAAATTGGGCTTTCCTGGGTCAGCAGCGGACGGGTTCCGTACTGGAAGGCCACCGGGCCCAACTCGGGATTATCGATGAACTCTTCCCAGTCGCGCAGGAACCAGACGCCGCCGGCCATGAAGATCGGCGCTTCGGGGCAACCCATCTCGCGCATGGTGGCGCGCAGTTCGCGCACGCGGGGCAGCGGGTCCTGGGGGTGCAACGGGTCTTCCGAATTGGACAAGCCGTTATGGCCGCCAGCCAGCCAGGGGTCTTCATAGACCACGCCGCCCAGCAGGTCGGCATATTTGTGGTAGGAACGCTTCCACAAGGCCTTGAAGGCGCGGGCCGACGAGACGATGGGATAATAATGGACGCCGAATTCGGCGGCGATTTCCGCCACCCGATAGGGCATTCCGGCGCCGCAGGTGACGCCGTGGATCAGCCCCTTGGCTCCGCTCAGCACGCCGGTCAGCACTTCTTCAGCGCCGCCCATTTCCCACAGGACGTTCAGATGCAGGCGGCCTTCGCTGCCGGCGATGTCGTGGGCGATGCGGGCCTGGGCGATGCCGCCGCGGATGCCATAGGCGATCAGCTCGGCATGACGCTCGCGCCGGGTTTTACCCTGATAGACCACGGGGACGAAGACGCCCTTTTCGTCGTAAAAGTCGGCGTTCACCCCGGAAATGGTGCCGACGCCGCCAGCGGCGGCCCAGGCGCCCGAGCTGGCGCCAGTGGAGATGGCAACGCCCTTTCCACCCTCGACGAGGGGAAGAACTTCCTTGCCCGAAATAACCATGGACTTAAGGGGTTTCACGTCGACGTACACTCCGCTGCGGGGCACCGCTCAGCGCCCGCTGGTTCTCTCTGTTTATACCACTCAGATATATAGACTTTGGAGGCGCTCCGCAAAGGGAGACGCATGGTCAGACATGATACGGTCGGGACAATCGCTGAACAGGCCGTCGACGCCCCAGGCCCACAGCCGTTGCGCTTGGCCCGGATGGTTGACCGTATAGGCCAGCAAGCCGTATCCAGCCTCTTTGACCGCAAAGGCCAAACCCGCTGAAAGCTGCCGAAAATCCGTATTCAAACTGACACAATCGAGTTTTTTCAGGCGCTCTTGCCAATCGGTCGGCACCTGCTCGCACAAAAGAGCGCGGGGCCAATGAGGGGCGGCGGCCTTGGCGGCCAGCAACGCACTTTCGGCAAAGCTGGAGATCAGGGGGGCGGAAAAATTTTCGGGCCAGACGCTTTGGGCTACGGCAAGCGCCGCTTGGGCGGTGCGGGCGCCACGGGCTTCGTCGGCTTTGATTTCGAGATTCACCCCTAGCCCCAGCTTGGCGATATGGTGCAAAGCCTGTTCGAGGGTAGGAATATTTTGACCGGCGAAAGCCGGGTCGAACCATGATCCGGCATCCAGGCCGGACAGGGCAGACGCGGGCTGGTCGACCAGACGGCCTTGGCCGTTGCTGGTGCGTTCCAGCCCATCGTCGTGAAAGACCATGGGAACGCCGTCGATGGAAAGCTGGATATCCAGCTCGACCCACGGCGCCCCAAGCTCTTTAGCCTTACTGAAGGAAGCCAGGGTGTTTTCCGGGGCATGAGCGGCAGCGCCGCGATGCCCGATGACGTTCGGAAAAATCACCCTGGGTAAAACCGATTGGCTCACGCCTCGGTCTTTTCTTCCTTCTTGGAGAGGTCTTCGCCAGTGGCCTGATCAACCTGCTTCATCGACAGCTTGACCTTGCCGCGGTCGTCGAAGCCGATGACCTTGACCTTGACGGTGTCGCCCATCTTGACGACGTCGGTGACCTTCTCGACCCGGCGCGGAGCCAGTTCGGAGACATGCACCAGGCCGTCCTTCGAGCCCAGGAAGTTGACGAAGGCGCCGAAATCGACGGTCTTCACCACCTTGCCGTTATAGACCACGCCGAGTTCCGGCTCGGCGACGATGCCCTTGATCCAGTCGATGGCGCGCTGGCCGGCATCGGAATCGACCGAGGCGACCTTGATGGTGCCGTCGTCGTCGATGTCGATCTTGGCGCCGGTCTGCTCGCAGATCTCGCGGATGACCTTGCCGCCGGTGCCGATGACTTCGCGGATCTTTTCCTTCGGGATGTTGAAGGTGATGATGCGCGGAGCATTGCCCGACACGGAGTCGCGGGCGCTGTCGATGCCCTTGGCCATTTCGCCCAGGATATGCAGACGACCGTCCTTGGCCTGACCCAGGGCGATCTTCATGATCTCCTTGGTGATCGAGGTGATCTTGATGTCCATCTGCAGGGCGGTGATGCCCTCGGCGGTGCCGGCCACCTTGAAGTCCATGTCGCCCAGGTGATCTTCGTCACCCAGGATGTCGGACAGCACGGCGAAGGCGTCTTCTTCCTTGATCAGGCCCATGGCGATGCCGGCGACCGGACGGGGCAGCGGAACGCCGGCGTCCATCAGAGCCAGCGACGAGCCGCAGACCGAAGCCATCGAGGACGAGCCGTTGGACTCGGTGATCTCGGACACCACGCGAATGGTGTAGGGGAAGGCTTCCTTGGTCGGCAGGGTCGGGTGAACGGCGCGCCAAGCCAGCTTGCCATGGCCGATTTCACGGCGACCGGGCGAACCCATGCGACCGGCTTCACCCACCGAATAGGGGGGGAAGTTGTAGTGCAGCATGAAGTTTTCGCGGTATTCGCCAGCCAGAGCGTCGATGATCTGCTCGTCCTGGCCGGTGCCCAGGGTGGCGACGACCAAAGCCTGGGTTTCGCCACGGGTGAACAGGGCCGAACCGTGGGCGCGGGGCAGAACGCCCACTTCCACTTCGATCGGACGGACGGTCTTGGTGTCGCGGCCGTCGATGCGCACGCCGGTCTTCAGGATGTTGCCGCGAACCACGTCGGATTCCATGCCCTTGAAGACTTCGCCGGCCACAGCCAGTTCCGCGGCGTTGTCGGCCAGCAGAGCCAGAGCCTGCTTCTTGACGTCGCCGACGGCGGCATAGCGGTCCTGCTTGACCACAACCTTATAGGCGGCGGTCAGAGCTTCGATGATGCCGTTGGCGGCGAACTTCTCGCGGACGGCGGCCAGTTCAGGAGCCGGGCCGGAAACGTCCCAGGGTTCCTTGGCGCACTGCTCGGCCAGCTCGATGATGGCCTTGATGACCGGCTGGAAGCTGTCGTGACCGAAGGTGACGGCGCCCAGCATGATCTCTTCCGACAGCTCTTTGGCTTCGGATTCGACCATCAGCACGCCTTCGACGGTACCGGCGACCACCAGTTCCAGGGCCGAAGCCTCGATCTGGTCGGAGGTGGGGTTCAGCACATACTGGCCGTCGATGTAGGCGACGCGGGCGGCGCCGATCGGGCCCATGAAGGGCAGGCCGGAAATGGTCAGAGCGGCCGAAACGCCGATCATCGAAACGATGTCCGGGTCGTTCTCCAGGTCATGGCTCAGCACGGTGCAGACCACCTGGGTCTCGTTGCGGAAGCCATCGGCGAACAGCGGACGGATCGGACGGTCGATCAGACGGGAAACCAGGGTTTCCTTTTCGGACGGACGACCTTCGCGCTTGAAGAAGCCGCCGGGGATCTTGCCGGCAGCGAACGCCTTTTCCTGGTAGTTCACGGTCAGCGGGAAGAAGTCGATCCCGGGCTTGACGGACTTGGCGCCCACAACGGTGCACAGCACCTTGGTCTCGCCATAAGTGGCCATCACGGCGCCATTGGCCTGACGGGCGATCTTGCCGGTCTCCAGAACCAGCTTGCGGCCGCCCCACGTCAGCTCTTTGCGATAGGTCTTAAACATGGACATACAGAATTTCCTTATGCCATCGGACAACGGCCGGATTGCCGGTGCCCAGCGTACTCGAAGGCGGGCCAAACCATTGGCATCGCGCCTTATCGTCTCGCCGGCCGGGCCTTCAGGCCTGCCGGGAAGACAGACGGGAAACCGAACAGCCGGCATCCCGAATAACCGGGGAGCCGGTGTCGGCTCCCAAAATCTCGTGGGGTCGCAAGACCCCTGAAAGGCAGCGCGTTCAACGCGGCCCTAAATGCACGGAGACCCGCGCGGGGGTAACCCCGCGCGGGCTCTAAGCGATTCCGCTGACCATACCGTGTGTCGATGTCGGTCGCGGCGTCTGCATCCGGGCGCTTACTTGCGCAGGCCCAGGCGGCCGATCAGCTGCTCGTAACGGGCAACGCTGTTGGCCTTAAGATAGTCCAGCATACGGCGGCGCTGACCGACCAGGATCAGCAGACCACGACGCGAGTGGAAATCCTTCTTATGTTCCTTCAGATGCTCGGTCAGATTGCGGATGCGCTCGGACGTGATGGCAATCTGCACTTCCGGCGAACCGGTGTCGCCTTCGGAGGTGGCGTATTCTTTAATGACTTCCTGCTTGCGCTCGGGAGTAATCGACATCGGGGACTCCTATAATCAAAGGTTCAAAACACGCACCGGACGGAGTTCACCATCCTCGATGCGGGCCAACGCCACCAAACGCTTCTCCGCCATGGCTCGCACGGTCAACCCGGCAAGTATGGAGGAGAGAGTGTCTCGGGCAGTCAGTCGGAGAACCGAAAGAGACTGCCCGCTCTGCAGGCGACGGGCTTCGTCTTCCGTCAGGGCCAGGGCCGGGATGTCGTCCAGCGCGGTCTCGACAGGAAGGATGAAGGTCGCAGATGCGGCATCATGCCCAAACTCCTCCAGCTTATCCAGGGAAATCGCGTTCCCCTCGTGGAAGGGGCCGCAGGAGGTGCGGCGGAGCATGGAAACGTAACCGACCGTGCCCAAAGCCAGGGCCAGATCGCGGGCCAACGAGCGGATATAGGCGCCTTTTCCGGTGCCCACTTCAAACTCGGCCCATTCAGGAGTGGCTTCCACCAGGCGGAAACTGTCGATGCGCACGATGCGCGACTTCAGTTCGACCTGCTGGTCTTTGCGGGCCAGATCATAGGCGCGGCGGCCATCGATCTTGACGGCGGAATAAATCGGCGGCACCTGCTCGATCTCGCCGGTGAAGGCGGGCAGGGCGGCCAGAATTTGCTCGGTGGTGGGGCGCACGTCCGATGTGGCGTTGACTTCGCCTTCGCCGTCGTCGGTGGTACGGCTTTCGCCCCAGGTGACGCGCCAGCGATAGGTCTTGGCCCCGTCCATCACATAAGCGACGGTTTTGGTGGCTTCCCCCATGGCGATGGGCAGGATGCCGCTGGCCAGGGGGTCCAGGGTGCCGCCATGACCGACCTTGGCGGCGCCGGTCAATTTGCGCACCTTGGTCACCACGGCGGTCGAGGTCATTTCCAACGGCTTGTCGATGGCGATCCAGCCGTTGATGGGTTTTCCGGTGCGCTTACGCCCCATCGTCGCGGCCTTCGTCCTCGTCGACGACGAGACGATCTTCCGCACCGAAATCCTCATCCGCGTCGATGTTGGGTTCGCCTTCGACGTCGCGGCGCACTTCGGGGCTGTGCAACAAAGCTTCGATGCGGCTGGCGATGTCAAAGGTGGTGTCGGCGACGAAAGAAAATACGGGAACGGCCCGCAGATCGACCATCTTGGCCACTTCGTGACGCAGATAGGGCCGAGCCCGCTTCAGCCCCGCCAGCAATTCCTTGGTTTCGCCGCCGCCCAAAGGCACGACGTAAACCATGGCGTTGCGCAGATCGGGGCTGACGCTGATTTCGGTAACGGTAACGCTGCGGCCAGCCACGCTGGGGTCGCGGATTTCTCCGCGCTCCAGAATGCTGGCGACGGCGTGGCGCAATTCTTCACCAACGCGCAACTGACGCTGGGTAGGGGGCTTTTGACCGCCTCGACTCATGGCCTTGACTTTCGGCTGTTCGGGAAGCTGTCGCCGGGTCCTTAGAGGACGCCGGCGATCTCCTCGATCTCGAAGCACTCGATGACGTCACCGGTCTGCAGATCGTTGTAATTCTCGAACGACATGCCGCACTCGTAGCCTTCCTGGACTTCCTTCATGTCGTCCTTGAAGCGCTTGAGCTGACCCAGCTTGCCTTCGTGAATAACCACGTTGTCGCGCAGCAGGCGAACCTTGGCGCCGCGCTTGACCACGCCTTCGACCACACGGCAACCGGCAACCTTGCCGACCTTGGTGATGTTGAAGACTTCGCGGATTTCGGCGTTGCCCAGGAAGCGTTCCTTCAGGGTCGGCGCCAACATGCCGGTCAGAGCCTTACGCAGATCGTCGGCCACGTCGTAGATGATCGAGTAGTAGCGAATATCCACGTTGTCGCGGCGGGCCATGTCGCGGGCCTGCGGATTGGCGCGGACATTGAAGCCGATCACCAGGGCGTCGGAAGCCTTGGCCAGGGTGACGTCGGATTCGTTGATGCCGCCCACGGCGGAGTGCAGCACGCGGACCTTGACCTCGTCGGTGCCCATCTTTTCCAAGGTGGAGACGATGGCTTCGACCGAGCCCTGAACGTCGCCCTTGATGACCACGGGCAGTTCCTTGGCTTCGCCGGCGGCGATGCGCGAGAACATCTGTTCCAGGGTGCCGCGGGCGCCGGCGGCGGCCTTGGCGTCGCGTTCCTTGCGCTGGCGATAGCTGGCGACTTCACGGGCGCGGGCTTCGTCTTCGACAGTGATGAAATCGTCACCGGCGGCAGGGGTACCCTGCAGACCCAGCACTTCGACCGGGCAAGCCGGACCGGCTTCCTCGACCTTGTTGCCATGATCGTCGACCAGGGCGCGGACGCGGCCCCATTCGGAACCGGCCACGAAGACGTCGCCGACCTTCAAGGTGCCCTTCTGGACCAGGACGGTGGCGACCGAACCGCGGCCGCGCTCCATCTTGGCCTCGACCACCACGCCTTGGGCGGCGCGGTCGGGGTTGGCCTTCAGGTCCAGGATTTCAGCCTGCAGGAGGATGGCCTCCTCCAGCTTGTCCAGGTTCAGGCGCTGCTTGGCCGAAACTTCCACGGTCAGCACGTCGCCGCCCAGATCTTCGGTCACCAGTTCGTGGTTCAGCAGTTCCTGGCGCACGCGGTCGGCGTTGGCTCCCGGCTTGTCCATTTTGTTGATGGCGACAATGATCGGCACCATGGCGGCCTTGGCGTGGCGGATGGCTTCGACGGTCTGCGGCATGATGCCGTCGTCGGCGGCCACCACCAGCACCACGATATCCGTCACCTTGGCGCCGCGGGCGCGCATGGCGGTGAAAGCTTCGTGGCCGGGGGTGTCGATGAAGGTGATGCGCTCACCGGACTTCAGGTTGACCTGATAAGCGCCGATATGCTGGGTGATGCCGCCGGCTTCGCCCGACACCACGTCGGTGGCGCGCAGGGCGTCCAGCAGCGAGGTCTTGCCGTGATCGACGTGACCCATGATGGTGACCACCGGCGGGCGGGAAACCAGCACTTCGTCGGTATCGGAAACGCCGGTCAGGCCGATTTCCACGTCGGATTCAGCGACGCGCTTCGGCGTGTGGCCGAATTCGGACACCACCAACTCGGCGGTATCGGCGTCGATGACCTGATTGATGGTGGCCATGATGCCGCTGCGCATCAGCGACTTGATGACGTCGACGCCGCGTTCAGCCATACGATTGGCCAATTCCTGGACGGTGATGGTCTCGGGAATGACGACTTCGCGGATGACCTTTTCCGACGACTTCTGCATCTGCTTGATACGCTCGCGCTCGCGGGCCCGCTTGACGGCGGCCAACGAACGGCCACGCTGGCCGCGATCATCATCATCCAAAGCGGCGGTGATGGTCAGCTTGCCTTCGCGGCGGCGGGGCTCGGTACGCTTGGGCACGGCAGCCGGCTTGTGGGCGACGGGGCGCAGGCCCGGACGCTTGGCGGCGGCGCCTTCTTCCTCTTCTTCCTCGGTGGAGGCGGCAGGGGCAGTCGGAGCCACGGCGGTCGGCTTGGCCGGAGCGGCGGCAGCCACCGGAGCGGCGACCGGCTTGGCGGTAGTGGCGGGCTGGGCGACAGCGGCCGGAGCGGCTTCCACTACCGGCTCGGGCTGCGGCTCGGCGGCGCGGCGGGCGGCTTCTTCAGCTTCGCGCTTCTGGCGTTCGGCTTCCTCGGCGGCGCGACGGATGGCTTCCTGCTCGGCGACGCGGCGGGCTTCTTCCTCGGCCTTCAGGGCATCCTGAACGGCGCGGACGCGGGCAGCTTTTTCGCCGCTGGTCAGGTCGCGGTGAGAGTTCTGCGAATTGCTCGACTGGCGCTTGGGCGGCGGCGGCTGGGGAACCAGCTGCGCTTGAACCGGAGCCGGCGTGGGAGCCGGAGCCGGAGTAGGAGCCGGGGCGGGAGCCTGGGGCTGAGCGGCGACAGCTTCCTCGGCCTGAGCCTGAGCCTGGGCTTGCGCCTGAGCGTCGGCAACCTCGGCGTCGGCGGCAGCTTCGGCCTGCAGGTTGGGGCCGCCCTGAACCTTATGCAGCGCTCCACCAGCGCCGGGGGCGAAGGTGCGGGTCTTGCGCACTTCCACGGTCACTACTTTGGATCGCCCATGCGAGAAGCTCTGGCGGACCTGTCCGGTCTCCACGGTCTTCTTCAGTTCGAGCTTGCCCGGCGACAGCTTCAGCGGCGCCTTCCGGTCGTTGTCGTTCTCGGTCATCGGTTGACTTTACTCTCGCTATCGCGGGCCGGAGGCCCGCGCCCTCAAATTCATTCCGTGCCGCTGGCCGGGCGGAACCCGGTCAGCCTGGCGGCTTCGATCCGCAAGCCCTCTGCCAACCGACCCGGTTGCAAGAGGACGTGAACGGCTTGGCTCCGCCCAAAGGCGGCTCCCAATTCATCGCTGCGCAGCAGCTCTATCAGCGGCAACGCAGGCGCTAAGGCCCTGATCTTATCCCGCCCATCGGCGGAACCATCCGAGGCCGCCAGCAAAACGGCGCCTCTTCGGGATTTCAACTCGGACTTGACCTTCTCGAACCCGACGATGGCTTGACCGGCCCGGCGGGCCAGTCCCAGCAGCTCGATACAGCGTCGAGCCAGCAGACGTTCGATCAGATCCGCCAAGTCCGGCGGCGCCACCAGTTTGCGGCGTGCGGCCTTGGAAAACAAATTCTTTGCTGCAGCGGTATTTACCATATCCCGCTGGGCACTCAACCAGAATCCCCGGCCCGGCAGGCGTCCTGCCAGATCGGGCACCACTTCGCCGTTGGGTCCAGCGACGAAACGCAACATGCCTTCGGCGGGCCGGACCTCGCCGCTGACGATGCAGCGGCGGTTGGGGCCGGTTTCGTCCTGGGGGGGAATCTCTTCCCCCTCAAGGTCGAATTCGTCCGCCTGATCTTGCGGCTCCGAGGGGTTCAGGCCTGTTCCCCTTCGGCGGTTTCTTCACCGTCGAACCAGTGGGCGCGGGCGGCCATGATCACGGCATTGGCCTGATCTAAGGTCATCGCATCCTTACCCAGGATTTCGATCAGCTCGTCACCGGCCAGATCGGCCAGATCGTCCAAGGTCTTGACGCCATTTTCGCCCAGCTTCACCAGCGAGGTGGAGTTGATGCCTTCGATGGCCGACAGCTCTTCAGACACGCCCAGTTCCTTGCAGCGGGCGGCGTTGCGGACATCCTGTTCTTCCAGGAAGACGCGGGCGCGTTGCTGCAGTTCCTCGGCGACGTTCTCGTCGAAGCCTTCGATGTCGCTCAGGTCTTCCAGCGGCACGAAAGCCACTTCCTCGACGGACGAGAAGCCTTCGGTCACCAGCAGATGGGCGATGACGTCGTCCACATCCAGGGCGTCGATAAACATCTTGGAACGGGTCTTGAATTCTTCAACCCGACGTTCCGATTCCTCGGCCTCGGTCTGAATGTCGATGTCCCAGCCGGTCAGCTGCGCCGCAAGGCGCACATTCTGGCCGCGGCGGCCGATGGCCAGGCTCAGCTGGTCGTCGGGCACCACCACTTCGATGCGGTTGGCTTCCTCGTCCAGCACCACCTTGGCAACCTCGGCCGGAGCCAGGGCGTTGACGATGAAGGTGGCCGGGTCCTGGGACCATTGAATAATGTCGATCTTTTCGCCCTGCAGCTCGGCGACCACCGCCTGCACGCGCGAACCGCGCATACCGACGCAGGCGCCGACCGGGTCGATACCCGAATCGCGGCTCAGCACGGCGATCTTGGCGCGGGAGCCCGGGTCACGGGCGACAGCCTTGATCTCGATGATGCCGTCATAGATTTCCGGCACTTCCTGAGCAAACAGCTTGGCCATGAACTGGGGATGGGTTCGCGACAGGAAGATCTGCGGGCCACGCTGCTCTTCGCGCACATCGAAGATGTAGGCGCGCACACGGTCGCCGGTGCGGAAAGCTTCGCGGGGGATCAGTTCGTCGCGGCGCATCAAAGCTTCGGCGCGGCCCAGATCGACCACCACATTGCCGAACTCGACACGCTTGACCAGACCATTGACGATCTCGCCCGAGCGATCCTTGAATTCCTCGAACTGGCGCTTACGCTCGGCGTCGCGCACCTTCTGAACGATGACCTGCTTGGCGGTCTGAGCGCCGATGCGGCCGAAGTCGATGGGCGGCAGCGGGTCGATGACGAATTCGCCGACCTGGGCGTCCGACTTGCGGCGCTTGGCCGAAGCGACGGTCAGCTGCGTGGCGTCGTTTTCCACCACTTCGACCACTTCCATATAGCGAGACAGCAGAATTTCGCCGGTCTTGCGGTCGATATGGGCGCGGATGTCGTGTTCGTGACCATATTTCGAGCGGCCAGCCTTCTGGATGGCCTGCTCCATGGCTTCGAGGACTTCGTCGCGGTCGATGTTCTTCTCGCGGGCGACGGTGTCGGCGACCTGAAGAAGTTCGGGGCGGGGCAGTGCTGCAGTGCGTTCCATGGTCCGGTTCTCGGTATCCGTCTCGGGCCTAATTGTCTTGCTCAAGCGTGGCGGCGGCGATCAACTCGTCCGTTAACACCAGCTTGGCGCGATGAATGTCCGCGAAGGGGATCAAGACCTCTTGGGCCTCCATCTCCAGGCGGACCTGGGCGGCTTCGGTCAGGCCCAGCAAGCGTCCGCGGAAGCGCTTGCGCCCGTCAACGGGGCGTTGGGTCTCGACCTTGACTTCGAAGCCGGCGAAACGTTCGTAGTCCTGTATCCGGGTCAGCGGCCGGTCAAGACCGGGCGAGCTGACTTCCAGGGAGTAGGCGCTGGGGATTGGGTCATCGACGTCGAGCAGAGCCGAGATGGACCGGCTGATGTCGGCGCAGTCTTCAACGGTCATGGGTGCACGGTCTTGCCGTTCGGCCATGATCTGCAGCGTCTGATGTACCTGCCCCTGAAGGAGCACACGCACCAGTTCGTATCCCATGGCGGCCAAAGACGGCGCGACCAGTGCCGAGATGCGGTCCTCGATACTCATGCGCGACGAAACCCTACCCCCAAAAAAGAAAAAAGTGGGCCAACGGCCCACCCCTACAACCCCACCTCCCGGGCGGGACTACAAGAATGTGTCAAGCGCCACTATAGCCAAGGCGGCTCTGGAGGCAAGCTTTTTGATTCTTTTTGCCTATCCCCGAAGCACCGGGTGCTGGCGTTCCTGAGCGGGGTGGGCGCTTAGCCCTGGCGGGCTTTGCGGCGGTAACGCAGATAGATGGGGGCGCGGCCTTGCTCGATGGCTTTGGCCTCGTAACGGGTCAGCGGCCAGTCGGCGGGTTTTACCGCCGGGTCTTCGGTGATGTTCTCGAAGTCGGCGCGCAGGGCCATCTGCTGGACGGCCCATTCCTTGTAAACCGCGTCGTCGGTGCCGATGCGCAGTTCGCCGCCGTCCTTCATCAGCCGCGACAGCTGATCCAGGTTGGGGCCGCCGATGAAGCGGCGATCGGCATGGCGCTTTTTCGGCCAGGGGTCGGGAAACAGCACGAACACCCGCTCCAGGCAGGCGTCGGGCATGGCGGGGAACAGCCGCCGGACATCTTCCGGGAAAACGCGGACATTCTTGATGTCGCCGCGGTTCAGGTGCCCCAGCAGGCTGGCGATGCCGTTCAGGAAAACTTCGCCGCCGATCAGCCCGACATCGGGGTTGTTGGCGCCCTGCCAGGCCAGATGCTCGCCGCCGCCAAAGCCGACTTCCAGCCAGATGGCGCGGGGGGCATGGGAAAACAGGGTGAAGGGGTCGAGATGCTCGCCCTCTTTCGGCTCGGCCACGGAAATCTGCGGCAGCAGGCTTTCCAGCAGAGTTTGTCCGATCTGACGCAAGGGCTTACCCTTGCGCCGACCGAAGAAGCGAGGCCGCGTATCGGCCTCGCCTTCAGGATTGTAGCTGGACATCAGATGGTGAACATCAGGACAGGGCCGCCTTCAGGGCGTCCACCAGATCCAGCCGCTCCCACGAGAAGCCGCCGTCGGCCTCCGGCTCGCGGCCGAAATGGCCGTAGGCGGCGGTGCGGGCGTAGATCGGCTTGTTCAGACCCAGGTGGGTGCGGATGCCGCGGGGGCTGAGGTCAACCAGCTCCTGCAGCACCTTTGACAGCTTGTCCTCGTCCACCTGGCCGGTGCCGAAGGTGTCGACGAACACCGACAGCGGCTTGGAGACGCCGATGGCGTAGCTCAGCTGGATCACGCATTTGGTGGCCAGACCGGCGCCGACCACGTTCTTGGACAGATAGCGGGCGGCGTAAGCGGCCGAACGGTCAACCTTGGTCGGGTCCTTACCCGAGAAGGCTCCGCCGCCATGGGGGGCCGCGCCGCCGTAAGTATCGACGATGATCTTGCGGCC
>Ga0209415_10010797_pt1 | contig 15456 bp, 13 predicted proteins | sample PeaSoiSIISIP2007_FD_187696 | JGI IMG/M metagenome (GOLD analysis project Ga0209415, IMG submission 187696) | Peat soil microbial communities from Weissenstadt, Germany - SII-SIP-2007 (SPAdes) (version 2) | ecosystem: Environmental > Terrestrial > Soil > Wetlands > Peat | place: Germany... | reverse complement strand
GTTTCGGCCCCGGGGTTCCAGCTGGTTATAACGCCCCGGTCGGACATGGAAAAGATGCCGTCGGCCGAGGACTCCACTATCGCCGCTAGCTGCGCCTCGGCCGCCTGAGCGGCTTTTCGCTCGGTGATGTCGCGCACCGCCGCCACCACCAGCTGTCCCTCTTCGGAGCCGATCGGTGCAAGGCTTATGTCGACCGGGAACTCGCTGCCGTCTTTTCTCCTGGCGTAAAGGTTGAGGCCGGAACCCATCGGCCTTGCTCGCGGGTCTGAGTAATATTCAGCGCGCCGTGAGCGATGGGAGTGCCGGAACCGCTCAGGGACGAGGATCTCGATGGACTTGCCAACCAGTTCGCTCGCCGTGTACCCGAAAAAGGCCTCGGTACGTTCGTTGAGCGAGACGATCGTCCCTTTCCCGTCCACTGCTACGGCGGAATCGGGCATGAGCGACAGGAAGGTCGCCAGCATGTCAATGCCCTGGGGCAGCGGGGTCAGTCCTGCTTCCGTTCCGACCGCCTGGGTTTCTGGCGCCATGCAGCCAGGGTAGTCGGCCCTGCTCGGCGAGCAGCGAAGGACCCTCGGCTACGGAGCTTGGGCCATTCGGCCCTGACCGCGGTCGGCCTCGGTGCCGCACTATGAGTCGTGATGTCCCACGCTCAAGCATTAGTCCCGGTCGAGGTGCCCGTGTTCGATCAAGTGCCCGCTCTCAGCGACGAACGTTGCCGTTTGTTTCTCGCCAGCGCCTCTTCGGGCCACCTGGCTTTGTCGTACAGCGCCCTTCCTCTCATCCTCCCGGTGAGCTGCGTGCTAGACGGGGATGCTCTGGTGGTGCGGGCCAGGCTCGGCTTTGTGGGCAAGGTCCCGAGAGAACCGGGAGTGGTAGCTTTCGAAACAGCAGGGGCGAGCAGCGACGGGGCCTGGAGATGGGAAGTGCTGGTCCAGGGTCACTGCGAATTGACGGAGGAGGGTGTTGCACCTAAAAGCCCACCGCAGTTGACGCTGGTCGACCCAGCCCTGACGACCGTGCTCCGGATGCGTATAGAGCGGCTCGCCGGCTGGCAGTACGGGCCCTCGTACCCCTCTTTGGTACCTGACGAACGCAAAGGAGATAACTGATGGCCGCTGAGACTTCCGCGCCGTGGGGGCGCGACGTCGTACTAGCCGACGGCTCGACGGCGCGCATTCGCTACGTCACAATCGAAGACGGGCCCGCGGTTGTCGCGTTGCACGGTCGGCTGTCACCCGAAACGGTCCGGCTGCGCTATTTCGGTGCTCACCCGCACCTTTCAGAGGTGGAGCTTGACAGCGTGCTGAGTGAGGCTGAGCCCGACCATCTTGTCTTGGTCGCTGAGCGAGGCGGCCAGTTGATTGGCATCGCCCAGTACGACCGCATACCCGGCAGCGACGTTGCCGAGGTGGCTTTCGTGGTGGACGACGCCCACCAGGGGCTCGGCATCGGGACCCTTCTGCTCGAGTACCTGGCGAGCGAGGGGCGCCGGAACGGCTTCAAGCGCTTCGCGGCTGACACCCTCCTCGAGAACAACGCCATGGTGCAGGTCTTTCGGGACGCCGGGTTCACCCAACACTCGGTGCTCGAGTTCGGGGTGATCCGCGTCGTCATGGACATCGCTCCTACGCTCGAGGCGCTCGCTTCGCTGTACGAACGGGACCGCAAAGCTGCGGCACGTTCGATGGCCCGCTTGTTGCGGCCGCACTCGATCGCCGTCATAGGGGCGTCGCGCTCGCCGGGCACCGTAGGCCACGAGCTCGTCCGCAACTTGGTCAGCGGAGGCTTCCAGGGCCCTGTCTACCCCGTGAACCCGAGCGCAGCCCACATCGCGAGCGTGCCGTGCTTTGCCAGCATCGAAGACATCCCCGGGGTTGTCGACCTCGCGGTGGTCGCTGTCCCGGCGCCAGCCGTCCCCGACGTTGTCGAGGCCTGTGGTCGCAAAGGCGTGGGTGGTCTCGTGATCGTGTCGTCGCATTTCGCCGAAGACGGCGTGAAGGGCGCCGCTCTTGAGCGCGAGGTGGTCCGACTGGCCCACTCCTACGGTATGAGGGTGGTCGGGCCCAACTGCTTCGGCGTGCTCAACACGGATCCCGAATTTTCGATGAACGCCACATTTGCCAGGGACACGCCGATGTCGGGGCGCCTCGGGTTTGCCTCCCAGTCCGGAGGCCTCGGCATCGCCATCCTGGCTGAGGCGAAAAAGCGCGGGATCGGCCTTTCGAGCTTCGTGTCGATGGGCAACAAGGCCGACGTAAGCGGTAGCGACCTGCTGTCGTGGTGGGGCGAGGACGAAGCCACCGGAGTGGCGCTCCTATACCTTGAGTCCTTCGGTAACCCACGCAAGTTTGCCCGGCTGGCTCGCGAGTTCAGCCGTTCCAAGCCTGTCGTCGCAGTCAAAGCGGGCCGCTCCTCGGTTGGGCGCAGGGCTGCGTCTTCGCACACGGCCGCGCTAGCCAGCTCAGACGAAACAGTCGCCGCGCTGTTCCGCCAGACCGGTGTAATCCGTGTGGACACAATCGAAGAGCTTTTCGATGTAGCCCAGGTGGTCGGATCTCAGCCGCTCGGCAAGGGCCTCCGGGTCGCTGTGCTGAGCAACGTGGGCGGCCCGGCAGTTCTCGCCGTCGATGCCTGCATCAGCAACGGTTTGCAGGTGCCGGAGTTCTCCGCCGAACTGCAGCGCCGCTTCGCCGAGCTCTGCCCTCGCAACGGCGGGGTCAGCAACCCGATCGACCTCGGGGCGGAGGCCAGTGCGCCCATGTACGAACAGTTCCTCGACGTACTGCTCTCGTGCGGGGAAATCGATGCCGTGGTGGTTAATTTCACCCCGCCGCTTGTGACCCGCAGGACCGACGACGTTGCTGCTGCGATCGTCGCCGCGGTGGACCACGCTGCCGCACGGGCAGACGCCACGTCGCTCGACTCGCAGCCTGCGGTGGTCCGCCCCGTCGTGGCGAGCCTGCTTGGCGCCGACGACAGCGGCGAGGCCATCCTTCGGTCCGCACGCTACCCTGTCCCGAGCTTCACCTACCCCGAGACCGCTGTGCGGGCGCTTGCTCACGCCCTTATTTATGGAGAGTGGCGCGAACAGCCGACGGGGAAGGTACCGGTCCTGGCGGACGTCGACGTGAACGCGGCGCGGCGATGCCTGTCCCGTGACATTGGTGAGACCGGTGCCGAGGTCAGGTCCGGCTGGGTCACCGGTGCGCAGGCGATGGATCTGCTCGCCGCCTTCGGTGTACCGGTGTTGCGGACGGTAGAGGCGTACAGCGCAGACGAGGCCGGCAAGTGGGCCGATGAGATAGGCGGCCCGGTTGCGCTGAAAGTGCTCGGCCCGGTCCACAAGAGCGAAGGCGGGGGGGTGCAACTAGGGCTGCAAGGCCACGAGACGGTCGCGGCGGCCTACGAGGCGATGCAGAACACCTTCGGCCAAGCCATGACGGGCGCGCTACTGCAGCCCATGGTCTCCTCTGATGGCGTCGAAACGATCGTCGGGGCGTTGCAGGATCCAGCGTTCGGCCCCCTTGTCGTATTCGGCCTCGGAGGCGTGACTGTCGAGGTGCTCGGTGACCACGTCACGCGTCTTGCCCCGCTCACTGATATTGAGGCGAGGGAGATGGTGACCGGGCTTCGAGGGTCAGCCCTGCTCACGGGTTACAGAGGCAAGCCGGGTGTCGACGTGGACGGCCTGGTCCAGGTCCTCCACAGGGTGAGCCGGCTCGCCGAGGACATGCCGGAGGTTGCCGAGCTGGACTGCAACCCCGTGATCGCCACTCCCGACGGCGTGCTCGTGGTCGACGCTCGCATCCGGGTCGACTTCGGCACAGCCCGCTCAGGGGTCGACGACATCCGCCACCTTCGCTGAGGCTGGGCTACTTGTCAGCTGCTATTTTTGAGCCCGCCCTGCCGTCCAGCTTCCACGGCCGGCACATTCCAGCGAACCGTAAAGCCAAGGACCGCCTGCACCTGCGGCCTTGCCGTGTTCATGTTGGCTTAAGGTGCCCCTATTTACCCTTGTTTAAATGGACAGACGCCGGCCCCACAGGCGCGCCCGCGCTTGGTTGGGGGCCCGTACACTCGGCCTAGTCCCGGACGGCTCAGGAGGCCGACGATGCTGACCGCCACCTTGGCCGCTCTTTTCGCCGCCGCTCTTTTCGCCGTTTCTGCAGCACTCCAGCACCGCAGCGCCGGGCTCGTGACGGAAGCTGACACCCTCCGGACCGCCCGGTTGGGCGGGTTCATTTCAGGGACGCTCCGTCACCCGATGTGGATCGTCGGGAGCGCAGCTGGCATGGCCGGTTTCGCCCTACACGCTCTCGCATTGCGGGACGGGCCCCTGACCCTTGTGCAACCCCTGCTCGTTAGCAGTGCCGTTTTCGCCCTCGCACTGCGCCAGCTGCTCGAGAGCCGCCGCCCCCGGCGCAGCGAACTTCGCTGGGCGTTTGGCCTCGTGGTCGGGCTGGTGTTATTCCTTACGATCGCGACGCCGGCCGACGGAACCACTAAGCCTGCCGATGCCCTTCCTACACTTGTTCTTGGCGCGCTAATTGGATTTGGCCTCCTCGGTTTTTTTGTGGCGGGCAGGCGCGCCACCGGTAGCGCGGCGGCCGCGTTGTTAGGCACCGCCACCGGCCTGTCATTCGCGGCGAAAGCAGGCCTGTTGAAACAGGTTATGGGGGCCCTCAACCGGGGCCCGGGTGCCGTTATTACGGCATGGCCCCTCTATGTTTTCATCGCGGTCTGGCTTTGCAGTCTCTTGCTCAATCAGCTCGCCTACCAAGCCGGGCCGCTTCACTCGAGCCTGCCGGCGATCATGACGGTCGACCCCGTCGTCAGCTTGGTGATCGGGGTGGCCATCTTCGACGAGCAGTTCCGCAACAGCCCCGTCGACTTGGTAGGCGAGGCCTTCGGGCTGGCTCTAGTTGTGGCTGCCGCCGTGGGGCTGACCAGGTCGGTGGCCGGCCCAACCGACGAAGCCCCCGTCCCGGCGGAGGAGCACCGAGCGACCGCCATGAACTGCTCCCCGCCATCCGGGAACCTTGTTGCGGCCGTAGCTCAAGTCACAAAGCAGGGACAAAAGCCGTTACAAGATCGGCAGAGTGAGCATATCGAGGTGGAGGAGGCTTTGCCTGGCGTCAGGTAAGCGATAATGATGCTCCTTGCTAGTCACTTTCGATCCGGCCCGTTCGCAGAGAAACGCCTTAAGGTACGTTGTTGGCCCATTAATGTTGGCGTAAGGTACCGCCTTTTCTCCTCGGGTTCCAAGCGGTCCTAACGTTTGGTACCGAAGGCCCCGATGGAAGGGATGACCTGGTTCCCAAGGTCCAAAAAGTGGAGGTGCATATGCCCATCGAACCCGTAGGCGCAGTACCCGTTCAACAAGCTCAGACCAACGCCCAACACGCGCAGCAAGCCGCCCCCCTCGACGGCGACGGCGACCATGACGGGTCACCGTCCGCGGGCTCTCTGCCGGAGGGCTCAACGACGTCAACTTACGCCTGATCCTGTAGTTCGAGCCCGTTTTGATCGGGGTGGATGATCTTAGCGTGAGAAATTCACCAGCACTCAAGGCGAGGGTCGACTTCACGTGGCCGTAAGGTCCGCTCCTTACGCTGGTCGGAGATGCCACACCAGCGTTGGAGGCGGAAGGAACCGTGAATGCCCGTCCCCGTTCCGGGAACTGGGAGCCGGCGAACCGGTTTTCGTTAGCACGGGCGCTGGTCGCGCCAGGAGGAGCCTTGCTCCTCCTGCGCGCCTTTCTCGGGGTGACGTTCGTGTTCGCGGGGTCGCAAAAGCTGGCCAACCCCAACTTCTTTAACGCCACCGCGCCGGGTTCGTTCCAAGAGCAGCTCCGCGGGTCCATCATCACGAGCCCTCTTCATCACTTTCTGGCCTTTGCCCTGCATGCTCCCGTCCTCATCGCTGTCCTGATCGCCCTTGGTGAGATCGCCGTCGGGCTCGGGACATTGCTCGGGCTCTTTGGACGGCTTGCCGCGACCGGGGGCGCGTTGCTTTCGTTGTCGTTCTTCCTCACTGTTAGCTTCAGGGACAGCCCTTACTACTACGGGCCCGACATTGTGTTCCTCTTCGCGTGGACACCGTTCGTTCTGGCAGGGTCGGGCACCTGGTCGCTCGACCATATCTACGCCCTCCGCGCCGCGCGGGTGCGAGAAACCCTTGAGATGAACGCCCAACCTGGAGCGAGCAGGAGCCAACTGGCAGCCGCTAGGCAGCGAGCGGCCGACGCCGAGCGGCGGATCTTCCTCCAAAAGGCAGGTGTGGCGAGCCTCACCACCTTGTCGGGGGCCGTATTTGGCGGGCTCACCGCAGGAATCGGACGGCTCGCCCACGCCCCGCAACGCTCCGGCTCCGTCGGTGTCATCGCCGAAGGTGCCCCCACGACCACGACCACGAGCGCGATCACGAGCCCGACCGCTTCTGGTAGCTCCGTGTCGACGGTGCCCGGGACAAGCACGGTCCCACCGACCACGACTGCAGATCCTGTTGCACAGGTGCCGCAAGGGACGCTGATCGGGCCGGCGGCCGACGTGCCTATAGGGGGTGCAGCCAGCTTCACCGATCCGGCCCAGCAAGTGCCCGCCCTCGTCGTCCAGGTAACAAGGGGCGAGTTCCGGGCCTTCTCGGCGATCTGCCCTCATGCGGGTTGTACCGTCCAGTTCGACGGGACCAACGACGTCTTCGCCTGCCCGTGCCATGGATCGGTTTTCAACGCGATGACCGGAGCCGTGCTGCAGGGGCCGGCAACGACTGGTCTGTCACCCATTCCTGTGGCCCTCGGGCCAAACGGCCAGCTTTACGCGGATGGTTGACGGCTTTGAGCGAGCCCGGTGAGGCGCGCTCCAATTGTGGTGGGGGCAACAATGGCAGGCCTCGCCGCTGTGGTTAGCTTCCACACCAAATCGGCGACGCTAAAGCTCGGCACTCTCCCCGTCGTCGCAGTCCCGGCAGGTCCTTCGACGAGTTCCGTGATCACTGGACCAGCCGCCCCTTCGAGTACCGTTCCCACCTCGTCAGCCGTGACCCGCTCCAGCTCCTCCACTACCGCTCCTCCACCGCCGACAAGTACTTCTACGGCTCCGCCGGCTACGGCCGCACCGGCGACCAACCCGCCGACCACTGCCGCAAGCACCACGCCCGCACCGGCGACCACCAACCCGCCGACCACCAACGCGCCCACCACCGCCGCAAGCACCACGCCCGCGCCGGCGACCACCAACCCGCCCACCACCGCCGCTAGCACCACGCCCGCGACCACCAACCCGCCCACTACTGTCTTGTCGCCTACGAAGACGGCGACTGGGGCTGCAGTCAACTACGGCTACGGAGTCCTTTCGGTGTCGGCAACGGTCTCAGGGACGAAGCTGACGGACGTGGCGATAGCGTCGATCAATGACGGGGGGAACTTCCGGTCCGAGTCGATCGACCAGCAAGCGGTCCCAATTCTCGAACAGGAGGCCCTTCAGGCTCAGAGTGCCAGCATCCAGGGCGTTTCGGGTGCAAGCTACACGAGCGCCGGTTTCCAGCAGTCATTGCAGTCGGCGCTCGGCCAGCTGGGTTTCCGGTAGCCCAGGATGCTGGTGATGCCCGGGGTGCGTTCCCCTTCTCGACCCACGATCTCGGCCCCTCAGTCTTGCCCGCGACGGCTACAACGGTCCTCGATGCGCCGCAGCGGTGTCGGGTGAAGCGACGTCGCGGTCGCCCCTCAGGCTCTAGGGATCTCCGTCGGGCTCGGCTTGTGCCGGGCGTAACCGCGGTCGTCTTGGTCGCGTTGGCCGTTGTCGGGCTGCAGTTGTCGGGGCTCTTTGCTGGCGGGGTTGCTGCCTCGCGGGGCCCCGCTAGGACGGCGGCACGCTCTGTGAAGCTCTCGGTAGGCTCACCAAGCCGTCGTTCGCCAGGAGCAGGCTTGCCGGCCATCGAAGCCGGGTTGCTCCCTTGGCAGCTGGCCGCGCCGATCAGTAGAGAAGTTGTCCTGCCTGCCCCGACCAACCAATTGCTCATTGCCGGGGGTCTTGACAGCGCGGGGGCCTCAGTGCCCGGGATCTTCACCCTCGGCACATCGAACGGGCATCTCACGCTGGTTGGGGATCTTTCGGTCCCAACCCACGACGCGGCTGGCGTAGTCATCGGGCGCCAAGCGCTGGTATTCGGCGGTGGGACAACCGGGCCGAGTTCGGCGGCCCAGCGTTTCGAGGTCCCGGGTACAGTCGAGGCGTCTGGCTATTTGCCAGCAGCGCGAGCCGATGCCGCCGCCACCAGCATCGGTGGCACCGCGTTCGTAGTCGGTGGCTACGACGGCGCGGCCTTGGATCCCGAGGTCTTGGCCACCACCGACGGCGTTCATTACTCCAACGTGGCTCGCCTAGCCGTGGCGGTCCGTTACCCGGCGGTGGCCGCGCTGGACGGCAAGATCTATGTTTTTGGAGGTCAAGCGAGCAACGGTCAGCCGGTGAGCACCGTGCAGGCCGTAGACCCTCGCTCGCATCAGGTGACGCTCGTTGGCAAGCTCCCGGTACCCGTGAGCGGCGCCGTGGCCGTGGACCTTGCCGGGACGGTTTACCTGGCGGGAGGTGATGCGCCCGCAGGGCCGTCGCTCCGGCCAACGGCCACCGTTTATGCATTTGACCCGAGCCGTCACAGCTTCCTACGCGCCGGCTCCCTGCCGGTAGCAGTGAGCAACGCCGGCGCGGCGGTACTTGGCCACAGGGCTTGGATCGTGGGCGGCGAGGTCGCCGGAGGCACTCCGACCTCTACCGTGCAAGTGCTGGAGCCCAACTTCGGCTTCGGCGACGCCGGGATGCGCGGTGCGGGGTCACCGTTTTTCGGTGACCAGCTCCTGGTGGCAGATAGGGGGAACAACCGCCTCCTTGTCCTCAACGATGCCGGCCAGGTTATTTGGGCCTACCCGTCGAAGCACGCGCCCCCACCCCCAGGAGGCTTCTATTTCCCCGACGACGCTTTCTTCATCCGCCATGGCACGGCCATCATCTCCAACCAGGAGGAGAACGAGACCATCGTCGAGCTCGCCTACCCATCAGGTCGGTTGCTGTGGTCCTACGGCCACCCCCGGGCCCCGGGGTCGGCGCACGGTTACCTCAACAGCCCCGATGACGCCTACGTGTTGAAGAACGGGGATATCACAGTTGCGGACCCGATGAACTGCAGGGTGCTGGTAATAAGCCCTCAAAAGCGGGTACTGGCCCAGATCGGGACACCCGGATATTGCGTGCACGGCCCCCCGACAAGGCTTGGCTCTCCTAACGGCGACACGCCCCTGGCGGACGGGGACCTGCTTATTTCGGAGGTCAACGGTTCATGGGTCGATGAGTACACCCGGGCCGGGCACCTTGTCTGGGACACCCAGCTCCCGATCGGCTACCCGTCAGATCCACAGCAGATAGGGCCCGCAACTTATCTTGTGGCCGATTATGAAGACCCAGGGGCCGTCATCGAGTTCAACCGCAAAGGGCGGGTCCTCTACCGCTACCAACCGACGTCGGGCCCGGGCGTGCTAAACCGCCCGTCACTCGTGGAGCTACTGCCCTCGGGAGCGTTCATGTTGAACGACGATTACAACGATCGCATGGTCGCCATCGACCCGGTGACCGGCGCTTTGGTGTGGCAGTACGGCGCCACGGGAGAGGCCGGCACTTCCCCGGGGCTTCTCAACACCCCGGATGGTTTCGATGTCCTTGGACCGGGCGGCACCAACCCAACCCACCCCGCGACAGGGTAGGACGGGCTCCGCATGAGATCCTTCCTTTCTCCACGTCACACACGACCACTGGGCACAGCTCAGACCTTGCGGAGCTGGCTTCGCTGTGGCATCGGCGAAAAGAGCCCCCGTGCCGTGTTAGCCGGCCAGGAAGTGACCGACCTGCCCGACGCAGAGCACGGCCAGCAAAGCACCGAGCGCGATGCTGGCGGCAACCGCCCATTGGCGCAGGCCTGCTCCCTCAACTTGCTTACGAGTGCGCCAATAGAAGTCGCGGGGAGCGAGCCGGGCAGTATCGAGCAGGTGGCCCAGCACATGCACGGCCATCGCTGCGAACCAAAGGACGAAGCTAGCTTTGTGGACAAAAAGAAGTTCGTGACGAAGGCCATGAGAGGCGAACAACAGGGCGATCCCGCTTGCGAAAAGCGTGAGCGTCAACAACACGACGACCGGGCCGAGCAGGCGCAGCAGCGCAGGCGGTGGGCCCTTGCGCCGGTAGTCCGGAGCACCGGCATAGTAGCGGACAAAGCGATAGCCGGTGCTGCCCATCTTCAGCAGGACGGGTGGCACCAGTAGCATGCCGATGAACACATGGGGGGTGAGCAGCGCCCGGATGCGCAACACGGTTACACCCTCGGCGGCCAGCAAGAGCAACAAGACGGCCGCAACTGTGCCCGTCAACCTGGCGTTGGCTTCGACGCCTCCCTTAGGCCGACCGTCGAAGGGCGCTGCCCTTGAGGCCGGGAGCCCCGACCGCTCCCGGGGCGCCGCGGGGGATCTTGCCACGGTGCCCATAGTGGCCAAAGACCCTTACGTTTGCATGAACAGCGTCGGCGACCGGTTGCGTTAAGGCGCCATGCGTTTGCTCCTCGCTGAAGACGACCCGAACTTGCGCGGCGTGTTGGAGCGTGGCCTGAGGGAAGAAGGTTACGTCGTTGACGCCGTCGCAAGTGGCACCGAGGCGATCGACTATTTGCGTATCTACGAATATGCCGTCTGCGTCCTCGACTGGCGTATGCCGGGTGCCTCCGGCCTCGACGTTGTCACATGGGCGCGGGCCCGAGGGATCCCCATCCCGTTCCTGATGCTCACAGCAAGAGACGCACCTCCTGACCGGGTCCACGCTCTCGACGAAGGCGCCGACGACTACCTGGTGAAACCGTTCGACTACCCAGAACTGCTCGCCCGGCTACGGGCACTCCTTCGCCGGCCCAGCGGCGACCGCAGCCCGCTGCTGCGATGCGGTTTGTTGACCCTTGACCCGGCCACGCACCAGGCTTTTGTAGCCGGCGAGCGCGCCGACTTGACGCCGCGCGAGTTTGCCATCATCGAGCTGCTGGCCCGCCGGAGCCCCGCCGTGGTACCGCGCCGGTCGATAGTGCTACAAGCGTGGCCCGAGGAGGCAAGCGGCGTCGGGTCCAACACTATCGACGTCCATATAGCTCGCCTACGGGGGAAGCTCGCCCGTTCAGACGCCCGGATCGAGACCCTCCGCGGGACTGGCTACCGACTGGTTGGCCCGTCGCAATGAGCACGCCAACCGGGCGGCTCGACAGTTCGGCCCGGCAAGTCCGAACGCGCGTCCACCGGGTGGCGCTCGGGGCCACATTGCTGGCCCTGGCTCTTTACCTGTTGGCCTGCTTCATCGTCGACCTCGTCGTGGTCGACCGTCTGAACCATGAGGTCGATTCGCGGTTAGCGGCGCGCCTGCACCAGGTCATCCCTACGCTTCCCCCGGCAGGCCCAGCGGGAACGCTCGGCTCCTACAGCCCAGAATTTTCGGGCGACTTCGACGACGCTCCCATCGTGCTGTGGTGGGTGCCGGCGAAAGCCGAGCACGCCGTGCGATTGGATACGAACTCGCCGAGCCTGCCCCCCACTGCCCTTCAAGTAGGCCAACCGACCGAAGCCAATGTGGGGGGCCGAGAGTTCCGCTTAGCGGGCGTCGCGCTCGGTGATGGCCGTCTCATCGCCGGGACTACTGCCGACCAGGTCCGCACAGCGCTGTCGACTCTGCTTGTCATCGAGGCGATCCTGGGGCCCCTCGCCTTGGTCATCCTCTACGGCGCTGCCTCGGTCATCGGCCGAAGTGCGGCGGCGCCGGTGGAGCGCGCCCGTCGACGTCAGCTCGAGTTCACGGCGGACGCGTCGCACGAGCTGCGAACCCCGCTCAGCGTGATCGAGGCAGAAGTAGGCCTGGCACTCAACGTCAAGCGCTCAGCACCGGAGTACCGACGTGCTCTAGAACAAATTGCTGGAGAGAGCAAGAGGTTGCGCCACATCGTGGAGGACTTGCTTTGGCTCGCGCGTCTGGACTCGCTCCCCAACGCCCCTCCCACTGGAGCAGTCGACGTCGCCAGCCTCGTTAACGTTTGTGCCGACCGCTTTAGGGCTATTGGGGATAGGCGGGGCATCACGATCTCGGTTACCGAAAACGGCGCCGTACCGCCGATCGTCTTCGCTCCCGCCGAGTGGCTGGACCGCCTGGTCTCGGTACTGCTCGATAACGCCTGCCGGTATGCAAGCGACAAAGGGCAAGTTGACGTCACCGTATCGGCAGGAGGAGACCGTGTGGTGCTCGCCGTCGACGACAGCGGCCCGGGCATTTCGGAAGAAGACCGCGAACACATTTTCCAACGGTTCCACCGCGCCAGTGCCGTACCGGGCGGTGCCGGCCTCGGCCTATCGATAGCAGATGCCGTCGTTCGGGCAACGGGAGGCAACTGCACCGTGACGACAGCGCCTTTAGGGGGCGCCAGGATAGCTGTGTCCTGGCCACGCCACCGTCCCGAGCACGATTGGACCACCGCCAACAGCGGAGGTCCTCAACAGGGTGCCGCCGGCCTTGCGAGCGCGCGCCAGGCACTCGGCACCGAAGCTGAACCGTTCGAAGAAAGTGAACGGAAAATAAAACAAAAGTAATAAGCGCCGGGTGGAGGCTCGGCTTCACCTCGCCGTAAGGTCCGCTCCGTACGCTCGGCGGTGGCAGCGAAGCGAACCGGAGAGGTCGAAATGACAATTACCGACACCGTCGAGCTCTCGGACCGGGACCTAACTTTGCCGGGGCGGCCGCCCGCTCGCGTCCCGTTCCGACCAGAGCCGTCTCACCGGCTGGCACGGCACCGACCCGGCCGCCCTCCCCGTCGTTGGGCCGCTGACCTCTTCTTAGCCCTCGTCGGGACCGGCTTTGGCGCAGTGCTGGGCGCGGTGATCACGGGGGAGACGCGTGGTTCGTTAGCGGCCCCTGGGGGCCTGCTCATCGCCGGCGGCAGGCTCGCCGGTTTCGTCGGGGCCTACCTTTTGCTGATCATGTTGGTGCTCGTCGCCCGCGTAGCCTGGCTCGAACGAGCAGTCGGCCAGGACCGGCTCGTTCGCTGGCACCGCCGGACGGCGCCATGGGCGCTTGGGATCATCTGTGCCCACGTCGTGCTGATCACCCTCGGCTATGCGCAATCCTCCAAGACGGGTTTCCTGCGCCAGATGTGGGTTTTTTTATCGTCCTACCCCGACATGCTCGCCGCCGCCGTCGCTTTCGGCTTGCTCGTCATGGTGGCCGTTACCTCGGTCAGGATCGCCCGGAGGCGGCTCAGGTACGAGACGTGGTGGGTCGTTCACCTCTACACCTATATAGCCCTGTCGCTCGCCTTTGGCCATCAGATAGCGACGGGAGCCTCATTTGTGGGCCACCCCCTGGCCAGGGCTATATGGGCGACGGCTTGGGCATCTACTGCCGGGCTCGTCATCTTCTACCGTGTCGCCGTGCCGGTCGCCCGCAACCTGCGCCACCAGTTGCGTGTCGAGTGGGCCCGCGAGGAGGCGCCGGGCGTGTACTCGATAGTCTGCCGAGGGCGCCGAATAGACCGCCTCGCAGTGTCGGGGGGCCAGTTCTTCCAGTGGCGATTTCTCACCCGGGACCTGTGGTGGCAGGCTCACCCATATTCGCTGTCTGCTCTGCCCAGGCCACCGAGGCTGCGAGTGACGGTTAAGGCTCTTGGCGACCACAGCCGCGCCGTAGCTCGGCTCAGGCCAGGGACCCGAGTGTGGGTTGAAGGGCCCTACGGGGCCTTTACGCACCATGCCCAGTCGACGGGCCGCGTGGCACTGATCGCTGCCGGGGTCGGCATCACCCCTTTACGGGCGCTGTTAGAGGACCTGCCTGCATCTGTTGACGTAGCCGTGGTCGTGCGGGCGTCGGCCCCTGAAGACCTGGTGCACCGTGAGGAGGTTGCTGCTCTCGTTGACGGGCGGGGCGGTCGGGCCTTCGCGGTGGTCGGCCCCCGCCACAAGGTCCGTTTCGACTCTCGAGTTCTTCACCGCCTCGTGCCCGATCTCGCTGCCCGTGACGTGTACATCTGTGGACCGGGCGGCTTCACCGAAACCGTCGTGTCGGCGGCTCTCAGCTTGGGGGTACCGAAGGACCATATCCACAAAGAAGGGTTCGATTTCTGATGCATAGGTCCAGGGCTGGGTACACAGGTGGGGACGAGCGGATGAGACAACCAAAATGAAACGCGCACGGCTCGTGGTGATCGCCACGATTGCCGGCCTCGCCGGTGTCCTGAGCTTCCATACAAAGCCTGCCACGCTCAGCTTTGGCCCCGCCGTTGGGGGGCCGGCAGCGCCTGGAGGTTCTCCGACGAGCGCACCAACCTCCACCACCATGGGCCCCGCCAGCATAGGGCCACCAGCGACGACCAGCCCCTCCACTTCACCCGCAGCAACCAGGACCGCGACAGGGGCTGCCATCAATTACAACTATGGGGTCTTGTCCGTGGCCGCAACGGTCTCAGGGACGAAGCTAACCAACGTCACGATCGCGTCGATCAACGACGGGGGCAACTTCCGCTCCCAGTCGATCGACCAGCAAGCGGTACCTGTTCTCGAACAGGAAGCTCTCCAGGCTCAGAGCGCCAATATCCAGGGCGTTTCGGGGGCAAGTTACACGAGCGCAGGGTTCCAACAGTCCCTGCAGTCGGCGCTGTCGCAGTTGGGTTTCAAGTGACGCCGGTCGCGAACGCGGCGAGCGCGCCGCCGGAGCGGTCTCGGTTGTCCCACCACCGTGAACAGGTGATGGGGACTGTGGTGACCATCGACGTTTTTGGCGAGGCTGCTGAGGTTGCCCGCAAAGAGCTCTTCGTTCGGGTCGCCAGCGCCAGGGCGGTGCTCCAGCGGGCCGATGCAGTTTTCAGCACGTGGAAAGAGCACAGCCCGATAAACCAACTGCGCAGAGGAGAGATCACCCTTGCCCAGGCTCCTCCAGAAGTGACTTCCGTGCTGGAAGCGTGCACGACGGCGCGCTCTCTGTCAGATGGGTGGTTCGACCCTTGGGCGATGCCAGGAGGGTTCGACCCGACCGGGTACGTAAAAGGTTGGGCGGCACAGCGTGCCTTGGGTGCCCTCTCAATGCCCGGGGTCACGGGCGGGATCGTAAATGCCGCCGGCGACGTGGTCGCATCCGGCTGCCCAGGCCCCGGCAGGCCGTTCCGGGTTGCCATTGTCGACCCGACCAACCGACAGCGCTTCGTCTGCGTCGTCGAGCTGGAGGGGGGCATCGCCACATCTGGGACATACGAGCGCGGCGCGCATCTCATCGACCCGAGAACAGGCCAGCCGGCGTCCTGCGCCGCCTCGGCCAGCGTCACCGGGCCCGACCTCGGGCTAGCCGATGCATTGGCCACCGCCCTTGTGGTCGCCGGGCCGGCGGGCCTCGACTTTATCGA
>Ga0209415_10010796_pt1 | contig 15456 bp, 8 predicted proteins | sample PeaSoiSIISIP2007_FD_187696 | JGI IMG/M metagenome (GOLD analysis project Ga0209415, IMG submission 187696) | Peat soil microbial communities from Weissenstadt, Germany - SII-SIP-2007 (SPAdes) (version 2) | ecosystem: Environmental > Terrestrial > Soil > Wetlands > Peat | place: Germany... | reverse complement strand
GTGGGGCTAGCTGGAATCGAACCAGCGACCTCAGCATTATCAGTGCTGCGCTCTAACCGGCTGAGCTATAGCCCCGTACCTGGTCAGACCCACTTTTTGCGGTCTGGCCACTCATCCTTGCCCTACAAATTGCCTCATGCGTGCGCTGTAGGGCACGGCCACGAGGACACCACGATACAGGTGCACCCGGACAATGCGAGAACGGATGCCGGGCCATTGGGCATTACCCGTGCTCATTGATCGCGATTCCGCTACCGGCGAGGTTCGCCTGGTCTCGGCGGCCCCGATGTCTCAGGTCAGAGCCAGTCAGTGAGCTGCTCAAGGACTTCTATACCAACAGCCTCTTGGGGCAGCCAGTGCCCAGACGTGAGCACAGCGGTGGCATTGGCCTGCAGCTCGGCCGGTAGCCACGCCACCAGCGATTCGGCAGCAGCTAACTGGACGGCGACTCCGGGCCGGCGGTGCGGCGAGGAGAGCAGGGCGCGGTAAAGACCTGTCGCCGGAAGGATGGCCGGTGTGCCGGCTGCCCGACCGGCAACATTCGCACCGATGGCGATGGACAGACCGGCAGCATCGAGGTCGCCGAAGTAATAGGCGCCGGCTACGGGCGGGTCGAGATCGCCCAGATAGGTGACCGAGGCACAGAAGGCCCTCCCCGCCCCGTAGGCCACCACACCTATGCCTCGGGGCGAGCGCTCAAGCACCCGGCGGACCGAGTCATAGGTGTGGTGGTTCTCGAGCACCAGGGCTGTCGGGGCGTCGGAGATCCACTCGTATACGAAGGGCGGGTGGACCTCATAGCAGCGGAGCATGTCGAGTGTGAGGACCCCGGTCGCGAAGAGCCGCTGCGACGTGAGGGCGTCGAGGCGCTTCTCGTCCCCGAAGACCTCGAGTGAGCGCTCGCGCACCGGTGCGGCGGGACGGCTGGGGTCCAAGTCGCGCAAGAAGTCGTTCACCGCGACCAAGGTGGCGATCTCGTCGGGCCGTGGGCGCACCAGGTGGCGCGCCGCATCCAGTTCGGGGCGGAGACCGGCCGGCAGGCTGGCGCGCTCGGCCTGCGGCCGGGGTGGCGGGCCGACGGGGCGCACCAGCAGCGGGAGGGCAGGCAGCGCGCTGGTGTCCTGGGCATCGCGGCGGCCGGTTAACGGGCGGGCGATGCCGGCGACGACCAGGCGACCGAGGGCGGCGAGCAGCCGGGCACGGCGGTCGACGGCCGTAGCGAGGTCGGGTTCGACTGCGATAGCACCGTGCCAGAGGTCCTCGAGGCTGGCGCCCCGGCGGCCCGCTCCGGTGATCACCATTGACAGAGCATCGTCGAGGTTGCGCTCTGCGGCGGAGTCGCCGGTCCTCGCGCTTTCGGGCATGACGGCCGATGCGTCGTGGGGAACGGCCATCGGTTGCTCAGGCGATGCCATCGCCGGTTGCCGATGCATGGGCGACTCCGTCGTCGACCTGAACATCAGAGTCCCACGGCGGATCGAGGCGGACGACACGGGCCGAGGAGACGAACCCCTCGAGTGAGGACCCGTGAGCGTCGCCAGCCCGCTCGTTCGCTGTTACGAAGCCGCGTTCCGAGCCGCCGGGTCGGCGATTCTGGCAGCGAATCACGTTAGGGAAGGTGCCGACGGCCTTGAGGTCACGCACGGCTGTCGTGTAAAGAAGCTGGACGCCGAGCGCGGTAGCCACCCTGCGCTGCAGGGCGAGGAACCCGACATAGGAGGCCTTGCCGAGAGGATTGTCAAGGACGAGCGCCCCGCTTGAGTCAGTGGCCATGGCGCGGGAGCGGTTGCGGGCACGCAGGCGGGCAATGATGCAGTAGAGCACGACGGCCGCGGTGAGTTTCTCGCCACCAGACCATTTGGCCATGGCCGAAACCGGTACCCGTTCCTCGTGGAGGTCCGCTGTCGGCTTGAGCACGCGGACCCGGAACCCGCCGGGAACAGCAGCGTGGACAGCGCGCTTGAGAGTGGCCAGCCCGTCAGGAACCCCACCCTTGGCCACGATGGCGTCAACCTCGGCGCTGACCCGGCGGGCCAGCTCGTCGGATTGGGCCGAGATGTCCTCGAAGTTTACGGTGAGGAACGACTTGCCGCCCCAGGCGCCCAGGCTCTTATCCATGGTCGAGGTGGCTGGCGCCTTGTTCAACAGATCGAGGACGCGACGGCTCTGATCAGCCAGGTCGGTGACCAGGATCGCCTGGTCGACCGAGATGGCGTCGAGGTCGGCCTGGAGTACGGCCGCTCGGGTGTCATGCGCGGCTGCGAGCTCGGCGGCTCGGCGACCCACGTCGGCTAACTCCCCGGCCACAATCGCCTCTCGAAGCGAGCCGGCCGCCTCGAACTCGCTACGAGCGGCGAAGGCGCGCAACGCGCTGACCAGGGAGTTGAGCGTCGTCTCGGTGTCGCCGAAGCGAACGCTCGCGTCCTTGAGCGCCGTGGCCAGGGCGCTCTGGGCGGCCCGGGCCTCCTCATCGCTACCGGTGAAGGGCACGGACGACGGCGTAGTGCGAGTGTCGGCATGTGCCGGGATCAGGTTGTCGAGGCTCTCAGCGAGTACCGAAACGAGTTCCTTGCGCGTGCGGGCGGCATCGCGTCGATTGGCCGCCTCTCCCGTCTCGCGCTCGGCTTCGGACACGAGGAGTTGCTGGCGCGTGGCTTCTTCTTCTGCTTCGCCCTGGCGCTGTTCGGCATCGGCCCGGTCGAGGGGCACCTCGTCGGTGCCCAGCTCCCGGTAGACCTGTCGGTCCGAGGGGGTGAGCTCAACCATGCGGGCCTCGGCGGCAGAGAGGTCGGCACGGGCCTCACCCTGCGAGCGCAGCAGCGCCTCGAGTCGGGATCCCAGCTCTGAGGTCCGACGGAGGCGCGAGGGCGCGTCAACGGCAGCAGGTTTATCGCGCAACGCCTCTGCACGTGTGCGGGCCGCCGGGCCTCGGCGCTCGATGGCAACCTGTGCAGCGGCACGATCCTCTCCGGCACGGCGGCGTCGGTCCTCGAGCACAGGGTCAGACACCGTGCCTTGATACTCCTCGTCGCGATCGCGAAGCTCGCGTTGAAGGGATTCGGTCGGAGTGGTGTCGCGTCGGGCTGCGTCGCCCCAGCTCCCCTCCCCACGAAGGACGACCCCGTCAAGCTGGCTGACCAGCTCCCTGATGCGGTACGCCAGGGTGGCGCCGTCGGCCCGGCGCGCCTCCGCGGTGCGGCGCGCTTCGTCAGCGCCCGCTTGCGATGTAACGGCGCGCTCGTTGGCGACGCTGAAGTCGGCTTCGGCGTGCTCGAGATGGTCGACCAGCTGCGCCAGGGTTGCCGCCCGGGTGGCCAAGGCCTCGAGGCTGGACACCAAGGCGGTCAGTGCGAGCAACGAGGAGGTCAGCTCCGAGCGTCGTGAGCCGGCTCGGGCAAGCACGTCGGCGAGATCGGATGCCTCGGTCTCGAGGATCTCCTTCCGCGCCGCCAGCTCAGCGAGCGTATGGTCACGCTCATCAATGCGGCGCGACAATGTCTCAAGGTGGCCGGCCGGACACTCTGCGATGAAACGATGCAATTGGTCACGGAGCGCTCGGTCCGCCTCGCGGCCGGCCACCAGGCGAGCCGTCCGCTGATTGAGGTCGGAAAGGCGGGCGTCGAGGACTTTGCGTTCCTCGTCAGCTCGAGCTGTGTCATAGAGGGCCGGACTCGGCGGGACGACGAATGCCTCTTCGCCACTGGTGCTGAGATCAACCTTCTTGGCGATGGTAACGAGCGAGGCTGGGTGCAGCCCCGCATCGATGACTACGCCTGCTGCCCGCTCGAAATCGGCCGCGTCGACGAGGACGCCGGCGAGGAGACCCGGGTGCGCTTCCATGGTGGTGTCCCACTGGCGACGGGGAACGCTCGCGGACAGGTAGGCGAGCCCGGCCACGGCACTGATGTCAGCGTTGGCCAGGATTGCCATGACGGCACCGGTGTCTTCCGAGGGTGGGAGCAGGCCGCCGTCGCCGAGGGAGGCCAGGTTGCGCCGGTCGCGTTCGGCCCCGATCCCCTCAGTGAGCAGTGCGGCGTCGGCGCGGTCGATCTCTTCGACCAGGCGTCCGTCGAGCATGGGATAAGCGCCCCACAGCGAGATGTGGTCGCTCTGGGCCAGCTCGGCGATCCGGGCGTGTGTGCGCAGGGCCTCGGCCCGACCCTCTAACTCCGCCCTTCCGGTGCCGTTGGCGTCACGGGCTGCGCGCACGCGCGCCGCCTCAGCGCCCAGGGCAGTGCGCTCCTCAACCAACTGGTTCTGCCGGAGCGTGCCCGATTCGATCTGCGCCTCGAGCCGCACGAGTGCGGCCTTGGTATCGCGGGCCGAAGAATCGGTCCTGGCCAGAGCGGCGGCGGGTTCTTCACCGAGGGCCAGATGACCGGCCCCAACGGCCTCAGCGAGTGCGGTGTCGATGGCGTTGATCTCGGCCCGTGTCGTGGCGACCCTGGCACTTAGTCGGGCCGCGTCGGCCACGGCCTCCATCGCCGTAGCCGCCAGCGTCTCCGCCTCTTTGTCCGCGCCAGCGGCGAGAGCCAGTACCTCTTCGCGCTCGCGCCCCGCCGTCGCATGCAGGTCGGTGTAGCGCCAGTGAAGGCGCCGCGCCGCCTCATTGCGCGATCGACGAAGTGGCTCGGCGTCGGCGGCGCGCTCTGAGAGCTGCCGGTCAATGTCGGCGATCTGGTGCTCGGCCTGCTCCTGGGCGAAGAGGTCCTCGAGTGCGGCCCACCCCGCCTGCTCCTCCTCGATGTCGATCTTGTCGGCATCCAGGCGCTCGGATTGGGACCGAGCGTCGGCTACCCAAAACTGCGCGGCCCGACGAGCGAATTCTCGGCCTCGGTCCCGAGCCGTTGTGCGGGCTGTCTCGGCGGTCCGGGCGCGGAGAGCCGCCTCGGTGCGCTGGGTCTCGGCCTCTTCTTCGGTCTGGGCCGCGATCTCTTGTGCGGCTCGAAGACCCGCACCCAGCTCGCGCCCGGCGGCCGTTGCGTCATCGAGTTGGGCCCGATGCCGGCCGAGGTCCGACCAGGTGGATGTGATAGGCCCCAGTCGCTCGGCCACGCCTTCGCAGTAGGCAAGCTCCAGAGCGGTCGCCGGCCGCTTGGCCAGTTTGTCGGCCAGCTGGCTCATGCGGGAGGAGACCGATTCCGATGCATCAGGGTCGACTGCCATGTCGATGAGGAAGTTGACGAACGCCTCGCCGCTCGGGAAGCGGAACTGCTCGTCGATGGCTCCTTCCCCCTTGTTCATCTCCTTTTGGTACCGGAACACCGCCGGATCGATGCCGCGCTCGAGGAGGGCCTGCTTCCATTCCGATCCGTTGGTGGCGACCACAAGGTCGGTCATGGGGTGGGTCCGGCCGATTGCACGTAGCTCGCGCACGTAGGCCTCGAGGCTGCGCCGCTTGGAGGACTCGTCCCTTAGCGGGCGCTCGTCAAAGCTCAGCACCCCTGGGGTGGGTCGGTAGAGGTAGAAGCGCGTGATCAGTTCACCGGCGTGTTTCTCGTGCTCGGACGGACGCCGACGCTCGGGCCATTCGTAGACAGCGGCGGTGACGAGGGGGCCGTGGGGGGTTTGCCATTCGCACAGAATGTGCGCTGTGTCACCTGAAAGCACGTAATCTCCGAGCGTCTTGCGGTCGTCGCGGGCACCGAGGAAGTCGCGTCGGTTCGGCAAGAACAGGGAGAACAGCAGCGCCAGGAGGCTGGTCTTGCCCCCGCCGTTGCGGAGCCAAACGATGGTGTCGAGCGGGTGGTGCTCGACATCGGTGAAATCCAGGGTGAGGTTGGAGAACCGGGCCGCGTTAGAGCCGACCGAGTCGAGGTGCATTCGGGCGAGCTTGTACATTAGAACACCACTTCGCCGGCCGTCGCCGGGGCCTCGCTGGCATCGACCTTGGTGGAGTCGACCTGTACGTCGTCCCCCCCGTCGGGTGCGGCGAACACGACATCGGGCATGGTGACGAGCGCATGAGCCGGATCGAGGGCAGCGCGCAGGCGGACCAGGGCCGCTTGCCCGGCAACCTCGCGTACCTGCACCCGGTAGCGGTCCAGTAGCTGGTAGGTCCCGGCGGACTCGCGGGCCATTCCCTGGTCGACCATCCACTTGAAGGCCCGGGTGATTATGCCCAGCGTGCAGTTGGCGCTGTAGCCGCCTTTCTTCGAGCGCATCGATGCCGGCATGGCCAAGTAGGCCCGCCAGGCCAGTATCTCGACGTCGTCCGCGTCCGCCTCGGGGTCGTGGTCAGCGGCGTCGGCGAGAGCCTGGCACGCGTTGCGCAGATACCGCTCGACGTGCTCGGGGCGACGCCGGACCACGATGTCGTCTTCGAGGTCAGCCTCCCGCGGGTAGGCGACAGCGGCGATGCCCAGGTGAACGAGCCCGGTCAGCATGCGGCGGGAGGGATCCATGCCGGTCTGGTAGTCGACGAGACGGAAGCTGAAGGGCGACTTCTCCATGGGGGTCATGATGAGCCCCTGGTCCGGAGCGTCGATGACGACGAGACCGAGACCATTGGCCACCGCGTCGACCACATCGTGGAAGGCCTCGTCGGTGCGGTATTCGCTCCACAGCTCCGAGTAGCGTTCGTCGGCGCCGCGGGCGATCTTGGGCTGGAGGGCAAAGCCGACGAGCTCAGCCGCCTTGCCCGCCTCGGTGGCGGCGTTCACGCGATCGCCTCGGTCAGGTCGCCGGCCGCGGGCGCGACGGGCAGGGCGTCATCGTCCTCCTGCTCGTCGTGCTCCCCTTCGTCGGCGTGGTCGCTGGCGCCGTGATCATCGTCTTCGTGATCCTCATAGTCATCCTGTTCATCGTCGAGAGCGAGCAGCCGATCGACCGGGCCGACCAAGAGGTCGTCACCGGTCCACCCCTCGCTCACCAGTACTTCGCCAGTGCGCACGGCGATTACCGCAGGATCCAAGATGTCAACCACGGCGCCGGCGAGTTCCTCGTCGTCGTACTCTGGGGCGAAGGCCCACAGCACGCTGAGACGAACGAACTCTTCGACAGCGGAATCCCAGGTACGCGCCGCGTTGAGCAGCTCGGAGAGACGAACCGGCCCGCGCAGAGTCGGCTCGACTACGAGAGTGGCGGCCTCGACAATGCTCGGGTCGTAGGCCTCGACGTCGTCCTCCACCTCGGAGAAGTCCGGCTCCTCGTCGCTGGCTTCGTCAACCGGGCCAGTACCGCGCTGACGGAGCAGCATGGGGATCAGGTCGGACAATCTGGGGATCCGTGGGGAGATCGGACCACCCACCTGGGCGACGAAGGCAGTGCCGACCGCGTCGGCCAGGGGCAGCGGAGCCACGAGGACGGGGGTCACCAGGTGCTCGGTACATGAGAAGAGCCCGAGACCGTGCCCGCGGAATCGCAGCTCTTGGCGCTGCTGTTCGGATAGGAACACACCCGAGGCCCCCATGAGGCGCTGGTGGAGGGAGCGGTGCTCGTACAGGCAGGCCTCGAGCAGGGCTGCCACGCGCAGCGACTTCTCCTTGACGTCGGCTTCGCGGGCCTCGTCCCCGGCGGCGAGGTGGGCCAGGATCTGGCCTTCGACCGCGATGCGCTGGCCGACGTGCTCACGGGCCCGGTCCAGCTCGACAAGCACCTCGCCGCGCCAGTCGACCCGGCTCACGTCGGACCGGGTGGCATCGAGTAGGGCACGGATCTTGGTCCCCATCTCGTAGGAGAGACGCTGGTTCTGCTCGGCCGTAACCTCGGCCTCGTCGAGGTCACCCCGAGCCAACTGGGCCTGGAGCACGTACTCGATGGCCATCTGGGCGTCTTCGACCCGGATGTCGAGGCCACCGCGGAACACGTTGACAGCGTCGGTGGTGGCCTCGAGCACCACCTGACCGTCGGCCCGCGCCTTCTCGACCAGCAAGAAGAAGCGCAGCTCGCGACGGGTGTGCCCATCGGTGTAGTCCGAGTAGGGCACCGAGAATGCCTGCGAGTCGTTCTGGTCGCGGTTGTTGAGGAGCCCGTCGAGCACGAAGGAGGCCACTTTGACGTGCTCGTCTTCGGGCCGATCGGGGGCGGCGATGCGGGCCAGCTCGGCCACTATGCCTAGCGCGATCTCGTAGGTCAGCTCGGAGGCGAAGCCCATACGGGCGATGACGGCGTCGATGGCTGCGAGGGATAGGACCCGGGGGTCGTAGGCGGAGGAGTCCCAGTCCTGCCAGCTCGTCGTTTGGGCCAGGCGGTGCAGCGGGGCCGTGCGCAGGAGAGTCCTCGTCCGGCGGATGAACCCCTCCTCTTGGACCGAACCAGCAGCGGCGGGGACTCTGGGGGGGCGTTGACCCACGGCTTCAGTGCCTTCTCCCCCGGAATTCTTCTCGTCCTCGAGCATGGCCCACCCACAGTGTCGAACTCGCGCCCTCGGGCACTCTGGCCTGATCCGGAGGCCGAACACGCCAACGCTGCCTGAGATGCCCCAGGGACGTGGCCACCAGGCTACTGAACCGGTGTTTCATCGAGAACCGCGATCGGCTGCGGTCTCGGGGCGAGTGGTGCGAATGGCTGGGTGGGTCGGCACACCGTGCGCCAGTGGCCACCGAAAACGAAAAATCACGATTGGTCGAGAGCGGGTGGACTTCGAGCTGGAACGCTTCCAGGCGCTCGGGCTGCACATGGCTCCCCCTCCTCGACGAAGGCCCGGGCGGCCCGGTTAAACGTCTTGGTGTCGTAGTCAGCGCTTAGGGGGTTGGAGCTGAAGACAGCGCTGAGCCCCGGACCACCCCCAGGACCACTGAAGCGGGGGTCGTCGGTTGCCAGGCGGAACCGGGCCGGGTGATCCCCTTCCGGCCAGAAGATCCCCTTCCGGCCAGAAGATCCCGCATCTCGACAGTCATGCCGTCATGGTCAAGTACCTCGTCTCTGCGGCTCCTCATTCGGGTTCCGCTCTTGGTCACTACGCCTGACTCGGCCCTCTCACTTAAACCCCTGGTCAGGGGCTTAGGAGCGGCTGCTCAGGGCCAGGCCCTCGCTGTCGCCTTCGGACCCGGGGCGCGGATTGCTTTCTGAGAGGAAGTCTATACAATTACCTCTCATGGACTCTATAGCGAGCACCGTCAGAGCCACCGTGGCCCGCAAGCCGACGCGCTCGTTCATCGGATCCACCGACTTCAGCGGGTCGAGCCGAGCGATCGAGTGTGAATTGAGCCGGCTGGCCGCAAAGGGCGAACTGGCCCATGTTCGGAAAGGTCTCTACTGGAAAGGCCCCAAGACGACGTTGGGCATGGGCCGGCCTCACCCCCTCGATGTGGCACTGCGTGTTGGCGGGCCGGGCACCGGACCGGCCGGATTCTCGGCCGCGGCCATGCTCGGGCTCACCACCCAGGTCCCGGCCACCATCGAGGTCGCCGTTCCGGGATGGCTTCCGACGCCTCCGGCTGGCGTCAGGTTCACTCGACGTCACCCCTCTCGACGAGAGTTTCGTCTCAAGCCCGCCGAGGTGGCACTGCTCGAGGTCCTTCGGGACTGGCCTCTCACGGTCGAGGCGTCGTGGGACGACTTGGTCGAGCGCGCCCGCGAACTCATCTCCGACAGCACTATCCGCCCGTCGGCAGTGACCAAGGAGGTCGAAGCCGCGCACCGACGGGCGGCCCGCGACGCTTGGTATCGCCTGAAGTCTGACCTGGCGATCTGAGTGGCGCACCTCAGACACGACCTCGACCTCTTCGAGGTAGCTGTCTCGAGGGTTGCCGAGGTCTCGGGCATCCCACGCGACCACGTCGAGAAGGACTTCTGGTTGACCGAGTGCCTCCGTGGCCTTGCCACCTACGGGAGGGGGCACGACGTGAGAATTCTGTTCAAGGGGGGTACCAGTTTGTCCAAGGCCTACGGACTGATCCGACGATTCTCCGAGGACGCCGACATGGTGGTTGTCTTCGGCGGGCTGTCCATGGGGGTCCGCGACACGCATCTCAAGGGGTTCATCAGGTCCGCAGAGAACGCGACCGGATTGACCGCCGTGAATGATGACAACGCGGCGGATACCGGGAGGACGCGCGTCGCCGCCCTGGCGTACCAGGGCGGATCGGCGAGCCCGATGGTCGCTCCACAAGTGAAGGTTGAACTCCACACCGTCGGTGGCGTTTCTCCCCATGTCACGGCCGAGCTGAGGTCCATCCTGTCGGAGAACTGGGACCAGCTGGAGGGTGCTCCCCCGACAAGCGAATTCGACGAGCTGGCACCGTTTCACATCAAGGTCGTCGCGCCGTGCCGGACTCTGGTCGAAAAGCTCGTCATTCTCCACGAAGCGCACACCCGTGATGGCGGTGCAGCGGTGGGGCGCAAGACGACGACGGTCCGGCACTACTACGACGTGTGGTGTCTCCTCGGAGATACAGGCGTTCTGACCGAGCTTGAGACCGAGGATGTCGGCGTGCTGGCCCGAGATATCGCCACCTACTCGCAGGCGGCCGACTACCGAACGGCGGAGAGACCGGCGGGCGGTTTCGCCGCGAGTCCCGCCTTCAAGGACCCTCCGACGAAGGCGGTTCGGGACGCCTACGACAGGGCGATACGCAACCTTGTTTGGCCTGGTGCGCCCGCACCTTCACTCCAGGCGTGCCAGGCCCGGGTCATCGAATTCGGAATCCAGCTCTGAGACGGTGCTGCGCCCGTGGTCCATACGCACTCTCAGGCTCGAGTGGCAGGACAAATGCCCGGGTCGTTTTGCCCTACAACTTGCCCTACAAATGGTGTCGTCTGCTGCCGGCGGGCGTCTTGAGCTGCCTACAACTTCGCCGGTCAAACCGTTGTTCGCCGTCTGGCGCCGTCCAGAAATACCGTCCGGATCAAATTATCAGTGCTGCGCTCTAACCGGCTGAGCTATAGCCCCGTATCGGACGATCCGCCTCCATCCCAACGCTCGGCGGTCTTCGTTCCCCGACAGCGTAGCGTGCAGACACGGTGGTCAGAATCCTCTTCAGACGGCGCCCCACGTCACCGGAACGGCGTCGGTGCACTCGACCAGACCGACCCTGCGATCGGTCCGTGCGACTCCTCGTCGCTCGGGCCAGTCCCCTCGTCATCGTCTTCGGTCTCGCCGCCTGTGCCACCTCCGCTCCGGTTCGCTCCACCCCGCCAATGCCGACGTCCACCGTGCCACCCCCGTCGACAACAATTCGCCCCGAGGTACCGGCTCCCTCTCTACCCCCGGTGACCTCTGCTCCTCCGGCCGCGACGATCGGCCCGGTCTATGTCGAACCTGATGCTGGCATGACCCCCATCTACACCTTCATGCGCGACGCCACCTCCCGCCTCACCATGACGATGTACGAGCTGGTGGACTCCGCGGCCGAGCAGATCCTGGCCGGTGACGCAGGCCGGGGCGTGCGGGTCCAGGTGCTCCTGGACTCGTCTCTCGAGGCCACCCGTAACCAGCCCGCACGGTCGTATCTGTCCGCCCACGGTGTTTCCGTGACAGGGGCTCCGGCCAACCGGATCACGCACCAGAAGACCATCTGCACCGATGACGCCACGTGCTTGATCATGAGCCTCAACATGGTCGCCGATGACTATTCCACCACCCGTGACGTGGCGGTGGTCGACCGCGACCGTGGCGACGTGTCCGCCATCGAGTCGACCTTCGACGCCGACTTTGCCGGGGGTACGGCTCCCGCCACCTCCGGCGGCGATCACCTCCTGTGGAGCCCGGGCTCGGAGACAGGGATTCTGCGGGTGATCGACGGCGCCCGGCACTCCCTGGCGCTGGAGAACGAGGAGATGGACTCGACTGCCGTCACGGATGCTCTGGTGGCGGCGGCCCGACGCGGGGTGGATGTCGAAGTGTGCATGACCGCGGACGACTCGTACACAGCAGCCCTCGATCAGATCGTCGCTGCCGGCGGGCGCGTCCACCTCTTTCCCGACCGCGACGGCGTGATCTACGTCCACGCCAAATTCGTGCTCGCCGACGCCGACACGACGTCGGCCGATGCTGTGATGGGATCGGTCAACTTCTCAGCCAGCTCGATGGACGACAACCGGGAGCTCGACGTCTTCCTCGACCTCCACGATGCTCCGGGGGGCCTTGCGACCCTCGGCGCCGCGTTCGACGGCGACTTCACGAACGCCCCGGTGATGTAGCGCTCACGCGTCGACGGGCACGTCCTCGTCCTCGGCCGCCACGGCCGCCACGGCGGCCACGGCGTGCCCGGCGTCGAGACTCATGAGCCGGACACCGGTGGCGTCACGCCCCTGGGCGGCGATCTCGCGCACCGCCGTCCTGATCACGACCCCGCCCGTAGAGACGAGAAGGATCTCGTCGTCCAGTCCCGCCATGAAGGCGCTCACGACGCGTCCTCTCACGGCGGTGAGCTTGATGGCCCTCACCCCTTGGCCGCCGCGTCCCTGCCGGCCGAAGTGATCGGTCTTCGTTCGCTTTCCGTAGCCGGCGTCGGTCACGATGAGAACGTCTGCATCCGGGCGCACCACGTCCAGTGACACGACCTCGTCGCCGCTGCGGAGTCGCATACCCCGGACACCGGCCGCGTCGCGACCCATGGGACGGACGTCGTTCTCCGAGAAGCGGATCCCGCTTCCGTTGCGGCTCACCATCACGACGTCGTCGTCACCCGATGTGGCCACGACCCGGACAAGTTCATCGCCGTCGCGCAGGGCGATGGCGATGAAACCTTCTCGGCGGGACTTGTCGTACTCGGTGAAGGCCGTCTTCTTCACCTGTCCCCCCTTGGTGGCGAACGTGAGGAATCCTCCCGAGTCGAAGTCCCGCGTGGCCACGATGGCCTGAATGGTCTCGTCAGGAGCGAGGGGCAGAAGGTTGACCACCGCCGTACCACGGGCCGTGCGTTCCTTCATCGGCACCTCGTGCGCCCTCAGCCGGTAGACGCGACCCCGGTTGGAGAAGAGGAGGAGGAACGCATGGGCCGAGGTGTGGACCAATTGGTCGACGAGGTCCTCCTCCTTCAACCGCGCCCCCTGTACGCCGCGTCCCCCCCGGCCCTGCGTCCGGAAAGACGCCCCCTGCACTGCCTTGATGTACCCGGCCCGCGTCATGGTGACCACGAGCTCCTCGTCCTCGATCAGGTCCTCGACCCCCATTTCGCCGGGGTCGTGCGTGATCCGCGTACGCCGTGGGTTCGCGTACTTGGTCTTGACCTCCTGGAGCTCCTCGCCGATGACGGCGCGGAGCTTGGCCGGGTCGCTCAAGATGGCCTCGAGCTCGGCGATCGTCTCGCGCAGCTTGGCCATCTCCTCTTCGAGTTCGGTTCGACCGAGGCGGGTGAGCCGTCCGAGCGTCATGTCGAGGATGTGAACGGCCTGCTCCTCGGAGAACGAGAAAGGAGCCGCCATCAACGCCTCGCGGGCTGCCGGACGGTCGTCGGACGCACGGATGGCGGCGATGACGGCGTCCAGCATCTCGATGGCCTTGAGAAGCCCCTCCACGATGTGGGCGCGTTCACGCGCCCTCCTCAACCGGTACTCGGACCGTCGGGTGACCACCTCGACCTGGTGAGCGACATAGTGGGACACGGCCTGAGCCAGGCTCAATGTCCGGGGGACGCCGTCGACGAGGGCGACGACGTTGACGCCGAAGCTCGTCTGCATCGGGGTGTACTTGTAGAGGTTGTTGAGCACGACGTTGGCGTTGGCATCGCGCTTGAGCTCGATGACGAGACGCGACTGACGCCCGGCCGAGTCGTTCTGTGTCCGGCTGATCCCGTCGAGCTCCCGCCCGTGTACGAGATCGGCGATCTTCTTCTCGACCACCTCGACCGACGTCTGGTAGGGGAATTCGGTGACGACGATCCGTGTCGTCCCGCGTGATTCGTCGATCTCGGCCACGGCCCGCATCTTCACGGACCCCTTGCCCGTCCGGTAGGCGTCGAGGATCCCCTGCCGGCCGAGGATTGTGGCCCCCGTCGGGAAGTCCGGACCCTTCACGAATTGCATCAGATCGTCCGATGTCGCCTCAGGATTCTCGATGACGTGCAGGGTGGCGTCGATCACCTCGCCCAAATTGTGCGGCGGGATGTTGGTGGCCATGCCCACGGCGATGCCCTGGGAACCGTTGACGAGCAGGTTGGGGAAACGGGCCGGGAGGACGAGGGGCTCCTCGTTCGATCCGTCGTAGTTGGGAACGAAGTCGACCGTCTCCTCGTCGATGCCGGCCAGCAGCTCGAGCGCCAGGGGGGCCAGCCTGCATTCTGTGTACCGCATGGCCGCCGGGCCCTCGTCGGGGCCCGTGCCACCGAAGTTGCCGTGGCCGTCGATGAGCGGGTGCCGCAGGCTGAAGTCCTGGACCATCCGCACCAGGGCGTCGTAGATGGCCATGTCGCCGTGCGGGTGGTACGTCCCCATGACTTCCCCCACGACCTTGGCGCACTTGGCGTGCGGACGGTCGGGCCGCAGGTTCTGACTGTCCATGGAGTACAGGATCCGGCGGTGCACGGGTTTCAACCCGTCGCGGACGTCGGGCAGGGCCCTCGACATGATGACCGACATCGAGTACTCGAGGAAGGAACGCTCCATCTCCTCTTGGATCTCGATGGGCTCGATCGACCCCGAGGGCGGATCCGGAATCTCGGTGCCCGTGCCACCCGAGCCGGAGTTCCCTGTCCCCCCCGCGCCCCGTCTGGCCATCGTCTGTCGTTATCCCTTCGATCTTCGTGCGATCGGCGGAGCACCGGACCGGTGCCCGTCCTCAGATGTCGAGGAAACGCACGTCCTTGGCGTTGTTCTGGATGAAGTGCCGACGCAGTTCGACGTCATCGCCCATGAGCACCGAGCACACCTCGTCGGCGACCGCCGCCTGCTCCACCGTCACCTGCAAGAGTGACCGGCGGGCCGGATCGATGGTCGTGTCACGGAGTTCGTTGAAGTCCATCTCGCCCAAACCTTTCAGGCGCTGGAATTCCTTCTGGTGATTGGGGTGCTCCTCGAGGAACCGGGCGCGCGCCAGGTCGTCCTTCAGATAGACCTTCTCCTTGCCCACCAGAGTCGAATACAGCGGGGGCTGGGCCACGTAGACGAAGCCACCTTCCACCAGAGGCTTCATCTGGCGGAAGAAGAAGGTGAGGAGCAGGGTGCGGATGTGGGATCCGTCCACATCGGCGTCGGCCAGGACGATCACCTTGTGATACCGGATCTTCTCGACGTCGAATTCCTCGGCCAGTCCGGCACCGATGGCGGCGATCAGCGCCTGGATCTCGGCGTTCTTCAGCATCTTGTCGATACGGGCCCGCTCGACGTTCAGGATCTTCCCCCGGATGGGGAGGATGGCCTGTGTACGCGGACTGCGGGCATCCTTGGCCGATCCACCGGCGGAGTTCCCCTCCACGATGAACAGCTCGCTTTCGCGTGGGTCGCGCGACGAGCAGTCGACGAGCTTGCCCGGGAGCCCTGCACCGTCGAGGGCGGACTTGCGGCGGGTCAGGTCGCGCGCCGTCTGCGCCGCGATCAGTGCCCGCGCCGCCGTGGTCGACTTCTGCACGATCT
>Ga0209415_10010795_pt1 | contig 15458 bp, 10 predicted proteins | sample PeaSoiSIISIP2007_FD_187696 | JGI IMG/M metagenome (GOLD analysis project Ga0209415, IMG submission 187696) | Peat soil microbial communities from Weissenstadt, Germany - SII-SIP-2007 (SPAdes) (version 2) | ecosystem: Environmental > Terrestrial > Soil > Wetlands > Peat | place: Germany... | reverse complement strand
ATCCGCGTTTTTCTGCAAAAGCGGGAAGCTGCTGCACGCCAGCAACTTACAGAACCGTTCATTGGCAGTCTCTGATCGATCCTTAGGCACCGCGGGAGCGTGTTCCCCGCGGCGGCCGTGGATCAGATTGCAACAATTCTCATTTTGGGGTCCTGCCGCAGGAATGCGGCGCTCCGGCCGGGTTCGGAACGCCGCATTCATGCGGCCGCGAGGCGCCGAAGCGAGATCGGCCGGGCCGCGAAAGCCAAAATGAGAATTGGTCATCAGATTCCCTCCCGCGCGGCGGGATCGTCTCCGACAATCAGCGAGTGGGGCCCGTTTCAACGGCTTCGCCACCGGCGCTGCGCCCGCACCGGATCTGCCGACCTTCCAGGTTCCGTCCCGTTGCAATCCAGCGAAATGCTTTGTATCCATAGACGAGAGTTTTCGCATAAATGGGGCGGGAGGCGCAACTGCTCCATTGGCTGCATTGGCTGTATTTTAGCGCGAGGTGAAACTGGGCTGACCCAACGGTTGGCCGGACTTTTCGCCTTGATTGGAATCGGCAAACCCAGCACGATGCAGCGGTGAAACCTGCGTTCGAGAAGACGCCGCAGCGGCAGTGGGAATCCCTCCACTGCGAAGTCGTGTCCGATGGAGTCGTGCGACCTTCGTGAAACCGCTCTTTCAAAAACTGACCACCGAGCCGGAGGAGGGGTTCGCTTTCAAGGAGAACCGGGCGGACAGCTTCGATTCGCCCTGGCACGCGCATCCCGAGTTCGAGCTGGTTCTGGTGGTTGAAGCCAAGGGCTATCGGGTAATTGGGGACAATCTCGCGTCGTTGGAGGCCGGGGACCTCGTTTTCATTGGGCCCAAGCTGCCGCATATCTGGCAGACCGAGCCTTCGCCAAAGGGGCGGGCGCCGGCGCATTGGTTCCTCATTCAGTTCGAAGAGCAGTGTTTGGGTGAAGGTCTGCTCAAGTTGCCCGCGTTCGAGCCCGTGCGTCAACTCTTTCGCCGGGCCATGCGTGGACTTCATGTCGTGGGACAAACCCGGAAGCAGGTCAGCGCGATGATGAGAGCCATGCCCCGGTTGAACGGGCTCGACCGCGTGGTGCAGTTTCTGCGGATCCTCATCGCGCTCGCCAAATCCAAGGAGTGCCATCCGATTGCGAGCCCGGATTTTGCGTCCGAATCAAATCCTCTGCATCTGGAGCGTATGGACCGGGTCTTTCACTTTTTGCACGGTCATTTGCAGGAGGATCTCCGGTTGGTGGATGCGGCCCGGACCGTCAACCTAAGTGAGGGTGCATTCAGCCATTTCTTTCGGAGCCATACCGGCAAGACCTTCCCCCATTTGCTCAACGAACTCAGAATCGGACGCGCCTGCCGGTTGCTGACGGAGACCGATAAGAGCATTTCCGAGGTTGCATATGGGTGCGGATTCGAGAGCCTTACCAACTTTAACCGTCAATTTCGCAAGATAAAGGGCGTCCGCCCCCGCGAATTCCGCGAGCAAATGCAGCGATGCCTCCTGGACACCCGTCGAGGGCCAACCTCTTGCCCTGCTGATGGCCGCCGAATTGCGGGGCCAACGGGCGGTGTTTGGGCGGGCGCAAACACGTCAGGAAAGTGCCAATAGTGGTCGGAAAGCGGTTAGCACATCTTGTTGGATGCGGTTTACGTTGGTGTCGGACGATGGATGGCATCGCAACACCGCTCGGCGGATATTCTGGTGTGGAAAGTGCCGTCGTAAACCGAGTCTCATGGAAAGCGAAATGAGCACCTCAGTTCTTAAAGGCCGTGCCCCTGGCCGCCGGCGCGGAAAACCGGCCTCCACCATGAGTGGCAAAACGGGGCGGCGACTGGCGATCGATGGCGGATTGCCAGCGGTCAGGGACAAGCTCCCCCATTGGCCCGAGTTCGATCCATCGGGGATCAAAGCGGTCGAGGAAGTGCTGCGGTCCGGCAAGGTCAATTACTGGACCGGCCACAAAGGGATGGAGTTCGAGCGGAAATTCGCCGAATGGCAGGGGAGCAAATTCGCCGTCAGCACCACCAACGGCACGGCGGCCTTGCACGTGGGCCTTACGGCGCTGGGGATTGGCCCGGGGGACGAAGTGATTGTGCCGAGCTACACCTTCATCGCCAGCAGCTTTTCCGTGGTGCAGGCCGGGGCGGTGCCGCGTTTTGCGGATGTGAATCTGGACGACCACTGCCTGAGCGTCGAGTCGGCGGAGAAACTGGTCAATGAGCGGACCAAAGCGATCATGCCCGTCCATCTCTACGGCAATGTGTGCGACATGGACCCGCTCAAGGCCTTCACCCGGAAGCACAAGCTGTTCGTGATCGAGGACAACGCGGAGGCCTTTGGGGGTGTGTACAAGGGCAAGAAAACCGGGACGCTGGGCGACATCGCCGCCTGCAGTTTCTGCCAGAGCAAGACCTTCACCACCGGCGGCGAAGGCGGCATGGTGACCACCGATGATGAGGACCTCGCCTGGACGGCGCGCAGCTTCCGCGACCATGGTTACGACGTGAAGGACCGGTTGAATCTGCTGGAGCTGGAGCAGAAACTCTCCTATATCCACAACCTGGTGGGCTGGAACTACCGGATGACCGAGATGCAGTCGGCGATCGGCCTGGCGGAACTGGCGCGGATGGATGATTGGAACATGCCGCGGCGGCGGCGCAACGCGCACATCATCATGGACGCGCTAAAGAGTCTGCCGCAAGTGAAGTATATGCCCGTCGATTCTCCCGAGCGCCAAAACGGGTTCTTCGTGCTGGCCTTCACGCTGGACCTCGAGAACATGCGGTGCGACATCGGGCAGTTCGTGAAGGCGGCGGGGGCCGAGGGAGCTCCGTGCTGGCGAGTGTTTTGGCCCCAATGCCATACGGAGCGCGCCTTCCGGGAGCACAACTCCTTTGGTCGCTCGCGCTTCCCATTCCGCTCGCAGGAATATGCCAGTCCGAAGAGCGTCAATTACAGCCTGGTGCAGGTTCCCAACGCCGTCTGGCACCAGGGCCACACGTTCACCTGTTTTGCGTATCCGACCTACGAGCCGCATCACTGCGAGCAGATTGCCGAGGCGCTCGTCAAGGTGATCAGGGCGTATTCCAAGTGATGCATCCGAAGGGCAGACGATTATGGCGAGCGAGCTATCCAGGAAAGTGAAGTGGGGAGTCATTGGCTCCGGGGGCATTGCGCGGCGGAGGACTATTCCCGAAGGGATCGTGCCGGCGAAGAACGCCGAGTTGGCGATTGTGTATGACGTGAACCCGAAGGCTAACGCGGAAGCCGCCAGTCAGTTCGGGGTGCAAGCCGCGGCGAGCCTGGGCGAGGTGCTTGGCAGCGATGTGGACGCGGTGTATATCGCCTCGCCTCCGGGCAGACATCTGGAGCAAACCAGGGCGTGTGCGCGGGCGGGAAAGGACGTGCTTTGCGAGAAGCCCCTCGGGCTGACGGTGGCTGAGGCTGAGGCCATGATCCGGGGGTGCCATGAAGCGGGTGTGAGCCTTGGAACCGCGTTCATGATGCGGTTCCAAGTGCAGCACCAGGCCGCGCTCAAACTGATCCAGGATGGGAGGTTGGGCCAACCGGTGTTTGCGCGGGCGCAATTGTCCTGCTGGTATCCTCCGATTCCGGGAGCTTGGCGGCAAGATCCCGTTGCGGGCGGCGGGGGTTCGCTTATCGATATGGGCGGGCATTGCGTCGATTTGCTCGAGATGTTCTTCGGGAGGGTGCGGGCGGTAAACTGCGTCATGAACTGTACCGTGCATGGGTACAAATCGGAAGATAGCGCGGTAGCGACGTTGCTGTTCGAGAACGGAGCCATTGGGGTGGTGGACGCGTTCTTCTGCATTCCGGATGAAGCGAGCCGGAATGTATTGGAGTTGTATGGGTCGCGGGGAAGCATTTTGGGCGAGGGGACGATCGGGCAGGGGGAGCGCGGCAGAATGGTGGCTCATCTGGAGGCTGGGGTTTCGGGTTACGACGCTCAGCAACCACGGGTGGAGGGAGAAGGCAGGATGGTCGACCCGGCGCCGGTGAACATGTACCGGGCGGAGATAGAAGAGTTCAGCCAGGCGCTGATCGAGGGGCGACCGCCGTCGAATGGCGCGCGAATCGGACTCCAAAATCAGAAAGTGCTGGCCGCCTGTTACGAATCGGCGCGGGTCCGAAGGCAAGTCATGGTGGAAGGACGGCATCAGGCCCGGCCCGTCGGTCTGTCGCGGAGGGTGGCGTTGGTTTGAAACCGTGAACGCCGAAGGGAAATCGGCCAATTCCCCAGGGCAGGGCCCTTCTACAGGAGATGGGCCGGCGCCGCACCTCAAACGGGTGCTCAAAATTCAGGACCTGGTCTTTTTCGGTCTGGTTCTCATTCAGCCCATTGCTCCGGTGGGGATTTTCGGGTTGTCGTGCCAGCTTTCGCGCGGCCACGCGGCCACCACCATCCTGGTGGCCATGGTGGCGATGAGCCTGACGGCGTTGAGTTATGGCCGCATGGCCGCCTTGTATCCATCGGCCGGGTCCGCCTACACTTATGTCGGACGCGGGCTGGGAGCCCACCTCGGGTTTCTGGCGGGCTGGGCGATGTTCTTGGATTACCTCCTCATCCCGCTGATCAACATCGTCTATGGTTCTTTGACTTTGCAGCGGCTGATCCCTATGGTGCCATATGCGGTCTGGGTGGTGCTGCTGGCGGTGGCGACCACGGCGCTGAACTTGCGCGGGGTCAAAGCCACGGCCCGGGCCAACACGATGCTGCTGGCAGTGATGTGCCTGGTGGTTGCGGGATTCGTCGTGCTGGCCATCCGGTATCTGGCGTTGAAAGCCGGGTGGGCGGGCGTGTTCTCCGTAAAGCCCATCTACGATGCGCGTACGTTCAACTGGTCGGCTATTGCCACGGCCACCTCCTTGGCGGCGCTCACGTATATCGGCTTTGACGGGGTGACCACGCTGGCTGAGGAGGTCAAAAACCCGAAGCGGAACGTGCCGATGGCGACGGTGCTGGTGTGCTTGTTGACGGGGCTGTTCAGCGTAGTGGAGGTGTATCTGGCGCAGATGGCGTGGCCGGATTATTCGACCTTCACCAATCCGGAGACTGCCTTCATGGACGTAACGCGGTTGGTCGGGGGAGCCGGGTTATTCCAGGCGATGGGGTTGGTCTTGATCCTGGCGTGTTTGGGCAGTGGTTTGGCGGGGCAGGCGGGGTTGGCGCGCCTGCTCTACGGCATGGGACGTGACGGGGTGTTGCCGCAGCGGGTGTTTGGGCATCTGAGTCCGGGGAGCAACATACCCAGCTACAACATTGTTATGACGGCGTTGCTGGGGCTGGCGGGGGCGCTGGTGGTGCCTTACGAACGCGCCGCGGAGTTGCTGAATTTCGGGGCGTTTCTGGCCTTCATGGGCGTAAATTTGGCGGCGATTCGGGAATACGCCTTCCGCCGGCCCGGGGGGCGGAAACCGCAAGTGCTGTTGGATGTATTCGCGCCCGGTTTGGGTTTTCTCGTCTGCCTCGTGATCTGGCTGAGTTTGCCGCGCCCCGCCAAGTTGGCGGGCGGCGCCTGGCTCGCACTGGGCATTGCTTATCTGGCGGTGATCACTCGCGGGTTCCGGAAAGCCCCGGCCAGGTTGGATCTGCGCGGGGCGTGATCCCCCGAGGAGGCAAGTCGCCCGGTTCGATCCTCGTGATGTTTAAGCCGCAAGGGGCGGGTCAGAAAAGTGCCAGTATTAGTTGGAAAGTGGTTGGCGGCTCTCAAGCGCTCGGGGCTAAATTCAATCCGTAACTCGGCACTATCCTTTGTTGAAACTTATGAAATCGGCTCTTAGGACATTCAAACCAGGCAGGAGCAACCTTTACGCAAAGGCCCTGTGGGCGCTCATTGCCAGCGGGTTGATTGGCGGGACGAGCTTCGTTCAGGCCGCCAGCCAACTGGATCAGGCGCTCAGCGCTTATGACGCCGCCATCAACGCGGGACCCACGAACGCCCTGGCCAAGCTCACCTCACCGGTCACTCTGGACGGGACGGCGGGCGCGGCGTTTGATTTCGGGGCCACGGCCGGTGACACGACGATCGAGTTCATTCTGGAAGGGAACCCGGCATCTGGCCCCAGCGCATATCTGGCCGTGGGCCAGAACAGCACCAGCAGCCTCCGCTATGAACAGTATCAAAACACCCGGCAAATGGGCTTCACGCAGTCCGGGATCAATGACTACTTGTTTACGCCCGGCGTGCCTTCGCCCACAATTCCGACCCACATCACCTACGTCTGGGACTCGCTCAACGCGGCAATGAGCCTCTATGTGGACGGCACGTTGGCGGGCTCGAACATATTGGTGGACGCAACCTTTGCCATGCCCAGCGGGGCGGGCTTCCTGGGATCCACGCCCGCGGGCGGCGAGACGATGGTCGGCACCGTTTATCGCGTGACGGTCTATTCCGGCATGTTGCCGGACACGACCATTGCGACCCACGCCGCCCCGATCGCCAAGCTTCCTCTGCCGGTCATCACCGCGTTCACCGCCACACCCACCGAGATCCAGCCGCTCGGTTCGGCGACGCTGAGCTGGCAGGTGCAGAATACCACCACTGTCTTTCTGAACAACGTCGTGGTGACCGGGACGAGCCAAACGGTCTCCCCGCCGGTCACCACCACCTACACCCTCATCGCGTCTAATGAGATCGCCACGGCCACGGCCAAGGTGAAGGTCCTGGTCGATCCCCAGCTCGACGTCTATGATGCCGCCATCGCGGCCGATGCCGGCACTGGGCTGGCCCCACTGGCTACTTTGACCAACACGGTGACGCTGGATGGAACGGCGGGCTCGCCTTTTGACTTTGGGGCCACCACGAACGACGTGACGATGGAGTTCATCCTGGAAGGCGACCCGACGGCCGGCCTCGATGGGTATCTGGCGGTGGGAGCGACCCCCAGCAGCAGCCTGCGGTATGCGCAATATGCCAGCACGCAGCAAATGGGCTTCACCCAGAGCGGCGTGGCGGACTACCTGTTTGTGCCCGCCGTGCCCTCGCCCACCATTGCCACGCACGTGGCCTACGTTTGGAATTCGACGGCCCTGGCGATGACGATCTACGTCAATGGCGTGGCGTCCGGCACGGTCACGAACGTCAGCAGCCAGTTTGCCATGCCCAGCGGGGCAGGCTTCCTGGGGTCCTCGCCCTCAGGCTCCGAGGCGATGGTCGGGAGGATCTTCCGAGTCGTGGTGTATGCGCAGATGCTCCCCGAGGCCACGATCCAGAACCACGCCAAAGCGTTCACCAGCGTGCTCCACCCGCCGATCATCAAGTTCTTCACGGCGACCCCGACCCAACTGGTGGTTGGCCAAGGCACGTCCCTGCTCCAATGGCAAGTGCAGGACGTGAGCGCAGTTTTCTTGAACGGCGCCAATGTGACCACCGTCACCAATCAAACGGTTTCGCCGTCAGGGACCACTACCTACAGCCTGATCGCCTCAAACAATGTCGCCACCGTGACCAACCAAGTGACAGTCGTCGTTGTGCCGCGGTTGGACAAGTACGACGCGGCCATCGCCGCCGACGCGGCCGGCGGTCTAACGCCGCTGGCCCTGTTGACGAACACCGTGACCTTGAATGGTTCCGGCGGCGTGCCGTTCGACTTCGGGGCCACCTCCGGGGATACCACCATGGAGTTCATTCTGGAAGGCGACCCGACCTTTGGCGCCGATGGCTACCTGGCGGTGGGGGCGACCGCCGCCAACAACCTGCGTTATGCCGCATGGCCAAACACGCATCAGATGGGTTTCACGGAACTGGCCGTGGCGGACTATCTTTTCACCCCTGCCGTGCCGTCACCGACCACTGCCACGCTCGTGGTTTATGTTTGGAATTCGACCGATCTGTCCATGAACATTTACACGAATGGCGTTTTGGCCGGGACATGCACCAACGTGGACAGCAACTTTGCCATGCCCAGCGGGGCAGGCTTCCTGGGGTCCACGCCCACAGGCGGCGAAGGCATGGTCGGCCAGATATTCCGGGTGGTGGTGTACTCCGGGATGGAGCCCGAGGCTACGATTCAGAAACACGCTAGCGCGTTCACCAGCGAGATCGTGACGCCGGTGGGGCCGTCCTTGTCCATCGCCGTCATGGGCTCGGCATCAGCTATCACGCTCCACGGCGTGGCCGGCACCCACTACCGGATCGAGTATCGCAATTCACTGTCCTCGGCGGACGCCTGGCAATTGCTCCAGGATATCCCTTCCTTGGGCGGCGCCAGCCTCCAGGTCGCCGACCCCACGCCGACGACCGGTCGTTCGCAGCGATTCTATCGCGCGGCGGCTCTTCCCTAGATGCCCGCACAAAACGGTGTCACCCCGCGTCCTGGCGTGATTTAAACAGCTTGGTTTGGGACCGGTGTGCCTGGGCCAGCGCGGTATAGCCAGGATGCCCCCGGCATTGGATCGCGGCCGTCGGCAGAATGGCGCAGAACCTGGTGCTCAGTTTTCGTCAAGAATCATGCAACTCTTGTTCCGTTTCCCTCGCAAATGCGGGCGCGTCGCGCTGGCGCTGATGACCGCCGGCGGATTGCCACCTTATTTTATTTCCACCGCCTTAGCGAGCGATCGCGGACGGGAGGAGGCCGGGCGGTCTCCGTGGGGCCGGGCGATGCGGTCAGAGCACTGTAGATTCATGGGGGCAACTATATACTACTGCTACACATATTGTCAAGGGAAAAATTGGCTGGGGCCGGGAGGGCCGGACCGCCGGATAAAAGTGGTGTAACTGTTCAGGTGTGGGGCAGACCTCCGGTCTGCCGGTTCACGGAGCCTCCGGCTCCGTGAAGCTGGTGCGGCCGGAACACCGGGCCAGAGGCCCGGCTAACCGGCAGACTCCCGATGCATCGGGACCCCACGCTCCCGCCTGAACAGTTACAAAGTGGTTTGCTCCGATGCCGGGCCTTTGCCGCAACCTGTGGCGGCCACTTTTCCGGAGCCCCGATTCGGAGTCGGGACGACAAAGGTCCCGACGAAGGTTCCGACGAAGTCTTCCGCTCGCCGCGCGGCGGGTTGGCTGTATTGGGTTTATTTGACGGAAAACTTGATGAGCCGCGTTCTTGCGCGGAAAACGGCGGAAATGAGAGGGCCGCGCGTTTGACCGTAGGTTTTTCGTGTGGCAGGATGGAAGATACGCATTCATGGTAGAGGCCAGTGCAGATGAAACGACGGTGGAGGAGGGGCAGGCGCGCACATTTGTCTCCACGCGCTGGGCGGTTGTGCTCAAGGCTGGCGAGGCTCCGTCCACGCAGCAGGCGGATGCCCTGGCGCAGCTCTGCCAGATGTACTGGTACCCGCTCTACGCGTACATTCGCCGGCAGGGCTCGAGCCGCGAGGACGCGGAGGACCTCACGCAGGAGTTTTTCGCGCGCCTGCTCGAGCGAAACTACCTCAACCGCGCCGACCCGAGCATCGGCAAGTTCCGGTGGTTTTTGCTCGGGGCGCTCAAACATTTCCTGAGCAACCAGCGTGAGCGGGCGCAGACGCTCAAGCGTGGCGGCCGGGTGGTCCACGTCCCGCTGGATGAGTTGGCGGCGGAAACCCGCTATCAGCGGCAACCGGCCACCACCCTGACACCGGAAAGGGTGTTCGAGCGCGCCTGGGCCTTGACGCTGCTTTCGCGCGTCCGCGAACAGTTGCGCGAGCACTTCGAGAAGGCCGGCAAGGGAGAGCGCTTCGAGCCGCTGGCCAGCTTCCTTCCAGGAGGCCAGGAGCGGAAGTCGTACGCCGAGATGGCGGCCGAGTTGGGCACGAACGAAGGCGCGTTGCGGGTGGAACTCCACCGCTTCAAAGCGGCCTACCGCCAGTTTTTGCGCGCCGAGATAGCGCATACCGTCTCGACGCCGACCGAGATCGATGAGGAACTGCGGCACCTCATGGAGGTAATGCAGGACTAAAATGTCCCGAGGAGCCTTTATCCAGCAATTCTCATTATGGACAAAACCGGGACGCCGGGTGAGGGCACCCGGCCTACAAGATGGCGGTTTTGGCGTGTTGTAGGCCGGGTGCCCTCACCCGGCGGGGCGTCACGGGGCCATAGTGAGAATTGCTAGCCTTTGTCCGGTTCGCGACTCAATTCATGGAGCGAAGGGGAGGCCGAGGAGTTGGTCGCGGATTTGGCCGCAGTGCTTCCGATTGAACACCCACCAGAAATCCTGCTGGTCCAGGTTGTTGGCAAAGGGGGTGTTCGGTTGCGCCTCGGACCACGTGTAAGCCAGGACGCGCTTGGGCGTGTAAAGCCAGCGGTGGCTCGCCACGTGGCCGTCGAGGAAACTCAGGTTCGCGCCGCGCCCATGCCGCTCTCCGGGGAGGTCCCGCCACTCCATCGGTCCGTTTACCCAGGTGCTGATGCCGAAGTTCAAGTCCGCTGCAAAAAACCCGCCAATGCCAATCGACTCCTCGGACTCGTCGAGAAAGCCGAAGTTGCTCACGGGCGAGAGGGCCGTGAAGTCGGTCAGGAGATTGCCCCCAGCCGCCGCTATGGCTGGCATAAGCTGGTTGCCGTAGCCCGGAGCCGTCGTCAGGTTCAGTGAGGCGTCTGCCGAATAGCTGCGGAAACGGAGCAAATCGGGACGGCCCCGGACGGTGGACCGGTCGCTGGGACAGCGATAGACGCCTGCCGCGCCGGTGTACTTCCACAGTTTCCCGGCCCGGAGGTTGTCGTCGGTTTGGTCATATTGGGCGTTGCCCAGGACCCAGCCGTCCACATTCTGCCAGTAGCCCGAGAGATCCGCGACTTCGTCTCCCACGATGCGGCCGCGGTTGTCGTCGGCATAGACCTGCCAGGCAGCCTGGAGCTGGTTGAGGTTCTTCTTGCAGAACGCCGATTGGGCGCCGGCCCTGGCCTGCGAGAGGGCGGGCAGGAGCAAGGCCGCCAAAATCGCGATGATGGCGATGACGACCAGCAACTCGATCAAGGCAAAACCGTTGCCGGCGCTCCAGGCGCGTGATTTCATACTGCGTTGCGTGTTCATGCTACTATGGGCCATCTCGCCGTTTGCCGCAAGCGGCCTTTAATGCTGTAATGAAGGAGAACTTTTGATTGGTTACAGGCAAAGTTCGTGGGGGCTTTGTCGGAGGCCTGAGTCGAGAAGCAGTGGAGTCGACAAAGGGTTCGCGGGATCGGCGCGGGGTGGGTTCAACCGGAAGGCGGTTGTGGAGCGGAGCCCAGGGTTGTGGACTGGAGGGCCGGGCCTGGGGCGGGCCACCCCACCGGCTTGAATACCGCGGCCCCGAGCGGGAGCTTGATGTTTCACGCCCTGGCGCCTATCCTTGCGGGTATGAAAACGCGCAGGAATGGCGGCTCGCCGCGCCCGTCGAAGCGGGTTGAGTTGGGGCAGTTCATTGTCGCCGATCCGGCGATCTGTCACGGCCGCCTCACCTTCAAAGGGACCCGGGTTTTCGTGGCCGATGTGCTGGCCGACGTGGAACGGGGCCTGTCGTGGGACTTTATCGTGCAGCGCTGGGGCAGCGGCAAGATCAGCAAAGCTGCCGTCGCCGAAGCTGTGCGCTTGGCGCGGACTGCCTTGCTGAATCAGGACGGGCCCTTGGCCGCGCGCGTTCTCCGGCCATCCCTCCCGAACGCCGCGTGAATCTGCTGGACGAGAATGTGCCGCTGGATCAATGCGACCTCCTCCGGGCGCGGGGATTTCCGTGCCGCCTCATCGGGAGGGAGGTCGCTGAGCCGAGCATCGGCGATGACAACATCGTCAGCTTGCTGCACGGGCTTAAAGACCCAGCTTTCTTCACCCGCGACGAGCACTTTTTCAAGCGCCGTCTTTGCCACAAAAACTATTGCCTGGTTTGGCTGGACGTTGCGCCCGAGGAAGCGGCCCTGTTCGTCCATCGCTTCCTGCGTCACGCGCGCTTTGACAGCCGGGCCAAACGCCTCGGGCTGGTCGCTCGCGCCCATCACGACGGCGTCCATTTTTGGCAGCGAAACCAGGCCGCGCTGCAACAGGTGGGTTGGACGGAAGGCTAGCCACCGGAAGGGCGTGGGGAAAAGCGTCGCTCGCCAGGTGGTGGCCTCGCGCAGGTCCCCGCGATTCATGACGTGGTGAATTGCTCCCCGGCTACTGTATGCGGAGTTTGACTGGCACTTCGGAGGGCTACCGCCGCCGACTACGGATGTCTATATAGTGAGGACTGACACCTGCTTGTCCCGGAGGGACATCCGACAGTGAGTGTCGGCCGTCCCTTCGGGACTTGTTGGCCTTTTTACGGCTGTACCCAGCGTTGAAACGCTGGGCTATTCTCATGCGTCCCTCCGGGACGAAGACGAAATCCTCATGCGTCCCTCCGGGACGAAGACGAAATCCTAGTGAGATTGGAAGGTTTCGTCCCCGCTTGCTCTTCCTGCGGGCCGACAAGAAGCGGGGACGAAGCCGTCCCCGCCCCTTTCATGAATTGGCCCCGTGCGATGGCGGGCAGTGCAGGTTTTATTCAGTTTCAGCGCACCTGGGCACGGTAGAACTGGGCGCCCTGAGGTGGGAAAGGGCTGACAAAGTAGTTCGTCCCGCCCTCGAGGATGGAGGTGCCGATCACCTGCCACTCGGAGAAATCACCCGAAGACTCGATGTCCACCGCCAAGTTGGGAAGCCCGGTAATCCCAAAGCTGAACTGGCCGGCGCTCAGGCTCGGCGGCTGTAGCACCGGCGCTGGTACGGAGCTGGCGGGAAACCCTTTCCGGATGGCGTTGTTATTTGCATCCGCCACATAGACGTCGCCCGCGCTGTCCACCGCCACGCCACGAGCACCGGCGAACAGCGCGTTCGTCCCTGTCCCGTCCGCGTAAGCAGAATTGCCCGCCACTCCGGCCAGGGTCGTGACCACCCAATTCGCCCCGGCCGGCGTCACTTTCCGGACGGTGTCGTTGCCAGAGTCCGCCACATACACGTTGCCCGCGGTGTCCACCGCCACGTAGTTAGGATAATTAAACCGCGCGGTGGTGTTCGTCCCGTCCGCGCTGCCAGGACTGTCCGCCAGTCCGGCCAGGATCGTCACCGCGCCCCCGGGCGTCACTTTCCGGATCGTGTAGCTGTAATAGTCGGCCACATACACGGTGCCATTGCTGCCAACCGCCGCCCCGGTAGGACCGCTAAAGTCCGTGGACAGGGTCGTCACGGCGCCCGCCGGCGTCACCTTGCGGATCGCTGCGTTGGCAGTGTCCGCCACATAGACGTTGCCATTGGTGTCCACCGCCACGCCGTTTGGATAATCAAACTCGGCGTTCGTCCCCATCCCGTTCAGGAGGCCAGGATGGCCCGCCTTTCCGGCCAGCGTCGTCACGACCCAATTCGTTCCAACCGGCGTCACTTTCCGGATCGTGTGGTTGCCCCAGTCCGCCACATAGACGCTGCCCGCGCTGTCCACCGCCGGGCCGCAAGGGCCATTAAACAGCGCGTTCGTCCCCGTCCCGTCACCGCTGCCAGCAACGCCTGTCTGTCCCGCCAGCGTCGTCACCACGCCCGCCGGCGTCACTTGCCGGATTGTGTTGCCCTCAAGGTCCGCCGTATAGACGTTGCCGTTGGTGTCCACCGCCGCGCCGAGAGGAAAATTGAACCGCGCGGCGCTCCCCGTCCCGTCCGGGCTGCCACCACCGCCCGTCGCCCCTCCGGCCAGGGTCGTAACCACACCCGCGGGCGTCACTTCGCGGACCGCGTTGTTGTATGTGTCCCCCACATAGACGTTGCCCGTGCTGTCCACCGCCATGCCGGTAGGAACAAAAAACCGCGCGGCGCTGCCCGTCCCGTCGACGAAGCCAGAACTGCCCGCCCGCCCAGCCAGCGTCGTAACCACCCAGTTCGTTCCGTCCCACCTAAGCTGGCGGACCGTGTTGTTGTTTTGGTCCGCCACATAGACGTTGCCCGCGCTGTCCACCGCTATGCCGTCAGGATAATAAAACCGCGCCTTCGTCCCCGTACCGTCTGCGCTGCCAGAAACGCCCGCCTGTCCAGCCAGGGTGGTTACCACCCAATTGGCTCCGAGTGGCGTCACTTTGCGGACCGTGTTGTTGTTTTGGTCCGCCACATAGAGGTTGCCCGCGCTGTCCACCGCTAGGCCGTAAGCGAGATCAAACCGCGCGGCACTATTCGTCCCGTCCGCGCTGCCTGAGACGCCCACCATTCCGGCCAGGGTCGTCACCGCGCCCGCCGGCGTCACTTTACGGATTGTCTCGTTGAGTCCGTCCGTTACATAGACGTTGCCCACGCCGTCCACCGCCACAGCGGAAGGGTGATAAAACCGCGCGGCGCTCCCCGTCCCGTTCGCGCTACCCGGGACGCCCCCGAGTCCGGCCAGCGTGGTCACCACCCAATTCGTTCCGACCGGCGTCATTTTCCTGATCGTGTCGTTATGTAGGTCCGACACATAGAGGTTGCCCGCGTTGTCTGCCGCCACGCCGGAAGGGTGATAAAACCGCGCCGCGATCCCCGTCCCGTCATTGGTTCCCGAAACGCCCGCCAACCCGGCCAGGGTCGTCACCACCCGGTCGGTTCCGATCGGGGTTATTTTCCTGATGGTGCAGTTGAGAAAGTCCGCCGCATAGACGTTGCCATTAGTGTCCACCGCCACGCCGTAAGGATTCGAGAACCGCGCGGCGCTGTTCGTGCCGTCCGCGCTGCCCTCGCCGTTCCTCCCGGCCAGCGTGGTGAAGGTGTAAGGAGTCGAGTAATTGGCCTGCCCCAGGACCGCTGCTGGCAAGCCCGCGGCCAGGACCCAAAGGCAGACGCAAGGCAGAGAATCATGCAGCGCGCGGCGCATCGTTTGGAGCGAGAAGTGAGTTTTCATAATGTTTATGTTCAGACGGTGTTACGAGTTGTTCTTTAATGGATTTGTGAGTGTTAGCTTGGAAAGGGTGTGGCTGGGGCGCGCTCAGGCTCATCCCGGAGGGAACAAGCCCTTGCCCTGGTCGGCGGTCGCTGTCCCGGACGGACATCCGAGAATAGCCCAGCGTTTCAACGCTGGGTTTCGCGGTCGAATGACCCCAAGTCCCGAAGGGACGACAGAATGCGGCACAGAGCCTTTGAATTTCGGCCTTCCTTTCTGCCGTCCCTGCGGGACTTGATTCCTTCGCTCGTCCTGACCCACCGTTGAAACGGTGGGCTATTGTCGGATGTCCCTCCGGGACAAAGGCCCGCATGAATTCCCGAAAGGCATTGGCTTGAGAGGGGATGCCCGCGGTCATCAGCGCGGCCAGGGCCAACAGGGTTTCTGTTTTCGTTTTCATTTTGTTTCTGCCGGTTCACGGAGCCTCGGGCTCCATGACGCTGGTGCGGCCGGAACGCCGTGCCAGAGGCCCGGCTAACCGGCAGACCGGAGGTCTGCCCCACGCTCGCACCTGAACAGTTGCTTCTAATGTGTAACTGTTTAGCTCGCCGTGAGACGCGCCGCCGCATAGGAGCGCGGACATTCCTGTCCGCTTCGGGCGACCTACCA
>Ga0209415_10010794_pt1 | contig 15458 bp, 16 predicted proteins | sample PeaSoiSIISIP2007_FD_187696 | JGI IMG/M metagenome (GOLD analysis project Ga0209415, IMG submission 187696) | Peat soil microbial communities from Weissenstadt, Germany - SII-SIP-2007 (SPAdes) (version 2) | ecosystem: Environmental > Terrestrial > Soil > Wetlands > Peat | place: Germany... | reverse complement strand
ACAGGAGCAAACAGAGATAACAGAGACCGGAACGGAAATCTCCGTTACCTCCGTTAACTCCTGTTCAAATCTGAAAGTTGGGCCGCACCGAACGGGCCGTTCAGCTTCGGCGCCAAATGCTGGGAATCCGCCGGCCCCCCGCCAGGTCCCGTGCCTGGAAGCCGAGCGAGGATGCTATGCTGGGCAAGAAGCCAGACCGCGAAGTAGCGCGGCTGGTCGGCCGCTCGCTTGCAAACGTGCAAATTCGGCGCTTTCTGAAAGGTATTCCCAATCCCGCACCCCTAAGGAGACCCTGGACCCCAAAAGAGGATGAACTGCTTGGCCGCTTGGGGGATGAGGAGGTCATGAAGCAAACGGGTCGTTCCCTCAAATCAGTACTCCATCGGAGGGACTTTCTGGGAATCCCCAATCCGGAACCAAAACGCTGGTATTGGAAGCCCAGCGACGTCGCGCTGCTCGGGAAATTCTCCGACCACGAGGTAGCTCGAAGATTGGGATGCCCGGTGCGCACCGTGCAGGTGAAACGATACCACTTGGGCATCTCGGCACCCGAAGCTTACGGCTAGCTCCGCCGCGGCTTCCGGCCCTTGAGTCGGCCCTGTAAACGTGTTGCCGGTGTTCTTGACCGCGAAAGCATGGTCGAAATTGTCGAGGGCCTGTGCCAGTCCGCCGAGTTCCAGCCAGGCGACCGCGTAAAAACTCTTCGTGGCACCACCCATGGCGTCGTGGTCAGCCTCGAGCCCGATGGGCGGGTCGTGTGGCGGCCCCACCGCACACGCTCCAAGTTGAGGGCGCTTCCAGAAAGCCTTCTCAGGGTCTAAGAGCGCCCTGCGCCCTGCAAGGGCGAGGCAAAAAGCTACCACTATGAATCCTGACTCGTCTCTACCACAATTGCCTGAATCGGGCCAAGGCGTCCGCGTCCCAGGCCGAGGCGCGGCCAATCCACCTGCCGAGCCGAGGACCTTCAGCCAGTCTCTTGGCGATGCGGGGACGAGCCGTCCCCGCCCCGATGAAGCTACCGGCAACCCCGCGCACGCTGACCCAGTCTTCGAGCAGGCACTGGAAATTTTGCGCCGGGAAATCCCCGCCCCAGCAGCCCAAGGCGCTTCCGAGGACGTCGGAAAGGGCACAGCCGGCAGGGATGCCGGCGCTCCCAGGGATGAGCCTATCCCCGCCCGCATGCTGAACGAATTCGTGTACTGCCGGCGGCTTTTCTATTACGAATTTGTCGAGGGCGTCTTTGTGGAAAGCGCGGATACCTTGCGCGGCGCCGCCATCCACCAACGCGTTGACACTGGGTCGGGTGCGTTGCCGGCCGCGAAGAGGAGAGCCGAAGCCGCCAAGCCGAAAGCCGAGGGTGAAACGACTCCTTCGGCTGGCCCCACCGACAAAGGGCTGCTCCCTCTCCCCGGGGGAGAGGGCAGGGGTGAGGGCGAACCGGAGACGATTCATTCGCGTTCGGTGCAGATGGGTTCCGAACGACTGGGAGTCGTTGCGAAAATGGATTTAGTGGAAGTCCGCGCCGAAGCGGTGAAGGATACAAGCGGCGCGCACCCCCGAACGCTTTCGGGGCTACCCTCGGGAGTGACCCGCCTTCGCCTAGCTATGGCAGGGCAGGCGCGCCCTACCTTGAGAGAAGAGACGGGCGATTTATTCACCGCTTTGGAGGTATGTCCGGTCGATTACAAGGCGGGTGCGCCGAGGGAAGGGCAGGAAGCCAACGAATTGTGGGATACCGACAAGATGCAGCTCGGGCTGCAAGCGTTGATCCTCCGCGAAAACGGCTACACGTGCAGCGAAGGGATCATCTATTATCGTGCCACGAAACAGCGCGTCCGCCTCTCGATTACGCCTGAACTGCAAAGTTGGATTCTTGAGAATGTCGCTGAAGCCAAGCGGGTGGTTACCGGGCCGATTCCGGCGCCTTTGGTCAATTCACCGAAATGTGTGCGCTGCTCGTTGGCGCCAGTTTGTTTGCCCGACGAAACGCGGATGTTGGCACGAACGGTAGCAGGGCGCACGAGCGCAGCGGGCGGGTCCCCCGGAACGCCGGCTTCAGCCGGCAGCTTCCCCGGTGAGAGCGCAGCCGCGCCGCTCGGGCCGCCTTTGGTAGGGCGCGTCACTCCGTGCGCGCCGCTCGATCCCGCGGAGTCCCCCGCTGCCCTGGCACCTGGGACCGGCGCGCACCCCCGAACGCTTTCGGGGCTACCCTCGGGAGTGACGCGCCCTACCCGGCCGCCGGCGTTGGAGGAGGAACAGGCGCCTCGGAGATTGATGGCCGCGCGAGATGATACCCGTCCGCTCTATTTGAACACGCCCGGCCTGCGCGTCGGATGCAGTGAGGAGGTCTTGCAGATCAAAGACAAAGGTAAAGTCGTTGAAGAGGTGCGGGCGCGGGATCTCTCGCACGTCGCGCTCTTCGGTAATATCCAAATCTCGACCCAGGCCGTCCAATCGCTGTGCGAACTGGAGGTTCCGATCACCTATTTTTCGATGGGAGGCTGGTTTTACGGGATTACGCGCGGGCATGGGTTGAAGAACGTTTTTCTGCGCATCGAGCAGTTCCGATTGGCGCGCGAGGAGGGGAGGTGCCTGGCTTTGGCGCGGCAGTTTGTGCATGGAAAGATTCGCAACCATCGCACGCTCCTCATGCGAAATCATTTGGAGCCGCCGGAGCCGACAATCCTGAAGCTTAAGCGCGCCTCGGAGGATGCCCTAGAGGCCGCCTCCGCCCAGGAACTGCTCGGGGTTGAAGGAGCGGCGGCAAGCCTGTATTTCCAGCAGTTCAGCGGCATGATCAAGACCGGGGATGATTTGGCGCTCCCGGCGGAGCAACGCGGTGCGACCGATGCCAGCCAGCTTGCCTTCAATTTCAATTTTGCCAATCGCAACCGGCGGCCGCCCACCGACCCGGTCAATGCGATGCTGTCGCTGGCCTACAGCATGTTGACCAAGGACTGCACGCTGGCGGCGCTGGCGGTCGGGTTCGATCCTTATATTGGGTTCTATCACCAACCGCGTTTTGGCCGTCCCGCTTTGGGACTGGATTTGATGGAGGAGTTCAGGCCGTTAGTCGCGGAGTCCACGGTATTGAGCTGCATCAACAATCGTGTGGTCACCGAGAAAGACTTCGTGCGCGCCGGGCAAGCGGTCAATCTGAGCGCGCCTGGGCGCAAGCGCTTCTTTCAGATGTATGAACAGCGCATGAGTTCGTTGATTACCCATCCCTTGTTCGATTACAAGGTTAGTTACCGGCGGGCGCTCGAGCTGCAAGCCCGGTTGCTGGCCAAGGCACTGACGGGAGAGATCGCGGAGTACGTGCCGCTGCTGACGAGGTGACCTTCCGCTCCTCGAGGTAGGGCGCGTCACTCCGTGCGCGCCGCCGCGCATACTCCGCTAAAGACCCGCTAACTTCCTGCCTCTAATCTTAATCCTGGTGATGGCCGACAATCATCTAATCAAACTGTTCTTCGGACCCTATGAGCCTCCGAGAATTCCACGCAAGGGGCGCCTCTTTTGTGAGATGCGCGGCTATCTGCGAGTGGGAAGTTACTCTGATGGCCCGATTCCTTGGCCACGGCGCTACCGAACCGCCTCAATCATTTTGTGCGGGGATTTGGTCAAAGCCGTGCGCAACGAATCGGTCGAGGCAATTTCTTACCACTGGGATGTATGCCGCAATGTCGTCCAGAAATGGAGGAAGGCGCTGGGGGTTGGGGAGTATAACCCCGGAACCAAACGGTTGAGGGTCTTGTCCCGAAGAGCCGGGCGGGAGCTCACTCGCAGACGCGCCGCGATGCGGGCGGAGAACCCTCACGCCCGCTTTAAGCTGCCAAAACGCCAGCCCGCGCGCCCGCTGGTGCGACTCGCCACCTCCCTGATGTTGAAAGATCGGATCGCCCGCACGGGCCACGTCCTGCCAGACCTCCGCGTGTGGAGTGAGCGGGAGGATAATCTGCTCGGGACCGCACCCGACGCGGAAATCGCGCGCAAAATCGGGCGCTCAAAACCCGGCGTCCGATCACGCAGGATCTCTTCGGGCATCGGAGCTTGGGGCTGCTCCTACCATCGGCCATGGACCAACGAGGAAGACGCCCTCCTGGGGACCGTGCCCGACCGTGAGCTGGCCAGGAGGTTGCGGCGGCCTTTTAAAGGGGTTCAGGCCAGGCGGGAAAATAAGAAAATACCCCCCAGCAGTCCGCAACGACGCAGGTTCACGCCGGAAGAAGACGCGCTGCTGGGAAAAAAGAAGGACGCGCAAATCGCGGTGCTGCTTAAGCGGTCTGTCGGCGTGGTGGCTGCACGGCGTCGGTACCTGGGCATCCCCGTCCTCTCGCACGTTCGACACTGGACTGCGCAAGAAGATGGGCTGCTGGGAACCGCCCCGGACAAGAGTGTCGCGAGCCGTCTGAAGCGAACTTTATCGGCAATCACTCATCGCCGTCGTTTCCTCGGCATCCCGAATCGATTTGCTAAACTCTCCGCCTGGAGCAAGGAGCAAGAGGCCGTACTCGGCACACGTCCCGACAAGGAAGTCGCCCGCTTATTCCATCGCACATTACCGGCAGTACGAGCGCACCGGCTGGGTTTGGGCATCCTACCTCTGCGCAGGAAATTGAGCACTTGGACCCCCGAACACGATAAGCTGCTGGGCACGATGTCCGACGAGGACCTGGCCCTCAAGCTAGGGCGCAGGACGGACTCGGTCAGGCAGCGCCGTAAACACCTTGGGATTCCCAACCGATTTTCAAAGGTCCGCCGGTGGACCGCCCAAGAGGAAAAGCTCCTGGGCACGGAACGCGACGAGAAAATCGCAGCACTGCTCGGGCGAACTGTCGGTACGGTCACCGCGAGGCGTTGCGCACTGGGGCTCCCTGCGTGCGAGCCACAATACCGGCCGTGGCTCCCAAAGGAGGATAAAATGCTCGGCACGAGGCCTGACAAAGAGCTCGCCAAAATTCTAGGCCGCTCGGCCTTGGGGATTAAGCACCGCCGCTGCCGCCTGGGCATTCCTGATGCCTTCAACCCGGCGCGCCCTTGGACTAAGGCGGAGCAGAAACTTCTCGGGACCTGTCCCGACAAGGAACTGGCCCTTCGCCTTGGGCGCACTCCCGGCGCGGTGGCAGCTCGACGTCAGTTAAGTCAGATCGGGGCGTTCCGCAAGCTCCGCGCCCTTGAGTGAGCAACCATAAGCGTCTTTTGATTTAACGCGTGCGCACCACCTATCTAGTTTGTTACGATATTACCGACGACAAGCGTCTGAGGCGGGCGTTTAAGACCTGCCGCAACTTTGGCGACCACCTCCAGTACTCGGTATTCGAGTGCGACCTCAATCCAGCCGAAAGGATTGAGCTGGAAGCGGCCCTCAGCCAGCTTATCAATCATGACGAAGACCAGGTGTTGTTTGTGGCCCTGGGGCCGACAGAGAGGCGAGGAGACCGGGTGATTACGGCGCTGGGTCTGCCTTACACCAAACTGGATGCGCCTTGTTACGTGGTGTGAACGTCCAAGTTCTTTGAAAAATGAGCGCGAGCGGTGAGGTGATAGCTTAAACGCCAGCGCCGCTCGCGCGATGTAACTATAGTAATGAGAAGGACAAACAAAAGGCATGTTGGATTGAAGTACGGAAGAAGTGTTGTGGGCTGGCAGCCGGTCGCAAAGTTAATGTTGCGCTGTTGGCCCGCAGGATGTTACAGAAGGGCTCATTCCGCGCCCGCGCGGGCGCGGCCCCATTGAAGCACAAAAAAATCCGAAAGTATGAAACAAACTACTTTGGTCATTCCGCGCCCGCGCGGGCGCGGCCCCATTGAAGCCAGGGCCGAAGGCCAGCATCGGGAACGATAGTTGCCATTCCGCGCCCGCGCGGGCGCGGCCCCATTGAAGCTGGGCTTGCGACGGCATGCACACGGAGCTACAGGGTTCATTCCGCGCCCGCGCGGGCGCGGCCCCATTGAAGCATCCCCGTGATGCAGGGGCTTGCGGGGGAATTGCTCCCATTCCGCGCCCGCGCGGGCGCGGCCCCATTGAAGCGCCTGCTCTCTTTCCGCCCCGAGAAAATGGGCTGGCATTCCGCGCCCGCGCGGGCGCGGCCCCATTGAAGCGATGTAGGGGCTTGAGGGGAGGGCATAACGGTTTTCCATTCCGCGCCCGCGCGGGCGCGGCCCCATTGAAGCTCTCCTTGCGCCCACGCACTACGGAGTTGCTTGAGCATTCCGCGCCCGCGCGGGCGCGGCCCCATTGAAGCGCTGAGGCCCGCGCCTTTGCCCGCAAACCCAAGGGCGCATTCCGCGCCCGCGCGGGCGCGGCCCCATTGAAGCGTGTTGAAGGTGCCGGCGTTGGTCGTCAAAATATTTCATTCCGCGCCCGCGCGGGCGCGGCCCCATTGAAGCAACACCAACGGCTGGCCTACGAACATGGTGTTAACGCCATTCCGCGCCCGCGCGGGCGCGGCCCCATTGAAGCGACGGCAACCCGCTCAAGCCCGAGTTCGATCTCTTCATCATTCCGCGCCCGCGCGGGCGCGGCCCCATTGAAGCTGAGCTTATCCGGCGGGCAGTGGAGGCCAAACTCCCGCATTCCGCGCCCGCGCGGGCGCGGCCCCATTGAAGCTTCCAGCCCCCCGCTCTGCCCGGCCAGGGCGCGCTCCATTCCGCGCCCGCGCGGGCGCGGCCCCATTGAAGCCTGCCGGAAGTGCGGGAGCGGGCTGTCTCCGGCGGCCCATTCCGCGCCCGCGCGGGCGCGGCCCCATTGAAGCCTGGGCACGCTCAGCTTCTACACGGACTTGCCGTATCATTCCGCGCCCGCGCGGGCGCGGCCCCATTGAAGCCAGGGCATTACCAACGTGGCCGGCATCCCGCAAATCCATTCCGCGCCCGCGCGGGCGCGGCCCCATTGAAGCCCGCAGCATCATCCACAATACCAACCCATGAAAGTCCATTCCGCGCCCGCGCGGGCGCGGCCCCATTGAAGCGCTCTGCTCCTTGGCGGAACGGGTCCGCACGTATGACATTCCGCGCCCGCGCGGGCGCGGCCCCATTGAAGCAATCCGCCAATGAACTACCCACCCGCTAAAGCAGAGACATTCCGCGCCCGCGCGGGCGCGGCCCCATTGAAGCGAACCAACATATGACCAATATGGAGGGAAACTTATCATTCCGCGCCCGCGCGGGCGCGGCCCCATTGAAGCTGAAAGAAATCCCTTTCCTTTAGGAGGTGGGTAGTTCATTCCGCGCCCGCGCGGGCGCGGCCCCATTGAAGCGTTGTATATCTCCGCATACCAAGCATAGGTTGAATGAGCATTCCGCGCCCGCGCGGGCGCGGCCCCATTGAAGCCTAGACTTCATGTAACACTCGAGACAGAGGTGTACTGTCCATTCCGCGCCCGCGCGGGCGCGGCCCCATTGAAGCAGTGTGGCCGTGTAACACTACCCCTATTTGCCCAACATTCCGCGCCCGCGCGGGCGCGGCCCCATTGAAGCTGTTTAGTGTGTCACCTTAGTCAATAAATAGTAACTCATTCCGCGCCCGCGCGGGCGCGGCCCCATTGAAGCTAACCTATGAATAACTATGTTGTAAGACTGCCAGCGCATTCCGCGCCCGCGCGGGCGCGGCCCCATTGAAGCTTCGCTATGTCTTCCCCGTATAACCTTGTCAGATAACATTCCGCGCCCGCGCGGGCGCGGCCCCATTGAAGCCAATTGTGTGTGGCAATTTGACATGCAAGGCGGCCATTCCGCGCCCGCGCGGGCGCGGCCCCATTGAAGCGTGTTTTCAACATTTTCCATAATTTTACCGCCTAAAAATCATTCCGCGCCCGCGCGGGCGCGGCCCCATTGAAGCCATTGAGCTTCTCGCGCGAAGGCGGCTTCTGCGAACTGCATTCCGCGCCCGCGCGGGCGCGGCCCCATTGAAGCCCATTTGGACATCCAACGCTGCGGGTAACAACTGGACATTCCGCGCCCGCGCGGGCGCGGCCCCATTGAAGCGGAGGTGCTTACGAGTTATGTCTGGGTTTGCGATCAACATTCCGCGCCCGCGCGGGCGCGGCCCCATTGAAGCCAGTAAACGGTGGGTCAAATGAACCAACAAAGCAAGCATTCCGCGCCCGCGCGGGCGCGGCCCCATTGAAGCCTAATAGCTTTTAGCACCCTTTGCGGGTCCATTGACCATTCCGCGCCCGCGCGGGCGCGGCCCCATTGAAGCTTATATGCCCCCTGCAATAGTAACATTCTATTTCAGCATTCCGCGCCCGCGCGGGCGCGGCCCCATTGAAGCGACAATATTAGGAGTTTGATTGCCGCAGATGACAGCCATTCCGCGCCCGCGCGGGCGCGGCCCCATTGAAGCTTCTGCTTTCGCATCGGACTTGGAAAGCAAAGCAAGCATTCCGCGCCCGCGCGGGCGCGGCCCCATTGAAGCCCGTGTCGAAGAATCATCATCCACGAATGGAATTGACATTCCGCGCCCGCGCGGGCGCGGCCCCATTGAAGCTTGCCGTCCTAACTGACACCCCTAGCTTACCAGATTCATTCCGCGCCCGCGCGGGCGCGGCCCCATTGAAGCGCTCCTGTTGCTGGCCTATCGCGCCGCCGCCCCGACCATTCCGCGCCCGCGCGGGCGCGGCCCCATTGAAGCGTGTCCCATAAGTTTATACTTACCACTATAGAATGCCATTCCGCGCCCGCGCGGGCGCGGCCCCATTGAAGCTCCTGATAACCCTTGTTATGTGTGCGGAAATGTTGGCATTCCGCGCCCGCGCGGGCGCGGCCCCATTGAAGCGACATATTTGCGGCCGAATTGGTGAAATGGCCAACATTCCGCGCCCGCGCGGGCGCGGCCCCATTGAAGCGTAAAGCGCAGGGTGACGCGGCCGGCGGGCGGCTCAGACATTCCGCGCCCGCGCGGGCGCGGCCCCATTGAAGCGTAGAACTGCTGCTTGCCAATCGCCACGCCCGGAATCATTCCGCGCCCGCGCGGGCGCGGCCCCATTGAAGCTGCTGCAAGGAGGAACGGCTGACTGAACTGCACAACATTCCGCGCCCGCGCGGGCGCGGCCCCATTGAAGCGGATAAGTGGGAAAGTTCCCCGGAGAAAACCGAGAAGCATTCCGCGCCCGCGCGGGCGCGGCCCCATTGAAGCTTCGAAGCATCTGGACCCTTTTTACCCATACCCAAGGTACATTCCGCGCCCGCGCGGGCGCGGCCCCATTGAAGCATCACGGCGGCGTTGGCAAGGGCGATGCCGACAGGACCATTCCGCGCCCGCGCGGGCGCGGCCCCATTGAAGCAGCAAGTCAACGCTGAATGACGATTTAAGCGGAGTTCATTCCGCGCCCGCGCGGGCGCGGCCCCATTGAAGCCGCGTGCTCGGAGTTGGGTGAATATATACCGGTGTCCATTCCGCGCCCGCGCGGGCGCGGCCCCATTGAAGCGCGAAGCATCCTGAAGCATAGTCGGCGTGATGTCCGCCATTCCGCGCCCGCGCGGGCGCGGCCCCATTGAAGCCCGGCGCCGCCGGTTAACACGTTTCCATAACCGGAACATTCCGCGCCCGCGCGGGCGCGGCCCCATTGAAGCGCAAGTGCGACGGTAGCCCTCGCGCCAAAGCGTGCCCATTCCGCGCCCGCGCGGGCGCGGCCCCATTGAAGCGGAAAGTTTGATTGCTCTCTATCACCATATCTCTACATTCCGCGCCCGCGCGGGCGCGGCCCCATTGAAGCCCGCCGATTAAAAATGTCTAATGCGTCGCGTTGTAAACATTCCGCGCCCGCGCGGGCGCGGCCCCATTGAAGCGGAAAAGTGAAAAGTTTGCTAGTGCGGCATTAGTTCCCGCATTCCGCGCCCGCGCGGGCGCGGCCCCATTGAAGCGTCTATGAGATTGACAAGCGTTCGGGGTTGCGTAACATTCCGCGCCCGCGCGGGCGCGGCCCCATTGAAGCACTTCCAAGGGGTTTTTTTATGCCCAGTGGATAGATCATTCCGCGCCCGCGCGGGCGCGGCCCCATTGAAGCGACATAATGACCGGGTTTAGGTAGCCGCAACGGCAGCATTCCGCGCCCGCGCGGGCGCGGCCCCATTGAAGCCAGAATTTCAGCATTTCAACCCCCCCCTCGGCGGTATTCATTCCGCGCCCGCGCGGGCGCGGCCCCATTGAAGCCCCACTTTGACATCCACCGCTGCGGGTAACAACTAGTCATTCCGCGCCCGCGCGGGCGCGGCCCCATTGAAGCTATGCTGCCGGCCTTGATAAGCCGGGCGAGTGCCACATTCCGCGCCCGCGCGGGCGCGGCCCCATTGAAGCGAACCAGCGAAAGTAATTGTGTTCGGGCCGGTGCTCATTCCGCGCCCGCGCGGGCGCGGCCCCATTGAAGCGGCGTTAAAAACCGCCGGACTGGTATCGCCGAATGCCATTCCGCGCCCGCGCGGGCGCGGCCCCATTGAAGCTTCATGGAGTCTTCCGCCATGACGTAGCTGCCTTTGCATTCCGCGCCCGCGCGGGCGCGGCCCCATTGAAGCGAGTTGTCCATCGTTGACGGTGGATTCGACAATGGCCATTCCGCGCCCGCGCGGGCGCGGCCCCATTGAAGCACCACGAACGCAAACGGCAGCATCGGCATTAACGCTTCATTCCGCGCCCGCGCGGGCGCGGCCCCATTGAAGCCAGACCAACTGGGGCGTCACAAATTCCGTTACGAGTTCATTCCGCGCCCGCGCGGGCGCGGCCCCATTGAAGCTACGTGGACAAAAACAACCTATGAGTGACATCTGGCATTCCGCGCCCGCGCGGGCGCGGCCCCATTGAAGCAGGGCAGAGCGCGGAATTTCCGGCGCCTTGTCGGAGGCATTCCGCGCCCGCGCGGGCGCGGCCCCATTGAAGCCACCGGCTGGCGCGTGAGATTAACGAGCGCGAGCAGCATTCCGCGCCCGCGCGGGCGCGGCCCCATTGAAGCCAAACATTGCTTGTATTCTATCCTTGTTTGCTTTCTTCATTCCGCGCCCGCGCGGGCGCGGCCCCATTGAAGCAATCCGCGCCGCCCCGGCCAGGCCGGGCGGCGACTCCATTCCGCGCCCGCGCGGGCGCGGCCCCATTGAAGCGCGGCGCCGGTGGCGTACGCGGTCGCGCTGGCCGAGTCATTCCGCGCCCGCGCGGGCGCGGCCCCATTGAAGCCGCACTATCCAATCCGTGCTCGCCAAAGCGGGCCACATTCCGCGCCCGCGCGGGCGCGGCCCCAAGGCTAAAGGCGGGCGTCAAGGCTAAAGGCAAAAGTGGGGGCAGGGGGAAAGGGGGGGAAGGGGAGGCGTGATTCAAAAGGCTAAAGTGGGGAAGGGTGAAGGGCGAAGGGTCGGACCGATCTGAACGATCTGGCTGATCGGGCTTGCGAAAGTGGGCGGCGCGTCGTTCGGAGGCGCAACACCTTTCAGGGTTGAGGGACTTTTTTGCGGAGACCCAGGGTTGGATCGGCCCCCATTCCCCCTGGCCGATCCAACCCTGGGCTTTGAGGCGGAATCCTTTCAGGATTCTAGACAGGGGATGATGAGGCGCGCGTTCAGCGCGCGAGGGTTTCGGGGGACTCCAACCCAGCCTCCGGCCTGGGCTGATATGAGGCGGGCCGTTGGCCCTGGAGCAGTAATGGGTTGGATCTTTGCGGCCCACGCCCGAGAGTCCTTGGCGCTAAAACCCCCACCGCTGATTTCTCTAATATATTGCTTGACATATGTGGACTTGAACTGTTGCCGCCACCCGTGGACGTCCACGTCCTGGGAAATCCTGGCATTTCCTGATGATCTGCGCCAAACGGCGGGGAGCTGCCGCATGAATGCGGCGTTCCGGGGGGAGCCCCCTTAACGCGCCTGGGATTTTTCGGGCCGGTTCGAGCGGGCGTTCGCGACGGGGTCGGCAGGACGGTCGCTCGATTCGGACTTACCCTTTGCCGCGGGCAAGGGAACGGATGGCTCAGCAGCACGCGCCTCCCGCACACCGGCAAGGGACACAAAACCGAGCAGCCCAAGGCCAAGAATTATAGCGCCAAGACTGACGAGCATGCTGTTGACCGGCGGGACGAAGCGGAGGGCGATTTCGTGGTCCCCGGCGGGAACTTGGACACCTTGCATGACGTAGTTGCAACGGAGCAGGACAGCCGGTTTGCCATCCACGGAGACCTGCCAGAGCGGATCGAAGTGGTCGTTGAGCAACAGGACGGACGGGGCTTGAGCTTTGGCGTGCAAGCTCAGTCGCGTGGGTTCGTAACTGACGATTGCCACCGTGCCGGAGTTCTGGTTGCCGGCCGCGGGTTTCTCAGGCACCGAACCGGCGACCAGCACGGTTTGCGCGGGATCGAAGGAAGGGCTGGCTAACTTCGCCAGCGTGGCGTCGTCGTTGGTGTTGATCTCCCAATTGCTGTAAAGTTTGGCCCGCGGCAAGGCGCCAGTAAAGTCGAACAGCGCAAACTTTCCCGTGGCGTTAGTCACAGCCGTCAGTTCCTCGAGGGTGGTGTACTGCGCCACGCCGGGCTTGAGGCCAATGTCGAAACGAGCGGCGATGCGAAATCTTTGGCGGCCCTGGTCGAGGCCCTGGTTAAGCAGAGGTAAAAAGTCGGCGAGTCCGAGCAAGTAACGGGTGTTGGTTAACTCCCAGTGCCGAGCGATTAGCGGCAAGGTCTCTTTCGTGCCGCGAAAGCGCAAGGCGTCCTCGAACTTCACATACTCCACGGGCGGGCGGGGTAACTGGATAACGTCCAGCGATTGGATGTTGTAATAAGGGAAAATCTGCTGCGACCATTCGATCTGGTACAGCACGGCCAAGGTTTGCTGCGGGGCGGCCACCTGCTCGGGAACCTGGAAAAGCTGGGCCAACCACGGCGGTAGAAGGATAACCCGCTGCTCATAGGGTTTGTCTCGCAACCGATCAATCACCTGGTTGGAGGCATACTTTTGCGGGTAATCCCAGTACACAATCCAGGGAAGATTGGCCCGGGAAAGATCCACCACGATGAGCAAGCCCAACGCGACCGTAGCCCATCGGGCACGCCGCCCGCTGAAGGCACCGCTTAGGATGAGGGTCACCAAGGCTACCGCCAGGGCGAGGAACAAAACGAACCAACCGACCTCCGCGGCGCTGAAAGCGGCAACCTGTTTCGGGTCGGCGCCCTGGACTGGAACTTCCAGGAGGTAGCGGACTAAATCGGCGCTGTTCGACGAATAGACGAACCAGCCGACCAGGCTAGCGGCGAAGGCGAGGACACAGCCGATCACCCAGCGCCGATCGAACCGCTCAGCCCTGGCCCACCAACTCTTACCCGGTTGCGCCCCTTCCCGCTTCGGTTGTGCTGGATTGAGATAGCGGCGGCTCAATCCGCTTAGGCCGGTCGCAAAGAGGATGAGCAGCGCCCAGTTGAAAACGCTGCCGAACTTCCCAGGATTCCGGAACGTCGAAGCGTAAGGCAGCGCGTAGATCAACTGATAAAAGGGGGCAAACCGTCCAAAAGCCAACAGCAGGGCGACGAGCGCGGCTCCGCTCCAAAACCAGATGAACTTGCGCTCGGGCAAGGTAAAAACTGAATTCTGTTTGCGCCAGGATTGGACTACCGCCCACAGGCCTACCAGAGCAACTGCCACACCCGCGTAGATCCCGGTGCCCGAGCGGCGAATAGTCCCCATCGGCGGGGTGCCCTGGGCACCGGCGGCGAAATACCTGTCCCAGGCGGGGTCTCGCCCAATCGCTCCCCAGTAGGTGCCTCCCTCCGGCGTATTCATTCCGTAACCGAATAAACCCGGCACAATCAGGCTGAGTGCTTCCCGCTTGGGCAGGCTCCATTGGGTGGCTTCATCCCAACGGTGCGCCTTAGTTGCCGCGTCCTGCTCCATTCCCGCGACTCCTTTGATTTGGGTCCCGATGAGAACGTCCAGGGCTTGAGCGGCGAGCAGTCCGGCGAAGACCGCCACCACGGCGAGTTGCGCCCCTGCCTGCACGAGGCGGTTCAGCAGCGGCCCGGGTTGGCGGAGCGCGCAGAAGGCCACGAAAGCGGCCACAAAAATACTAAAGATCGCCCCATTATCCACGCCTTCCATGACCCCCATCCCGACCGCCATGCCCGCCAAGACGAGCTTGATCCAGCGATACCGGCCGCCAGATGCGCTGGCCACCGCTGCCAGCGCTAGGAAGTCGAATCCGAAAGCCATGGTTTGCGTGCCGATGCCGTAACAGGCGAGGGAAAAATAATTCATTCCGAGCGCTGCGGCTATTCCTCCCACGGCGCAGACCCTCCCTGAGAAACCGAAGGAACGAAAGCAAACCCAGGCACAACAGCCGAAAAACAGGAGCACAATGGGAGGATAGAATTTCGAGTAACCCACCGGGCCGAGCACCATGCGCAAGATGTTGGAAGGCATTACCAGGGTCTGCTTCTCATTAAACCCCAGCCAGTTAATGTCATACCAGCAGGCCCGGAAGCCTTGGGGCAGCTTCAACCAATCGGCGTGCAGCATGCCGAGCGGGCCGTCATTATTGAAGTGAACCTGCGCCGGGACAAAACTCCCAGCGAACAGCAGGGACAAGATGGCCGCCAAGCAAATAAAAAATAGCCCGAAACTGCGAAGAGTCGGCGACCCAGGATCCTTCGATTCATTCATAACGCTAAACATGCAGCCCAATCGTATGCTGCCATCAATCATAGCCAAGAGGTTGCCCACTCACAAACTTTGTTTACTGCGGGCGCTGCTCCATCGAGACCTTCGCGCTCGCCGCCGTGCTCTCACGGCCGGTCAGCGCGCCTTGGATTTTCCCGGGCTATCGGACCTGGCTTTAGCCAAGCGGCCGGGCGGCACTCCGGTTAATTCCGGCTCAGCGTTTGGCGCCGCCGGCCGGGAGGCGGATGGCTCCGGCACCTCCGGCGCTCCAGCGAAACACACAAAACCGAGCAACCCCAGGCCGACCAGCAGCGCGCCAAGACTGACGTAAACGCTATTCACCGGCGGGGCGAAACGGAAGGCGATTTCGTGGTCCCCGACGGGAACTCGCACGCCTTGCATCAGATAATTGCAACGAAGCAGGGTGGCAGGTTTGCCGTCCACGGAGACCTGCCATTGCGGATCGAAGCGGTCGTTCAGCAAGAGGATGCCCGGGGCTTCGGCCTTCGCGTGCAGGGTGAGCCGCGTGGGCCAGTAGCTGACGAACGCCACCGTTCCTGCGTTCTGATTATCGGCAGCAGGCTTTTCAGGCACGGAGCCGGCGACCAAGAGGGTTTGAGCCGGATCGAAAGACGGGTTGGCCAGCTCCGCGAGCGTGGCCTGGTCGTCGTTGCTGATCCGCCAATTCGTGTAAAGTTTGGCACGAGGCAGCACGCCGGTGAACTCGAAAAGGGCGTAGGGGCCGGTGGAGTTGGTGCGGGCAGTTAGCTGCTCGAGGGGCACTTCCTCAAGGCGGGTTCCGGCTGGGACCTCCGGTTTGGGAACGAGGTCGAA
>Ga0209415_10010792_pt1 | contig 15458 bp, 18 predicted proteins | sample PeaSoiSIISIP2007_FD_187696 | JGI IMG/M metagenome (GOLD analysis project Ga0209415, IMG submission 187696) | Peat soil microbial communities from Weissenstadt, Germany - SII-SIP-2007 (SPAdes) (version 2) | ecosystem: Environmental > Terrestrial > Soil > Wetlands > Peat | place: Germany... | reverse complement strand
CGTTTCCCCCCTGTCAAGTACGCCCGTCGCGGGTGCCCCCGTCTTGAACCGTGTGCCCCGCCTCGCCATAGTCGCCCCAACTGGACGCGCGGGGCGCGCGCAAGGCTTCGGGAGCGCAACAATGACGCAGACGACCAACCGTTTCCTCGACGAGTTTGCAAAATTGATGACAGACGCCGCGGGCGCGGCCGATGGTCTCAAGCGCGAGATGACCTCCGTTATGCGCGCGCAGGGCGAGCGGATGCTGCAGGGGATGGATATCGTGCAGCGCGAGGAGTTCGAGGCGGTGAAGGCGATGGCGGAGAAGGCGCGCGCCGAGAACGAGCGCCTCGAGAGCCGCATCGCCGAGCTGGAGGCGAGGCTCTTCAATCCCGGCAGTGCAACCTGAGCACGCGCGCGCAAGAACCGGTGCGCAGCCCGTGGTTTATCCCCGGCTAAGTGCCGATCGGAAGCGCCGTTGCTGCTATCATCTGCTTCGTTATCGACAGGTGCGTGAGCCCACGGTCATTGGCGGTGGAGAAGGCCCGCTCAAACTTGCGACTCGTACGGCCCTCTGTTTTTGTCCCGCCCGGCGGCCGGTCTGGTCACTCTGATTGTTGTCGCGTGCGTTGGCAGGCAACGATTTCGCCCGCGAGACGAAGAGGGATTTGCAAGAATGTCGGCTGAATTCGCCTACGGACGTGTGACGAACCCGATCGAGCTCGTCGAGCAGATCGCAAGCCTGCACAACTGGGCCTGCGACCGCACCAACGACGACGAGCTGACGCTGGTCGTGGCCGGCAGCTGGACCGACTATCACGTCTCCCTCAACTGGCGCGAGGACCTGGAGGCGCTGCACGTCGCCTGCGCCTTCGACTTCCGCGTACCCGACAACCGCCTCACCGAGATGTACAAGTTGATCGCCCAGATCAACGAGCAGCTGTGGCTCGGCCACTTCGACCTGTGGACGCAGGAAGGCCTCGTGATGTTCCGCCACGCGCTGCTGCTGAACGCCTCCGTGGCTACGCCGCGCCAGTGCGAGGCCATGCTGAAAGCCGCGCTCGAAGCCTGCGAGCGCTACTATCAGGCCTTCCAGTTCGTGGTCTGGGCGGGTAAGGAGAGCCGCGAGGCGCTCGTGTCCACGATGTTCGAGACCGAGGGCCAGGCTTAGCCAAGCCACCGGGTTTTCGATGAGCTTCACTCTCGATGGGCCGCTGCTGCTGGTCGGCGCGGGCAAAATGGGCGGCGCGCTGCTGTCGCGGCTGCTCGATCGCGGGCTCGATCCGCGCCAAGTCGTCGTGCAGGACCCGGAGCCGACGGGCGATACCGCCGATCTCCTCGCCGACCGCGCCATCGACGTGCTGCCGACGGTTGACGAGCTGACGATGCCGCCCGCGGTCATCTTGCTCGCGGTGAAGCCGCAGGTGATGGACCAGGTGCTGCCGCAGGTCGCGCGTCTCGCCGGCCCCGAAACGCTCTATCTGTCGATCGCGGCGGGGCGGCGCCTCGCGGGCCTGGAGGCGCACCTGCCGGCCGGCGCGGCGGTGGTGCGCGCGATGCCGAACACGCCGGCCGCGATCGGCCGCGGAGTCACCGTGGCGATCGCGAGCGCGGGCGTCACGCCGGTGCAGCGCGCGCTCGCCGACAGGCTGCTCGCGGCCGGCGGCCACGTCATGTGGGTCACGGACGAGGCGCTGCTCGATCCCGTGACCGCGGTGTCGGGCTCGGGTCCGGCCTACGTGTTCCTGCTGACGGAATGTCTTGCCGAGGCGGGGCGTGCCGCGGGCCTCGATGCCGAGGTTGCCGAGCGTCTCGCGCGTCAAACCATTATCGGAGCGGCGGCGCTGCTGGAGCATTCCGATCACGACGCCGCCACGCTGCGCCGGAACGTGACCTCGCCCGGCGGCACGACGGCGGCCGCGCTCGAGGTCCTCAGCGCCCCGGACGGGCTGAAGGAGCTGCTCGTCGCGGCGGTCGCCGCTGCAACGAAACGCGGCCGCGAACTGGCAAAGTGAGCGGAGTACCGCCCGAGAGCCGTTCGCGGCCGCGTTTCGCTTGCAGACAAAACCTGAGCGGGCTTTTGGCCCCGGCGGGACTCAGGCCGTGATGGAACCCCAGGGGCGGCGGCTGAACCAAGGAGGAGGGTCCCGGTGCCGACGCGTGTGTTCCGTGCGTGGCAGACGAAAGGTTTGGAGTTTCGCCTGCCGGAGGTGCCGGTCAGAAGCCCAAGCGCCTGCCAGAAAGGCATGATATATCATAACTAATATGGCAATCGCCGATCGCCCGGCTCACGCGATCGTGTCGGTTTGTGATGCGGATTCGGGAGCGAGTTCCCGCCTTTCATTTCGCGCATTGGCCGCCTACGTGTTCGAGATCGGAAAGGAGCCCCCCATGCTCGATCTCTGCTCGCCCAAAGGCCGAATCATCGCCGCCGCGCTGCGCCTTGCCGGCGAGCGCCCCTGGCGCGACGTGACGCTCGCCGACATCGCCGCCGCGGCCGACGTTAACCTCAACGAGGTGCGCCGCGAGTTCAACTCGAAGGCCGAGATCGTCGCCGCGTTCGTGCGCACCGTCGACGACAAGGTGCTGAGCCGCGCACCCAAGCGCGCGCCAGGCCAGTCGCCGCGCGACGCGATCTTCGAGGTGGTGATGAGCCGCTTCGACGCGATGGTGTCCTACAAGAAAGCGCTCGAGTCGATTGCGTCCGGCTGGACGTTCGACCCCGCGCTGATGCGCGCGCTGTCGCAGTCGCAGGCGTGGATGCTGCGCGCCGCCGGCATCGGCGCCGAGGGCCTCGAGGGCCAACTCCGCGCCACCGGCCTCGGCGCCGTCTACGGCTCGGTGTTCCGCACCTGGCTCAAGGACGACGATCCCGGGCTTGCCCGCACGATGGCGGCGCTCGACCGCCGCTTGCGACGCGGCGAGCAGACGCTCGGCTCGATCGACGCGTTCGCCAAGAGAGTGTGCGACGTCGCCGCCGGCTTCAGCAACGCCTGCAAGCGCGCCGGCACGCCGGCCCAGCCTAAGGCCGCGGACGAGACCCCGCCGCCCGCCTCCCTGTAACTCTGGGCGCGATCACAGCGGTACCGAGATGATCGCGCGCAGGCCGCCCATCGAGCTTTGCCCGAGCGTGATGTCGCCGCCGTGGCTCTTGGCGATGTCGCGCGCGATGGCGAGACCGAGGCCGGTATTGCCCTCGTCCTGATTGCGCGCGTGGTCGAGCCGATAGAAGGGCTTGAACACGTTGGCGCGCTCCGACTGCGGAATGCCGGGGCCGTTGTCGTCGACCTCGACGCGCACCCATTGGCCCTCGACGGCCGCGCGAATGATCACCTGGTCGCCGAAGCGCACCGCGTTGGAGACGAGATTCGTGATCGCGCGCTTGAAGGCCTGCCGTTTCAGCGGCAGCACGATGTCCTGGCGGCGCTTGCGCAGCTTCAATTCGATCGGCGTGCCGTAGACCTGCGACTCCTCGTGGATCTCCTGCAGCAGCTCGCGCAGGTTCGTCAGCGTCGACACCTCGCCGCCGTCGCCCTTGGCGAACGCAAGGTAGTCCTCGAGCATGTTCTGCATCTCGCGCACGTCCGACTGCAGCGACTGCGTCTCGGCCGAGTCCCCGAGCAGCGCCAGCTCCAGCTTGAAGCGGGTGAGCACCGTGCGCAGGTCGTGGCTGACGCCGGCGAGCATGTGCGTGCGCTGCTCGACGTGGGTGGTGATGCGGTCGCGCATCTCCAGGAATGCGGTGGCCGCCTGGCGCACCTCGCGCGCCCCGCGCGGGCGGAAATCCTCCGGCACCGTGCGTCCCTTGCCGAAGGCGTCGGCGGCCTCGGCGAGCCGCAAAATGGGGCGGATCTGATTGCGCAGGAACAGGATCGCCACCGTGAGCAGGATCACGGACGAGCCGATCATCCACAACAGGAAGATGTGCGAGTTGGAGGCGTAGGTCTGCGAGCGCGTGGCCACGAAGCGCAGGATCGCGTTGGCGTGCTTGACGCGGATCTCCACGTGGCGCGACTGGCCGACCGTGTCGATCCAGAACGGGCGCTGCACCTGGCGGCGGATCTCGTCGGACAAGGCCTGATCGAGGAGCGCGAAGAACGGCTTGGGCCGCGGCGCCGGCAGGTCGCCGGGCGGCAGGATCTGCATCGACAGATTGAGCCGGTCGCGCGCCATCTCGATGAGCTGGCTGTAGTCGCTCTGGTGCGGATACTCGTCGTAGACGTCGATCAGGGCGGCGATGTCACGCGCGGTGGCCTCCGAGAGCCGCCGCGTCACCGCCTGCCAGTGCCGCTCCATGAACACGAACGCGATGACGCCCTCGAGCACCACGATGGGCGCGATGATGATGATCAGCGCGCGGGCGTAGAGGCCCTTGGGCAGCGCCGCCGAGATCAGCCCCTGGATGCGGCGCATGTTCGCCGCATATGTGTTGGTGAACCAGTTGACCCCCTTGTCCGACCATTGGCGCAGCCGCGGGGCCACGTCGATCGACGGCCATTGCCACTGTGTGCGCGCCCGCGGCGGCAGCCGCAGCGACGACTCCAGCCATTGCTGCACGCCCTGCCATCGCGCGCGCAATGCATTCATGCGCTCGTCGTTGGGAGCGAGCATCTAGAGCCGACCTCGTGCGGACGCGTGAGCGGTCTCAATCGGAATAGAGAATATACCCTTTGCCGCGCACTGTCTGGAGGTAGACCGGGTTGGAGGGGTCGGTCTCGATTTTGCGGCGCAAGCGGTTGATCTGCACGTCGATGGCGCGATCGCTGCCGGTCGAATCCTCCGCAAAGAGCTCATGGCGCGCGATGGGGGTGCCGATGCGCTGGGCGAACAGGCGCAACAGATCGCGTTCGCGCTCGGTGAGCTTGACCGTGTCGTCGCCGTGGCGCAATTCCCCGCGACCCACGTGAAACACGTTCGCGCCCATGCGGATCTCATCGTGCGGGCCGGTGGGGCCCGAGCCGCGGCGCAGGATGTTGCGCAGCCGCAGCAGCAGCTCGCGCGGCTCGAACGGCTTGGGGATGTAGTCGTCGACGCCGGCCTCCAGGCCCTCGATGCGGTGCTCGGGCTCGGAGCGTGCGGTCAGCATGCAGATGGGGATCGAGCGCGTCGCCTTGAGATCGCGCGCGAGGTCGAGGCCGTTCTCGCCCGGCATCATGACGTCGAGCAGCACCACGTCGAACTCGAGCCCGCGCATGCCGGCGCGCGCGCTCGCCGCATCCGCCGCCGTCGTCACGCGGAAGCCGTGCTCGGCGAGATAGCGGGCGAGGAGGTCGCGGATCTTCTGGTCGTCGTCGACGACGAGGACGTGCGGCGCGTTGTCGGGAAGCGACACAGGTGGGGATGCGACCTTCGCGGCGGCCTTCATGCTCGGCCTCTCGGTTTCAGGCTTTGGGTCAGCCGGCACTGGGAGTGTCCGGATGCAGCTTAAGCAGCGTTTCCACGCGCGGCCGATCGGACTCTGCAATCATGGCAAAAAGGAAGCGGCGCGTTAACTCTCGGGCACCCGGACCCGCCTTGGCAAGCGCCGCCTCGATGCGCTTGATTTGCAACGCGGTAAGCTTATCGGCAAGACGTCCGCCTTTGGCTGTGACGAACAGGCGGCGCTCGCGGCGATCGTCGTTGCCGTGCCGCTGCATGATGAAGCCCTTGCCGATGAGCTGCTTTAAAACGCGCGCGAGGCTTTGCTTGGTGATCTTGAGGATGTCGAGCAGATCGGCAACGCGCAGGCCCGGCTGGCGATGCACGAAATGCAGCACGCGATGATGCGCCCGCCCGAAGCCGTATTCCTCCAGCACCGCGTCGGGACCGCCGGTGAAATCGCGGTAGGCGAAGAACAAGAGCTCCGCGCAGGCGACGAGCTCCTCGCGCGCGGGCTCCGGCGGGGCCTCGGGGGCCGCGCCGTTGGCTGCAGATGCGGAGCTGGGAGACCGCGTATTGCGACGACCGGGTACGCTGTCGGACGTTATGTCAGTCATGTTGACTTATTTGGCTCCGATTGCTACTCGTGGCAAGTCATTTTCGCGCTGGCGGTTGAGCGGATTTGCACGGGGAGGATCGCTGGACGCGCGTCCTCTTCGCACCTGCAAAGCTCGCCTCCGAGCGGTCCCTGATCGCTAACATCGAGATCGCTAAGCGCGCACCCACGGAGAGAACGTATGGCCGAGCCAGCACCCTTTCACGATCGCGACGGACAGATCTGGCTCGACGGCAAGCTGATCCCCTGGCGGCAGGCCAACATCCATGTGCTTACGCATGCTCTGCACTACGGCAGCGCGGTGTTCGAGGGCGAGCGCGCCTACGGCGGGGAGATCTTCAAGCTTACGGAGCATTCGCAGCGCCTGCACGACAGCGCGCGCTCTCTCGACTTCGAGATTCCCTATACGGTCGCCGAGATCGACCAGATCTGCCGCGACGTCGTGAAGGCCAACAAGCTTTCCGATTGCTACATCCGCCCCATCGCGTGGCGCGGCAGCGAGCAGATCGGCGTCTCCGCGCAGGCGAGCAAGATCCACATGTCGGTCGCCGCCTGGGAGTGGGGCTCCTACTTCCCGCTGGAGCAGCGCCTCAAGGGCATCCGTTTGACGCTCGCTAAGTATCGCCGTCCCGATCCGATGACGGCGCCCGCGAAGAGCAAGGCCGCCGGCCTCTACATGATCTGCACCATCGAGAAGCACCGCGCCGAGCGCGCGGGCTTCGCGGATGCGCTCATGCTCGACTGGCGCGGGCGCGTCGCGGAGTGCACCGGCGCCAACATCTTCTTCGTCAAGGACGGCGTCCTCCACACACCCGATCCCGACTGCTTCCTCGACGGCATCACGCGGCGCACGGTGATCGGGCTGGCCAAGAAGCGCGGCTACGAGATCGTTGAGCGGGCGATCATGCCGGAGGAGCTCGGCTCGTTCTCCGAAGCCTTCCTCACGGGGACCGCGGCCGAGGTCACGCCGGTGTCGGAGATCGGTGAGCACCGCTTCAAGCCTGGCAAGATCTCAGAGACGCTGCTCAACGATTACATGACCGCCGTGCAGCCGGCGCGCAAAGCCGCCGAGTAAATCCACAGGGCCGCCGCCGGCGCGCTCGGACCCGAGCCCCCGGTTTGGGCGGGCCCGTGTGCTGTTGCGTGGCCGCAACGGCACACTTGGCTGCTTCTTGTGCACTTTGGGGCGGCCATTCGATTGCCTTGGCGCCGCATCTCGCCGACACTTGCGCTTGGGGCTCGGGATGCAGGGGACAAACCTCATGCAGCGCTTGGCATTGCTTGGGATCGTGGCGGCTTCCGCGCTTGCGGGAGCGATGCTCGTCGGGCCCGCGCGCGCGCAGGAAGGCCCCGGCGGCATCATCAATCCGCAGCGCGACTGCCAGACCGTGCGCACCTGCAACTTCCGCCGCGGCGGCTCCTACCGCGGCTGCCTGTCGAGCTACAGCTGCCGCGTGTGCCGCTTCGTGCGCGTCTCGTGCAACGGCGGTCGCGGCACCTGCGAGATGCTCCGCTGCGGCTGGGGCGGCGTCAGCTAAATCCGGGAAACTAGATCCGAGAAAAGAGCGTGGTGAAGACCGCGGCCAGCCCGGCCGCGATCGCGGCGCCGAACGTCGCGAGCGCCAGTGGGCTCAGCGGCGTGCCGAGAGCGTAGCCGCCGACTGCCAGCAAAGTCGTCCAGAACAGCGCCGGAAACAGCGACACGATCAGGAGCCCGGCGATGCGATAGGAGGACTCGCTCGCGGCTTCGGTTTCGATATCGGTACTGTCGGACGGTTGGGCGGCTGCAGGAGTCATGCGCTCTTCTCCGCGTGTCCAGTTGTTTCACGCTAGGCCGCCTCCATGAATGAACTCCTAATTCATATTCGGGGTTCCAATTGAGGCAGCGGTCGATTTTAACCATGATCGGATCATGGTGGCGGCTGGCGGACGGTGGCGATGAACGGCTCTCGAGACTTCGACGTCGCGATCATCGGCGGCGGCCACAACGGCCTGACCTGCGCGGCCTATCTGGCGGCCGCGGGGCTCAAGACAATTGTGCTCGAGCAGAGCCAAGTCGTCGGCGGCGCGGCGGTCACGGAGGAATTCCACCCCGGCTTCCGCAATTCGGTCGCGGCCTACACCGTGAGCCTGCTCAATCCCAAGGTGATCGCCGACCTCGAGCTGGCGCGCCATGGGCTCAAAATCGTCGAGCGGCCGGCGGCCAACTTCTGGCCGGTCGACGACACGCGCTTCCTGCTCCTGCGCGGCGGCTTGAGCGAGCGCCAGGCGGCGTTCGCGCGCTTTTCCACGCGCGACGCGGAGCGCCTGCCGGCCTACGAGGCGGCGCTGTCGCGTGCGGCCGACGTGCTGCGCGACCTCGTGCTGCGCACGCCGCCCAACGCCGGCGGGGGTGTGCTCGAGATCGTGAAAGGCGCCGCCATCGGGCGCGGGGTGCTCGCCCTCGATCTCGGCGACAAGCGGCTGCTGCTCGATCTCTTCACGCAGAGCGCCGCCGATTTCCTCGCGAGCTGGTTCGAGAGCGACGTGGTCCGCGGCGCGCTCGCCTTCGACGGCGTCGTCGGCAACTACGCCGCGCCCTCGACGCCGGGCACCGCCTACGTGCTGCTCCACCACTGCTTCGGCGAGGTCAACGGCCGCCGCGGCGCCTGGGGCCACGCGATCGGCGGCATGGGCGCCATCACGCAGGCGATGGCCGCTTGCGCGCGGGCGCGCGGGGTGACGATCCGCACGGGCGCGCGCGTCGCGCGGCTGCTGACGCAGAGCGGCGAGGCGCGAGGCGTCGTGCTCGCGACCGGCGAGGAAATCTCCGCCCGCGCCGTGGCCGCAAACATCCCGCCCAAGCTTCTGTTCCGCGACCTGGTGCCGGCAGAGGCGATGGCGCCCGAGCTGCGCGAGCGCTTCCTTGCGATCAAGTCGGGCTCGGGCACCTTCCGCATGAATGTGGCGCTGGCCGAGCTGCCGAGCTTTACGTGCAGGCCCGGCAGGCAGGCGCAGGACCACCACGGCTCCGGCATCGTCATCGGGCCGACGCTTGACTATCTCGAGCGGGCCTATCTCGACGCGCGGGCGCAGGGCTGGTCGGCCGAGCCGGTCGTGGAGATGCTGATCCCCACGACGCTCGATCCTTCGCTCGCGCCGGAAGGCCGCCACGTCGCGAGCCTCTTTGTGCAGCACGTGGCGCCGCACCTGCCCGACGGGCGCAGCTGGCAAGACGAGCGCGAGAAGGAAGCCTTCGCCGACCTCGTCGTCGACACCGTCAACCGCCACGCGCCGAACTTCAAGGCTTCCGTGCTCGCGCGTCAGGTGCTGTCGCCGCTCGATCTGGAGCGCCGCTTCGGCATGATCGACGGAGACATCTTCCACGGCGCATTGTCGCTCAACCAGCTCTTCTCGGCGCGGCCGCTGCTAGGCTACGCCGACTATCGCCTGCCGCTCCCCGGGCTCTACCTGTGCGGTGCCGGCGCCCATCCTGGCGGCGGCGTGACTGGCGCGCCCGGGCACAACGCCGCCCGCGAGATCATCCGCGACTTCAAGGGCTGGCGCCGCGGCCCATTCAACCGCGAGCGATCAAGGTGAGGCGCAGCATGCTCAGGGTCACCGACGCCATCTCGATCGACGAGCGCGAGCTGGAGGAGCGCTTCGTGCGCGCCTCCGGCCCGGGCGGCCAAAACGTCAACAAGGTCTCGACCGCGGTGGAGCTGCGCTTCGACCTCGGCGCCTCGTCGCTGCCCGAGGGCGTGCGCGCGCGGCTCGTCCGCCTCGCCGGGCGCCGGTTGAGCGACGACGGCATCCTCGTCATCCGCGCCGACCGCTTCCGCACGCAGGAGCGCAACCGCGAGGATGCGCGCGAGCGCCTGGTAGAGCTGGTGCGACAGGCAACCGTGGTGCCCAAGCGCCGCGTGCCGACGCGGCCGCCGCGCGCCGCCAAGGAGCGCCGGCGCGACGACAAGAAGAAGCGCGGCCGCGTCAAGCGCCTGCGCGGCTCGCGCGATGTCGATTGAAGGCCGCCCCCCGGGGGGCGCTGCCAACTTGCCGCGGGTGACTGCGAAAAAACTGCAACGAATCAATGGGATTGTTTCAGGCGCACGCAGTATACCGGCGGCGCCAAAGAAGCGCACCCAAGGAAGCGCAATGCCCTATCTCTACCTCTCGCTCGCGATCGTGAGCGAGGTTATCGCCACCTCGGCGCTCAAATCCTCCGCGGAGTTCACGCGCCTGCTGCCGTCCCTGATTGTGGCGGCGGGCTACAGCTCCGCGTTCTTTTTCCTCACGCTCACGCTGCGCACCATTCCCGTCGGCGTCGCCTACGCGCTGTGGTCGGGATGCGGCATCGTGCTGATCTGCGCGATGTCGTGGATCCTTTTCAAGCAATCGCTCGATGCGCCGGCGTTCCTCGGCATCGGCCTGATTGCAATCGGCGTCGTCGTCATCAACACGTTCTCCGGCAGCATCAACCACTAGCGAGAGGTCGCGCGGCCTAGAGCCCGCGCTTGCCGCGGCCGGTCTGGATGCGGTGCAGGGCCGCGATCAGCGTGTCGACGTCCTCGGGCGTATTGTAGAGCGCCAGCGAGGGACGCACCGTCGACTCGAGCCCGAAGCGGCGCAGGATCGGCTGGGCGCAGTGATGCCCTGAGCGCACGGCGATGCCTTCGCGGTCGAGCGCCTTGCCGACGTCCTCGGAGCGGCACTCGTCGAGCACGAACGAGATCACGCCGGCCTTCTCGTGCGCGGTGCCGATGATGCGCAGGCCCGGCACCGTGAGCAGCCCCTGCGTCGCGTAGCCCAGAAGCTCGTGCTCGTAGGCGGCGATGTTGCTCATGCCGATAGTCGAGAGATAGTCGATGGCGGCGCCCAGGCCCACGGCGTCGGCGATGTTGCCGGTGCCGGCCTCGAAGCGGTAGGGCGGGCCCTGGAACACCGCGCTCTTGATGCGCATCGACTTCGCGCTGTTGGCGAGCAGCCCATACTCCTTGTTGTTGATGAGCTCGCTCTCCTGGCGCTCCTTTACCTTCTCGATCAACAGGCGCAGCTGCTCCTGGATCTGGTCGAAGGGGTGGCTGTAGAGGTCGGAGACGCGCGTCTGCACGTCGAGCACGGTCGTCACCGCGTTGAGGAAGTACTCGCGCGGGTTCTCGTCATAGTCGACGAAGGTCTCGGGCAGGTCGGCGTCGCGGTCGCGCGGCGGGCTGCACTCGACGTCGGCCGAGGACGAGGAGGTGGCCCCGCGCGTCTCCTTGACCTTGTTCAGACGGTAGATGCCGGCCTCGACCGGCGTCCACGGCAGGAACGGGATGAGCCAGCGCGGGGTGATGCCGTTCCACTGCGCCCGCGTCTTGGTGGCATTGGCTAATTGCCTAGCCGCGCCTTCCGCTAATGTTCCACGACCTTCTGGTTCATCGGCCATAGCGACTCATCCCTTTGGTTAACCGGCTCGAATACAAAGCTTCACTCTGCCGCTCCGCGCGATGCAGAAACGGCGGCTCGTCAACGCAGGCGCATGCGCATTTCACGCAGGGCTTGTTGGAATTGTTTTGCTTGGCTCTCAGCAGAGCGAGTTTCCAGTTTCCGTTAATGGGGGGCACGCGTGCTGTCACGTCCTATCTGAGGCGCGGATGCGGATTCATCTGCTATTGCAGATGAGCGGACCAACACATTAGTCGCCGAGTGGGACAGTGCGCCGCGTGCTCGTGATGCGGGCGGTGGCGTAGCCCCGCTTCCGCGCGCCGCGAACGAAGAAGAATCGCAGAGCTAATACGCCTGCTTGCAAAGCCGTGATGAGACTTCGGAATATGCCGCGCGTGCGCGCTCGCCGGAGTGCGCGTGGAAAGTGCTGCTGTGGATAATCGCGGCGCCGCTGCCGGAGGGTCAGACCAGCGGGTGCTTCGCCTTGCGCAGCCGGCCAACCTCCTCGAGCCCCCACCAGTAGGCGTGGCGCACGAGCTCGGTATGCCGGTGCCAATCGAGGATACCCGTATTTTCGGGAATCGGCGGCACCATAAGCAGATCGTCGGGCGTCAGCTGACGATTGAAATCGTGGCGGTTGGCCATGAGCGACCGCATGAGAACGGTCGTCAGGCCAGGCGCCACGGGAAATCTCTTTTGCGCGAACGGATTGAGGGTCATGCGCACGAGCTCGGCGCGCGATGGCAGCTTGTCGTACTCGACGTCGAAGCGCTGCAGCTCGGGAATATGAAAGCTGACGACGACGTTGGGCCCGCTCTTGAGGTCGTGCATGGTGCGGATGGGCACGTTGTCGAGCAGGCAGCCGTCGACCAGCATCTCGCCCTTCGCGGTGTAGACGGGCGGCAGCAGCACCGGGATCGAGCCTGAGGCGCGTATCGCCTGGAAGAGATCGCCGCGGTCGTGGCGGTGCAGCTCGTAGCGCGACAGGTTGGTCGACACCGCGAAATACGGGATCCACAGATCCTCGATGTTGATGCCGCCGAAATAGCGCGACAGATGCGTGTCGTAGTTGCGGTGATCGAGCAGGCTGTAGCGGGGCAGCGTGTAGCGCTGCATGGCGCGGTTGGTCACGAAGATGTCGTGCGTGCCGACGTCGATCTCGTCGGGGTGCTTCTCCATGGCGAAGGCGCCGACCATCGCCGCGCCGGCTGAGGTGCCGCCCATGATGTCGAACTCGAAGCCGGACTCGATCAGGGCCTTGTAAAGGCCGACGTGTGCGGCGCAGAGCGCGCCGCCGCCGCAGGCGACGAGACCGAGCGCCGTGCCGTTGATGAAGCGGAACAGCCGCTGGATGTCCTTGGGCGTGTCGAGCGCCACGTGATGGTGCATGGCGACCGAGCGCCAGCGCAGCCAGCGCGCCGTGCCGGTGATCGCCGTGTGGTGGGGATGCAGGAGCACCAGCCGGCGCGCCTCGGGGCTCACGAACTCGGCGACGTGCTGCTCCAGCCGGTTGGGGTTGGGATTGCCCGCGTGCACGCCGACGCCTAGCACCAGGTCGGCGTGACGGATCGCCTTCTGCGACCACGGCGTGAGATCCGGGTCGGCGATGAATATGACGTAGTCGTATTTGCTCTCGAGCTCGTTGAAGAGCTGCGTCGCCTCGGCGCTGTCGAGCGCTACTTTTGCGGGTAGGAGCTCGGCGGCCCTCTTCGCGTCGATGACGAAGGTTCTGGCCGCGGCGGCCGCGAACGCCGCGGTGAGCTGGCGGATGAACTCGGCCGGCACCGGCGCCTCGCCGGCGCGAATGATGGTGATCGTGCGCGGGCGCGGATCGCTCCGCTGCGGCTCCGAGCCGGTCGTTGCCGCCAGGCGCTGGGACAGCGTGTTGGTCAGCGTCCGCCAGATGCTCGGGCATTTGGCGGTGAGCAGATCGAAGTCCTCCCGGCCGAGCCGCAGCACGACGCTGTCGCGCATGGCGGTGACGGTTGCGGTGCGGGTGCCGCCGGTGAGGAAGGCGATCTCGCCGATGGGCTGCTCGGGGCCGATCTCGGCGATGGGGTCGCGGCGGCCCTCCTTGGTGACCGCGAAGCGCCCGGTGAGAACGATGAAGAGGTCTTCGGCGGCGTCGCCCTCCCGGACCAGCACGTCGCCGCGCTGGAGCGAGCGCGTCTTGGTCTCCGTGGCGAGGATCTCGAGCTCGGAGGGATTAAGATCGGCAAAGATTCCCACGGCTGGAACTCGGGTCTTGGGGGGCTGCGATAGCATGGGCGCGGGGGTTCCGAAGCGCGAGGTCTCGCACCATAGTGCAAGGGCGTGACGCAAAGCTCACCAAATCCTGTCTTTCGCTCCTCACGGTAACCGGGTTCGTTCCCCGACGAAACGCGCCGGATGCGGGCGGAACGGAAAAAGGGGCGCCCCTGGGGGCGCCCCTTGGATCAGGCCGCGAGCAGCTCGCTCTCGGGGAGCGCCCGCTCCCGCGGGGTCATCGGCACGACGTTGTCGGTCTGCGTATCCTGCAGCGCGAGGAGGAACTTCTGCGGGTTGAAGCCGCGGTTGGCGTTCAAGCGCAGCGAGGCGGCAACGGCGATGGCCGGCGCGATCAGCGCGTAGCCGCGGTCGAGCATCAGATCCTTGAGGCGGCGGGCCGAGAACACCTCGGCCAGGTGGCGGAAGCGGACGAAGACGGCGAGCGCGGTCTGCGGATCGGCCTGGAAGCGGCGCTTGAGCAAGGCCTGCACCGTATCCAGATCGGCGTCCTCGAGGCCGCGCAGAAGCGCCAGGCCGCGGCCGTCGTTGATCAGCGCCTGCATGGCGGCGGCGAGGTCGGTGGGGGCGATCGCCGGTACGTCTGTCAGATCCCAGTTCATGGTCCCATTCCTTTGCGTTAAGCGCCGATGCCGCCGAAGGCGGACCAGGGCGTGCCGGTCATGAGAAAGATGTCCTTGGGGCGGCGCGCGGCCACCACGAAGTCGACGGTGTGGCCAACGACGTGGCCATTGAGGTTCTTGATCTCGGTCTTGGCGAACCGGTACTTGGCGCCGTCGTCGGCCTCGATCACTCCGAAGCCGACTTCGTCGCTGAACTTGGTGATCCGGCCGTGCACGACACTCTCCATGTTTGACGCTTCGGCATTCGCCGTTTGTTGAGGTGAGAATGGAGGAAGACGGGCGTCCCCGCTGTTCCCCGCGTCACAGGCCGCAGACGGCCGAAAAAGGCCCAGAAAGCGGGGGTGCCGGGCCGGCTGGAGGCTCGCGTCCGCGCTCATTGCGGTGTATGACCACCCCGCGGGGGGCGCGGGATCGAACAGGGGGGTCGAACCGCTGCCGCAATCGACATTCAGACCGGGTTCATGCCCGCGCCAGTAGCGTTGCGGAAGGTTTGAGACGCGAGGTGATGACGATGACGACCGTTCGGCTGCGTAGCCTGTTGCCGGTGCTGGCAGCGCTTGGCGCCCTCGCGCTCGGCTCAAGCGCAGCCTCCGCCAATTGCGACTGGTATGTGAAGACCGCGCTCGAGCAGCAGCAGCGCAACTTGAAGCAGAAATGCGGGTTCGCGGGCGCCGAGTGGTCGGGCGACAAGGGCGCGCACGCCGCCTGGTGCGCGAGCGTCGGCCCCGACGAGTCCCGCGCGAGCGCGCAGAAGCGTGAAGCTGCGCTGGCCCAGTGTGCGGCGAAGGGCAACTGAAGCCGCCCTTCGCGCCTATTTGAGCGGCAGCCCGCTCAAGAGTTGATCGTGCGTTTCGCCTAAGGCGATGAAACGCCACATCCGGCTTGATCGCGGGCCGCGCCGGCCCGAGACTGGCCGCGCGCTCATATCTTCATCGCGCGAGGGCCATGGCGAACCCCGTTCTTATCGAAGTGACGCGCGGCCCTCTGGTTGAGAGCTGGCACCGCGGGTCGGTCGCCGTCGCCGCACCTTCTGGCACGCTGGCGCTGGCGCTGGGCGACGTCGGGTCCCCGGTCTATCCGCGCTCCGCCATCAAGGCGCTGCAGGCCGTGCCGCTGATCGAGACCGGCGCCGCCGACCACTTCGGCTTCGGCGCCGCCGACATCGCGCTCGCGTGCGGCTCGCATGCGGGCACCGAGCGGCATGCGAGCCT
>Ga0209415_10010791_pt1 | contig 15458 bp, 19 predicted proteins | sample PeaSoiSIISIP2007_FD_187696 | JGI IMG/M metagenome (GOLD analysis project Ga0209415, IMG submission 187696) | Peat soil microbial communities from Weissenstadt, Germany - SII-SIP-2007 (SPAdes) (version 2) | ecosystem: Environmental > Terrestrial > Soil > Wetlands > Peat | place: Germany... | reverse complement strand
CCGCCGGAGGTTCGGTTCTAATGAGCGAAATTCAAGGCCACGGCCCTGAGAGTATGGTTTCCATGGTCCATCTCGACGGACCCAACCGGCTGATGTTGACTCATTATTGCGGCGCCGGCAACCAGCCGCGCATGACTGCCAGCGCGTCTCCCGACGGCAAAACCGTCACCTTCGACTTCCTCGACGCCACCAATCTGGAAAGCCCCGAAGCCGGTCACATGCAGCGCGTAGTAATCGCGATGCTAGACCCCAACCATCACACCGAGGAGTGGACGTTTGCAGACCATGGCAAGCAGATGAAAGAAGTGTTCGACCTGCAACGGAAGTAAGTTCGATATCCCGTGTCCGAATTGCAGCCACGACAGGAGCCGATCATGACTAAGTCCGTAATCACCCCCGACGGAGACGCCGTCGTCAGCGAAGTTGAAATCGCCGCCCCGCCGGGGCGCGTATTTGAGGCCTTGATCACTCGCGAGCAGGCGATGCGCTGGGGCACAAACGACGCGTTCCAGATGACCTTTTGGGAAATGGACGCGCGGCCGGGAGGCAAGTGGCGCTTCGTTTCGAAAGAGCGAAGCGGCAAGACGCCGCCCGGCCTCACCGATTACGACCATCACGGCGAGATCCTCGAAATGGATCCGCCGCGCCTGCTGGCCTATTCCTGGTTCGCAAATTGGCATGAGAATCCGTCGCATCCCACGGTAGTGCGATGGGAACTCACGCCCACAAAAACGGGAACGCGTCTGAAAGTGATCCATAGCGGTCTCGCGCAACTGCCCGGTGCCTGCCAGGGATACAGCCAGGGCTGGCCCGGTCTGGTTGAAGCACTCAAGAACTTTGTTGAGAAATAACTTTGTTGCGAAACAACTTTGTTGCGGAATAACGAGGAGCAAGCTCATGGCAACCGCCGCAATTACTCCTGATCAAAACGCGATTGTTGGCGAGATTTTCATCGCCGCGCCGCCGGCCCGCGTCTTTGAGGCCATCACCGATCCCGAGCAAATGCCGCTGTGGTGGGGGGCGCGGGGGCTTTATCGGATTACGGAGTGGAAGGCCGATCTGCGCGTTGGGGGCAAGTGGTCGAGTGATGGCATGGGCGCCGACGGCAAACCGTTCCGCGTCGAAGGCGAATATCTGGAGATCGATCCACCGCGCCTGCTGGTGCACACCTGGATGTACAGTTGGGGGTCGCAGAAGACCGTGGTGCGCTGGGAGCTGGAGCCGCAGAGCGTGCATGGCCTGCACCCGAGCGGTCCGCGGAAGGCGGGGACGGGAACGCTGGTGAAAATCCGTCACGAAGGATTCGCCGGCGATCCTGCCGGTGCAGCCGGTCACTCTGAGGGTTGGAAGCGGGTTCTGGGATGGCTGGTCGGGTTTGCCGAGAAAGGAGAAACTGTCGACACGCGCGAATGACCGGGGGGTAAGTGGGGAATGGCGGCAAAATCTTGTCAAGACCCTGAGCGTGAGCTTTTTTGATTAAGTCGTTGATTCGCTGGGAGAAATAAATACGGCTAACGTGACGGTTTTACCCTGTGCAGTTTGATATAATATGAATATAGAGTCAAAACAGCGGCGCAGGCCTTCCAGTCTGCGCCGTTCGTGTTTTCACAACATTTCAGACCACAGAATTTGAAAAGAAGGAGCGCCCTCAGGCGCAGCCCACCGGCTGCGCCTTTTTTGTTATGCAAAAGAAAAACAACAATTCGGAGAAGAAGCAGCGTGCGCAAGGATTGATTGAGCTTCAGGCGGTCGCCGACGACAACGCGAAACGGAGCGGAGAAGCGGTGGAAGCGGCTTTTTTGGCAAAAGTTTGCAGTCTCAGGCTGCCGGTGTGCAAGCCGTGGGGCGACAGCGAACGCTACGATTTTGTGACGGATTGGGGAAAGGGGTTTTGGCGGGTGCAGGTGAAGTCTGCCTCGTACTATTACCAGTCGAAATACCAAGTGGGGTCGGGCAGCAGCGGTAGGCCTTTCACGCGCGAGGATATCGATTTCGTTGTGGCCCACATTGTGCCCCAGAATGTCTGGTATGTCGTGCCTATCGAAGCGGCCGAGGGACGGGTTGCGCTTTGCTTCAATCCCCGCTGCAAGGGCGCTATGTATGAGAAATATCGCGAGGCGTGGTGCCTGCTGGATAGCTCGCGGAAGGTGCGGGGCTCGAAGGATATTCCGGTGCTGTGCCGCAGCAAGGAGGTTGGGGTGCGGTGCGCGGTGTTGTCCGCTGCGCCGCTGATTAGCCAAGGTTAATTAGTCAACCGGAATCGTTTTGACATCACATATCGTGCAGCGTAAACTGCCGCGTCTTTCAATCCAACTGCTCGGAGGAGCCCTGTGAAAAACCGTTTCTCCCTTTGTTGTTGTACCCTGCTGTTTCTCTGTGCCGCCCTTGCCTTCGCCCAGGATGCCGCTAAGGTCGATCCTGCCCACTACAAGGTTGAATTTGAGAATGCCCAGGTGCGGATTCTCCGCTTTCACTACGGAGCGCACGAGAAGTCGGTCATGCATAGCCATCCCGACGCCGTTGCGGTGTTTCTCACGGATGGGAGTGTCAAGTTCAACTTTCCCGATGGCAAAACCCAGGACGCCTCCGGCAAGGCCGGCACAGCCCAGTTCACTCCCGCTCAGGTTCACCTCCCGGAGAACGTGGGTGACAAGCCTGTCGAGGGGATCGTCATCGAGCTAAAGAAATAGGGCCGGGAGTCCAAACACAAAGGGCGGCGTCGCAGCCGCCCTTTAAACTCATCCTAAGCAGAGCGCCTAGGTTCGCACCGTACAAGGCGAGTCTGCTGCGTCATGCACCAGGCGTCAAGTAACTTTGGGCCGTGCGCACGCAACCTGCACCAGAATGGTGTATACTGGTGCTACGATGCCACTAGCGAAACGATCCCGCGCAAAATCGGTCTCCGTAAAGCATGTCCGGCGAAGCGTAACCTTGCCGCCCAAGATTGCCAAACAGGTCGAGGCTTTAGCCAAGGAACGCGATCTCAGTGATAACCGGGTACTGGTGGAACTCATCGAGCAGGGAATTGAAGCCCGCCAGCAGAAGGAAAAAGCATTCTTCCAGTTGGCCGAACGCTTCCGCGCTGCCGACGATCCGGAACAAGTCAAGCAGTTGGGCGACCAGTTAGGCCGCTTCGTTTTCGGCGAGTGATGCCGGGTGAGTGATGCGGCAGATCGAGAAATGGTCGGGGCTCCCCATTGCCATTCGTGACCATCTGGTCGAGCGCATGCACGACCGCAACATCAGTCTCGATGACCTGAACCTGCTCCGCCTTTGGATGGAATTGAGGCCGGAAGTCCCTGAGGGGCCCTGGTACAGGGACTTTGGCTCGTTCAAACTCTGCGGCGAGGGCCGGTATCCGAAAACCTTTCTTCTGCCTCATCAAGTGGCGAGGGGGCAAAAGCTCTAGCCGGTCCCACTCGGCCGTCGCGTTATACTGGCTTCATCTATGTCCGTCGATTCACACAAGACCTTCTACCTAGAAACCTTCGGCTGCCAGATGAATGTGCATGACTCGGAGAAAGTCATTGGCACGCTGGTGCATGAGGGGTACCGGCAGGTGGAGACGGTGGAGCAGGCGGACTTGATTCTGTACAACACGTGCTCCATCCGGGACAAGGCGGAGCAGAAAGTCTTTCATCGGCTGGCGGACTACAAGAAGCTGCTGGCCCAGGGCAAGAAGTTTGGCGTGCTGGGCTGCGTGGCGCAGCAGGAAGGGGAAAAGATTTTCGAGCGCGCACCTTATGTGTCCCTGGTCTGCGGATCAGCTTCGTACCGGAAACTGCCACAGATGCTGGTGCAGTTGGAAGCCACGGCTCCCACTGCCCGCGAGATCCCTCGCCCCGCTGGTGAAAGCGCGGGGCTTCGGGATGACGCCTCGTCAAAGCATGCGACGCTGGTCCGCATCACCGGACTTGACGATCGCGAGACCGACGAGTGTTTTGAGACGGAGTTTACGGCACGGACCAATCCGCATCGGGGATACATCACCATCATCGAAGGCTGTGATAAGTTCTGCGCCTACTGCGTGGTGCCGTTTACTCGTGGCAAGGAGCGCAGCCGGACTTCGGAGTCGGTGCTGGCCGAAGCTCGGCAGATGGCTGACCTCGGGTATACAGAGATCCAATTACTGGGGCAGAACGTGAATTCTTACAAGGATCCGACAGGCGGATCTTCCGGGAAAAAGAAGTCTTTCGCGGAATTGTTGGCCGCAGTGGGCGAAGTTCCGGGCATCGGGAGAGTGCGGTTTACGACTTCGCATCCCCGAGACTTTGGACGCGACATCATCGAGGCGATCGACGCTGTGCCTACGTTGTGCGACCACGTGCACCTGCCGGTGCAGAGTGGGTCAGACCGGGTGCTGGGAGCTATGCAGCGGCTTTACACGCGCGAGCAATACCTCGAACGCATTGCCTGGGTGAAAGCGGCGAAGCGTGAGATCAGCGTCACCAGCGATGTCATCGTCGGCTTTCCAGGAGAGACGGAAGCGGACTTCGAGGAGACGTTGTCATTGCTGGAGGAAGTCGGATACGACTCCGTGTTTACGTTCAAATACTCTCCGCGTCCGAACACGCCGTCGCTGGCGCTGGAGGATGCGATTCCGGATGAGGAGAAAGCGCGGCGGCTGGAGGTGCTGATGGCGCGGCAGCGTGAGATCCAGATCACGCGCTATAAGAAATATATAGGGACGGTTTCTGAAGTAATGGTTGAGGGGCGGAATGAAGCCCGGGGGCAGTGGATTGGACGCACTTCGCAGAACAAGACGCTGAACTTTACGGCGCCGGAAACGGTTGCTGCCAAGGTGGGAAGCTACGTCCCAGTGAGAGCCACGGCCAGCTTTCCCAACAGCCTTGTGGGCGAAATGGTGGTATAAGAAAGCGGAGAAAGGTGGCGCGGAAGCTGGACGGCGTTCGGGAGGTCACGATGGAAGTGGAAATGACAATTCGCGGCTTATTGATGGATCCGGTGTCGAATATGCCGATCGTGATCCTTAAGGACGTGGCTGGGGAGAGTGTGCTGCCGATCTGGGTGGGGGTTTACGAGGCGAATGCGATTGCGCTGGAGATGGAGAAGGTGAACACGCCGCGGCCGATGACGCATGATTTGATCAAGAATGTGCTGACCGGGCTGGAGACGCAGGTGCATAAGGTTGTGGTTACGGAGCTGCGGGAAGATACGTTTTATGCGGTGATCTGGCTGGAGCGCGGGGGCGAGGTGATCAGCGTTGACTCGCGGCCGTCGGATGCGCTGGCGCTGGCGCTGCGGGTGGATTGTCCGATATTTGTGGATGAAGTGGTGCTGAAGAACTCCAAGCAGGCGGCGAATATGTCGGATCGGGTTACCGCGGAGGAGCTGCGGAAGTATTTGGAAGGGCTGAACGACGAGGATCTGGGCAAGTATAAGATGTAGTGGGTGTTGGCTCTCACCCGCCCGTAAATCGAACACGAGGCACCATGAGAACGCCCCGTGGCTACCGCCTTCGGTTGCTTTACATAATACCTGTTATCGGACATTGCATATCCTGCGATCCGGCCCTCAGCGGCTAAAGCCGGGATCTATTTGACGGCCTTGGCGGCACGGCTGAAGCCATGCCCTTCCCGTTCGTGCGCCAAGCCCAGAGTTACTCAAAACATGCGGAGTTCGCTATTCCGCCGGGAATACTATTCTTGGATGGAAAAGGGTTCCCGCTACGCGGGTGGCGATGGCTATCAATTCGCTTTGGCCGTGGAAGACTTTTACCTGGCGGGCGCGGGAGAGTTCGGGGAGGTTGACGGGGCGGCCGCTGCGGATGCGGGTCGTGGTTGCTTCGTCGGCGGTGACGGACGGAAACTGCGGCAGGAGTTGGCGGGGGTGGATGAAGCAGGCCGCTATGCCTTCATGGCAAGAAACAGCAGGTTCCTCACCGGGCTTTCCGCCCGGTTCGGAATGACAAGGTTTGGTTCTGACTTCCTTTGCTTGTCCTGCCTTCGTTTCTTGTCCTCCCTTCATTTGTTCTCGCTTCATCTGTTCTTCGATTTCTTCGAGGCTATGGGCCTGGGTGATATCGAATTCGGCTACGGCGGTGCGGCGGAGAGATTCGAGATGGGCGCCTGAGCCCAAGAGTTGGCCCATTTCGTGGGCTACAGAACGCATGTAGGTGCCCGAGGCCACACGGGCGCGGAAGCGAGCGCGGTCGCCTTCGACGGCGAGGATGACGAATTCCTTGATCTCTACCTGGACCGGCTTCAGGACTACCTCTTTTTGTTTTCTTGCCAGTTTGTAGGCAGGGACGCCGTGGATTTTCTTGGCCGAAAACGGTGGCGGGACTTGCTCGATTATGCCGAGGAATCCGGCGGCTAGTTTCTGGAGCTGCTCCAGGCTGGGGGTGACCGGGCGCGGGTCGCTTATGGGTTCGCCATCGGAGTCGTAAGTGTTGGTGGCGAAGCCGAAGCGGATTACGCCTTCGTAGGTTTTCTCGGATGCCGTGTAAAACTGGGCCAGGCGGGTGAGGCTGCCGGTGACGAGCGGGAGTACGCCGGTGGCGAGCGGGTCGAGCGTACCGAGGTGCCCGACGGAGCGTTGCTGCAGAATGCGGCGCATGCGGTTGACCACGTCGTGGGAGGTCCAACCGGCGGGCTTATCGATGATGATTACGCCGTTCATGAGATGATTTGGTAATTTGGTAATTGAGTAATCGGGTAATTTGGGAAGGCGAGGATTCCTCGGGGGCTATCTTCCACGTCACTGCATGCCCCCGGAGTTCTTCCGCAGTAAGATTGCTCGATTACTAAGTTAACAGATTCCTTATGCTTCCCCTTCGTGACGACCAGCCTCGGTATAGCACTCCATGGGTGAACAGTTTCTTGATCGGGCTGAACCTCGTGATTTTCTTCTTCGAGTTTGCCCTTGATCCTCAGAGCCTGGACTTGCTGATTCATCAATTTGGCGTGGTGCCATCGCATCTGGCGATGTTCTTGTCAGGCTCCCCCAAGTATTCGCTGGTGGCGGTCGTGCTTCCCTTCTTCACGTCGCTGTTCCTGCACGGATCATGGCTGCACGTGATGGGCAACATGCTGTATCTCTATATTTTTGGAGACAACGTCGAAGATTACCTGGGACACTTCAAGTACCTCGTCTTCTATCTTCTTACGGGCGTTTTGGCGATGTGCACACAGGCGGCGGTGGATCTGCATTCAACGGTGCCAGCGGTCGGGGCGAGCGGGGCGATTGCCGGGGTGCTGGGAGCTTATTTTGTTTTGTACCCGAGAGCGCGGGTGCTGACGTGGTTTTTCGAGCTTATTTTTTTGTTTCTCTGGGTGCCGGCCTGGATCGTCCTGGGATACTGGTTCGTGCTGAATTTTCTGAGCGGAACGAAGACAGCTCTTGCCGTCCACAGGCAGAACATGGGCGGGATCGCCTTCTGGGCGCACGTGGGCGGATTTATCGCAGGGATGGCGATGGTGAGGCTGTTCGGCGAGAGATCACGGCGCTATCCGTATGCGTACCAGTGAAGCTGAGCGGTAGATCAAAACTTAAAATCAAACGCGACGGACAAGAGTCTCCATTTGCGGGCGCCGGCAGCCGTAGAGATGGCGGCTAGCTGCATAGGTCCCTTCGGCAAGCTCAGGGCAGGCTCTTCGGCCCGCAAAGAACGCGGGCCTCAGGATGACAGGGGCATTTTCTTGACGACAGGGCTGGCTTTGGTCACTTCTTGGGTCGCGACTCTGGGGGTACGAGACCCGCTATGCGGTAGTAGACGGCTAGTTGGCCGTAGTGTTCGCCGGAATGTTCGATGAAACCGAAGGCCGCGTCGGAGATGCGGACCTGCTGATTGGCGAAGGGGTCGATGATGAAGTCGGACATTCCTTTATCGCCCTTCGCTTTGATGGCGGCGGCGCCGTCGGCGAAAGCCTTTTTCACGAAGGCAGCCACGTCGGCCTTGGTTTTGTATTGGTCGCGCTTGGGATCCTCTTCGGCGGGCATCTTCAGGCCCATGACAGGATTGGTGAAGAAATAATTTGCGTTGGCGGCGTGGAGGAGTTGCTCGGCGAAGCTGCGCTGGGCGGGAGTGGGCTTGAAGTCGTATTTGTCCTCGGGAAAATCTTCGGCCATGGCGATGAGCTTGCGGCCAATTTCGTTCCAGGACGCGAGCGCGGCCTGCGACGGGCTGTCAGCAGGCTTTACGGCGGCTTCCTTCTTGGCATCTTGTGCGTGAGCCGGGAAAGTGAGAATGGCTGTAGCCAACAGTACTGCAGTGAGCACTAAACTTTTGCGCATGGGGTTCCTCCGGTGTTGTCTGATCGGCGAGCGCAATCTTAGTCTGAATTTTTATTTGTGTAAACGCCGAAGCGGTGGGGCAGTGAAATAAATTCTAAACACAGGGGCCACGGGGTCACACAGGGTAGATCTGTTTTGTTATTGTGATTGGGAAAGACCCTACTTCTCGCGGAGTGTCCGTCAGACAGTCGCTTACATCCCGTTGGGACGCTGGCGGATCAGCGAGAGGAATTCGGAGCGCGTTTCTTCTTCGTTGCGGAAGCAGCCCAGCATGGAGGACGTCACGGCGGCGGAATGCTGCTTTTCTACTCCGCGCATCATCATGCACAGATGACGGGCCTCGATTACTACGCCTACGCCTTGGGGTTCGATTACCTTTTGAATGGTCTCGGCGATCTGCGTGGTGAGGCGCTCCTGAATTTGCAGGCGGCGGGAGAAGAGTTCGATTAAACGCGGCACCTTGCTCAGCCCGATCACTTTGCCGTTGGGGATGTAGGCTACGTGCACTTTGCCGAAGAACGGCAGCAGATGATGCTCGCAGAGGCTGAACATTTCAATGTCTTTGACGATCACCATTTCGTCGTAGGTGACGGTGAAGAGCGCGCCTTTGAGCAGGGCTTCGGGATCTTCGGTGTAGCCGCGCGTGAGGAATTGCAGCGACTTGCGAACGCGCTGGGGAGTTTGCTGAAGGCCTTCGCGGTGCGGGTCTTCGCCGAGGCGGACGAGCATCTCCTGGACCAGGTCTTCGAAGCTGGCGCTGGTGATAGTTGGCTGTTCGGTGGTTTTCATGGCGGTGATTATCCAATCATGGTTGCGAAATTATCGGGGGGCTTCTGAATTGCCCGCATACTCGAAGGAATTCATCATGGTTTCTTCGAGTCTTACTGTTTCCAGATGCGCGTAGTGGAAGCCACGCTGCACTATTTCGTAGATCTGGATGCAGAGATTTTCGGTGGTGGGCACTTCTTTGGTGAATTCTTGCATCGTATTCAAATTCTCGTGGCCGTAACGGGCGAGGACTTCCCTTTCGATGAAGCCATCGAGATCGGTTAGGTTGCAGACCATGCCGGTTTTCTCGTCGACCGGGCCGCTGACCGTTATTTCGACGATGTAGTTGTGGCCGTGGCCGTACGGGTTGTTGCACTTGCCGTAGGTCGACTGGTTCTCTTCGTCCGACATCGCTTCGCTGTGCAGGCGGTGCGAGGCGGAGAACAGATAGCGGCGTGAGAGGTGGGCTTTCATTTTAGGAAACTCGCAATCGGAAAACTCGCAATCGGAAAACTCGCAATCGGAAACTCGTAATCGGACTCATGCCTCTCCGTAGAAATCGACAAATAGGTCTGGGGTCTCGTAGACCCGCACCCGGTGCAGTTTCGCGCGCTCTAGTTTTGCGACTAGACGCTGCCAGATCGCTATGGCGATATTTTCCGTGGTGGGGATTTGATGAAGAAACTCGGGAACCTCTTTGTTCAGGAAGCGGTGGTCCATGGCGTCGAGCACTTCGCGGTGCATGACCTCTTTGAGTTGCTTGAGGTCTACTACGAATCCGGAGCGTGGGTCGACTTCACCTTTTACCGTGACTTCGAGCGTGTAGTTGTGGCCGTGGCCGTTCGGGTTATTGCATTTCCCGAAGACGCGGCGGTTTTCCTCCGGAGTGAAATCCGCGTTGTGGTAGTAGTGCGATGCGGAAAATTCGGCTTTGCGCGTCAGATAGACCATAAAGCAGTTGCCAGTTGTCAGTGGCCAGTTGCCAGTAAACGCCTTTCATCAGAATACTCGCGGCCCTTCCAGGGCACCGTGCCGATTGCGTGCATTCTGGCCGAGCGCAGCAGGAAATATGAGAATAGAGGAAGCCCGAAGAAGGCGAGGACGTTGGCGTCCCAAGCGAAATGGGCGCGGCGGATGCGCTTGAGAAGCAACGCGTACAAGATTATGGCCAGCGTTCCCGCGACGGTGGCGGGTTGCCAGCGTCCCCGTAAAGCTGCGGAGATGGCGATGGCGACGCTGGCTGCGATCAGGACAAACTCAATGGTTCGCAATGCGGCCAGCCTAGCCGGTGCGGGGAACAAGAGCGCGAGATTCTTGGTCCAGCCTTCGCGGAGTTGGGCGAAGCTGCGATACATGCGGGTCTGGACGGCGTCGGCGGCGTAGCGAAAGAATATTTTTCTGCCTGATTGTTTTACGGCTCGGGCCAGAGCTACATCTTCGAGCAAGTTTCCGGCGACGGCGGCGTGTCCGCCGACGGCATCGTAGGCTTCGCGCGTGATCAGGATGTACTGGCCGTTAGCGGCTGCCGCGGAAGATTTGGGATCGCTCACCTGGGATGGGCGATAGCTGGCAGCGAGCTCAGCGAAAATCACGGGCATGATGGCCTTCTCCCAGAAACTTTTTGTGATTTGTTCGGGCGAGTAGGAGAGCAAGGCCGCGCTGTTGCGTTTCGCTTCTTCGAGGCTGCGGGCGAGCGAATCTGGCCGGTGGATGGTATCGGCATCGGTGAACAGGAGCCACTCGCCGCGGGCTGCCTTGGATCCGGCGGTGACGGCGTTGTTCTTGCCGGTCCAGCCTGCGGGGAGCGGACCGGCTTCGATGACTCGGACTTGTTGGTTTGAAAATGAGAGAGCAATCTCGCGCGTGCGATCGGTGGAGTGATCGTCAACCACGATGATTTCCAGGGAAACGCCGCTCTGGGCGGCCAGAGACTGAAGGCACGGGCCGAGGCAGGCTTCTTCGTTGCGCGCCGGGACGATGACCGATACTGCGGGCCGAGCGGAGGCTGGAGGTGTCGCAGGCATACGCCGAATCCTTTATTATAGCTGGGTGCGACGAATCTTTTGGTTTACGCAGTTTATGGGTTTCGCCGGTGCGATTGCGCCGGTCTTCATTATTATTACGCTGCTGGCGCTGCCGGGCTGCTGGAGCGGGTCGCATCCATCGCGGATCGGGTCGGCGGCTCCGGATTTCACGGTGCACGACTCCGATCGCACGGTTACGTTAAGCCAGTTCAAGGGGCAGGTGGTGGTATTGAATTTCTGGGCTACGTGGTGCCCGCCTTGCATCGAGGAAATGCCGTCGCTGGTGCAGATGCAGGAACGGATGAAGTCAAAGGGCGTTACCGTGCTGGCGGTAAGCGTCGACGTGGACGAGAATAACTATCGGCGTTTTCTGCGGGATCACAATGTGAATCTGCTCGCGGTGCGCGATGCTGATCAGAAGAGTAATGAATTGTATGGAACCTTCAAGTTTCCTGAGACCTACATCATCGACCGCAATGGGGTGGTGCGGCGCAAGTTCATTGGCGCGGTGGACTGGACGGAGCCGGAGGTTATTGATTTTCTGGGGAAGCTGTAGTTCACCACGGAGCCACGGAGAACACTTTTAGCTATTGAGGCTCCAGATCAAGCGTCCTCGTTTTGCCTGCCTTCCTTTTTAAATTCTTGGCTCAATCATAGCTTTACGTTGCGCAAGCGTAGGGCGTTGGTGATCACTGATACTGAACTGAAACTCATGGCTGCGGCGGCGAAGATTGGACTTAGCAGCAGGCCGAAGAAGGGATAGAGCACTCCGGCTGCGATGGGGACGCCGATCGCGTTGTAGACGAAAGCGAAAAACAGATTTTGGCGGATGTTGCGCATGGTGGCCTGGCTTAGATTGCGGGCCCGCAGGATTCCGGTGAGATCGCCTTTGACCAGCGTGATGCCGCCGCTCTCCATGGCTATGTCGGTGCCGGTGCCCATTGCAATTCCTACGTTGGCTTGCGCGAGCGCGGGGGCATCGTTGATGCCGTCGCCGGCCATTGCGACGACTCTTCCCTGCCCTTGCAGCTTGCGGATTACTTCTAGCTTTCCTTCGGGCAAAACTTCGGCTTCGAATTCTTCGATACCCAGCGCCCCGGCAATGTTTTTCGCAGTGGTGCGATTATCGCCGGTGAGCATCACGACGCGAATGCCCTGGCGCTTGAGAGCGCGAATGGCATTGGGAGTATCGGGCTTCATCGGATCCACGACGTTGAAAACTCCAATGAACTTGCCGTCCACGGCGACGCAGAGGCTGGTGCTGACCCCGGGGTTCGCATCATGAAACCCCGTATTCGCGCGGGCGAAGGCGTCTAACTCGGTCATCAGGACGGCGTTGCCGACGGCGACTTTCTTGCCATCGACCACCCCTGTTATTCCCTTTCCTGGGATACTGACGAACTCTCGAGGCTCGGAGAGAGGCAATCCTTGTTTTTGCGCAGCTTCTACGATGGCTCTGGCCAGCGGGTGCTCGCTGGCTCGCTCGAGACTCGCGGCGAGACGAAGGTATTCACCGTGGTCGTCGGGCGACACGGTAACTCCCAGCAATTGCGGCTTGCCCTCGGTCAGCGTTCCTGTTTTGTCGACGACGAGCGTGTCTACTTTCTCGAGAATCTCCAGAGCTTCAGCATTCTTGATGAGGACGCCGGCGCGCGCGCCGCGGCCTACGCCGACCATGATTGCCATCGGGGTGGCGAGCCCCAGGGCGCAGGGGCAGGCGATGATAAGTACGGCGACCGCGTTCACCAGCGCGTGGGCGAGGCGCGGTTGCGGGCCGAGCAACATCCAGGCGAGGAAGGCGATCACTGCGACCGCTATTACTGCAGGCACGAACCATTTGGCAACGCGGTCGGCGAGCTGCTGGATGGGAGCGCGGCTGCGCTGGGCCTGGCCGACGAGCTGCACGATGCGCGCCAGCAAGGTTTCGCTGCCCACGCGCTCGGCGCGCATCACAAAGGAGCCGGTGCCGTTGATGGTCGCTCCGATGACTTTGCTCTCTGGCGATTTGTCGACCGGCATGGACTCACCGGTGATCATGGATTCGTCGATGGTGCTGCGGCCTTCGAGGAGCACGCCATCGACCGGGATTTTCTCGCCGGGCCGCACGCGCAGACGGTCGCCGGGCTTGACCTGCGCGAGCGGGACATCTTTCTCACTGCCGTCAGGCTCGAGCAGGCGTGCGGTTTGAGGACTGAGATCGAGTAGCGCGCGAATGGCTGCGCTGGTGCGGCTGCGGGCGCGCAGCTCCAGGACCTGGCCCAGCAACACCAGAGTGGTGATGGCGGCGGCGGCTTCGAAGTAGACGTCGGGATATCTGCCCATGCCGCGCAAAGACTCGGGGAAAATCTGCCGTGCGAGTGTGGCGACGACGCTGTAGCCGTAGGCTACGCCGGTTCCCATGCCGATCAGCGTAAACATGTTCGGACTGCGATTGAGGAGTGAAGTCCAGAAACGCTGGAAGAATGGCAGACCGCACCAGAGGACGACCGGAGTGGCGAGCGCGAATTCGATCCAGGTGATCTCAGCGCCTGCGAGAAATAGCATGAAGGCGCGCGGCCGCGTCATGCTCACCATGGCGACCGCCATCAGAGGCGTGGTGAGCACGAGGCTCACCCAGAAACGGCGGGACATGTCGCGCAACTCGGGATTTTCTTCGGCAGATGCGGCGACCGTGCGGGACTCGAGGGCCATGCCGCAGATCGGACATGAGCCGGGCGCGGGCCGCACGATCTTCGGATGCATGGGGCAGGTGTATTCGGTGCGCGTGGACGCCGCTGGAACTTCCGGTTCGAGCCCCATTCCGCACGACGGGCACGCGCCGGGACTATTTTCGCGGACCTCGGAGCACATGGGGCACACGTAGACTGCGCCTGCGGCCGGCGTTTGCGGTGAGTGCTGAGGTTCGAGTGCGTGGAGTCGATGGTCCCCTGGCGGGGCGGGTTTTGCGGTGCCCAGCATCACTAAACCGGACGAACGCCCGGGCGGGTTTCCGGTCAGATATTTCGGCGGGTCTGCCTTGAATTTCTCCGCGCAGGGCGCGCAGCAGAAGTAGTAGTTCTTTCCGCTGTGTCCATAGACATGCTTGGCGGTTGCGGGATTTACGTTCATTCCGCAGACGGGGTCGCGTTCGAGGCTGGGTACGGGGTTTGGCGGGTGCGTGGACATTTCAGGCGTTTGGTTCCCCAGGGGCTAAAGCCCGCATTGATTTGTACCTTTACGCGGCCCGTTCGGCTTCGCTCAGGGCAGGCTGCTGAAGCGCCGCTCTTCCACGTCACTGCACGCCTTTCCTAAGTTCCCCCGGCTGTGGAAGCGCTGCGCCTTCTGTCTTCTTCGATGGACAATGCTTTATATTGGATTCAGCCTGGTAGGCGAGGCCGGGCATCTGCTTTCATTATTTATTGGCAACAAAGGATTATCCCATGACTTATCTGGAGGTGGTTTTTCGCTACGGCGCGGCGCCCGGCGAGAACGAATTGCGGGCGATCGACGGCATGCGCGAGGTCTACGGAGTACGGCGGGTGGACTTCAACGAAGCGGAGCGAACCGTACGGGTGGAGTTTGACGCTTCCCGGCTTAAGATAGAAGCTGTGGCGCGACTGTTGCGCCAGGCGGGAGTGGATGTGCGGGAACCTTTAACGCTGGCATAGAGCGGCAAGCCGATTCCTCACTGGGCTTTCGGCCCGGTGAGGAATGACAAAGTGTGGGGGAGGGCTTGCGCGGACGCAACCAATTAAATGCAAGGGGCGCCCAAGAAAACCTCTGGCCGAAGTCATCCTTGGAGCGCCCCGTTGCGCGCCACTTCGTCTGCGCTCTACATAAGCATCTGGCGTGCCGTCTCTAAGCCACTCAAAATACAAGCGCGTCGTTTGTTTCGCTTTGTAGGAATTGCTCTGGGCCGGGAAAGAATTACTTCGAGCTCCGGACGCGGGCAAGGCTGGGGTTGACGTCTTGTGGAAATGGCAGGGAGTCCGAATCTGTGCATCGACCCCCGCCGTAAGTCGAAGACCTTACCCAACACAGCGCCGCTGTACGCAGAGCTAATTCTGCTAGCATAAAGGAGGTTGAAAAACTTGGCCAAATATGGCGCCGCATCCTTCGGGATGGGGGTGGCTGCGCTGGCACTCACGTTCGCATCAGGCTTCGGACCATGTGGTCCCAGCACGGCGCTCGGCGGGTTCCTGATTTCTTTTGGGTTTGTGGCTGTCATTCTTGGATCGCTGATGATGGTCGGTGCAATCCTTCGAGCAGCGTTCGGCGGCAAGTAGCCGCTTCCCGGTCGCGGCGGCCAGCGACTTCCGTTATAATTCTTGAGCAAGTCTTCCTGCCGAAGCAAAAACCTGCGCCCTTAGCTCAGCTGGATAGAGCGTCTGGCTACGAACCAGAAGGTCGGGAGTTCGAATCTCTCAGGGC
>Ga0209415_10010790_pt1 | contig 15459 bp, 14 predicted proteins | sample PeaSoiSIISIP2007_FD_187696 | JGI IMG/M metagenome (GOLD analysis project Ga0209415, IMG submission 187696) | Peat soil microbial communities from Weissenstadt, Germany - SII-SIP-2007 (SPAdes) (version 2) | ecosystem: Environmental > Terrestrial > Soil > Wetlands > Peat | place: Germany... | reverse complement strand
CTTTGGCGGTAAAGTTGCCGTACATTTCGCCCAGCACCCGATCGAGCTGCGCCAGCTCCGCCTGGCTCATCGCGCGCGACCACGAAAGCGCGTCGCTCACGCCGGCGCTCTTGGCAAAGTCGAGCCTGACTCCCAGCCGCGCGAGCAGGCCGCTCAGATTGAACTTGGCATAGACCACGCCGATCGAACCCGTCACCGTCCCCGGTTCAGCAACGATGGCGTCCGCCCCCATCGCGACGTAATAGCCGCCCGAGCCGGCCACGTCGCCCATCGACACCACCACCGGTTTACCCCGACGTTGCGCCTCACGCACCGCTCGCCATACCAGTTCCGAGCCCACCGCCGAGCCTCCGGGGGAGTTTACTCGAAAGACGATCGCACGCACCCGCTCGTCGACCGCCGCACGCGTGATCTCGCGTGCCGTCTCCTCGCCGCTCAAAAATTCCCCCGCCCGCGGCGCGTCGCCCGCGATTACCGGCCCGACGCCATATATCAACGCGATCCAAGCGCGCCTGCCGATATCGCCGGCGTAGTCCAGATGGCGGAGATAGTGCGGCAGGCTGACGATTTTCTTGCCCTCGCCGTCCGGATCGAACTCCGCGCGCACATCCTCGGCATAGCCCAAGCGATCGATAAGCCCGTTTTCGCAAGCCTCCCGCGCGCTCATGAAACCGCTGTTGAGCAATTCGCGGGCGCGCTCGGGCTCGAGCTTGCGCGACCGCGCGACGCTGTCGACGATACTTTGCTGCCAGTCGCCAACCATCGCCTCGAGGCTCTCACGCAGCGCCGGCGACATCTCTTCTCGTGTAAAAGTCTCCGCGGCGCCCTTGTACTCTTTCCACTGCAGGACCTGTGCCTGAACCTCCAGCTTGTCGAGTGCCTGCTTCAGGAACAGGCTGCCGGCGGACACCCCAAGCATCATGATGGCAACGTCGGGATTGGCGACGATCTCGCCCGCACCGCAAGCCACCAGATATTCCCGCGGCATCAAGTTGTCGCCAGCCGCCACCGCTATGACCCGCTTGCCCGCGTTTAGGATTCGCTCCAGCAAATCGTGCAGCTCGTGCGCGGTGGCGTGACCCACCTCCAGCCCCGCGATTTCGACCATCACGGCCTTGACCTGGGGATCGGTCGCGGCAGCCTCAAGCGCCAGCCGTAAATGATGAAGCGTAAAGAGGCCGCGTCCCATCAGGTACTGGATCGGTGAAGTCACCGCGTACTCGCGGAGCCCGCCGGCAAGCCGCAGATGCAGCAATCCGTCGCGCGGAACCAGCGCCGGCCGCACCACCACTCCGACGTAGGCGGCAATCAAAATCGCCGCGACGAGGATCAGCGCCGCTCCCAGCACTCGCATCCCGATGTCGAGACCGATCGCGCCGAGCGCGACCAGCACCGCTGCTATAATCGCTAGCCGGACCTCGCGGGTCATCGAACCTCCTCTGTCATATCCGCTTCTTCTAACCTGAAGCTCCAACCCTTATACATTACCTTTGTATGCGAAGGCCGATTCTGATTGCGACCGCAATGCTACTGGCGGCGTCGGCTCCGATAGCGCCAAGGTACGCGCGGATGTCGGCGGCCGCGGCCAATCCGGCGCCGCTTTTCGCGCAAGCCGACACGGCGCTCGCTCCAAAGGTCCCGGTCATTGCCACGATTACGATGCCTGCGGGTTTCACCTCCGAGGGTTGGCCGCCGCTTTGGTTCCAGGGCGGCGAGCTCGCGGTGATCGGACGCCAGTCCGGGCGCATCATCGTGCTTGGTTACAGCAGTATCGGTTTCCAGCAACGACGTGTCCTGGCGCCCGGTGACGGCCAGGGTGAGCGCAACGGCGTCATCTTTGACCTCGCGGAAAATCCCAAGCAGACCACGCTCGCGACGGTAATCGGCGATCTCGCAGATGGCCATGTCGACGTAACCGTCAGCAATGTAAGCGAGGATCAGCCGGCTCGCCAGCTCGCCCGGATGGACGGACGTTTCAGCGCCGCCGGATTGAGCTGGATTGACGTCGCCACTTTGGCGCTCGGACTCGTTCCACAACCGCCGAGTCCCGAAGCAACGCCCCCATCCGTCTTGGAGGCTTCTCCCACGCCAACTCCCGCGCGCCCGGCGGTCGAAGCCGGCCTCTATGCTGTCAGCCTTCATCGCGGCTGGCCGGTAAAAAAGCTAAACCTTCACTGTGCGCGCCCGATAGATTTCACACACACCGTGTGGAGCCCCGACGGCCGTCACGCGATAGTCGATAGCGACGCGCCGCCTCCGATCCTAATCGACCGAATCTCTTTGGAATGTAAAGACCTCAACATTCCGGCTGACCAACGGTTTCACCTGGTGGGGTGGAACCAGAATAGCGATCGATTTCTTTACGCGGCCGCGCCGGCCGGCGACTATCTCAGCGGACTGTCTGGATTCTTCGAATACGATCTTGGCAGCGGCCAAAGCCAGATGATCGCGGCACCCGCCGCCGCCGCGACCTATCTTCAGGGGGGTACGATCGCCGCGCTGGGCAACAGAAAACTGAACGCCCGGCTCATCGCCAAGAGTCCTGACATGTCGTTAGCCGCCGAGCTCGCCCTGATTGACCCGCGCCGGTCGCGGATTGTGATCGCACCGTTGGGATTCAACACTCAGGCCGCGACGCTCTTGAACGGCAGCCTGGTTTACTCTCAGATCACCGAGGAACTCGCCATCCAACTATTCTTTCCCAGCGCCGCCGGTAATATTCCGCTAATCGTTTCCTTTTTTCCGCAAACACTGAAGGCCCGACCGGTTGCCACCGCGAAAGCGGGCTCAATCCTGAGCATGAGCTGGTCACCGCTCGGAGACCTTCTGGCGGTGCTCGACGCATCCGCCGCGCCGCCCGTGCTGACGGTCCTATCCCCTCCGCTCTTCGGTGCTCAAGGCGGCTCAGGCGGCCTCCGCGTCCAGTAATCCGCCGCGGCTCTCAGTGCTCCTGCCGCGCGCGCGAAGCTGTCGAACACCACCAGCCCGCGTGCGCGCGTCAGCTCCTTGGCGCGCGCCACAATCGTCTCGATATGCGCGGGATGCAGGATCACGACGAAAGCCTTGCGCGCGCGCCGGTTGAAATCCTGAAGCTTGTCGAGCAGCCCGGTCAATTCGTCCTCGTGTGCCGCCCATCGCACGCCGCGAAGCCCGGTTGCGATCTCCACCACGATCGCGTCGATCACCGGGTCGCGCTCGAGGATATCGAGGATACGGCCGAGGTTGCCCTGCTCCTGATCCAGGCCGATAGTGCCGCCGGCGTCCAGCGGATTTCCATAGCTCCCGCCGATAATGTTGAAGAAGTTCTTCAGTTCTTCGTAAGAGGAGGCCGATAGCCGCGGCACTTCCAATCCGGCGGCGGCAAAGGCATCGGTGATACTGACCGATTGCCCGCCGGTCATCGCCACCAGACCCACGCGCTTGCCCGCGACGCGGCGGCCGCGGGCAAAAAGCTCGATCGCGTCAACCATCGCGTCCAGGTTCTCGACCTCGACCGCTCCGCTCTGGCGCGCCGCCGTCCGCCACACCGTCGCCGAGGTCGCGAGCGCCCCGGTATGGGAGAAAGTCGCGCGCGCGCCGGCTTCGGTCGCGCCGCCTTTCCAGATCACCACCGGAAACCGGCTAGCGGCGCGTTTGAGGCTTTCAAAAAAGCGCCGCCCATCGCGCACGCCCTCGATATACATTCCGATCATGCGGGTAGCGGCATCATCCGCCATCACGTCGATAAAGTCCGCCGCCTCGAGCACGATCGCGTTGCCGATCGACGCCGCCTTATTGACCTTGATTCCTCGCGCCGCCGCCTGCATCGAGAAGTTGATCGCATGAGTGCCGCTCTGCGAGATGAAACAGACGTCGCCGGCGTCGCCAACCTTTTGATCGGGAAAGCTGCAGAGCCCAATCGCCGGATTGTAGAGCCCCATGCAGTTGGGCCCGACCAGCGCGATATCCGAGCTCGCCGCGATCGCTTTCAGCTCCGCCTCCAGCTTGACTCCCAGCTCTTCGGCGGTCTCGGCGAATCCCGAGGTGAAGAACGTCACGCATCGCACCCCCTTGGCGATACAGTCCCTCAATATCCGCGGCGCCACCGGACGCGGCACCGCGACGATCGCGTAGTCGATCTCCTCCGGGATATCGGCGAGGCCCTTGTAATTCGCGACGCCCATCGCTTCGATCCCGGGGATCTCGTTCGGATCGATCTGCACCGAGTAGAGCTTGCTCGCCAGATGAGCCTGCGCGCGCAGCCAGAGGTATCCGCCAACGCGCTTATCGCCGATCACCGCGATCGCGCGTGGATTGAATCCGCTTTTCAGGTTCTCCAGTCTGGCGGTGCGCCGCGCGCTCGCCGCGCGGGCATCTTCGACGGCGCTGTCGCCGATTTCCTCCTTCGACGTAAGCGCCGTGCGGGCGTCGAGCACCGTCAACCCGTCCGCATAGACCGCGACCGGGTTGAGATCCATCTCCTTGATCTGCGGATAGCGCTCGGCCAGCTCCGAGAGCTTGACCAGCAGCGCGGCCAAGCTCTCGACGTCGGCAGGCGCCGCGCCACGCACGCCGCGGAGCAGCGCGGCGCCCTTGAGCTCGCCGATCATCGCGCGCGCATCGTTCGCCCCAAACGGCGCCAGGCGCATCGCGGTATCGTTCAGAATCTCGACCAGCGTCCCACCGACACCGACCACCACCAGCGGTCCGAATCGTTGGTCGCGAATGATTCCGGCGAGCATCTCGACGCCCGCCGGCGCCATCTTCTGCACGCTCGCCCCCTCGAAGCGCGCATCCGGCCGATTCTTGGCAAGGTTGCGCCGGATAACCTCGAACGCCTCCCTGACCTGCGATTCAGAGGTCAGGTTCAGCGCGACTCCGCCGACGTCGCTCTTATGAATGGCCTGCGGTGACAGCACTTTCAGCACCACCGGGAAGCCGATTCGCGCGGCCGCTTCCACCGCCTCGTCGGCGCTGGATGCCGCAATCGGCATCGTCAACGGGATGCCGGCCGCCTCCAGGATCTGCTTGGATTCAATTTCGGAAAGTTCGACGCGGCCCGCGCTCCGCGCCCTGGCGATTAGATCTTCGATTGGTCCCACGCTTGAGCGATATACCAGAGCGCGAAATCGAAATGAACCGCGCCGCTCGAGTTCGCCGGCCGTCGGCGCTAGCGTACCGCCGCGATCGCGGCCTCAAGCGTAAAGCGCCCCTCGTATAGCGCGCGGCCGCTGATCGCCCCCGCCACGCCGTCGGCGAAATGCGCCTTCAAGGTACGCAGGTCATCGATCGACGCGACTCCGCCCGAGGCGATTACCGGAAGCTTTGCCTGGCGCGCGAGCGCGACGAATTTATCGACATCCGCGCCGCTCTGAGTGCCGTCGCGAGCGATATCGGTGTAAATTATCGCCGCCACTCCGGCGCGGCAAAAACGCTCCGCCGCGTCGGCGACCGTGAGCGCGCTGGTCTCGACCCATCCCTTGATCGCCAGCATCCCGTCGCGCGCGTCGATCGAGCCGAACACCTGGCCGCTAAACTCGCGACACGCCTCGCGCAGCAGATCCGGGTTCAGGAACGCAATCGAACCCAGCGCCACCCGATCGGCGCCGGCCGCGAGCGCATCCCGGATCGCCGCGATCGTTCTGAGCCCGCCGCTTACGTCGATCTCGCATCCGACGGCGGCGCGAATCGCGCGAATCCCATCCAGATTTCCCGGTTCACCCGCGACCGCCCCGTCGAGGTCCACGACATGGATCATCCGTGCGCCCTGCGCTTCGAACTGGCGCGCGGTCGCGGCCGGGTCGCTACCGTAGATCGTGGTGCGCGCCATCTCCCCTCTGAGCAGCCGCACCACCTGCCCGCCCTTGAGGTCAATCGACGGTATTACAGTGAAGCTCTCGAACAATGGTAGCCTGCTCCGGTTATGCTTCTCGAATCGACCAGCCGGTTCCTAATTCGCATCGACTCATCGCCTCGCGTAGATCCTTCGCGGAGCCTGCCCTGAGCGCAGCCGAAGGGCTCAGGATGACAAAAAAGAAGCCCGCGCATTTCCGCGTTATTCGGAGCGAAGGCTTTCGTTTTTTCTTGTCATTCTGAGCGCAGGCTCGTGTTTGTCTCTGTCATTCCGAGCGAAGGCTACCGTAGCGAAGAATCTACGCGAAGCGATTTTCTGCTTGGCTGCCAGGGGTTTCCAGGCATAATCGCTCCGCGTTGATCCCTCGCCTCCGCTTGCGCGGAGCCTACCCTGAGCGCAGTCGAATGGGCTCGGGATGACAGAGAAAAAGGACTGAACTTGAGAAAATTGACAGTCCCATTCTGAGCGGAGCTTCGTGTTTTTCTCTGTCATTCTGAGCGCAGGCCGCCGTAGCGAAGAATCTACGCGAAGCGATTCAATCCTCCGCGAGCTAAGCGGTGTGGAACGCCACATTACGAAAGTGTGCCCTTGGTCGAAAGCACACCCTGCGCGCGCGGTTCGATCGAGGTCGCCTGGTCCATCGCGCGCGCCAGCGCCTTGAACGCCGCCTCGATAATGTGATGCGGATTGCGCCCGCTATGCAGGTTGAGATGGAGGTTCATCCCGGTCTCATCGCTCAGCGCCTTCATGAAGTCATGCACCAGCTCGGTCTGGAAACGGCCGACCCGCTCCTGCTCGATCGGCACGTTGTAGGCCAGATACGAGCGTCCGCTGATATCGACCACCGCCGTGCACAGCGCCTCGTCGAGCGGGACCGTCGCGCTGCCGAAGCGCTTGATTCCCGAGCGATCCCCGAGCGCCTGCCTGAAGGCGCGGCCGAGCACTATACCGACGTCCTCGACGGTGTGATGGTCGTCGATTTCGACGTCGCCGCTGGCGCGAACCGTGAGGTCGAAAAAGCCGTGGCGCGCGAAGCTTTGCAGCATGTGATCGAGGAACGGCACTCCGGTCGCGATCTCGCCGCGGCCGCTGCCGTCGAGACTGAGCGCGATCGCGACCGTGGTCTCGCGCGTTTTGCGCTCGACCGCCGCGCTGCGCGCCGGCGCGATCGAAGGCGCCGCCAAGTCCGCGGCGCTCGGCGATTCGCCGCCGTTGCTCGGGCCGCCATTCGGCTCCGCTCCCGACGCGCTCGGCTTCACTTTGCGCGCGCTCCGATTAATTCGATTCTCTGTCACCGCGAGAGTTCCTCCTCCGCCGCACGCCCGCGCCCTGACCAAGCCTGAGCTCGATCGCGCGGGCGTGACCTTCGAAGCCTTCCATGCGGGCCAGCCGCGCAACCGTTGGTCCCAGGCGGCGGACTGCATCCGTCGTGGCCTGAATTATACTGCTTCGCTTGACGAAATCGTAGGCACCCAACGGCGAAGCAAACCGCGCCGCGCCTCCTGTCGGCAGCACGTGATTGGGCCCGGCAAGGTAGTCGCCCAGTGGCGCCGGACTCATCGCGCCGACGAAGACCGCGCCCGCCGATTTGACCGCGCCGATCCAACGCTCGGCGTTCTTGATTTCCAGCTCCAGGTGTTCGGGTGCGATCCGATTCGCAATCGCGAACGCTTCCTCCAAATCTCGCACCACGACCAAGCCTCCGCGCTTAGCGAGCGCACGCCTTACCGCATCCGCTCGCGGCAGGCCGAGCAGCGCTTGATCGAGCGCCGCGGCGACCGCTACCGCCAGCCGGCGCGACGGAGTCAACAAGACCGCCGCTTCGTCGCCCGAACCGTGCTCGGCCTGAGCGATAAGGTCGGCAGCGACCCATTCGGCGCGCGCGCTATCGTCGGCGATTACCACCACCTCGCTCGGCCCCGCGATCTTGTCGATATCGACCACGCCGTAGACCATCCGTTTGGCCGCCTGTACGTAAGCGTTGCCGGGACCAACGATCTTGTCGACCGCAGGGATGCTCTCGGTCCCGTAAGCCAGGGCCGCCACCGCCTGCGCGCCGCCGATTCGATAGACCTCGTCGACTCCCGCGATCGCGGCCGCCGCCAGCACCGATCCGCGCTCCCCGTCGGGCGAAGCCGGCGAAACCATCACGATCTCGCGCACGCCCGCCACTCGTGCCGGGATCGCATTCATCAGCACCGACGAGGGGTAGGCGCCATGGCCTCCAGGCACATAGATTCCGACTCTCTCCAGCGGCCGCACCACCTGCCCAAGCCGCATCCCCAGCCGGTCGCGATAGCTGAACGACCGGTCTATGGTTCGGATATGAAAATCGCGGATCCGGCGCGCCGCAAGTTCGAGCGCTCGCCGCTCCTCGGGCTTGAGCGCCGCGCGCGCCGCTTTGAGCTCAGCCGCACTCACCCGAAGCGTAGCGGCGCTGAGTTTGACCCGGTCGTAACGAGCGGTGAACTCGATCACCGCCCGGTCGCCGCGGCGCTTGACTGCTCGAACGATAGCCGCGACCGCCGCTTCGACATCGGCGCCTTGGGCGCCACCCCGGTCACACAGAAACTTCAACCAACGCTTGAAGATTGGGGAGCCGGCGCGCATAATCGCGAACTTCATGCCGCGCTCGACTCTTTGACTCGCTCGATCCGCGCACCCAGCGAGGCAAGCTTACGGTCGAGTTCTTCGTAACCGCGGTCCAGATGATAAACGCGGCTGATCTCGGTGGTCCCCTCCGCCGCAAGACCCGCAATCACCAGGCTCATACTCGCGCGCAGGTCAGTCGCCATCACCGGCGCCCCGCTAAGCTTGGGCACTCCGCGTATAACCGCCGTCGGACCCTTCATCACGATATCCGCTCCCATCCGGATCAGTTCGAGCGCGTGCATGAAGCGATTTTCAAAGATGGTCTCGGTAATCACGGAGGTGCCCTGCGAAATCACCAGCAACGCCATCATCTGCGCCTGAAGGTCGGTCGGAAACCCCGGATAGGGCAGCGTCCTCAGCTCGACCGGCCGAATCGCGCCTTTGCGCGACACCCTGAGGCCGTCAGCTATCGGCTCGATATCGGCGCCGACTTCTTCGAGCTTCGCCACCACCGCTTTCAGTTGCTCAACCGGCGCCCCGCGAACCAACACGTCGCCCCCGGTGATCGCCGCCGCGACCATCAACGAGCCGGCCTCGATGCGATCGGGGATGACCGTGTGCTCGGCGCCATGCAGCCGCTCTACGCCCTCGATCTCCATCACGTGAGAACCCGCACCGATGATCCGCGCCCCCATCGCGTTCAGCATCAGCGCCAGGTCCTGCACCTCGGGCTCCCTGGCGGCGTTCTCGATCAGCGTGCGGCCGCGCGCTAGCGCCGCCGCCATCATGATGTTCTCGGTGGCGCCGACCGAAGGCGTATCGAGCCATAGCCGCGCACCGGTTAGCCTGTCGGCACGCGCCTCGACGTACCCGTTGCGAAGCTGGATACGCGCGCCCAGCGCGCGGATTCCGCTGATGTGCAGATTCACCGGACGCGCGCCGATAGCGCATCCGCCCGGGGTCGAGACTCGCGCCCGTCCCGCACGCGCAATCAACGGCCCGAGCACGATGAACGAGGCGCGCATCGTCTTGACCAGATCGTAAGGCGCCTCGTGCGAAGCGATACTGGCGGCGCGAAGCTCGAGCGCGTGCTCATCGGTCCAGCGGCTCTCAACCCCAAGCCGGCCCAGCAGCGCCAGCGCGGTATGGACGTCGCGCAGCCGCGGCACGTTGCGAATGAAAACCGGCTCGTCAGTAAGCAGCGACGCCATCAGGATCGGCAGCGCGGCGTTCTTGCTGCCGCTTAGCGCGACCTCGCCTCTAAGCGGCGCGCCTCCGTGGATGACTATCTTGTCCATGCCGGCACAGTGAAGATTTAAGCGAACCGCGCGCGTACCACGCGCTGGCATCCGGCCAAATCGTTGATCACGACAGTTTCGGCGCATCCGGCCGCGCGGCACAGTGCCACCACCGGCCGCGCCTGCCCGGCGCCAACCTCGACTATCAGCTCGCCACCGGGTTTGAGATAGCTGCGAACGCCGCCGCAAATTCGGCGATAAAAATCCAGGCCGTCGATTCCGCCCGCTAGAGCCAGGCGCGGCTCGAACCTCGCGATCTCGGGTTGCAGCCGATCGAGCTCGCGATCTTCTATGTAGGGCGGATTCGAGACCACCAGGTCGAAGCCGCGGATCTCAGGTCGAGAACCCCAGTTCGATGAAGCGCACGCCGCCCAGCAATCGCCCAGGCGAAATTCAATCCGCTCGTTGAGCCCAAGGCGCAATGCGTTTCGCCGGGCCACTTCGAGCGCTTGCTCTGAGACGTCGGTGGCAACGATTTGCGTTCGCGACGAGCCGGCGGCGATCGCGAGCGCGATAGCTCCCGATCCGGTGCCAAGGTCGAGGATCGAGCAGTCCGGCCAACGGGTTGCCGCTTCGAGCGCCGCCGCGACCACGACTTCGGTTTCCGGACGCGGGATCAGCACGGCTGGATTTACCTCGAGTTCGAGCGAAAAGAATTCCTTGCGCCCCACGATGTAAGCCAGCGGCTCTCGCGCCGTCCGCCGCGCGATCAACCCCTGGTAGCGAAGCAGCGTGCCTCGCGAAAGTTCAACCGCGCCGGCGAGGACTTTGATCCGGTCGCTGTCCAATGCGGCCGCCATCAGCAACTCCGCGTCCAGCCGGGCGCTATCGATTCCGGCCGCGGTCAGCGCCTCGGCCGCTCGTTCCAGGACAGCGCGAAGCGGCGTCCGCGAAGCCTGCGAGAGTTCGGCTTTCATTTCAGTGTAGCGCGCAGGGCGCGCAACCGCCGGTACGCATGCAGCCGATCAATTCTCGGCCTGTACCGGGGCGCCCAGCGCCTGCGCCTGCTCGCGAGTCGCAAGCGCGTCGATTATCGGATCGAGCCCGCCGTCTAGCACCCGCTCCAACTGATGGAGCGTAAGGTTGACGCGATGGTCGGTCACGCGCGACTGGGGGAAATTGTAAGTCCGAATCCGCTCGGAGCGGTCGCCGCTGCCCACCATCGAGCGGCGGCTCTCGGCGATCTTCGCGTCCTGCTCTTCGTGCGCCCGCTCGAGCAGGCGCGCCCGCAGAACCTTGAGCGCGCGCGCCTTGTTCTTATGCTGGGACTTTTCGTCGCGGCAGACGATCACCATACCGGTCGGGATATGGGTGATACGCACCGCGGAGTCGGTGGTGTTGACGCTCTGCCCGCCAGGACCCGACGCCCGCATCACGTCGATCCGCAGATCTTTCTCTTCGTTGATATTGACCTCGACCTCGTCCGCCTCGGGCAGCACCGCTACCGTCACCGCCGAGGTGTGAATCCGGCCCGACGCCTCGGTAGCCGGCACTCGCTGAACCCGATGCACCCCGCCCTCGAACTTGAGCCGGCTGTAAGCGCCGCGCCCGTTGATCGACGCGATCGCCTCCTTGAGCCCGCCGAGTCCGGTGGTGCTGAGGCTGAGCGGCTCGACCTTCCATCCGTGGTTCTCCGCGTAACGCGTGTACATCCGAAATAGATCGTTGGCAAAGAGCGAGGCTTCCTCACCGCCGGTGCCCGCACGAATTTCGAGAATTACGTTCCTTTCGTCGTTGGGATCGCGCGGCGCGAGCAACCTTCTGAGCTCGGCCTCCAAATCGGTCTGCCGTTGGCGCAGAGCGGGAAGTTCCTCCTTGGCGAGTTCGCGCAACTCGGGGTCATGCCCTTCCAGCACGGCTTTGTACTGCGCGATCTCGTCCAGCGCCCGGCGATAGTCACGGATACGGTCGACCACCTCCTGAAGCTGAGCGCGTTCTTTGGCCAGCCGGGCATATTCGCGGCTGTTCCCGAACACGGAGGGGTCGCCGAGTTGGCGCTCGACCTCCCCAAACCGCTCCTCGATCCCTTTCAGCTTGTCGAGCATTCTAGGCGGTGTACGCGACCGGGAAATTTCATCAGGATAACACCGCGGCTCAGCAGCCACAGCGCTTCCTATTCGCCGAGCCGAGGCTACGGCTTCGCGATCGCTATTTCATTCCGTATTTGCGCTTGAAGCGCTCCACCCGGCCGGCGGTATCGACCAAGCGTTGCTGGCCAGTGTAAAACGGATGGCACCGGGAGCAAACCTCAACGTGCAGTGCGGGGACCGTCGCGTGGGTCTCGAACGTGTTACCGCAGGCGCAAGTGACTACGCAGCGGCGATATTGCGGATGAATCTGGGCTTTCATTGGATTAATTACGGCTTTAGCGCAACCTAATTACGATTTGCTTCCAGTGCAACCAAGATACCAATCTAGCCAGCCGCTTACAATCCGTGATCTCGTCAAGGTCGCGCGGCAAGCGATTCGGTCGCTAACCTGCGCGGCGATTCTCGTCCTATACAGCCGGGGGACGGCCGCGGCTGCTCGCGCTGGACCGGGATGGTACATACTACTGACATGAAGAACGTTTTCCTCCACTCGGTCTTGTTGCTCGCGATAGCGGCGCTTGCCGGATGCGCCGGGCGAGCCACGCAGACCGGCTCAGTCGAGTCGATTCCCGCGGCGGCGGCAACGCCGCAAGCAGCCGTCGAACTTTCGCCGCCTCGTACACCGAGCGACCTGAGTGCCCATTCGTCTATCGACGCACCTCCAAGCTCTGATTCAAAGCCGACCCCTGGTGCGACGCCGGACAGCGCGGCCGGCACGTCATCAGTGCAGACAAACTTCAACCGGCTGTTCCTCGAACGTCCCGTTGGTGAACAATTTGCCGGAAGCGCCACCTCCCCGGGCAGCGAAAAGTTGCTCAACGACAAGGCCGCTCACTTCGCCCAGTTTACCCGCCCACTGCTTCACCGGCTGTTTGCCGCAACCGAAGACCTCGAGCACCAGAAATTGGCGAAGAGCGGCGTGCCGGACAACGTGGGACCGGTGATCATCGAAGCAACGATGGACGGGGACGGCCAGTTGACCGAACTGGTACTCCAACAGCTTTCGGGTTCCGGTGCGGTCGACCAGTTGATGATCCAGGCATGCAAGCGGGGGCTCTGGATGCGTAACCCGCCGCCCGAGGCGCGCGCAGCCGACGGCAAGTATCGCCTGCGCATTGAAGCGAGTATTCGAAACTATATGCAGCCGACCGCGTTCGACAATTGGATGTTCAGGACCCATATCGGCCTGGCCCTCGAATGATTGCGAAACTCACCGCCGCCAAAGCGTCGGCCCGCGATGCCGCTTACCTCGACCGCCGCTTTTGCTAGGATCTTTCACTGTGGAATCGCTTGAGCCTCATATGCCGCCGCGCGGACTTTCGGTCCCGGTGGTCACGATCCTCGACCGCCGCGGCGAGGTGCTCGAAGACAGCCAGCGTGAGGTGGTGCGCTTCGCGCTGCAGGACGGCCGCGGCGCCGACATCGTGTTCGCGGCCGGCACCACCGGCGAGTGGGACCGGATCGACATCCGGCGCCAACAACTGGTGTCGCGGGTGACGGTCGAGGAGTGCCACCGCGCACGACCCGGCGCCAAGCCGGTCGAAGCTTGGGTTGGAATCACCGCGCATAAGCGCGCCGACACGCTCGAAAACCTTGTCCACGCGATCGAAATCCGCGCCGACGCGGCCGTCCTCGCTCCGCTTTCCGTCACCGACATCGAGGACGTGGTCGACTTCGTCACTCGCGACGTCAGCCAAGTGTTCGAACGCCGCGCCCGTAGCATTCCCCTGTTTCTTTACGATAACGCCGATATCGCCGCGCCGGGCAAGGCGCCGCACCTTCACACGCGCGACGTCAAACGGATGAGCCAGCTCGATTACGTGCGCGGGATCAAGGTCACCGCCAGCAAGAAAGTTCTCGGCAACTACACGCGCGCCGCGTCGCATTTCAAGCGCGGCGGCGAGTTCGCGATCTATACCGGCAACGTTCATCTGATCTTCGAGCTGTTCGCGCCGACGCTGGGATGGGCCGGACGGCTGCGCCATCACTGGAACCGTTATTGGACCGGCCGCGCGCTTCCGGCGGGAGTGGTGGCGGGACCGGCCAACGTGATGCCGCGCGAATGCCGGCGGGCGTGGCAGGTCTGCCAAGACCGCGATCAGCCGCTGATGGAACGCTACGCCGCGGTGCTCGAACGATTCCGTTCCGCATGTACCTTCACCCGCGCCGGCCGCCCGGTGAGCTTGACCATCGCTTGTCTCAAGGCCGCGCTGGCCGAGCGCGGCGTATCATCGAGTGACGCGGTCGCTCGGGGAACGCCGGCCCTCGAAGATTCCGAGCGTCAAGAGTTCAAGCGCCGGCTGGATGAGCTTGCGCGCTTCGCCGCAACCGCCGTGGAGCCTGGCTTCCTGAGCGAACCTCCGCTTTCGCCACTGCCCCATCGGACACTCGACCATGCGTGACCCGAAGCTTGACGTGGTCGGATGCGGCAGTATGGTGGTCGACCTCATCTACCGCACCCCGCGTATTCTGCGCGCCGACGAGAAGATACTTCTTCACCATCATGGGGCGGACGGCCAAGCAGAACAGCGATCGGTTGGCGGCGTGGTGCGACAGATCAGGGTTGTCAGCGAGAACGTTCTTGCGATGCTCCGCGTCTACACTTAGAGTCGCTGTTCATGGCCACCTTGAGTGGTTATTCAATCCCTGCGCTCTCGGCGTCCAGCCTGCCACGGTCTCAGCTTGGAGGTCGACTCGATCACACTTATGTCGCCAGCGACGACGGTTACGGCCCATGGGGCTGTTTCGGAAGAAGCTCCGGAGGGCAGTCCGTTTCTTCTGGGCCGGGGAGCTCCGCATGCGCTGATTGTCTTTCCAAGCCCGGCAATCTTCTCGCAACGCCTCCACTCTACGCAGGCTTGAGGTACGGAGTTACAGGGGTGTGCCACCAAGCCGCCAACCGTATTCTCAAACCAGCAGGGGTCACGGTAGGCGGAGTGCAGGGATACGGAGCCTCAGTTTTTGTTTACGGACAGTATGGAAGGGGCGGATGGCCAGAGTGGCGGCACTGTGTTAATCTCACGAGTGGAGGCGTTTCGCCTTCGCAAGCAGGCAGCAGCGTGGCTTTCGATAAAAAGAGTGCGCGTCTTTCCAAACGCATTGAAGAAATCTACGCCGCCCATCCCGAAGCCCTGAATCCCAGTGAGCAAGAGGACTTGGAGATCGGCAGGCGGGAACTGCTAGCGTTGTTCGGCGCTCAGTTGGGCGCCGAGTACAACCCGAAAAAAGTGAATCAAGTCACCGATCTCCACCGGGGACTCCAAGAGGCGAGACTCTACTTGGGTCGAGAGCTAGCGACCGGGCGCATTTCCCGAGAGCACTTCCTCAAGATCTTCAATGAACTGATGTCTCTCACATTCGAGAGGTGTCAGGAGATTCTCGGGAAGAAGGACTTTGAGCGCCTTTTTGGCGGCTCCGTGGATCAAGTTCGGCATTTGATCGAACCTGCGATCTTCTTGCGATCGCGATGCTCATTGTGACCGTCGCTGCGACAACCACTATCGCTCAGGCTCAGACCTTTTCCGTGCTGTACAACTTCGGAAGCAAAAGGACTTGGCTGCCCCCCAGGGATTTGAACCCCGATATGCTGATCCAGAGTCAGCTGTCCTACCATTGAACGAGGGGGCAGAACGCTTACAGCGCCGAA
>Ga0209415_10010789_pt1 | contig 15460 bp, 17 predicted proteins | sample PeaSoiSIISIP2007_FD_187696 | JGI IMG/M metagenome (GOLD analysis project Ga0209415, IMG submission 187696) | Peat soil microbial communities from Weissenstadt, Germany - SII-SIP-2007 (SPAdes) (version 2) | ecosystem: Environmental > Terrestrial > Soil > Wetlands > Peat | place: Germany... | reverse complement strand
GTTAAGCCCACTGGCGTTCCGCGCGGTACTGAAGTGCGCGAGCCTACGGGAAACGCGGAAAGCTGTCAGCCTCCCCCTCCCGCCGGGTTTCCCCGGATAGCTTAATCCCCGGCCGCCCGTCCCCGGACCGATGCGGCTCGGAGCCCACCTCGGGATCTCGGGAGGCCTCGCCGAGGCCGCGCGGGAAGGACGGAAGATCGGCTGTGAGTCCCTCCAGATATTCTCGAAGAGCCCTCAGATGTGGAACGGGCCGCCCGTCGCCCCGGACGCGGCCGAGCAGTTCCGTGCCGCTGTCCTCGCGGAAGGGATCCGAGCGACCGCCGTCCACCACGGCTACCTCGCGAACCTCGCGAGCCCGAAACCGTTCATGCTGAAGCGCTCGCGCACGGCCTTCCTCGATGAGATGCGGCGGGCGGAGCTCCTCGGCGTGGATGCGCTCATCTTCCATCCCGGAGCGCATCTCGGCAGCGGCGTCGACGCCGGGACCAAGACGATCGCCGAGAGCCTGCGCTCGGCCCTCGAAGAGCATCCGGACGGCCACGTTCGCCTGCTGCTCGAGAACGCGGCGGGGCAGGGGACGACGCTCGGCTCGAAGTTCGAGGAGCTCGCGTCGGTGCTCGCGCAGGTCGACCGGCCCGACCGCGTCGGCGTCACCCTCGACACCTGCCATCTGTTCGCCTCCGGCGTGGACTTCCGCGACCCGAGCGGGTACGGAGGCCTGATGGACCGGGTCGAAAGCGTCCTCGGACGGGAGAACGTCCGTGCATTCCACTTGAACGACGCGAAGGCCGAGCTCGGCTCGCACCTCGACCGGCACGAGAACATCGGAAAGGGCGAGATCGGAGCGGAGGGGTTCCGTCACTTCGTCAACGACCCGCGCTGGCAGGAGACTCCCGGGTACCTCGAGACTCCGCTCGACGAGGACGGGTACGCGCGCTACGCCGCCGACCTCGCGACGCTCCGCTCGCTCATCGAACCGGCGGAAGCTCGCCCGTCGACCCGCAAGCCGGGCCGGCGGAGCGCGGCGCACGGGTCAACCGTAAAATAGCGCGCCCTACCTCCGCGCGCCGCGCATGCCGGAAACGACCCCGGTCGAGCTCCTCCGTTCGCTCGAGTCGACCGCGCGAGAGGTCCGGCAAGAGGTCATCCGGATGACCTTCGCGGCGCAGAGCGGCCACCCCGGGGGCAGCCTCTCGGTCACCGACCTGCTGACGGCGCTCGTGTTCCACGAGCTGAAGATCGACCCGGCGCGCGTGGACTGGCCGGACCGGGACCGCCTCGTGCTCTCGAAGGGCCACGCCTCACCGGCGCTCTACGCCGCCCTCGCGTTGCGCGGATTCCTGCCCCGCGAAGAGCTCGCATCGTTCCGCAAGCTCGGGAGCCGTCTCCAGGGTCACGTCGACCGCACCAAGCTCCCGTGCATCGAGGCATCGACCGGGTGCCTCGGTCAGGGGATCGGGATGGCGGTCGGCATGGCGCTCGACGCTCGTCTCCGTCACGGTCCCCAACGCGTTTACGCCATCTTGGGCGACGGAGAATGCCAGGCCGGTCCGACCTGGGAGGCCCTGATGGCGGGTGGCCACTACCGTCTCTCCAACCTGGTCGCGATCCTCGACCGCAACGGGCTCGAGACCGACGGCACGACCGAGTCGATCATGGGGATCGAGCCGATCGCCGAGAAGTTCCGCGCCTTCCGATACCACACGATCGAGATTGACGGACACGATTTCTCCCAGATCCTGTCGGCGCTCGACGAGGCCCGCCGGACGACGGACGGACCCACGGCGATCGTGGCGCGGACGGTGAAAGGGAAGGGCGTCTCGTTCATGGAGGGCAAGCACCAGTTTCACGGCAAGCCCCCCAACAAGGCCGAGGCGGACCAAGCGCTCGCGGAGCTCTCGCGCACGCCCGAGGCGCCGCCATGAGCGCGGTCCTGGGGAAAGCGGAGAGCCTGCGGGATGCCTACGGCAAGGCGCTCGTCGAGCTCGGGGAGAAGGACCCGACCCTGGTCGCGATGGACGCGGACCTCTCCGGCTCCACCCGGACGATCCTCTTCGGACAGAAGTTCCCGGACCGGTTCTTCAACGTCGGGGTGATGGAGCCGACGATGATGTCGATCGCCGCGGGCCTCGCTCTCCAGGGACGGACGGTCTACGCGAGCACCTTCGCGGTCTTTGCCGCCGGTCAAGCTTACAATTTCGTCCGCCAATCGATCTGCTACAACAAAGCGAACGTCAAGATCGTCGCGACCCACGGCGGCCTCCTCGTCGGCGCCGACGGGGGAACGCACCAGATCGTCGAGGACATCGGACTGATGCGGGGACTCCCCGGGATGACGGTCATCGTTCCGGCCGACGCGCCGACCACCCGCGCCGCCACCTTCGCCGTTGCGGATCGGTACGGCCCGGCGTACGTCCGCCTCACCCGGGAGAACCTTCCCACCGTCACCGACGGCTCCTTCCAGATCGGGAAGGCGGCGGAGCTGCGTGGTGGCACCGACCTCACGATCGTCGCGGTGGGCTCCTTGGTCGCTCGCGGGCTCGAGGTCGCCGCGGAGCTCGCCCAGGTCGGTATCTCCGTGCGCGTCCTCGACTTCGCCTCCGTGAAACCGTTCGACGCGCCGGCGCTCCTGCGCGCGGCGCGGGACACCGGGGCGATCCTCGTCCTCGAGGAGCACAGCGTGCTGACGGGCGTCGGCGCGCTCGTCGCTTCCACCACGTCCGAGAACTATCCGGTGCCGGTGCGTCGGGTGGGCGTCCCCGACGTCTTCGGTGAGTCGGGCGACCCGTGGGCCCTCATGGACCGGTACGGGATGTCGAAGGAGCGCATCCGGGACGAGGCGTGGGAGCTGCTGCGCGCTCGGGGCAAGGTTCACTAGCCCGAACGCATTCGGAGGAAGGACGATGCAGCTGTTCCTCGACACCGCGAGCGTGACCGAGATCCGAACGATGTGGGAGATCGGGATCCTCGACGGGGTCACGACCAATCCCACCCTCGTCGCGAAAGAGGGCCGGAAATTCGAGGAGGTGCTGCGCGAGGTCTGCGCTCTCGGGGTACCGTCGGTCTCCGCCGAGGTGGTCGCGACCGACACCGAGGGGATGCTGCGCGAGGGCCGTCACCTGCGCGAGATCCATCCGGCGATCTACGTCAAGGTCCCGATGACCTCCCCCGGCCTCAAAGCGACGAAGGTCCTCGCGAAGGAGGGGACGCGCGTCAACATGACGCTCGTCTTCAGCGCCAACCAGGCGCTTCTCGCCGCCAAGGTCGGAGCGGCGTACGTGAGCCCGTTCATCGGACGCCTCGACGACCAGGGGGAGGTCGGCATGGACCTCATCCGCGACATCGTTCAGATCTACCGGACGTACTCGTTCACGACGAAGGTCCTGGTCGCGAGCGTTCGGCACCCCGTCCACGTGCTCGAGGCCGCGAAGATCGGCGCCGACATTGCGACCATGCCGTACTCGGTGATGGAGAAGCTCGTCCAACACCCGCTGACGGACATCGGCCTCGCCCGGTTCCTGAAGGATTGGGAGAAGGTCCCGAAGGGCTGACGCCGCCCCTCCCGCCCGACGGATTATATCGAACACCCCGCTACCTCGGGTATCCGTGACGACCGACGGCCCGCTCCTCGAGAAGTACCTTCGCCTCACGCGCGAAGCGCTCGCCAAGGTGACCCCGGCGACGCCCGAGCGCTCGTTCTTGCGGGGAGCGTCCGACGACTTCCTCGCGATGGCCCGCTCCTACCTTGCGGACGCGGAGCATTTCTCCGCCGCCGGGGACCGCGACCGGGCCCTCGCCGCGGCGAGCTACGCGCACGGTTGGCTCGATGCCGGGGTCCGTCTCGGCATCTTGGACGGAGGGAACGATGACCAGCGGTTCACCCTCTTCCGATAGCGACGTCCGGTCCCCCCGGGCCGGCGTCCCCGAGGCGACGCTGGTCGGCATCGAGGCGCATCTGAAACAGCGCGAGCTCCGGCGGGAGGAGCTGTACCAACGCGCCCGAAAACTTCGGCGCCTCGCGCAGTCGACCATGTCCCGGATCCACGCCGAGCGGGCCGTCCCTCCCGCGGTGGCGGAGATCCGACGGGACCTCACGGAGCTCGCGGATTGGCTGCGCCGGGACGGTCGCGGGGACGAACCGCTCGCGCTCGATGCGCTCCAGGAGGCCGTCGAGGCGGTCCTGCTCGCCGCCATCGTCGCGGAGCAAGCGCTTCCCGGTCCTTCCGACCTCGGGGTCGACCCGGAACCGTACCTGCTCGGGCTCGGGGACGTCATCGGCGAGGTCCGGCGCCAGGTCCTCGACCGCCTCGCGCACGACGATCTCCCGGGCGCGGAAGGCTACCTCGCCCTCATGGACGTCCTCACTCGCGACCTCCTGCGCTTTGACACCACGCGAGCGATCGTTCAACTCAAGCCGAAGCAGGACACGGCTCGCTCGTTGCTCGAGAGGACCCGCGGAGAGGTCGTCATGGCGCGCCTGCACGTGCACGCCCACGGGCCTAGCCCGGGGGCTCCTCGCGAGGGTCGATGAGCGCGCCTCGTCGGACGATCGCCGTGATCGGCGGGTCCGGGATCTCGGGGATCTTCGAATCGGGCGCGACGAAGAGCCACAAGGTCGCTACCCCCTGGGGCGCGCCTTCGGGGCCGATCGAGGAAGGAACGGTGGGCGGCGTCCGCACGCTCTTCCTTCCCCGGCACGGACCCGGCCACACCATCCCTCCCCACCGGGTGAACTCTCGGGCGAACGTGGACGCCCTGCGTTCGCTCGGCGCCGACGCGATCGTGACCGTGAGCTCCGTGGGGTCTCTCCGGGAGGAGCTTCCTCCGGGGACGTTCGTCCTTCCGAGCCAGTTCGTCGACCTCACGAAGCAGCGGCCGACCACCTTCTACGACGGCGGCCGCGTCTTCCACGTCTCCCTCGCCGACCCGTTCTGCCCGGAGCTCTCCCGCGCCGTCGCGACGACCGGTCAAGAGCTCGGGACCCCGTTCGCGGAGGGAAAGACGTACGTCTGCGTCGAGGGTCCGCGGTTCAGCACGCGGGCGGAGTCGAAGTTCTTCCGCTCGTTCGCCGACATCATCGGCATGACGCTCGTCCCCGAGGTGACGCTCGCCCGGGAGCGGGCGGTCTGCTACGCGTGCCTCGCGATGGTCACCGATTTCGACGTGTGGGCCGACCGTCCGGTCGAAACGAAGGAGATCATCGAGACGATGCATCGTAACGCCGACCGGATGCAACGGCTGCTCGCCGCGGTGCTTCCGCGTCTCGCGGTCCCGCCGACGTGCCGGTGTGCGAACGCGCTCGACGACGCGGGAGTGTGAACCGCCCGCTTAGCGGGCGGGGCCGCGGCGAACGGTGATGGGGATCCGACCGGCCGCGAACTCGAGCTCGGCGATCTCGACCGGGTCCACGAGCGACGGGAGCACATCGATGAGAATGGGCGCGCCCAGCGAGATTTGCAACGCGCGGGCCCCGAGGATGCGGGCGCGTTCGAATCGAGTATATTCCTCAGCACCGAGGGGGCGAGACGACGGACGGTCGTTCACGCGGTCGCTTCCCCCGGCCACCGATAGCGCGGCGGCCGTCAAGGGCTCGGCCACTCAGGGCACCGTATTTACCGTTTGCCCCGGTGAGGGTGTCGGGCTTCGCGCCGGCGAGCGCCTGTCCTGAGTCGATGCGAGCGGATGCGAGCGGACCGAGTTGGAAAGCCCTCCTGAAGAGCTGGGATGCCCAGCAGGAGAGCTTCAACCCCGACCGAGAGCGGCGATTCGGAGCGATGCTCGATGCCCTCGGCGCCGCCCTCCCGCGTCGGTTCACGGTGCTCGACCTCGGTTCGGGTCCGGGGTCGCTCAGCGTGCGGGTCCTCCGCCGCTTTCCCGGCGCGCGCGTCATCGCCGTCGACAACGACCCCGTGACCCTGCGGATCGGGCGGGGGGCTCTCCGCAACTATCGCGGCCGGCTCTCCTGGGTCGATGCGAAACTGGGCGTGCGGGGTTGGACCGCTCGACTTCCGGTCCGGCGGGTCAGCGCCGCCGTGAGCACGACCGCGTTGCACTGGCTGCCGGAGAAGGCGCTTCGCTCCCTCTATCGGGATCTAGCGCGGCTCCTCCCGCGAGGGGGCGTCTTCCTGGATGGGGACCACCTTCCCTGGGGACCGGAAGCGCCGGGCCTGTCGCGACTCTCCGAAAAGGTGCGACGAGTCCGGTTCGGGGTCAGCAGCGACCGCGAGTGGAAAGCCTGGCGCGCTTGGTGGGAGGAGGCGGAGGCGATCCCGGCGCTGCGCGCGTCCTTTGCCGAGCGGAGGCGTCGGGCGGCGCACCATCCTCGACACGGTGACCTTCCGCTCGCTCGACACGAGGACGCACTGCGCCGCGCGGGATTCCGGGAAGTCGGTGTGATCTGGCAGGATTTCGAGAACCGGGTGCTGTTCGCCCGCCGCTGACCTTTCGAGGGGCGACGACGGATCGACCCGCTCGGCGACCGTCATCGAGTGACGGATCGTCGCGGCTCCCAGAGGAGCATCCCCGATCCGGACGGGGGAGCGGGGCTCAGGCGTATCCGAACTGCCGGCGAGCGAAGTCGGTCATTCGGTCCGGGCCCCACGGGGGCTCCCAGACAACCTCGACCTGCACTTGCTCCACACCGCTCGCGTTCCGGGCGGTCGTCGCGACCTCCTGCGTGAGCGACTCGACCGCCGGGCACCCCGGGCTCGTCATGGTCATTCGGATCGTGAGCGCCCCGGACGTGTCCCAGTCCATGCCGTAGATCAACCCGAGGTCGATGATGTTCATCGGGATCTCGGGGTCGTAGATGTTCCGAAGCGCCTCGTGGATCTTCTGTTCGAGCTCGGGGTGCGCGGGGCCCTTCCCGCGGCCCGTTCCGGGGACGGATGAGGAGGGCGCGGGCGGAGAGGGTACCCCTGGGGGCGGGGGGGGCGTCGCGGAGGGAAGGAACGGGCCGACCACCTCGAAGCCGGCCTGAGCCGCGTCCGCGTGGTAGCGGACCTCGGCGTCCAGCAGGAACTTCAAGCTGCTTTCATCGAGAAGGAGCGGAACTCCGTCCACCTCGACGCGCACGTCGCGGACGGACGGGTGGTCGATCATCATCTGGGCGTGGGGTCGCATCCCCCGTTCGACCCACAACCTCACCCCGGACCCGGAGGGGCGTCCGACGAGAGCGGCGGTGAGCGCGATGCGGGCTTCGGGCGTGACCTTGAGGCGGATCGGCGGCGTCCCCGGAGCCGAGCTCGAGCGCGGGGATGGGTCGGATGTCATTGAGCGGTCCGCCGACGCGGTAGTGGCCTCGAAGGGGTTTACCTGTATCGGCCCGCGCGCGGGGGCTATCCGCCGGTCACGTCGTTGAGGAACTCTCGGATCGTGCCGAGGAACTCCCGCGGCTGCTCGAGGATCGCCATGTGGCTGCTGCGCGCGAGCACCCGGAGGTGGGCGGGTTCGATCCGTTCCGCCATCTCGACCGAGGGTTCGAGGAAGAAGTCGTACCGTCCCACGACGACCACTCCGGGCACTTCGATCTTGGAGTAGTACTTGCGACCGTCCCACTTCGCCACGGTTCCGTCCATCACGAACTCGTCCCCGGTCTTCGTCGACATGGCGCGGTAGACCGTCGGATTCAGCTTGGTGGCCTTCAGGTCTTTCGGCGTTCCCTTCAGGAACCGCGTCTGGAACGGTTGGGCGATCGCTTCGGCGAGCGTACGGTATTCGATCGATTCGAAATCCTTCGCCCGGGTGAGCGCCCGCAGCCGGGCGCGTTGGCGGGGAGTGGCACGAGAGACCATCATGCGCATGCTGGCCCGGGCCTCCTCCGCGCTCCCGGCCGTCGCGCACAAAAGGAGGGAGGTGAGATGGCGTTCGTACCGATGCGCGTACTCGAGCGCGACGAAACCGCCGGCGGAATATCCGAGAAGATGCAGCTCGGAGATCTTGAGGGCGCGTCGGATCGCCTCGACATCCTCGGCCATGTTGGCGATGGTGTAGTCGCTCGGTCGTTTCGGGGCCCAGCTGTGCCCGACCCCTCGCGGGTTGAACAGGACCACGCGCAGATTCGAGTTCGCGAGACGGAGCAGGCCCCGAAGGTAATGGTACGTCGCCCCCGGTCCGCCCGGGTGGACGAGGAGAGTGGCCGGACCCTTGCCTTGGGAAACGTACTCGAACGACCGGCGTCCCGGAACGGTGACGCGCCGCACGCGAGCCATGGGATGGTGTAACGCATCCTCCCCAAAAGCGTCACGTAACGCGAGCGCGCGCACAGCGAGAGCCGAATCGTGCCCGGTTCGCCCGTTCCTCAGGGGAGCGAATGATCGCATGGATTGCACCGAACGGGCTCAAATCTTCGGCTCGTCTCGCTCGGAGCGAGGGTCGGTCGATGGGGAAGCGAACGGCGCGCATGTTCTCCTCGCTCAGCGAGCTGGAGGGACTGGCGGCCGAAGTCGTGCCGCCCAATGTCTGGTCGTACATCGAGGGTGCGGCGGGTACCGGGTGGACCGACCGTGCGAATCGGGAAGCCTTCGACCGATGGGTCCTCCAACCGCGCGTCCTGGCCGGGCTCCGCGACGTCGACCTGCGTACCCGCCTGCTCGGCCAGGAGGTTCGTGCGCCGTTCTACGTCGCTCCTACCGCGTACCACGGACTGATCCACCCGGACGGCGAGAAGGGAACGGCGGCCGCCGCCAGCCGGGCGGGTATCCTCGCCATGTTCAGCACCCTCTCGTCGGCCTCGCTCGAGGAGATCGGCAAGGTCCGCCCACGAGGCCCCCGGTGGTTCCAGCTCTACCTGCAACCCTCCTGGGAGGGCACCGAACAGCTCGTTCGCCGCGCCGAGCGGTCGGCGTTCTCGGCGGTCGTGCTCACGGTCGACGTCCCGGTGCTCGGAGTTCGCGATGGCCAACTCACGACCGGGTTCGCCATCGACGCTTCGATTCCGGTGGGTAGCGGACCGGGAGTCTTGCCGCCCTCCCGCGGGCCCGAGTGGGCGGGCGGAACGTACTCCCTCGGAAAGCACCCGATCGAGTCGTGGGATATTGTCGACCGCCTGCGGAAGGTCACGAAGCTGCCGATCGTGGTGAAGGGGATTCTTACGGCCGCGGACGCGCGGGCCTCGATCGAGCACGGAGCGAGTGCGGTCGTTGTATCGAACCATGGCGGTCGCCAGCTCGACCGAGCTCCCGCCTCGCTCGCCGCTCTGCCCGAGATCGTCGCGGCGGTCGACGGCCGCGCCGAGGTGTATCTCGACGGCGGGGTGCGCCGAGGAAGCGACATCCTGATCGCCCTCGCGCTCGGCGCTCGGGCGGTGGGCGTCGGTCGCCCGGTGCTCTGGGCGCTCGCCCGGAACGGCGGGGCCGGGGTCGCCCAGTACCTCTCGCTCCTGACGAACGACCTCGTGACCGCGATGGTGCTCGCGGGTCGGGGATCGATCTCGCAGGTCGACCGATCCTTGGTCATCGCGAACACACCGTAGTCCCGAAATGAGGACTCGCGGTCTCGCGGATTGCGCTCGCATTCCTCTCGGCTAGTTCTCGAGGAGCAGCTGTTCGCGGCGGAGTCGTTCGAGCGCCCTTCTCCTTCCCGAAACCCCTATCTGTAAGAAGTGGGAACGGGGTCCGCTCATGACCCCGGATCCGACCGACCGGCTCTCCCTCCTCGAGAAGGAGATCGCAGCGCACCTCTTCGTGATTCGCCCGACCATGGCCGCCTATCTCGGGCTGCACGAATACGATGGACTTTTGCCGGACCTTTCAAGCGAGAGCACCGAACGCTGGGCCGCCACTTCGAAGGAACTGGTCCGCCAGCTGGGAGAGATCCCCGACTCCGACCTCACCCGTCCGCGCCGTTTGGACCGGAACATCCTTCGATTGTTGCTGGAAGGGAACCTCTTCGACCTAGAGGAGACCCGAGAGCTCGACCGAAACCCGATGAGCTACCTGTTCCTACCGGACCTGACGGGGTACATCTCCCGGGACTACGCCCCCGTCGACGTGCGCGTCGCCGCGATCGTCCGCGTCCTGACGAGCGTCCCGTCCCTGCTCGAGAGCGCGAAGCAGCGGCTCGAGCCGGTCCTGCCCCGCCCGTTCGTCACCCTGTCGATCCAGATCGCCTCCGGCCTGCCGGAGCACTTCGCCGAGGGAGAATCGTTCGCGGCCACCGGGTCCGAAACTCTCCGGGAGGAGGTACGCAAAGCCCGCGAAGGGGCGGACGCGGCCGTCCTTTCGTTCGCCGAGTGGCTACGCAATGAGCGACTCCCGTCGTCCACCGAGACCTTCGCGCTCGGGCCCGAGCGCTTCCAGAAGCTCTTGTGGGTGCGGGAAGGGCTCTCGATGCCGGTTGACGAGGTGCTGGCTCGCGGTCGGGCGGACCTCAAGCGCAACCAGGACCGCTTGGCCGAGATCGCCCGGCGCGAAGGGGTTTCGACCGACCAGCTCATCGCAGGGCTGAACGAGAACCATCCCTCCCCCTCCGAGCTGCTCCCCCTCGTGCGGCAGCTCACCGACGACATCCGGGAATTCGTGCGCGAGAAGGAGATCGTGACCATCCCGGAGCCCGAGCTCTGCCACGTACGGGAGACCCCGGCGTGGGCTCGGGACCTATGGACCGCCGCCATGAGCCCCCCCGGACCGTTCGAGAAACCCGTGGACGGGATCTACTGGGTGACCTCGGTGGACCCGGCGTGGAACGCAGAGCAGGCCGAAGGGTGGATGCGGACGCTCAACCACGCGATGCTGAAGAACACGACCGTCCACGAAGTCTGGCCGGGACATTACCTTCAATCCCTGCACTTCCGCAAGACCAGCCAGACGCTCGCGCGGAAGGTCTGGTTCTCCTACTCGTTCATCGAAGGATGGGCGCACTACTGCGAGCAAGTTGCGCTCGAGGCCGGCTTCGATGGCCGTTCGACCTCGGCCGAGGTGACCCAGCTGCACGACGCGCTGCTGCGCGACAGCCGGCTCATCGTTTCGATCGGGATGCACACTCAAGGGATGTCGGTCGCCGAGGCGGCCCGACTGCTCCGCACCGAGGCTCATCTGGAGGAGGTGCACGCGCAGCGGGAAGCGATCCGCGGCACTTACAATCCTGAGTACTTCTGCTACACGCTCGGAAAGCTCGCGATCCTCGACGCACGGTCGAAGTACCTCGCACCGAAATTCCGCTCCTCATTGAAGACGTTCCACGACACCCTCCTCGGATTCGGGACGCCGCCGATCGGTTTCCTCGACGGGCTGCTCGCCGAGGTCGAAGGGAGTTAGGGAACCGTTCCTTCCGGCGCCAGCGGCAGGGAGCGAAGTCGCTGCCCCGTCGCATCGTAGATCGCGTTCGCGATCGCGGGGGCCACCGCGATGAGCGGCGCCTCCCCGCCTCCCTGCGACGGGAGGTCCGGACGGTCGAGCAACAGAACCTCGATGGGCGGCACGTCCCGGAATCGGGGGACCCGGTACTGGGAGAGCCGAGGGTTCACGATGCGCCCGTTCTCGAAGTGGATCGCCTCGAAGAGCGCTCCTCCCAGGGCCATGACCGTTCCGCCCTCCACCTGGCTCCGGAGGTTGGTCGGGTGGACGATGGCTCCGCATTCGAACCCCGTCACGACCCGAACCACCTCGAGCCGTCGATCCTCGGACACGCGGACCTCCGCGAACGTGGCCACGCGGCCCCCCTTCTCCAGTCCCACGGCGATCCCCGTACCCGGGCCGGAGCGCCGGGTCCCGGACTCTTTCCGGGATACCCATCCGGCCCGCACGGCGACCGCTCGGAGGACATCAGCGAGGCGCTCGTCCGCCAAGTGACGCAATCGGTACTCGACCGGGTCTGCGCCGACCCGCACGGCGAGCTCGTCCATGTGCGACTCGCGCGCGAAGTTGTTCGCGGTGGCGCCGAGGGCCCGATAGGAACCCTGGGGGAGCGGGGACTCCGACGGCTGGTTCTCGATCTTCTGGTTCGCCACGCGATAGGGGATCCGAGCGGCGGCCGATCCGGCGTTCAGTGTGGTGAACTGCCAAGCGGTGAGCGTGCCGTCCTTTTCGGCGCCCGACCGGACGTCGATCACGGCCATCGGGCGGAGATAGGCTTGGGTGAACTCCTCTTCCCGGGAGAACGCGATACGCACCGGGTGCCCGGCGGCTTTGGCGAGCCGGGCGGCCCCGACGGCGAGCTCGGCGGCGTGCTTCCCTCCGAATCCCGAGCCGGTGGGGGGAACGACAACGCGCACGCTCGAGGGAGGTACGCCCAGCGCACCCGCGAGCGCATCCCGGGCCCGGAACGGGGTCTGAGTCCCCATCCAGACCGTCAGCCGCTCCTCCTGCCACTCGGCGAGCACGGCGTGCGTCTCCATCGGGACGTGGGCGATGTACGCGGCCGTGTACATCCCCGCGAGCGAGACCGGAGCGGCGGCGAGCGCGGCCGGGACGTCGCCGACCTCATGGTGGATCACGTCCCAGAAGTCCTCGCCCTCCGCGGGGTGCTGGCGAAGATACTCGACGATTCCAGCCTCGGAGGGAAGCGAAGGGATCTCCCAGTCGGCCCGGAGCGCCTTCAATGCGGCATGGGCGATCGGGAGGGTGGCAGCGGCCACGGCGACCCAGTCTCCCTCCTGGAGCACGATGGCGCCGGCGAGCGCCCGCGCGCGCGAGACGTCGACACCTCTGAGCTTGGCGCCCGGGGCGGGAGGGAAGAGGATCTTGCCGTACATCATGCCGGGGAGATGGAGGTCCGAGGCGTATTGCCGGGCTCCCGTCACGATCTCGCGGCCCCCCATGTTCATCGCCGGGTGGCCGGCCCGGATCCACTCCGATGGGGGGATCGGCCGAGTGGGTGCGGGGACCATCTCCCGTCGTCGAAGTCCGCCCAACAGGTCGCTATAGGCGACCGCGCGGACTTCCTGCTCTCCGAGGGCGCGAACCTGACCGTCGGAAAGCTCGACCGCTTCCGAGGGGACTCCGAGTCGGTTCGCTCCCAATTCGAGAAGGAATCCCCGAGCCGCCGCCGCGGTCGTGCGCAGATGGGCGCCGGCATCGGGCATCGAACGACTTCCAAACGTTCCCATATCCCATGGCGACAGGTCGGTGTCGCCCATGGTGAGGTCGACCGAGGAGAGCGGGACGCGAAGCTCCTCGGCGACCAGGAGCGAGAGAGCCGTCCGGGTGCCCTGTCCGACCTCGACCTTGCCGGTAAACGCCCGAACCCGCCCGTCCGCGCCAACATGGATCCACGCCCCCCCGTGCGGAGGACCCCCCGGACCCCACCCGGAAGGGCCGGGGGGCTGGGCGGCCAGCACGACCACGAGGCCGTCACCGAACCGTTCGAAGTAGGCCCGTTCGGCGGGCGACTGGAGGTCGAAGGGCACGTGGGGCGAGGAGCCGCTCATGAACTCCCTTCGCCGCTCTCGGACGCCCTATGGACCGCTTCGAGAATCCGGAGATACCCCCCGCACCGGCAGATGTTGCCATCCAAGGCGGCGCGGACCTCCTCCTCGGTGGGGTGAGGGGACTGTCGCAAGAGCGAGGCCGCGGCGACGATCATCCCCGGGATGCAAAACCCGCATTGGAAGGCGTCGGTGTCCACGAACGCCTGCTGCACGGGATGCAGACGGTCGCCCTGAGCGAATCCCTCGATGGTCGTGACCGACCGACCGACCGTTTCCCCGATGGGCGTCTTACAGGCACGGATGGCGACGCCGTCGATCAGCACTTTGCACGCCCCGCACTCGCCCTCCCCGCATCCGTACTTGGTGCCCGTCAATCCCAGCTCTTCCCGGAGAACGAGGAGCAGGCTCCGATCCGGGTCCAACGCGATGACATACTCGACCCCATTCACCCGGATTCGGGAGGACGGTCGAGGGCGCGCGGGGGTTTCAGATGGAGACATCTACCATGTCACACTCGTTGGGTCGACGGTGAAGAGGGAACGGTCGGAAACCCCCGGCGCCTCGAAGCGCCTCGAACGGCACGGAGCATATCTCGGTACTGGCGGCGTTGGCGGTGGCGACTGACCATCGACCGCCGGTGAGAGGGGGGAATGGGCGGGCCGGACGGGTTCGTCGCGACGACCGCGAACATAACCATCTATACCGCCGCGGGCTCGAGGAGCCGAGGGGTCGATGAGCAAGGAGCTTCGCACCATCGCCGACCAACTGACGCGTCAACTCGAGCTCGAAATGCCCCCAGTCCAGGTCAGCTACCTGGACCATCCTCCGGCCGGGGTTCCTGAGCACCGGGGGGGTGTTCCGTCCGTTTGCACGTTCTTCGCCTTCGGGACCCGTTCTCCGTTCTACGCGAGTCTGCCGAAGCACGAGGATTGCGAGATCGGGGCGTTTGTGCTCGGTATCCCGCCGGAGGGCGCGGTCGGAGGCCGCCTGATGGCGACGATCGGCGACATGCAGAAGGAAGGCTACCTCAACCCCGGAGAGGAGGCCATGGTCCCGCATAATGCGGTCGCGCCCAACTACGTGGCGTACGGCCCTCTCGGCAGTCTCCCGGTTGCGCCTACCGGCGTGCTCGTCTTCACGAACCCCCGGGGCGCGATGCTCGCCGCCGAGGCGGCGGGCGCAGCTCCCGAGACCTGGTCCGTTCCGATCAACGGACGACCGATGTGCGCGATCATGCCGATCCTGAACCAGGGAGCGCCCGTGGCCCTCTCGCTCGGATGCGTCGGGTCGCGCATCTACACCGACATGGGGATCGACAAGATGGTGGTCGGGATCAAGGGCGACCGCCTCGCGGCATTCGTCGGCAAGCTCGACCGGATCATCCGAGCCAACGAATTCGTGCAGGAAGCAGATGCCGCCCGAAAGGCGAAGGCCGAGGCTTCGTTCCATGCGGACCTCCCTTCCCGGTCCGGTTGAGGATGGAAGCCTGACGCCCGACCGGTCCCCTCCCGCCGGGGAGTCCCCTCCCCCGTTCCCCCCGCTGCCGGCACCCCATACCCGGATCGGCGTAGGCGGGGTCCTGCTCCGGAACGGTCGGGTGCTCGTGAATCGCGCGGTGTACCGCTCGCGATTCACGATTCCGAGCGGATACGTGGACCCCGGCGAATCGCTCGAGGCCGCGGTCGTGCGCGAGCTCGAGGAAGAGACCGGAGTGACCGCCACCGTCGGCCGCCTCCTCCTGACACGTCACAAGGTCCTCACCGAGGTGGAGAGCGACGTCTACTTCGCATTCGCACTGGAACATGTCACGGGCGAACCGGTCGCGCGTCCCCCCGAGATCGCCGAGGTTCGCGAAGTTCCGTGGGGCGAAGCGGTCGATTCGCCTTGGATCTCCGAACTCTCTCGGATGGCGATCCGGTTCGCGGGGGAGTCGCTCGTCGGTTGGCCGCGGTCCACGTGGAAGGGAGGCGAAGCCCCCGGCCTCGCCTCCGAAGCCTATCACCCTCCCGCCCGTAGACTGGGCGATTCGCGACCCCGAGAAATCGAGGACGGGAGCAGTGCGGGCACCGGGATTTGAACCCGAGTTATAGGCTT
>Ga0209415_10010788_pt1 | contig 15460 bp, 20 predicted proteins | sample PeaSoiSIISIP2007_FD_187696 | JGI IMG/M metagenome (GOLD analysis project Ga0209415, IMG submission 187696) | Peat soil microbial communities from Weissenstadt, Germany - SII-SIP-2007 (SPAdes) (version 2) | ecosystem: Environmental > Terrestrial > Soil > Wetlands > Peat | place: Germany... | reverse complement strand
GTCCGTGAGGACAAAAAGCCGGTGGTGGGCGCAATAGGGATCGAACCTATGACCTCTGCGATGTCAATGTGCGGCTCGCGGGCCTTGAGATCGCGCTGAGATCGGGGATCAGGCGGGGTACCTCCATCCTTCCCCAACAGCAGTTATTTCGGCTCCTGGGACGTCGTTGGAAGACCCTCGGGCGTCCTGGATTTTGACGGTTTGACGTAGGGTCGCATCCGAGGACTGAGCTACCGTCGGCACCGCTCCAAGGGGAGACGACGGCTGGTGCTACATCACGTGCTGTCGGAACTGACTCGTCGCATGGGGTTGCAGCTGAGGTGCCAGTCACAGTGGCACCATCAAGGAATGCCCCTCCGACCATCGAGCGTGACTAGATCGGCCTCCTGTCCTGCCACACGCCGGCGCCCTCATGCTCTCTAGCGGGTTCGTGGCGATCGTTGTTCTGATCGTGGTGGCGCTAGCCGCAGCTCCGATTTTCTACATCTTCCTATGGACAGCTCGGCACAACCTGACGCGTGCGTCCGAGGATGCACGAGCCGGCACGGGTCGCGGTCGCTTGAGACTCGGCTTCCTACTCACCATTTACGGCGGCGTAGCCGCATTCGCGCTCGTCGGCGGGTTTTCCCAGGTTCTGAGCGGGAACTTCGTCGGCCTCATTCTGGTTGCGCTGGGGCTCCCCTATTCAGTCGTGATCTGGCGCGTTCTCGCGCGAAATCGCGTCGCCGGAAGGCAGCAGGCACGCCGACCGCCGATGTAGGTAGACGGGTGGTTCACGGAGCTGGGAGGAATCGACTCAACTCTTTTGAGCGACGCCAAGGGGGAGACCATTCCCTGGGGGCGCCCCGCCTTCGCCAATGTGAATTCACCGCGGGTAGGCGGCTAGCCTTTGCTTGCCCGCAACTGCGCGACCGCCGCCCGAAACACGTGCAAACAAATCTCGACGGTATGACCGTCTGGGCTGAACCGCTGAGCCATCTGTGCGTAGGGATGAATGTAATTGCGAAAGCCCCTCAGGACGTGGCTGAACTTCTTGACGTCAAGATCCAGAAGGCCGATCTCGTGGGCGACGTCAATCAACTCGTTCAAAGTCCAGTCCTGGAGGTTCTTGGCTGTGCCGCTCTTGTCCTTGGGGGCGGCTGCCGACGACATGAATCGTGCTTGATCCTGAAGTGCGAACGCTAGCAACAAGCCTTCTAGAGTGCTGCCGAGTAGGAATATGACCCCCAACGGGACCGTGTTCCGAGGACACGCTTGGATCTCGTCAACCCGAGCCTGAAGATACAAGGTGACAACCCCATCCAAGCCGAGATCGTCGATGCGCAGGCTCTCCTTGAACTCGTGACGTAGGAATTCCGCCTCATCCGTAGATGGCGTCGGCTTCATCAGTTCCACTTCGTCGAGAACCAAGTTCTCAGCCTGCCTAAGAAACGGGCGGCTGCCACTGAACCCAACGGATAGGCCATCCATGGACAGGATCCGATTCATGCTCTGCAACGCAAGTCGGAGCTTGGCTTGATCTGCCTTGTACTCGCGCAGGTCGGTCAGTCGCAAGACGACGGCCTCAAGCTGCGATGGTGTCAGCGCCTTCAGAACCTCGAGAGCCCACCACTTCCTCGTGGCGCCGTCGTGCACCACGTCTACCCCCACGCTTTGGAAGAACTGAGTCAGGTAGGTTGAGCTCCGATACGTGGGGTATTTGTCGCCCTGATCGCCGCAGATGAAGTCGGCGAGCGTGTCGAGCGTCGCAGGATCCAGTGGGTGGCCAAGATGAACTTGGTGGAGGTCCGTCACGGAGTCCATGATGCTCATATGCGAACGTTTGGGCAATCGGCCGCGCGGACCTCTCTACGCTAGCGCCCTACCTGTGAGCCGCCCGGGTGGCGGCAGACGCGCAAACGGCAGTGATTAGCCTCGTTCACGGCTCCCGCTCGGTGCGGCGAGCTCTTCGCTGCCCGCGCGAAATCATTGGACGTTGCCCTGCCGGATTTCAAGTTCGTCCCCGGTCCGTTCAGAGGTGACCGCAAACGACCGGCTCGTACTCAGATCGTCCATCCGCACCGCGGTTCTGTCCGTCGGAAGTCGGGGGTGATCGCGAAATACGGTGTCAAATAGGGTGTCAATCGGCTCAAGTCAGACGAGGCTGGCCTGCGCAAGGATACGCTAATGTACCTTGATGGCCCCGAAGGCAGCCGCGATCTATGCCCGGATCTCCTCCGACCCTGACGGCCTGGCCGCAGGGGTCGCCCGACAGATCGAGGACTGTCGCGCCTTCGCCGAGCGCCGCTCCTGGCCGGTCGCGGAAACCTACGAGGACAACGACGTCAGCGCGTACTCGGGCAGGAGACGCCCGGACTACGAGCGCATGCTTGATGACCTCGCCGCAGGGATCCGGGACGCGGTCATCGTGTATCACCTCGATCGCCTCCACCGCCGTCCGCGCGAATTGGAGGACTTCCTCGACCTCTGCGACCGCATGGGCATTCGCGACCTCGCCTGCGTCACCGGCGAGATCGACCTCGGGACTCATGACGGCCGCTTCCATGCCCGTATCCTCGGAGCCGTGGCCCGCAAGGAGAGCGACGACAAGAGCCGTCGCCTGATCCGCAAGCACCTCGAGCTCGCCACGGCGGGCAAGGTGAGCGGCGGCGGCACCCGCCCGTATGGCTATGCCAAGGACCGGGTCACCGTCATTCCCGAAGAGGAGGCGATCATCAAGGAGATGGCCGAGCGGCTCCTTGCCGGGGACAGCCTGCGCTCCATCGCGGCCAGTCTCAACGACCGTGCCGTGCCGACGGTCACGCAGCGTGACTGGACCACGCACAGCGTCCGTCAACTTCTGTACAGCGCGCGCGTCAGCGGGCAGCGCGAGCGCCTCGGTGAGATTGTCGGCAAGGCGGTGTGGCCGGCGATCATCAAACCCGCCCACACCACGCGTATCCGCGCATTGCTCAACGACCCCGAGCGGCGCACCAACCGCGTGGCGCGAAAGTATTTGCTCGCTGGGTTGCTCCGTTGCGGCAAGTGCGGCACCACGATGGTGTCGCGACCGCGCAGCGACGGGCGTGGCCGTTACGTGTGCACGCGCGATCCCGGACGCGACGGATGCGGAGGCACCTTCATCCTTGCCGACGAGGTGGACGCCTTCATCGCTGACGCCGTCATCCACCGCCTCAACACGCCGCGCCTCGTGGCGTCGATGCGGCGACGTGGCAACGACGACCCCGCCGTCGCGAGCCTGATCGAAGCACTCGACCACGACCAGGAGCAGCTCGACGAGCTGGCAACCTCCTATGGCGACAAGGAGATCAGCCACCGCGAGTGGCTCGCAGCCAGGGCCCCGATCCAAGAGCGCATCAAGGCGGCGAATGCGATGCTGAACCGTCGCCAGCGCACCACCGCACTGACCGGCATCCTCGATCATCCGCAGGGAGTGGCCGAGGCATACGAGACACTCCCCCTCGCGCGACAGCAGGCGGTTATCAAAGCCGTCCTCGACCGCGTCGAGATCGGCCCGGCTGTCCATGGACGCAACCGGTTCGACCCGCTCCGGATCAGCCCCGTTTGGCGGGTCTGATCCCGCGAGGTTCGTCTCGTCCTGCACAGAGCAGGGTGGCCACCTCCTGGAGGGTCGCCTCGTCCTCGATCACCGCCGGCAATCCCTGCTCCATCGCCGTGCGCTTAGCCCACTCGGGCGCGAGGCGTCGGATCTCGGCGCGGCGGGCTACGTCCACGACAGAAACACCGCAGACGGACCCTGGTAGTCATGCCACTCACTCGACCATTGGATGAAGTCAGGGGGGCGTCCCATGCGCGCCACCGCCCACGCGACCACTGCATCGCTGGTCAGCGCCCGGATTCCTTCGTGGCGCGGCGCGAAGTGCTGCGCGACCTCGTACCGATGCAGGCCGTGCCCTTGCCCGGCAAACGATTTCCCCACGTACTTGGACAGATACCGTGCGGCCAGCCGCGCCTGGTCGAGCGCCAATGCTCCGTAGGGCAGATCGCCGAGCAGCTTGATGTGCACGAAGCCGTAGGGCCAGGAGCGCTCGATCTTCGTTCGCGGCACGTATCGCCCGACCGCAAAGTGGGCGTGCCAGCGGATGCCGTCCTCGTGCAACTCCCCGGTCCATAAGTACGGGAACGCGTCACCGCCAAGCTCACGTCGCAGGCTTCGGAAGAAGCTTCCGACATGCTCCCGGAGGACGTGCGGGTCCTTGCAGAACGGCGGCCCGTAGGTCAGCGTCGCCAGCCTATTCAGCCGATTGGCGGCGCAGTACCTGCGCATCCGCGTCCGGGCGCGGCGCATCCCGACCCGTGCCGATTCATCGGGATCACCCCCAGATCCGGGGCGTCCCGGGCGGGCCGCGGATTGGAAGACCGCGACCGCTTCACCGGCCGCGGGAAAGAGTCGGAGCGACCATCCCGCGGCGATGCGCGCGGACGACCCACTGGGAATCCCAGAATCCTGTGGCATGGCAAACGGACCTCAGCGGGCCCGATCCGTTACCGATGTGCCAAGGACCTACTCAAGGAGGGGTGCTGTGCCCCGGGCTGTTTCGCCCCGCCGCATTGCCGACGCACTTTAGTCAGCAGCTGTCCTGCGGCTCGCTTGCCTCCGGGTATGTGGCCCCCGGCATAGGCCCGCTGCCGCCGGGGGTGGCTGACCCAGGTTATCAGATCATCCCCCCGAAGGGAACACCTGTTCCCTACTTACCCGCCTCCGAGTTATGTTCCCTATTCAAGTAAAGAACGGGTGGTTGGCGAATCCTCGCCTGGCCTGCGTGGGGTACGCTCGACGGCGGTGATCGAAAGCGCTCGGCTCCGCGGGTACCGCTTCGTTGAAGTGAAGTCCTGGCCGAATCAAGTCCATCTGATCCTTGAGCAGCCAACGGGTATGACGCCCATTCGGATCAAGCTGGTAGGCCCGGCAGAGCTGATTCCGGAGGATGCTCCACAAATCGGGGAGCTCATCGAGTCTTCTGAGTGGCAAGCCGGCTACGGTGGCAACGCGAGCCTGACGATCAACTTCGTCAGCGGGCCGCCGCTTCGAGCCAGTTGTCAGCAGGTCATCCTCGACGTCTTCTAGCTCCGGTCCGGCCTTGCCGCGTTACGCGCCTTCAAGAGACATTCGCGGATGCTGGCCTGCGCGAGCCTGTCCTCCCCAATCATTCGCCGAGCTCGCAGTAGTAGCTTGCCCGTGGCTCGGATAAGCGACTCCCAGATGGACTAGGCTTCTAGGTGAAATGAGCGTCGCCTACGCCATCGGCAGTCTCGTCGGCGCGGTGGTCGTGTTGGACGGCATTTGGATGATGGCTAACGCTCGGTTCCTCCTCCGTATTCCGCGCTGGAGCCCTCCCAACGCCCCGGCGGCCCTGAGGTGGATGGGCGCGGCCGAAACCATCGGTGGAGCTGGGATCGCGGCAGGCTTCGCTGCCCTTGGGGCGTACGGGCCGATCCCCACTGGTGCCTACATCGTCGTAATCGGCGTCCTCGGCATGAACCTTTGTTACGCCGCCGCTTGGTGGGTCAACTATCGCGCACGGCGTCCAGTTTCAAACTGACCCACTACCCTTCGCGGCGCGAATGTTCTGGGTACATCTGCGGGTGCTCGCCTGGGCGAGGGTCGTTCACTCGAACTCAGGATGAACGCTGATCAGTGCGGTTCTTGAGGTCGGGCTTGAGGTGTTCACCCGCATCCGTTGAGCGTCGCTGCCGATTCGATCGACGCTATCCGCCGGGAGACTCAATCCACTAGGAGCCGGAGACATGCGCCTGATCAGGTATCGGTCAGGTCTCGGATCCCCGCCACGGCGCCATCCGGCGGGGTACGACGTCGCGACGCCTGTAATGCGTTTGCCCTCGAGCGGGCACTTAAGGGCATGGTCAACTCTCTGATACTGCGGCAGAATGTCGCGGGGTGATCCACGGCCAATCGGCGCCAGACGCCGCCGAGTTCGAGGAGTTGCTCGCAGCGGAGCGCGGCCACCTGTTTGCCCTTGCATTCTCCATCCTGGGCGATGCCGGATATGCCGAGGACGCCGTACAGGAGACGGCGGCTGCTGCATGGCGAGGATGGGCGACCCGAACCGATCCGGAGCGCACCCGAGCCTGGCTGATGGCGATCGGTGTGCATCAGGCACTACACCGGCGACGCTGGCTCACCCGATCTTTCTCAGCACTGATGCGGAACGCCGAGCGCGCTCAGATCGACCAGCACCTCGAGGCCGACGGGAGATACATCGACCTGCACCGCGCCTATGGTCGGCTCTCCCGACAGCAGCGGGCAGTGGTCTCACTGCACTACATGAGCGGCTTCACGTTGACCGAGTGTGCCGAGCTTATGGGATGTAGCGCTGGGGCTGCGGCGAGCCATCTCTCGCGCGCCCTGAGCAGGCTCAGGAAAGAACTGCAACATGAATGATCGCGACGACAACGATCTCGCCTCCTCCCTCTCGGCGTATCTCAAGGGTTATTCAACCTACGTACGAACCGCGCAGCCGCGGCCGCAGGGACGATTTCCGGTCACGTCTGCGCGACACAGGCGCCTGCTGAGTTCCGCGGTCGCCGTCCTAGTCGCCGCGGTCATCGGCGTTCCTCTGGGGGTCGCGCTGCTGCTCCACTCGGGCGGCACGCGCTCAGCTGTCGGCGTGGTGCAAGGGCCCGCCGAGGTTTCCGACTTGCATATGTTCAGTCCGACCTCCGGGTGGGCATGGGGAGGCGGGAGCGACATCCTGCACACAACCGTCGGCGTGCAGCAATGGACCATCGTCCCGCCGCCGGTTGGGCGGTTCAACGTCATCGAAGTCGCGTGGGTCGATGCCCTGTCGGCTCGGATCCTCGCGTCGTCTGGGTCGACACAGAATGTCGGCACCTACCAGCTGGTGGGGTGGTCGACGGACGACGGCGGCGCCACATGGACGCCGGGGCAGTCCTTTACCGCGCTCGACGAGACGGTCCAGAGCATATATTCGGCCACCGCCCTCGACTTCGTCGACCGGACACATGGATGGTTCTTCGACACGCAGGTCGGGACCGAGGGATCCCCAATCTTCCTCTTTCGGACGATCGACGGCGGGATGCACTGGTCGCAGGTGGAGACGACGCCAGCGCGCGGGACCGCGGCGCCAGGGGCGCTCCCTGTTTCGTGTGCCAAGTACGGCATGGCCTTCGCGGACTCGACGACCGGATGGGTCGCCGGAGGGTGCGTCGACGGGGGGCCGTTCTTCGAGGTCTCGCATGACGGCGGCGCCACGTGGCGTCCGCAGCCGCTCGACTGCGGCACCGGGTGCGCCGTCAACGCCCCCCAGTTCACGTCGCCGCTCGACGGCGATCTGGTGGCTGCGAACGGCACTCCTCTGCTGTTCGCCACAACCGACGGCGGTCGAACCTGGACCCAACGCGCCGAGCCTCCCGCGACCTTCGTGCACTTCATCAATGCCGATGATGGATTTGCCCTCGGACTGACCGGGAACAACTCGTCAGCTGTGGTGTGGACGACAAGGGACGGCGGGCGCTCGTGGCAAGAAGCGAGTCGGACCGCGGGATCGGGCGCGAGTGCGACCGGGCCTGCCTCTGATATCGATGAGATCGACTTTGTCAACGCAAGCCTTGGTTGGGCCACCCCGGTCGACATCAGTTCGGAGCCCCCCAACAATGTCGCGACCCCGAACACCGCGCCGTTCACCTTCTGGCAGACGCACGACGCGGGCGCCACTTGGAGTCTGGTCACGCCAACCTTCTTGCGAGGCTCGACCGTGGACAGCGGGGTCGTCCAAGGCACGCTTGAAGCCGTCGGCGGGGCCGCTCCCGGAACGCCGCGTCCGCTCAAAGGATCCATCACACTCCGTGACTCGGACGGAACGGTATTCACCGCAACGGCAGGATCCGACGGCGTCTTCTTAGTCAAAGTCCCGATCGGCACGTACGCGATCACTGGCCGCAGCCCGCTCTATGACAGCGGCAAAGCGGATTGCCCGTCGAGTGGGCCGGTGACCGTAACGGTCGGCGCGACGATCCGCGTGGTCGTCGCGTGCTCAGAGAAGTAACCGTCGTTGGCGCAATTCGCTGGCGCCCGCTTCCGTTGGACGCTCCGACGCCCTCCAATAGGGAAAGGGCATTGGCGGCCGGGGGAGGATTCGATTACCGGAGGGCTGGACGGTCCTTGCGGATCTTGAGGTCGCGCAGTGCGGGTTCATGAGAGTCCGTCGGCGGTCGTGTTGATGGTTGACGTTGGGCTGAGCGCACGCCTTCTGTCCGCACGTGACCGCGTTTGACCGCGCTGTAGGGTGTCAGAGAGGGTGTCGAGGCACCGCCGCTTCGCACTGACAGCCTCCTTCTCAGCTTGCGATCCATCTGCGATCGCGCCGCCGTCTACTGACGGCCTCGGGCTCGCCGAGCCCACTAAGGAGGAAAGGCCATGAGCATCCGTCCATCGATCCGGTACGCCACTCTTCTATCCCTGGCGCTGACCGGCATCCTGGTCACTGCCTGCGGATCGACGAGCACGACGACAGTTGGCAGCGGGGGAGCATCGCAGCCCGCGTCCGGTGGCTCCGGCTCGGGATCAAGCTCCGGCACCGGCGTACAGGACGGCATCGGCCACCCGGTCAACATCTGCTCGCTCCTGCCCGCCGACACCGTGGCATCGGTCACCGGCGACCCGTCCATCGTCGCGAAGGAGCAGGACACCGTCGGCGCCAAGATCTATATGTGCAATTACACGGGCGGCACCGTCAGCGGCCTCGTCAGCGTGCTGGCGATGGACGCCGTCGCAGGCTTCCAAGGCGACGTCGACGCGAATAAGTCAGTCAGCAGCGGCGTCTATCCATACACGCCGATCAGCGGCCTCGGTGACAAGGCATTTTCCTCCATCATGGGCGTTGAGGCGCTCTTCGGGAACGTCTCCATCACGGCGAATATGCAGTCAACATCGGCGGACGAGACGTTGATTCGGGACCTGCAACCCAAGCTCTGACCGCTGCGGAAGTTGCGTCGACTGTAGCGGCTCGTGGGGGAGGTACTGCGCGACAGTTCCCTCGGCCAGCGTCTGCTGGCCGAGGGTCGTCGCGGTCACGCGCTGCCGCTTGAGCGTCATCATCCTGATCAATGTGACGAGCACCCCACGACCCTGACCGACTTGCTCCGCTCGTGCGCTCCCTCCTCCCTGAGGTCGGCGAGGATCCCGAGCGTGACTCACGCAGACACCGAGAGAATCGCGCGGCGTCCGCGGTACCTTTTGAGTGGCTACGCGGCGGAGGGAGAGGTGTCGGCGGAGGGAGAGGGATTCGAACCCCCGGTGGCTCTGACACCACTGCGGTTTTCAAGTTCGTCCCCTGCGACTCCGGCGGTGGTCGTGGATGTCCGCAGCGTATTCAGAATTCGGCGATCACATAGGGATTCCGTCCGCCGGAGTTCGGATCTGACCGCGCAATACGGTGTCAGTTAGGGTGTCAGTCGGCTCAAGGCAGACGAGGCCGGCGTGCTGGCCGGTCGTATCCCCTTGACGGACTCACCGATCGGCTACGACTCGATATACCTCAGCCTGCCGGTCGTTCCATCACTGTGCAAGGCAAAGAGCTCGATCTCGCCGCCCTCGGCCAGTAACAGCCGTAGCCCTCGTGCTCGCAACCCCTGCCACAATTCCTCCCACTCGTCCCAGGCCTCGGCCTCTAGCAACTCGAGGTCGCGTTTGAGGTCATCGGCCACCTCACCCCACATCGGCCCCTTGCGCACCCGAACACCTCGCCACGGAAAGTCATCAGTTGTCGCGTCGTGCGTGAGATCGGCAACCAGGCCGTCCGGGAGAACCAGGCGCCAGGCGACGTCAGCGTCCACACAGTCGACACTACGCCGAGCGGTCCGCCCCAGGGCTCTGGCGACATTTGCGGATGCTCACCTCCGCGACAGTAATGTCCAGCCGGCTCATCTGGTTCAGACAGCTGATGTTATCGTCGGCGCGTGAACCGAACGGAGTTGGTAGCTGCTCTAGTAGCCGCAGGCATACGACCCGACGCCTACCACCTGGGGTCCGTGGAACCTAATCCCATTCTGGACTCTGAGCGCCTGATACTCGAGCAAACGGCTGATGGTTGGAACGTCTTTTACAGCGAAAGGGGGCTGCGGAGTAGCGAACGCCATTTCCGAAATGAGGACGCCGCCTGCCGGCACCTCCTCGGCGCTCTGATGCAGGACCCGATGACGAGGGCGTAGCGCTGCCGACACTGCCGACTCAAGGTAGGTTCGCAGATGTCTGGGCGAGCGTTAAGGGTGATTGGCGGAGCGATTCTTGAGTTCGCCTGCGGTGAGTGCGTCGGTTTTCGCTGATGACCGTGTCGTATTCGAACCAGCTGTCCGCACGGCGATTCGGTTCGCAGGGAACCGGGAGGGATCGCGAAACAGGGTGTCCGAAAGGGTGTCAGCCATGTCCGGCTGGACGAGGCTGGCCTGGGCGAGAGACCGACGAGCGTCGGCTACACCCCCGTCGCGCCCTCATGACGCCGCTCTCCGACTTCACAGTGGTAGCAGCGATCCGTCTGGCCGTCTTGGTTGTACCAGTCGTGGTTTCCGCAGTCTCCACGCCCCTTCCGGACCCAGTTGACCAAGGCCTAGGGCAGCCAAACGCGGAGCCTCGTCCGCCAACGGTATTTCCCTCTCGTAAATTCGGGCATGGCAGCAAGCTAACAGACCTACTCCTCCCAGCCCGCGCGGCACGTCGTCGAGTAGAGATTGGGAACTACTGGCCTGGACTGTCGACGGGTCTCCAAGTAGTCGGCGGGATTACTGCTATTGGCGAGCCCGAGCGATGAAGAAGGAGAGGAGCAACATGATTGCCAGGACAGCAATGGCAATAGAAACGTCGAAAGCCAGCGCGGCCGCCGGGTACAGACCGAAGCGCTGAACCAACGTCACACCTGCGACCCCGATGACTGACCGGCTCGCGAGAGATCGACTGGAGGGAAACCCTGTCGCGAATGCCACCTTTGAGAACCAACTTGAATTTGCTGGTGCCTCTCCGGAGAACGGCGGGATCATCTTGGGGAACGCTGCACTAAAGCAGAGACCCAAAGTCATTATCGACGCGACGAGCGCCACGAACACCGACCCGTGCGTCGCGATATCCCACGATGCCGTCCCGCCCGTGCATATAGCGCCGGCCAGGCAAAGCCTTCGGCGGTCGCTCAACCGTGCCCCTCGGATCATGCGTGGCGAAACATGGGTCGGGCACGGACATCCACCCCGCGATCGTGTGTGTCTCGCCGATGCGGGTGAGGAGCTGTGGGCGAATCGTGACAGACCCGCGCCTCGACGTCCGAGTCTGCTCCCCGTTGGTTCCATTCGTCGCGAGCTGGAGCTATGGTCGGCTCACTCCCGGCACGCGGCCGCGAGAAGTTCGGGGCGGCGTCCCTGGAGCAGCATTGGCGGATGCTGGCGTGCGCACCGTGCCTCGTCGGAGTCCTCTTCGCCGCTTGCTGAATCAGCCCAACCCAGACGTACGATCCTGTGAGACTCGGACGCGAATAGCGGTCCCAATCCGCGCGATATCGACTGCAGTCCAGGCGCCCTGAGGGATCTCCAGTAGTGTCGATCCGTTGGCGGCGACAAAGGTTGCGACAAACCACGGCTTGACCAGCGGACTACGTATTAGCCACCAGGGATTCCACGGTTGCACAACGATCTCGCTGATGGCCAGCTGGTCCAGCCGGCGCCGTCTGAGCGGCCCCTGGACCGAGATAGTCCTGCCTTCCACAACGACGCTGCATCTCATCCAGAGTGCATAAATCAGAACGGCCCCGCAGACCGACGCCCCGATCGTCGGTAGTAGACCTTGACTTCCAAACCTAACGATGCTTGCCCCGACGCCTAGCACGACGGCACCGATCAGAACGAGAAGGAACCTCTGGCCGCCGCTGGGTCGAACAACGAGAGCCGGTCTCGCGCCGTCCATCGGGGTAGCCGGGGCCTCGGCGGCCTGATACGCGTCCCGAGCGGCATCGAAGGACTCATCCGCCGAGTGTCCCGCAGCCTCAGCAGCCGCCGCCGCGCGGGCCGCCGCGCTCGCGCGCAACTCGTTGCCTCCCAGCGTCGCAAGGGCTAGGTCCTTCCACCGTTCCTCGCGCCTCGCACCCTGACTGTCGTCCGTTGACAGCATTTCACCTCATCTCCGAAAGCAGACGACTTCCGGTAGGCGGACCTTGGGAGCACCACACGGCCGGTAGGTGATCTTCAAACGCCCGGTTTCGATCGTGAGGCCTTAGACCCGAATCGTCACGCCGCCGTAGCGACATTTGCGGAGCTAGGCTCAGCGAGGGGCGCCTCACTCGAACCCAGGATGGGCGCGGATCGGCGCGGTCTTGAGATCGGGCGCCGTGCGCTCCCTGACGTTCGCATAAGCCCGCTGCATCCCCTCGCGAGGCCTTTTGTGATCGCCAGAGTCCGCGGGCTCGCCTGATCGCTCAGGCGTCAGATGGGGTGTCGGTATTGGTCTCCCCGAGAAAGACGAATCCCTTTCCAGAGCCCATCGCCGAGTCCTTCGCAGTGCGCCACGCCTCGTAGCCGTCGCCATACGGGATTGATTCCCGGGCGAAGGCCAGGAGAGCTTCGTAGAAGTACGGCTCCCCGGCTGCCTCGCGGAGGGACGAACAGACTCGTGCCTTCACGGGCCTACCGTTCAAGCGAAAGCCCGACGACGCGCGGAGCGTCAGCGTCTCGAGCGGGCCCGGATCAACCGGATCCTGTATCCGGCCCCACGTCATGAAGAACCCTGCGCCGCCGGCATCCGTAGTCACCTGGACAGCCACGACATCGTCCACCTCGCGCATCCTAGTCACGACAGGGCGGACGCGCATCCCCGAGCGGTTCTCGAGACTCCACGCCACTGCTGCTCAGCAACGTTCGAGGCGTCGACGACGCGCCAGACTTCGGCGGTCCAGTCGGCGCCGGACACCTTCAGGCGACGACACTCCGCGGCGGCCTCCGCCACTCCCCGGCATGCCGAGTTGATCGCCGACCACGTCACTGCCGTGACCGCATCGCGCTGAAGCCGAGTCAACGCGGCGCTGGCCGCTCGCCATCGGCGCTGCGCGAACCGTTGTGCCGCCAGATGGGCCTGGGCGCGGCGGCGGCATTCTCGCCGGCGCGCGAGCGCTGCCCCCCGTGCTCGCCAGGTTCTCGCCCCTCGCAGGGAGAGGCGACCGCGAGCGGACGCCCATCGAGGCATTGACTCGCTCAGACCCTGCTGCCGTCGCCGATGTGCGCTGCTCCGACACGTCCCACCGCAGAAGCGCGGCGGTCGACCGGTGCTGCGTCGACGTAGGGCTCGACGGCATGCAGCGCACCGCGCTCCCACACGCGGTGTTTCGTCATGAACAACGCCGTGCATTTCACGCATATTCAAGCGTATTAGGCGACAACAGAGCGCTTACATTTTGGGTCGAAAACGGCGAAAAAACCGCAGGTGAAAGTGTGTGTGATGTGAAGGCGCGAGGTCGGGCACTGAGTGTGATGAGTGCGGGGGTGGGAGCGGTGTCTGTGAGGCCGGTGGAGCTGTGTCTGTGAGTGGGGTTTGGCGAGGTGCCGGCTGGATTGCAGCTAGGCGGCGCGCGATGTGCCGGATGGCCGGTGCGGGGCTCGTGGAGGCCGGGTCCCCCCCCCACCCCGCGCGGCACGCACTGCGCGCGTCCCCGCGCGGCGGTGCTGCTGAGGCCGGAAGACGACTCGGCCTCCTCGGCCCCGTTGCATCGGTCGTACCACGACCATCACCGGGGCGTGGTCCAACATCCGACGGACGCGCCGAATGGTGTCGACGTGAGGCTGGACCCGCGGAGCCAAGTACCTGCCGGACTTCTACAGCTACATGGAAGCTCAAAAATGTAAGCGCTGCGTGAGCGGTTTCCCAGTACGCTGGATACGCCGTGATTCCCATGCACGAAACTCAACTGTCCCTCGACATGCAACGTCCGCTCTCGTCCACGGTGTCCTCCCCCACCGTCGCGGCGAATCCCGACTCACGCCGTAAGTGGATCTGGGACGGCGATCGTCAAGCGTTCGTCGCGGGCACTCTGCGTGAGGCGATGCTCGTGCGCGGTTTCACGCCCCACTCGCTGGCCGTCTCCGCTCGAGTCGCCGAGAGCACGATGTACAACGCCCTCGCAGGCCGACCCACGCGCCTGCGCACCGCACGCCGGGTCCTCGAGACTCTGGCGGGCGTTGAACCCAAGTTCGAGCTCAGCAGACTCGGCTGAGCGGCTACGTCCGGAATCGTGCGAGCGCGGCCACTGCCTCCAGGTCGGAGGCGGTGTAGTAGCGGCGGACCATCTCGACTGACTCCCAGCCGCCCAGGAGCTGGAGGTGGAACATCGGGATGCCGGCGTCGGCGCACCGGGTCGCCCAGGTATGGCGGAGCCGGTGCGGATTGCAGCGCACCCCGGCGGTCTTGCCGATCCGCTGCATTAGCTGTTCGACGCCCCAGGTGGTGAGGGCATGGTCGGCGTCCGACAGGAAGACGTCGCGGAGGTGGCTTGCCGGCCGCTCCTTGATCGCCCATTCGAGCAGGTCGCGAGGCAGGTTCCGGTAGGTGTCCCGGAATCCGACGATCCGATCCCGTCGCCCCTTGGTGAGCGTCCGGTTGTGGATGTTGCCGACGATCGTCAGCTTGGCGGGGCGGCCCTTGAGACCCTCCAGGTGGTCCGTGGTGAGGGCGCACAGCTCTCCGACGCGGAGCCCGGTGGCGAGCAGCGTCATGGCGATCAGGCGGTCACGGCCGGGCTTGGCGGCCGCGACGACCCGCGCCTCGTCGTCCACGCTCAGCGCCATCGGCAGCTTCCGTTTCGGAATCCGTGGCTTGGGCAGGTCTCGCCCGTCGCTCAGGAGTGGCGCGTCGAACCCGGGCCGTTCCTTGCAGAACTTGGCCAGAGACCGCGCGTAGCAGCGGAACTTCATCAGCGTGGCTGGCTTGAGCACGTCGGCGTGGACGGTCATGTACTCGTGGAAGCTCTCGGTGCTGAGCTGGTCGACGTACACGATCCCCTCGTGGGCCAGGTAGCCCGGCCAGCGCCCGCGGAGCAGGTAGTCCTCCGCGTTCCGCATCGTGCTCTGCGACCAGTCGAGCTTGTGGTGGTGGAGCAGCGCGTGGACGGCGTCTACGACTGTCGGTCGCTCACCCGGCTGACCCCGCCGCGGAGCCCTCTCTACGGCGAGCTGGCCGCCCGTCGCGGTGTCGTAATAGTCGCGTCGCTGGGGCTTCGGAGCCGGCACGAAGGCTGTGACCATCGACAGCAGTTTATTCCAAGGACACAGACTCCCGCGGAGACAGCAACATCCTACGTTTTTCTGGAGGCAGTCAACAGATCGCTGGAACCGGCTGGCCTGTATTCGAAAATCGAATGGTGGGCGCAATAGGGATCGAACCTATGACCTCTGCGATGTCAACGCAGCGCTCGTACCAACTGAGCTATGCGCC
>Ga0209415_10010787_pt1 | contig 15461 bp, 12 predicted proteins | sample PeaSoiSIISIP2007_FD_187696 | JGI IMG/M metagenome (GOLD analysis project Ga0209415, IMG submission 187696) | Peat soil microbial communities from Weissenstadt, Germany - SII-SIP-2007 (SPAdes) (version 2) | ecosystem: Environmental > Terrestrial > Soil > Wetlands > Peat | place: Germany... | reverse complement strand
TCGATCGAGCCGCTCTGCCATGGCGTCGGCGCCAGACCGGCGTAGGCGGCCACCTGCCTGCGGTTGTCGAACTGGCGGAACAGGCCCTCCGACCAGAGGACGGCGGCGGTCTCGGGGCCGATGAAATTTCGCGTCGTCTGAGGGATTGTCAGACCGGATTAGATACCCCGTCTTGTGCGCATCAGTACGAGCGTTGAGGTTCACCACGGGCAGCGCTGAACCTACCAGGAGCCACGGCCTGGCGGCCGCGCGTGCTTTTTAACCGTACTGTACGGGGATGCCGGTGCTTCGGCTGACCCTATGCCAGTTCGCCCCCGTGTCGAGCGCACTGCGCAGCGCTTTGCGCTGTGCGCGGCTGAATGGCGCCCGACCAAGACGCTTACCGTTGGCGCGAGCCCGCCCAAGACCAACGGCGGCGCTAGGCGCGTCGAGATCAGCCAGAGTTAGAGGGTGCCGCCAAGGAACCCGACCGCCACGGCAACAAAAATGAAGGCGGCGACGCTAGCGGCTGTCGCCATCGCCATTATTGGGTTCATTGCGGCGCGGACCGGCGCGGTATTCGAGGCAGTCGATGATGAGCGCATCGCTCCAGCCCCTTGAATGTTCTGTAATTGTTCCACATCTATAGGGAGCGCCCGGCGCGCGCAATTCCCTGCTGAAATGCCATGACCTTGCCCTCGGAAGGTTCCGGAGGTGCGGTTCTTGCCGGGCGCAAAACCGGAACGAGACCACACTGACAATGATGATTGAAAACAAGGGGGACGCCCTCACCCATTTTCTCGCCGAGGCGAAGCGGTTTCCGATGCTCACCCCCGAGCGGGAACAGGAGCTCGCCCAGGCGTGGCGGAACCACGGCAACGAGGCAGCGCTGCGAGAGCTCGTCGGTAGCCATCTGCGCCTGGTGATCAAGATCGCACGAGGCTTCGCGGGCTATGGCTTGCCACTCGCCGACCTGGCTTCGGAAGGGAATGTCGGGCTGATGCAGGCCGCACAGAAGTTCGACCCCGACCGCGGCTTCCGCTTCGCGACTTACGCGATGTGGTGGATCCGCGCGGCAATTCAGGAATACATCCTGCATTCGAGCTCGATCGTGAAGATGGGCACCACGTCGGCACAGAAGAAGCTTTTCTTCAATCTGCGCCAGATGAAGAGCCGACTAGACCAGCACGAGTGGGGCGATCTGTCGCCTGAGACAGTCGAGACGATCGCCATCGCGCTGGATGTGCCGGGGAATGACGTCGTCGAGATGAATCGGCGAATGAGCGGCGCCGACGTGTCGCTGAACGTGAGGACAGCGGAAGATAGCGAAACCGAGTGGCTCGATCGGCTGGTCGACGAAAGCCCCACACAGGATCTGGTGCTTGCCGAGGCCGAGGAACGGGCGCAGCGGCAAAAGCTACTCGGCGGGGCGCTAGCGGAGCTCAACGAGCGCGAACGCGAGATCGTCCTCGAGCGTCGTCTGCGAGATGAGCCATTGACGCTGGAAGAACTGAGTCAGCGCTTTCGCGTCTCGCGCGAGCGGGTTCGGCAGCTCGAAGTGCGCGCTGTCGAGAAGCTGGCCATAGCAATGGGCGGCGCCACCAAGACGTTCGGGCCGCGGTCTAATTGCGCGGCGGCCTAGGGCCGAGCGCATCGTAATCGCGGGCGGTCCTGACCAAGCCCATATCTCGACAAGTCTAGTAGAGCGACCGAACCTGACGTTGCGAATGAGCGTGCGCCGGTTCACACGCCGGACCAATGCATTCTCGAAGAAGGTCGAGAACCTGCATGCAGCCGTGGCACTGCACTTCGAGCACTATAACTTCGTGAACTTCGTGCGGCTACATTGGAGCTTGGACGTCACGCCAGCAATGGAAGCCGAGATGGGCAACCTATGGTTGTTCGACGAATTGGTAGAGAGGACATAACGATGAAACTTTCAGGGCCATATCGCGGAATTAAGTATTCCGTCTCTGATACGGGTGACGGAACATGGGAGTGGAAACTCTATCCTCCGATCACGCACGGGGTGGTAAGCAATATCGTGTCGGGAATAGTACGCGGCACAGAGGACGACGCGATAGCGGCGGCAGAAAGGGCGATCGACGATCGACTTGCCCGGACTTCAAATTAGGACACTACCCGGACCTGGCGCGGCTGGTCAAAGATAACGCTGTAATATTTGGCGAAAAGCGGGGCCAAGCTCTGGAGACTTGAGCCCTAGCGCGATATTTGCTTCGAGAAGACCCAGCTTGTCGCCGTAATCGAAACGTCGCCCGGCAGTGCGTAGCGCGTGAAGTGGTTGACCGTCAGCGATCAGCATGGCAAGGCCGTCGGTCAGTTGGATTTCATTGCCGGTGCCTGGTCTGATACGGTCAAGATGCCCGAAGATTTCCGGTTGAATGATGTAGCGACCGACAATCGTCAAATTCGACGGCGCGTCGGCCGGGTCGGGCTTTTCGACCACGCCCTTGGCTCGCGCCAGCGTTCCGTCATCCTCGACGATGTCGAGCACGCCATAGCGGCGCGTGTGCTCGCGCGGCACCTCGACCACGGCAACGACATTGCCGCCAATCCGCGCATAGACATCGACCATTTGCTTCAGGCAGGGCGGGTCGCACACCATCAGATCGTCGACGAGGACGACGGCAAAGGGCTCGTCGCCGACTAGGTGCCGCGCGCACCACACCGCATGGCCGAGCCCCAGCGGGCGCTGCTGCCGCGTGTAAGCGATCTGGCCGGCAGCGGGGAGCCACGAGCCGAGTTCAGCCAGAACCTCGCTCTTGCCGCGCTCGCGTAAGGTCGCCTCGAGTTCGTAGGCGACGTCAAAATGGTCCTCGATCGCGCTTTTGGCCCGGCCGGTGACGAAAATAAACTGCTCGATCCCCGCCGACTTCGCCTCCTCGACGGCATATTGGATCAGCGGCTTGTCGACGACGGTCAGCATCTCCTTGGGGATCGCCTTGGTCGCCGGCAGGATGCGAGTGCCGAGTCCGGCGACCGGGAATACTGCCTTGCGCACGGGTTGGTTCATGGTGCTCCTAGATCGCGCCGCTGCGGGTCGCGCGCCAAGTCCACGCAATCCTCAATGGCGGCTGACCAGCCACGACGAAGGCGCACCGGGTTTTGCCGTGTTCCCCGCCCGGCGACAGTATCGCTGACGTATGGAGCTTGCCGATGGCCTAATCGGACGGGAAACTTCACCGGCTTTCCTCGGCACGGGGCTGATGGCCGCGATTTTGCGTCTCTTTGAGATCTCCAGGAAACAAAGTTTGAGCGCGACTGACGCCATGGGCGGCCGAAGCGCCGGATCCGGCCGCGTAAAGAGCAGATAAGCCTCCGAATTAACCGAGCACCGCGTGTATCCTGTGGGTCGTACCGTCGTCGCGGAGGGGCACTCGGATAGGTCCCTCGGATAAAGGTTGGCCATCCAACTCCACATGGGTGATCCCACGGCAGACCCCGTGGGGATTCTCGACCACGATTTCATAGTGCGTGGAGCCGTAGCGAAACACGACTTCGAAGTGAGGCCAGTGCTTGGGAATGCAGGGCGCGAGGAGCAAGAACGCTCCTTGGAGACGAAGGCCAAGAATAGATTCGAGTCCGGCTCTATAGACCCACCCGGCCGAGCCGGTGTACCAGGTCCATCCGCCGCGTCCGACATGCGGCGTCTCTGAATAGACATCGGCGGCGATGACGTAAGGCTCCACCTTGTACCGCTGGACGCTCGCCCGCGTGCTGGAGTGGTTGACGGGATTGATAAGCGAGAATAGGTCAGCAGCCTTATCTCCATCACCAAGGGTTGCGAAGGCAATCACCGACCAGGCGGCGGCATGGGTATATTGGCCACCATTTTCCCGGATGCCGGGCGGATAGCCCTTGATGTAACCTGGATCAAGCGGTGTGTGGTCGAAGGGCGGAGTAAAGAGCAGAGCCAGCCCGGCCTCACGACGGATGAGCTGATTTTCCACGGCCTCCATCGCGCGCGCAGCGCGGGCGGGATCGGCTGCCCCGGAGATCACGCTCCAGGACTGGGCGATGGAATCGATCCGGCATTCTTCGCTCGCGGCAGAGCCGAATGGCGTCCCGTCGTCAAAAAACCCACGCCGGTACCAGTTACCATCCCACCCGTCGCGCTCAAGGGAAGTTTGCAGCGCCATGGCGTGAGTTCGCCACGTCGCGGCGCGGGCTTGCTCATTGCGCGCCGTTGCCAAAGGCGCAAAGGCCGACAGCGTCGCGTGCAGGAACCAACCGAGCCAGACGCTTTCGCCCTTACCGAGTTCGCCAACCCGATTCAAGCCGTCGTTCCAATCGCCCGTGCCTATCAAGGGCAAACCGTGCTCGCCGACACCAAGACTTTGATCGAGCGCGCGTGCGCAGTGCTCGAAGAGAGACGCGGTCTCGTCTGCGATCGCCGGCTGGAAGTAGGAGTCGTCCTCGCCGGGGCGCAGCGTCTGGCCTTCGAGAAAGCGCACAGGCTCGTCCAAAACCGCGATGTCTCCCGTCGTCTCGACATAGTGTGCGACGGCGTAAGCCAACCATATCCGGTCGTCCGAAATCCGCGTCCGGACACCTTGGCCGAGTGGCGGCAACCACCAATGTTGAACATCGCCTTCGACGAATTGCCGAGCGGCGGTGCGCAAGAGATGTTCGCGCGTCAGCGCCGGTCTCGACGTCGTGAGTGCCATCCCGTCCTGGAGCTGGTCGCGGAAGCCATAGGCGCCGCTTGCCTGATAAAACGCCGACCGCGCCCATATGCGGCAAACCAGCGTTTGGTATAGCAGCCAGCGATTGAGCATGATGTCCATCGAGCGGTCGGGTGTGGTCACCTGCACGGCGTTGAGCACATCGTCCCAGTGCCGCACGACATCGCGATAGACCGCGTCCAGATCGGCCGCGCGGTAGCTCAAAACCAAGGCCTGTGCGTCTGCCGCGGTGGCGGCTTCGCCTAGCAGGAAAACGATCTCGACCGTTTCGTCCGGCCCCAGTCGCAACGGGGCCCGGAGAACACCGCAGGGATCGAGCCCCCCACCCACCTGCTTGGAAAGCGGAGGCGCTGCTGTCGCAAGCGCCGCCGGGTTGTTGAGCGTGCCGTTTCGCCCAAGGAACTCGCGCCGGTCGCCGGTCCAGCTCGTCTGGCGACCGGCTAGGTCGGCAAAGGCTACCCGCGAGCTGAACGCCGCGTTCCAAGGATTGCGCGCAAGAAGGGCGCCCGTATTGGGCTCCATCTCGGTCACGATGAACGGCGCTGATGCGCTCCGCGATGGACCCAGCACCCACTCCACATAGGCCGTGACCGAAAGCCGCCGCGCCCGCCCGGATGTGTTGCGGATTGTGAGGCGCGAGATCTTGATCGGATCATCGAGGGGGACGTATTGAACGAGATCGAGTTCGACTCCATGAGCGGCGTGCTCGAACCGGCTGTATCCCTGGCCGTGCCGAGCGATATAGGGGGTTGCCTCATCCCGGATCGGCGAGGCCGTGGGTCCCCACAACTCGCCGGTATCTTCGTCACGCACAAAGATGACCTCGCCCGGCCGATCGGTCACTGGGTCGTTTGACCAGGGGGTCAACTGGTTTTCCCTACTATTGACCGACCACGTGTAGCCGCCACCCTCGACCGCGACCTGAAAGCCGAACGAGGCGTTTGAGATGACATTGATCCACGGTGCCGGCGTCGACTGCGCTGCGCCAAGGATCGTCACATATTCCCGTCCATTTTCAGCAAACCCACCGAGCCCGTTGAAGAACTCGAGTTCCAGCTTTCCGGGAAGGGATGGCTGTACCCCGGTGGGCTGTAGGCGTCTTGATGGCGCTGGCGCGGCAGTGTTCACTTCCCGGAAGCGGTCGAGCTGGTCCGAGAGATTTCCGTCAGGCGCCACTAGCACGACCCGAGCAACCGCTGGGAGAAGACCACGCGTCTCTTGTGACAGGAGATCGGTGCGCAGGACGAATACGGAGCCGCGTGCCCCGTCCAGATAAGATTGGCTCGTCCGCACCGTTGTCTCCAGGGCGCTTTGGAGGTCCTGAACATAGGAGGATGCCCGCTCATTCAGGATCACGAGATCGACGGCGAGTTGCTTCATCCGCCAGTATTCATGGGCGCGCAACAACTGGTTGACGATGGCGATATCCTCGATGTCGGAGATCCGCACCAGAACGATAGGAATGTCGCCAGAAATGCCCTGGGACCAGAGCCCCGCTGGGCCTCCTCCTCCCCGACGAATGACTTCGGACGATGGACGCGTTGACCGATCGGCGTAAAGCACGTGGCCCGCGAGGCGTTGGAACACGCTCGCCTCCTCAGCATCAACCCCGAGATGCCTCAGCTGCACCTGCGCCTGGGTCCACGCCAATGTGGCGGCACGCTCGAATGCATTGGCGTCGTGATGTTTGTCGACTAGGTCCAGGACATCGGCGCGAGAGGATGCGACGACGGTCCAGAAGGCGATGCGTACCGTCGCGCCTGGTTGGATCCGTACACGGCGTCGAAGCACAAAAACGGGATCTAAGACGGTTCCAACGGTATTGGAGAGCGGCCGGCCATCCATCACTGCGATCGGCGCCCGAGCATCGCGCCCACGGCCGAGGAAGCGGGCTCTATCGGTCTCGATCTCTGTCTCGCCAACGGCCTCGCCTTCGACGATGGCGAGATGCGCCGCCCAGATCTCCGGTTCGGCTGGCGACCTGCGGCGCCGCGTCGCTAAGATGGCGCCGACCTTGGCGTCATATTCGGTCTGCACGAAAAGTTTCGAGAAGGTCGGGTGCGCTGCGTCGGCTGCGGGCGGAGCCAGCGCGAGCTCGGCATAGGAGGTGATTTCGATGTCCCGCACCCGGTTGCCCGCATTCGATACCGAAAGGCGGCGAACTTCGGCGTCGTCTTCCGGAGAAACCACGATTTCAAGCACCGTCGTGATTGTGCCATCGCGCCGCCTGAACTCGGCTCTATCCTCGCTGAACCTGACATCGTAGCCGGCCGGTTCGACGCCGCTCGGCTGGTAACCCGCGGACCAGACGTCGCCGCTGCGGGCATCGCGTAGAAAGATGTAGGCGCCCCAGTCGTCACGGGTGGTGTCTTCGCGCCAGCGCGTGATTGCCAGATCACGCCATCGACTGTAACCGGAGCCGGCACCCGTGAGCATCACCGCATACCGGCCGTTGGAGAACAACTGGGCCTCCGGTTTCGCGGTGTGCGGGGACCGCAGGCGGCGCACCGTTGGAAGTTCTTCCAGGCCGCGGACTGCGGCACGCGCCTCGACTTCCTCCGCCCTGGGAGGAGCGGCCGCGATATAGCGTGGTGCCGGCTCCTGCAACAGGAGTTCCGTCGCCTGAACAATTGGCTCGGCGTGAAACCGGGTGCGCATCTCTGCTCCCAGGAGAGCGTTGGCGATGGCGACCACGGTCATGCCCTGATGGTGTGCCATAAAGGCGCGAACGACCACGTAGTCCTTGCCTTCGGGAAGACGCGAGCGCGTGTAGTCCAACGCTTCGTAAAAGCCGTAGCGACCGCTCGCGCCCGCCACTGCGAGCCGAGCGAAATTGCGTATCGAAGCCGCCGGTTCGACCATCGCCGCGAGAGCCGTTGCATAGGGTGCCACGACCGCGTTTTCGCTGAGGCCTCGTTTCAGCCCCAGCCCCGGCACACCAAAATTCGAGTACTGGTAGGTGAACTCCAGATCGCGGACATTGTAAGCGGATTCTGAGATCCCCCACGGTAAGCCAAGCGTGGCGCCATAGGTAATCTGCCGGCGGACGATGAGATGGTTCGTCTGCTCGATCAGGCTGCCGCCCGGCGCGCGCATCACCAAAGATGGCATCAGATACTCGAACATTGATCCCGACCAGGAGATCAGCGCTGCGCCGTGCTCGATCGAGGCGATGGGTCGCCCGAGCCGGAACCAGTGCCGGGATGGGATGTCACCCTTGGCGATCGCCACAAAGCTCGCGAGACGTGCTTCGGAGGCGAGCAGGTCGTAACAGCTCGGGTCGAGCTTGCCCTCCGGAACGAGATAACCAATTGAAAGGAGCTTTCGATCTGGGTCCAGGAGGAAACCGAACTCCATCGCTTCGGCCATCGATCGCGCCGTCGACTCCAGCGCCGCAAGGCGCTGGTTCAGCGTCTGGGCGATTGTGGCGGTCTGGGTCACGTCACGCCGGTGACTGTCGATTGATCTCAGTATCGCCTTCGCCCAGAACAGCATTTCAACACCGACTTCATCCCCGCGTTCGGCGGTCAGTGCTTGAGCAATATCGACTACAGTCGCGGCCTGTTGCGCGAGGTCGATCAGCCGTGCAGGAAGTTCTTCTGGCAGCGAATGATCTCTGCCGAGCGTCGCGCCCAGGGCATCGAGGGCACGATCAAGCTCCTGTGCTGTGACAAACTGCGTTCGACGATCGTCGGGAAGTGTCTGAATGACGTCGCGTGCCAGGCTTAACGCATCGTTGATTCCGGCAAATAGCCGGAACGGCGCAATCGGGCGGCCCACCCACTCCCGGCAGGCATTTGCGAGAGCGATTAGATGTCCAGCGAGATTACCGCTGTCGACTGAGGAGACGTATCGCGGATCCAGTGGACGAAGATCTCCCGTGTCATACCAATTGTAAAAATGGCCACGGAAGCGCTGCAGGTTGCTCATCGTTGCGAGCGTTGCTTCCAAGCGCTCGATTGTCTCAGTTGTTCCTGCCCAGCCCAGGTCGCGGGCGCTGACTGCGGAGAGAAGATAGAGGCCGAGATTGGTTGGTGAAGTCCGGTGGGCGAGTACGGGCGTTGGGTCTTCCTGGAAATTGTCTGGCGGCAGCATGTGGTCCGCCGCCGTGACAAAGGTCTCGAAGTAGCGCCACGTTCGGCGGGCGACCAGCCTCAAGGCGCGCGCGTCGGCATCCGAGATCGATAACCTGCCCGCCACGAGCGGCGATAGACTTGTCCATCGAGCGACAGCCGGTGACGCGATCCATAGCACCACGAACGGCGCCGCCACCGGCCAACCGGCGCCGCCGGCGCACCAGACGACGATCGCGGCAACGATGCCGACGACGACACCACCGGCCATCAGGCGGTAAGAGCCGAGGAGGCCGAGCGTTAGGCTGAACTTTGCGTGCGCAGCCGTGACCCATTCGAGCAGACGCCGTCGGCTCACAAACAGACGATACAATGTCCTGCCGATCGCATCGGTCATCGACCATGCTTGATGTGCCAGGAACGTCACCGCCAATGCGGTCTGCGACAAAGCGAGCCAAAGATCCGCGCCGAAGGTGCGGAGGTAGCTCAGAGCCATGACCCGGCCACGCCTTGGTACGATCGCGGCGAGCACGGGAAGCAAGGCCGGCACTGCGATCGTCGACAGGATGAAACAGGTCCAGACGGCGGCGGAATGGAAGGACAGGGTCCAGCCGACCAGCAAGGCCGTGACGCTTGCCGGCGCAGATAGCGTCCGCCGCAGATTGTCGAGCATCTTCCAGCGGCCGATCAGCGGAAGCGTGCTCGTGCCCCGATTAGCGACAGACGTGTCGCCACGACCGAAAATCCAGGGCAGCAATTGCCAGTCGCCGCGGGCCCAGCGGTGTTGGCGCGCCGCGGCAACGTCATATCGTGATGGAAATTCTTCGACCACCTCGATATCGGAAGCCAAGGCGGCGCGGGCGAATGTCCCCTCGAAAAGATCATGACTGAGAAGCGTGCTATCCGGTACGCGTCCGGCAAGTGCAGCTTCGAACGCATCCACCTCGTAGATGCCCTTGCCGGTATAGGAGCCTTCGCCAAAAAGATCCTGGTACACATCGGACGCGGCAGACGCGTAGGGATCGATACCGCTCATGCTGGAGGAGATGCGCTGGAACAGCGAGCCTTCGCGACCGGTCGGTAGAGAGGGCGTGACGCGTGGCTGCAGCACCGCGTATCCTTCGACGACACGTCCAGCAATGGCGTCGAACCGCGGGTGGTTGAGCGGATGCGCCATCTTACCGACAAGCCTTCGGACGGTTTCCCGGGGGAGGCGTGTGTCACTATCGAGCGTGATGACATAACGAACGCCGGGCGGCGGGACGACGGGCTGTCCCCCGATCGGCACGAATGTCGTATCGCCCACGCCTCGCAGCAGCCGGTTCAATTCGTGGAGCTTGCCGCGTTTGCGCTCCCACCCAATCCACTGTTTTTGCCCCTCGTTCCAGACCCGCCGACGATGGAGCAGGAGAAAACGGTCGCCCCCGGGTGCCGGTCCATAGCGCCTATTCAGACGGCCGATACCCTCGGCGGCGGCATCGAGAAGGGTGTCATCTCCCTCGGCGTGCTCGGTGGAGGCATCCGCCCAATCCGAGAGAAGCGCGAAATAAAGGTCGCCTTCCCCGCTCGCAAGCTTATGGACCTCCAGACGTTCGATTTGCTCTGCGAGTGCGGCCTGCGTCGTGAGCAGGGTCGGGACGACGACCATCGTCCGCAGGTTAACCGTCACGCCGTCGCGGAGTTCCACGCTCGGCAAAATCGTCGCACCGAACCCGCTCGTCACGACTCGGTTCACGATTGCGATCGCCATATCCATTGCCGGGATCAGTCCGAGAAGCGTCAGGACACCTAGCGCCCAGCCGCCGTTCGGCGACTCGCCCAGCGCGATCATCGGGAATAGCAAGACGATCGCTGTGACCATGAGGACGCCGCCGACATAGCCGCCAATGCCGATCTTCGTGCGGCAACGAACAAGCCAATCCCGCATCGGCGCCCGAAATCTGACCGTTTCCTCAAAGGTGGGACGCCCGCCGGCGATCAGATGATAACCGGGATCACGCTCGCGACTGTCGATCCCACCGCCCGCTCGACACGTCTGGCGCGTCGGATCAGCAGCGGCAATAAGGGCTGCTCGCGCAATTTCCAGTTCCGTCAGTTTCGAGCCGCGTGCCAGCTCCTCGATCGCCGTGCGGTAGAGATTGCGCGTCGGAAAATCCATGCTTGTGAAATCGGTGCCGGACTGCAGCACGTCGTCGACGAGACTGATGCTCTCGACCAACTCCGTCCAATTCACGTCCGAAACTAGGCGCATGCTGGTGATGATGTTTCGGGTCGTTACGTTTGTCGCAGCCTGCCGTTGATGCTGGACACGCACGATCTCGTCAGGGGTCGTTCCCTGCGCCGCCAGGCGCTCTCCCAGCCACATCAGAGCCGGCACAACATCCGGATCCTGATCGCGCAGCCGTTTGATGAGTTGGACCGCGAAGGCCTCCGGCAAAGGGGCGTGCTCGTGCCTTTGCAGAGCCCGGGCGGCTGGCTCGGCCGCGTGCCCGTTCACGCCCAGAAGGCGGTCGGCCAAGGTATCTGCTTCTTGGTGCGCTACTCGGTCGCTTACGATCAGCTTAGCCGCCCGTCGAAGATTCTCGACGAGCACGATTCGTAGCGTGATCGCGACCGCCCACAACTCTCCGATCGTTAACGATTGGACGCGCTGGTAGGCGCGCACGAACCGACACAGCATGTCGGGGTCGAAATGACTGTCGGTATGGGCAACGAAGGCCCACGCGACGCCGAACACCCGCGGATACCCAGAGAAGGGTCCATCGGCCAACTTCGGCAGCTGCCGATAATAGCCTGGGGGCAGATCGTCACGAATTTCGCGGATCTGCTCTTCGACGAGGTGGTAATTGTCGAGCAGCCACTCGCCAGCCGGAGTCACGGCGTGCCTCACGCCGGCGGCGCCGCCGATGGTGCGGTACGCTTTTAGAAGAACCGCCTCGTTGTCCTTCAGCCGGAGCGCGAGGGACCGGCGTCGCATCGGCCTCGCGGTAATTTGTTGGGCGGTCGCGAGGCTCTCGGCATGCTCCTCCAGACGCTCGATACTGAAAAGCTCCTCGCGGATGGAGTCTTCAGTATCCCAAGGCGACCCGGCTAAATGGCGTCCGAAGGCGCGAAAGATCGAGGAGATCAAGTTGGCCTTTCTTCCGCGGCTGCGCGAATTTTGAGCCGCGTACCTCGCTTGTGTGCGGGCGAGATGCCGGAATTGTGGTGCGGCCCCACGCTCCGTTTACCTTTCGTGGAATCGATTTCAGCTAAGAGGCGAGGGACTTGGTCACGAACCGTCGGGGGGCACGACAATGGACACTGAACTACCATTGCCGACACCTTTGGCCCTGTGTGCACTAACCGCCAGGAACGCCTTGATGACCAGAAATCTTCCTGATCGAAATCCGGAAATATATCGGCTCGAGCCGGCGTTCTTCGCCGTGATGGATCGCTTTGACGTAGCCAGGCTCCCACCACATCGCGGTCTTCGCCAAGAGGTCGTGCGCGACCAATCGTGGCCCGCGGAATTCTGGCTTGTCGGGGAGCTCTTGATATCGACCGAAAATCACGACTGTTTGCCATTGTTGGCGGCTGACAATTTCGTCAACTTCGACGCAGACCAGCGGGTTGGCTCGCATCCATTCGATCTTTTGTCCAATCGTGGCGAAGCTATAGATGAATTCCTGATGGTGCGCGAACGACATAGGGGTGACATAGGGCTGCAAACCCTGGGCGCATCCCAGACGGCCGATATGCGTGCGCCTCAACAGATCGACACTCATCTCGCGGGTCATGTCTTGGATCAGCATATCGGCTCCGATGGTTGCCAGACGGGCACACGCCAATTCCTTCTGGGCCATTAAATATGCTGATGGTCTTCGGTTGTCGGTGCGTTGATTCAGATCAACTCGAGCCCCGATGTCGACAGTTCGCTCGTCCACAAATCCAATCGCCGTATCAGCCGCGGACACGCTCCAAAGCGACGACGAAACTAGTGGATCGGCGCTGACGAATGATTCCAGACGTCTCGCGGATATGAGAGTCCGGCTCTATGAGGAAAGGCGTTGAAGTCCGGCTTGGTCCGGGCGACCGGGAACGGCTGGAAGCCGTGATGGGATCGGGGAACAGCTAGCAGAAGCATGTTTGGCGGGCCCGGATCGTGCTGCTGAGCGCCGACGGGGTCGGCACGATGGCGATCCAGCGGCAGACCGGCAACGTCAAGCCGAACATCCGGCGTTGGCAGGCGCGCTTCATGGCCGAAGGCGGCCGGGGTCAGCCATCGCGGCGTGCAGCGGATCTGGGCGGCGCATGGCCTCAAGCCGCATCGGGTGCGCACTTTAAAGCTGTCACGACCCGAAGTTTGCGGCCAAGGATCAGGATGTCGTCGGCCTCTATGTCGATCACCCGAACACGCGCTGGTTCATCGGTCGATGAGAAGTCGCAAATCCAGGCACTTGATCGCACCCAGCCGGGCCTGCCGATGAAACGGGGTCGCTGCGGGACCAGATGACCCACAATTACAAGCGCCACGGCACGACGACATTGTTCGACGCGCTCGACGCGTTACAGGGCCGGGTCCTCGGCCAGTGCATGGCACGCCACCGGCATCGGGAGTTCACCCGCTCAACGAGATCAACCGAGAGACCCCGGCCGGGTGGGAGTTGCACCCGATCGTCGACAGCTATCCGACGCACAGGCATCCCAAGTTGCGGGCCTGGCTCGAACGGATCCGAGGTTCCACTTCACCCCGACCTCGGCCTCCTGGCTCAATGCCGTCGAAGGCTTCTTCGCCAAGCTGTCCCGGCAGCGGCTCAGCTCGGCGTCTTCAAGGGTATCGTCGATCCCCAGGCCGCCATCAATCGCTACCAACGATAAGCCCAAGCCCTTCACCTGGACCGCCGATCCCGACGCCATCATCGAAAGGGTGCGGCGGGTCGTGCGAACGCGACGAAGCGCAATGGTCTCCCCGGTTGTGAAGGGCTGTCAGCGTGGTTGGCTGTGGTACAAAAACCTCGACGAAAAGTTAATTATCGCGTTAAAGTAGGCTCTCCTCCCGCCCCCAGCGAGGAGACCGCGTAATGAAATCAGTGGTAGAAGAACTTCGCGCTGAAGCGCGCTATTTGGTTGAAACAGCGAACAACTCTTCTGAAGCTCAATTAAAAAAAGAGTTATCCGAGCGCGCCGAAGCAATTGCAAACTCCATGGAAGACCCTGAGATCATTGAAATGAATATTAGGCGCTATCAAAGCATGCTAGCTGGCGGGCTCACCGATGAGACTCACAGAAAAGCCGTCGATGAGATGCTCGCTGACGCCCAAACACTGCTGTCTGACCTTCACGCAGGCACCTACCCCCAACACCGGCTTCGGAGGTAACCATGCCCACATATGAATGCTGCTTCCTCGGTGAGGGCAATCAACCCCTGAGAACTCAAATTCTTGGCGCCCACGATGAACTCGAAGCGCGCCGAGAAGCTATGAACCTTATGATGAGGGTCGGACGCTTCTCTGGTTACGAACTGCGGGCTGAAGGCCGATTAATCGCGGAATACAGGCCGGTCAAAGAAAGTAGTGCGAGCGGTCGATAGAGCGACACTGCCTAGTATGCAGGGTTGATAAACGCTGTCCGGAGTTGCCGCCAGTCTGAGTGCGCTCTGACGTCACGCCATGCTGAGGATACGTGAAATCGCCTGCCTCACTTCGGCAAGCGTCTCGCCGAGATCGGCGCGCAAAGCCCCTGTCGCGTCCGCATGGCGGGCAATCTGGTTGAGGTTGATCCCGATGCGATTCAGCTCGTTCATTGCTTCACGCCAGACCAGCGCAGACTGCAAGCGGTAGCTAAGCACGGCCACGCGGATGAGCGCCGACAGGGTGACACCGGCGGCGGCCGCCTTCTCGCCGAGCAGCTCGCGCTCGCCGGCGGTCAACCGGATGCGAAATGCTGCCGATGCGCGGTCGTCGGGAGATTTCTGCGGGCGGGCCATGGATGTAGGGATGGCTTTGCGTCGGTGAGGCTCGCAGACCGCTTTCGGTGTGATTGCGAATCCCTGATAAGGCGCACTTTGGATGAAAAGGGTTACCTTTTCGGTAAGCAGGGCGCGTGTGGATAACGCAGCACTAGCAGCGCTCGAGCACCGACCGCGGCGTACGATCGGCTGAATGTGTTCGATTCTAGAAAGTTGAACTGAGCATGAGCTGCGGATTTCGAGCCGTCCGCACGCATACCACGATGGGTACGGAATACTGGGCTGCAGCTGCTTAGGCTTCAGCGATACGAACTTTTCGAGTGGGAGTTGTCGGCGCTTTGCACGCTCGCAGTGCTATAAATGCGCCCCAAACGTCGTCAGCTCACCGAGCCGCGGGTCGAGGGGCGCCATAAGCCGCGCGGCAAATTCCCAGCGCGGATAGAAGATCGCCCCAGAAAGGTGATCGACGCGCAGACCAGCCGCCTCGATTAGGCGGCGAAGGTCCCCGGCGGTCCTGAAGCGGGCTGCTTTCCACATCGTTGCGCCCCGCCATCCCCGAATACGCCACGAGATTGCCCAAAGGCTCCATTTGCCGAGATCGCCGATCACCAGCTGGCCGCCGGGCTTGAGGACCCGCGCGATTTCGTACATCGCGACCTCTGGATCCGACACAAACGTGATCGACCCCCGATGAAGTGGTCCACCCTGAGCTATGGTTTTTGCTCTCGAGGAGGACTGCGATGCCGAGGAAGA
>Ga0209415_10010786_pt1 | contig 15461 bp, 10 predicted proteins | sample PeaSoiSIISIP2007_FD_187696 | JGI IMG/M metagenome (GOLD analysis project Ga0209415, IMG submission 187696) | Peat soil microbial communities from Weissenstadt, Germany - SII-SIP-2007 (SPAdes) (version 2) | ecosystem: Environmental > Terrestrial > Soil > Wetlands > Peat | place: Germany... | reverse complement strand
CAGCTCATCGACCGCCGCCGGCATGAGCGAAAGGTCGCCGCGCAGCTTGGCCAGCTCGCCGGGGTGGGTCAGCAAGCTGTACACCGCGTTCCCGATCGAGCAGATCGTGGTGATGTGGCCCGCGACCGCCAGGAAGTAGATCATCGACACCAGCTCGCCCTGGGACAGGCCTTCGCCGTCGTCGCGGACTCGCACCAGCGCGCTGATCATGTCATCCCCGGGATTGGCGCGCTTGACATCGACGAGTGAGCTTACGTAGGCGACCATCTTGTCGCCCGCGTCGGCAACCTCGGCGGGATCCTGGCCGGCGCCGACCAGCTTGGTACCCCACAGCCGGAATTGCTCACGGTCCCCTGCTGGTATTCCGAACAGGTCGCAGATGGTGGTGATCGGCAACTTCACCGCGAAGGCACTGATCAGATCCACGTAGGAGTTGCCATCCATCGCGTCCAGGCATTCATCGGCGACCTGCTCGATGCGGGGTCGCAGCCGCTCGACCCGGTGCGCGGCGAACGCCTTGCTGACCAGCGACCGTAGCCGCGTATGCCGCGGTGGATCGCTGTTGAGCATGTGGGTGGCTAGTTCGTCGTTGAACCCGACGCCGGCTGGCTCGTCATCGTCTTGACGGGCGGGTGTGCCGGTGTGCAGGGCGAACAACTCGTTCATCCGCCGCCCGTCCTTGCTGACGCGCGGGTCGTTCACCAGCGCGCTGATCTCCTCGTACCTGGTCACCAGCCAAGCCCTGGCGCCGTGCGCCCACACCACCTCGCGGACGGGCCCCGCTGCCCTGAGCTTCCCGAGGACCCCGTAGGGGTTCTGCATGATGTCCGCGGGAACTCGCTCAATGACTTGCGAGGTTTCGGCATCCATGATGTGCATCTCCTGCCTGAGAGGTAGTGGCTGTGTCCCTGATCAATCAGAGCGACGCCGATGCGCCCTGTGATACGTAACCGCGATGATGCTGCCCGGCCCCGTGGATCTGCGGTATGGCCGTTGCCTCAGCGGGCGTATCGGGTGCGGCCAGCCGGACGTCGATCTGCCCGGCGAGCTGGTAGGCGGCCTGCATCGCGTCGTCGAAGGACGTGCCCGTGGTGCACAGGAAGCCGAGGATGTTGTTGCCGTGCGGCGGGCGCCTGATCACGTCACCTGGTTTCGCCGTGATCTTGAGGAAGAACACCCGGTCGGACTCGGTCACCGCGGCCGGCACGTCGATCTCCTCGACCCGGCCCGGCCCGCTGATCAGGCAGGTCCCTGCGGTGTGCACCCCGGTGGGCCGGTAGTGGTGCACCCGGGGGCGCACGCCGCAGGCGACGTCCATCATGACGCGGAGCGGCGAATAGCCCGCGCTGACCCTGGCGAAGTAGTCCAGCCCGCCTCCGCCGGGGCGGACGGCAATCTCCAGGATGTGCGGCTCGCCGTGATGGAACCTGACCTCCGCGTGCATCACGCTACGTCGTATCCCCTGGGCGCGCGCGGCGCCGGCGATCACCCGGTGCACGGCCGCCACCTGATCCTCGCTGAGCGCGGTGGGCGCACGGTGCACGTCGTCGTCGAAGGTGTCGCCCTCGATCGTGACGCGATCAACGATGGAGCCCAGGTAGACCTCGTCGTCCCAGGCCAGTGCCTCGGTGAGGAACTCAGGCCCCGCCAGGAAGGACTCGATGAGCAGGCCGTGCGGGCCGAGATCGGCGCCCTCGGGCTCCATCGTGAACCAGGACATCTGCTGCATCCCTTCGAGCGCCTGGCCGAACCGCAGCCGCAGGTCATCGGGACCGTTCAGGCGGAAGACGAAGTTGCTCGCCGCGCCCAGGGTAGGCTTGAGGATTACCGGGTAGCCGAATTCCTCAGCTGCCGCCAGCGCGGCGGCCAAGTCGTTGACCAGCCGGAACCTGGCTCGCGGGATGTCGGCCCGCTCGTGCGCCTGGCGCATCAAGAACTTGTTCCGGCTCGTCCGGGCCGTCTCGACGCCGACGCCCGGCAGGCCGAGCGCCTCCGCGACCGTGGCGACCGCCACCACCGCGGACTCGGAGAACGAGAGCACGCCGTCAAAGTGCTCCACCGCGTGCCAGGACCGCGCGGCCGCGACGATGTCGTCGAGGTGCTTGGAACCGACGATCCGGTACCGATCGGCCGGCCAGAAATCGGGATCCCCCCGGCCGTTCAGTACGTACACGTCGGCGCCGAACTCCTCGAGCTGGCGGTAACGAGACAGGTAGTAGGTGGCGTTCTGGACGGCTTCCAGTCCGAGCAGCTTCATGGTGGTCCCTCCCGGGGCGTCGGCATCGTGCGTCAGCTCGGCGCCGGCGGCCCTCATGCGGGCTGCCGGTGGCGGGCGGCGAGCTGCCGCGGTCGATCGATCGAATCCAGGCCGGTTTGGCGCGGTGGCCGCCCCACGGCGCGGTCGGCCAGGGCCTGGGCGATAAGCGGTGCGAACTTGAACGACATGCCGCCGCAGGCGGCGTACATCCAGACCATCCCGTCGCCGAGGTCGGCGAGCAGTGGCCCTCCGCTAGCAGCGTCGGTGAGGTAGTAGCCGTCTGTGGCGCCGATCACCGCGGCCGGGTCGAAGTCGGCGAGCAGCGTGGCGAACCGGTCGATGAGATGGTCCCGCCACTGGGTGGGCGCGAAGCTGCCGGTCATCTCCGGCACCGTACGACAGGCACTGCCCGCGCTCAGCCGCACCGGCGTGCCGGCCACCGGCGGCATCAGCCATGCGTCACCGGATTCACCGAGCCCGAGTACCGCCGGCGTGCCGGCCCCGGCCCACCGAGACGTCGCGGGCGCGTATGAGAGCATCGTCTGGCGCTGCAGCGTGAGATCACCGGCCAGCTCGGCCGGCAGCAGGTCTCGCGACCACGGTCCCGCCGCGACGATGACGCGGTCACCGGCCAGGGCCGTTCCGTCCACCAGCCGCACGGCGCCTGCGCCGTCGACGGCGACCACCCGGAGGTGCGGGTAAAGTCGCACCGCAGGCTGGTCGCGCATCCAGCGGGCCAGCCGCAGCAGCGCCTGGCCCGCCAGGACGGCGCCGGCGGCAGGCTCGAACACGGCCGCCCGCCCGGGCTCGAAACGGATCTGCGGGTACCGCGCGCTCAGTTCCGCGGCGGTCAGGGCCCGGGCGGGCATGCCGGTCGCGGTCACCATCGTGTAGTTGGTCTCAACGTCCTGGGCAGCCATCGCGGTCAGCACGCCGGCCGGGTGGTAGAACCGTGCGCCGAGGCGGCGCTCGACGTCCAGCCAGCCCTCGTGGGCGCGCGCCGCCGCCGTGGTCAGCGCGGCGTCGCCGCGATGTAGCGCACGGACGACGCGGTGCACGTCGTACGACGTGGCCGACGGTGAGGGGATGCCGCCCTGGTCTACGAGGTCGACCCGCGCCCCGGCGCGGACGCACTCCATGGCCGTGATCAGGCCGATCACCCCGCCGCCGACCACGACGATCCGCATGTCGATCACCGGTCCCCGGCACCGGCGTAAGCGGGGGTGCCGGACGGATGGGACGCCGCGGGCGCGTCGGCGGGCAGCAGCGGCGGCGTGAACGGCGTGACCTCGGCCACGTCGAAGGCCCCGGTACTGAGTATGCCGTCGAAACCGCCCGCCTGGCGAGCCGCGGCGGCGAGGTCGATGAGGATCGGGGCCGCGAGCGCGAGCAGCGCCTTGACCTCAAGGAAGAGGTCACCCCAGGCCTGCGGCACCTCGTCGATGCCCAGGCCATCCAGGGCGGCCGCATGCCTGGCCAGGCGGCTGATCTGGATGAGAATCGTATCCGCGACCCGGTTCAGGCTGAAGCCGGGCATCTCGTAGCAGAGGTCGAAGCGGTCTCCCATGATGGCGGCCCGGCCGCGGCCCGCCGCCGAGACCGGCAGCGGCGCGTCGCCGCGGCGCGCGTTGGCGATCGCCTTGCCGAGCGTCCCGGCCAGCCGGTTCCACGGTTCGACCAGGCGCGTCCCGGTCACTTTGTCCAGCCCAGCCCGGCTGAAGGTGGTGCGCTGATATTCCGGCGCGGTGAGCGCCAGGTAGAGTCGGCCGACGTCCCTGGGCGCCTCTCGGAGCAGGTCCTGGACCGATACGACGTGCCCCTTGCTGGTGGAGAACTTCTCGCTTTCCAGCTCGTAGAACTCGTTCGTGAAGATCCACTCCGGCCGGATGTACTCGTCGCCGTGCGCCATCAGCAGCGCCATGTGCGTGAGGCAGAAGAAGTACGCGTTGTCAAAGCCGAGGAAGTGCACGATGCGTCGGTTTTCCTCGGGCCGCCACAGCTGGCCGGGCGTGGTCTGGCGGCCCAGCTGGGCGGCGCAGTACGACGAGGTGAACATGCCGGCCGGGATCAGCTCGAGCCACGCGTTGAGCACCTGGCCGGGGGTCTCGGGGAACGGCGCGGGCATGCCCCAGCCGAGCGGGTAGGTGATCGGCAGGTCGGCCAGCGGCCGGGAGAGCACGTCGCGGACCATCTGCACCATGTGCGGCCGCCAGTAGGGCGCCCACTTCTCGTGGTATGCGGTGAGCTGCTCCCGGTACTCCTCCATCGGGAACACCAAGATCGTCGCCTCCCGTGCCGTGGGCACGTCGGCGCGATCGACGGTGGAATGCGGGCTGAGCAACTCGTCGAAATTGTTGGGATGGCAGCAGGTCTCGCACAGGCCGCCGCGGCAGGTGGCCAGGCAGACCGGGCAGTCCCCCTCGACCAGGCCCTCGACGAGGAACTCCCCTGTGCGCTCCAGATAAGGGAGCCGAACGGTGCGCAGCCTGAACTTGCCGGCCGCGTGCAGCGCGCCGAAGTAATCACGGACGGTTTGGCGATAGGTGTCGTCGAACGGGCCGAAGCCGTCCGTCGAGATGCCTATGGCGGTCAGCGCTTCGCGGATCTGGGCGGTGGACGTGGCGCACAGCTCCTCGGGGGTGATGCCGAGCCGCTGGGCGGAGGCCACCACGAAGGTCTGGCTGTCGTCGGTCCCCGTGGTGAAGACCACATCACGGCCGCGGGCCCGCTGGTAGCGAGCGTAGACGTCGCCCGCCAGGTAGGGGCCGGCGATGTGACCGAGGTGCATGCCGCCGTTGGGGGTGGGATTGGGCCCGAGCACTAGCACAGGACGGTCGTCCTCGGACGGCTTGGGGTGCTTGGGGTGGGTCATGCCTGCACTTCCTCACGGTTGCGGGCAATGAACTTCTCCGCCATCTCCTCGTCCCACCAGACGCTGTAAAACATGAACTCCTCGTCGCCGTCATTGAGCAGGCGATGCTCCTGCCCCGGCGGGAGGAACGCGATGTCCCCGGCGCGGAACGGTGCCCGCTGCCCGTCGCACTCGATCACCGCGGAGCCGCGGATAGCGATGAAGACCTCGTGTTCGTGGTGGGAATGCAGGGTGGAGCGGGTGCGCGGCCTGGCCAGCGCCCACGAGCTCTCGAACGGCGCGTTCAGCACCGGCCACGGCTGCAGCCGCTGGGTGTGGAGCCCATACTCGTGCAGGAGGTCGTCGGCCTCCAGGTGAACGATTTCTGCTGACATGGTTTACCTTCCGGAAATCTGCTCGAGGGTGATCGGGCCGTTCGGGGTGTGCCTGGTGCGGATGATCGCCTTGTGCGGGTCATCGGCCAGCACGGTGTCGATGACGTCGGCCCCCTGGCCGCCGACGCGCCGCAACGGACTCCGATAAAGCACCCGCAACTGGGCCAGCTCGAGCCCGCTTATGCGCTCAAGCTCGTCGGCCAGCCCCGGGTCATCACCGGACTCGCCGGCCAACAGCACCTGGATACGGCTGGTGAGGCCGGTCAGGGCGGGGTGCTCCCGGCGGAGAAATTCCTCGAGCCCCGCTCCCTTTTCTGCGAACGGTGAATACACCATGCAGACAAGCTGTGTTTCTGCCAGCCCGAAGGTCGCCATCGCGTAATCGCTCGCGGCCCGCCGCATCCGGCAGACCGCATCGGGGCCCGCGTACCGCTCGCGCATCTGCTTGATCAGCTCGGCCGGGAAATCCTTCTTGCGCATGAGGTCGAGGGCGAACTCGACGTACTCGACCATGCCGTCGGCGTAGGACCGCCGGTACAACCGTTCGCACTTCAGACCGCGCAGGTGCGCCATGAGCGCCGGGTTGCCGCAGTCGGATTCGGTGAAGCTGAACGCGAAATCGTCGAATTCGAAGCCGAGAAAGTCGGTCAGCATCTCCATGTGGTCGCCGGCGCTGTAGGCGGTGTCGGCGTAGATGGAGAAGAACCGCAGCCGCGGCGGCACCGCCGCGGTGACCCGCCGCTCGGCGAGAGCATCGGCCGCGTCCGGACCGTGGATATCAGCGAAGTACGACTGCCCGATCCTGTCCAGGTGGGAGAGCAGGCGCCCCACGCCGTTCTGGCTGGCGGCCGGGGCCATCGGGGTGGCCTGGGCGGCCGGCGCGAGCCGGCGGGCGAGCTTGCTGACCCAGGCGGTGTACTGGCGCTGCTCCTGTTGCGAGTCGCCGGTGATGATGACGTCGGCACCATCGCCGTGCGCGGCGGCCACGCCGAACGAGTTGAACACGCTCAGGTTGCAAGCGTTGCAGAAGGTGGGGCGGCCGTCGGCGAACGTACGGTGACCGGTCATCAAGATGTCGAGCCGGTTGCGGCGGATGACGTCCGCGCGCTGCGGCGCGTCCACGTCGAACGGCGTCACTTCGTTGCCGTCGATCAGCAGCAGTTCGCAGTCCGGGTCGGTGGTGAGCTGCAGCGCCAGGTACGCGCGTTCGACGTTCTCCAGGACGGCACGCGGCATCCCGGCGTGGCGGTTGGTGGCCACCCTCAGCCGGAAGGTGGTGCCGTAGGCGCGGAACAGGATCAGCTGCATCGCGCGGACGAACGCCAGGGTGTAGGAGCTGTCCTTGCCGCCGCCGTAGGCCACCATTACCAGGTTGCGGTCCAGCCGTTCGGTGTGCGGCAAGGCGGCCTCGAGGCGGGCGCTGCACTTGAGCGCCGCTTCCATATTGGCCGGGGGCATCGCCGCGCGTAGAGCCATGAAGGCCTGGTTTCGCATCAGGGCCGTTCGGTAGTCATCGTGAATTTCTTCTTGGATTTCCATAGTTCGCATGGCTACGTGGTCCCTGTTAACTCGACTGCCGCCCGAGGGCGTACGCCTCGGCGGGCAGGTCCGCGCCGCCGTGAGCCCGGTTTTGAGGTCCGGCGCGGTGCGCGATGATGTCGAAGGCGATGTCCTGCGCGCGGTGGGCGAGCACGCTGAGCAGGGAGTCGCCGATGCCGTGGGTGGCCTCGTTGATGCCCTGCAGATAGCAGGCCGCAGTGGACGGCTCGTCGAGGATCAGCTGGTATGCGCGGGTCACCTGTACCTGGTCAAGCCCGATGGCATCGGTCAGCCTGCGGACCAGCCTCGGTGTCTCCCAGGAGAATCCAGTGCCCAGGAAGACCATGTCGCGGTGCAGCTGAGTGACAGCACCTGTCCTGCGGTCGGTGAGCTCGAGCACCAACTCGTCGGCCACCTCTCGCGCGGCGGTGATGTCCACCATCGTGATCAGGCGCCGGTCATTACGCTGGCCAAGCCGGTCCAGGTAGAGCTCTGTATAGAGGGTCTCCAGCATGGCGGGCGTGACGCAGGAGTAATTGGTCTTGTACATCTCCCGAAGCATCCGCTCGCGCGCCTCAGATGGAGACGCGTAGAAGTCGTCCACGAAGGAGGGGTAGTAGAACTGGTTGGTGAACTTGCTCGACTGGTCCGCGGTCAGGCTTATCGCCCGCATCACCCAGGCGACGTCGCAGTCCGGCAGGTCCTCCCGCAGCGCACGGAACATCTCCGCCGAGCTCTGCGAGCTGCCGACCAGGGCGACCCGGTAGGGCATTTCCTTTGACAGCCCGGCCACGCGCGGCCGGTACTGGGTGCTGTGCACGATCCGGTGCCCGGGAATGTCGGCGAAGACCTGCGGAATGTGCGGGTCCCGGCCGGTGCCGATCACCAGGTACCGGCTGGAGATGGATGTCCCGTCGGCGAGCGTGGTGAGCCATCCGGTCAGCGTTCCCGCGGCGTCCCGCTGCGGCATGATGGACACGCAGTCGCATCCCAGCTCGTAACGGACCTTTCTCAGGGAGTTCGCCACCCAGCGCAGATACTCGGCGATTTCGAGGCGGTAGGGCGTGAGCTCGCCCATGTTGATGAAGTCGTCGAGCCGGCCGGTGGCGTGCAGGTGGCTGAGGAAGGAAAACCTGCTGCGCGGGTTGCGCAGCGTCACCAGGTCCTTGACGAACGCCACCTGGCTCTTGGCCCACGGCAACAGCATCCCCGGCTGCCATTCGATCGTCGGGTTGCGGTCGATGAGCAGGGTGTTCTCCGCCACGTCCGGCGCGAGTTCCTCCAGTGCCACCGCGAGCCCGAGATTCGACGGACCGGCGCCGACCGCGAGTAGCTCGACTTCACGCTTGGTCATCCACTGTCTCCCAACGTCGTAGTCACCGGAGGACGATCGGCACCGTCCTCTGACAATTGGAGAGTGCAAACCGCGGCACCGCTGATACAGGACCGCTCATCCAGCCGGGTGCTGCACGATCTGGCCGGACTACCGGTCTGCGTGATCCCGGTCGGCAGCACCGATCTCGGCGAGATGGCAACGTCTTGGCACGGGGAAGTTGCCGTACTTCTCCTGAAGAGGGCACACCACACGTGGTCCCATCAAGCTGGTATCTCATCCAGGTAGGAGACCCCGCGGTCGGCGCGCGGGGTGTAGCGTTCCCATTCCTCGTTCAGCCGGATGCGGCCGTCGCCGAGGAGCTGCGGCGTGCTGCGGCAGCGGCCGGACACGACCTCGCCGCTGTCGTAGACCATGCAGTAGGCGAAGTGGAGTATGCCGTCCGGCGAGCAGGTGCCCGCGAGCGACCCGCGGCGCACGTGACCGCCCGCGAACTCGCCCCAGATCAGGTTGTCATCTTGGTGGTAACGGGCCTGCGGGACCTCGGTAGCGTCCTCGCCGCCGACCCGGAACGTCCGGCCGTCGTAGTTGAGCATGGTCAGCTGCCTATCTGTGCGGGCGCTGCTGGCATGCCGGAGTCCGACCGCGCAGTGGCCGGTTGCCCTGCGGGCTGCCAGAGGCCGAGCCATCGCAGGGCAGGCCCGGCCATCGCGGTCGTGATCAGGGCCATCATGACCAGGACGGTGAACGCATTGCTGTCGATCACCCCGGCGCTCAGGCCAGCGCTGATGACGACGATGTCGGTGACGCCCCGCGCGTTCATCAGGGCGCCCAGACCGAGCGCGGACTTGCGGGGCATGCCGCCGGCCGACGCCACCACGGCGGTGCCGCCGAACTTGCCGACGATCGCGGCCAGCAGCAGCACCGCGCCGCCGATGAGCACCGCGGGCCGCGCCACCGCATACCACATATTGACCTGCAGGCCGATCGAGACGAAGAAGACGGGCAGCAGCAGGGCGCGGTTCAACGCACCGAGCTGCCCGGTAACCGGGCGGAGCAGGACGGTGCCGCGGGGCAGCACCAGGCCGGCCAGGAAGCCGCCGAAGATGTCGTGAACCCCGATCTTGTCGGTGACGGCGGCCAGGCCGAAGATGAGGCCGACAACGAGCACGAGGCGCACCGAGCCGGGCACCGGAACGCCGGCGTAACGGCCGGTCAGGGCGACCAGCAGCGGCCGGACCACGAGCAGCAGCACCGCGCAGAGCGCGGCGGTCAGGACCAGCGCCCGGATCGCGGCCCACGGGCCCTGCGCCTTGGTCATCGCGAGCACCACGGCCAGGGCACACCAGGAGAGCACGTCGCAGACGGCGGCGCAGAGCATGGCCATCGACCCGAGGCGGGTATCCCTGAGCCCGGACTCCTGCACGATCCTGGCGAGCACGGGGAAGGCGGTCACGCTGAGCGCGGTACCGACGAAGATGGCGTAAGGCACGACACCCGCCGTGGGCCCGGCGAACGTGGCGTACAGCGGTATGGCAACCACCACGCCGAGCGCGAACGGGACGACCATCATGGCCTGGCTCGCCGCGCCGATTACCTTGGCGTGCAGGCGCAGCATGCCCCGGTCCACCTCGAGGCCGACGGAGAACATGAAGATCACCAGGCCGGCTTGCGCGAGCAGGCTCAGGTCCGGCAGCACCGCAGCTGGGAGGAGAACGTGGATGACCCCGGGCGCTAGCGTGCTGAGCACCGTTGGGCCCAGGATCAGCCCGGCCACGATCTCGCCGATTACCGCGGGCTGGCCGACGCGGCGCGCGAGCACGCCGCAGATCCTGGCCAGGACGGCGATCACGGCTACCGCGAGGAACAGCCGCCATAGCAGCTGAACCGGCGACGGCGCTGGTTTCGCGGCGGCGCTGGCGTGAGCGGCCGCGTGCGCCGGGGCAAGCCAGCCGGTGGCGAACGCCACGGCGAGCAGCGTCACCACGGCGGCGGTCAGGGCCGTGGCGACCACGATCCCGCGGGCGGGCGCGGGCAGCAATCGCTGCTCGGCCTCTTCGACGGGGATCTGTGCTCTCACGTTCTTGTTCCAGCTCACGTTCTTGTTCCAGCCGAGACCAGCGGCTCCATCGAGTGTGCCTCGCCGCCGCCGTCAGCCATCCCGTCGCGGTGGGCGAGGATGTCGTGCACGATGTCGCCGGCCCGGCAGGCGACCACGCTCAGCAGCGGATCACCGATGCCATGCGTGGCGTCGTTGACGCCCTGCAAATAGCACGCGGCGCTGGACGGCTCGTCCAGGATCAGCCGGTACTGGCGGTTGGCCTGGATCTCATCCAGGCCAAGGGCGTCGCCGAGCCGGCGGATCAGCGCCGGCATCTCGCGGACGAACCCGGTGCCGAGGAACACCAGGTCCCGGTGCAGCTCCGTGACGGCGCCCGTCCTCCGGTCGGCCAGCTGAAGCGTCACTTCATCGGCGGTCGCGGTGGCGGCGTTGATGTCCGTCATCGTGATGATTTCCTTACCGCTGGCCTTGGTAAGACGGTCGAGATAGACCTCGTCATAGAGGCTCTCTACGAACGGCGGCTCGATTCCCGAGTAGTTGGTCCGGTGCATCTCCCGCAGCAGTTGCTCGCGCGCGTCGGGACGGGCCTCGAAGAAGTCGTCTACGTAGGACGGGTAATACAGCTCGTTGGTGAACTTCGTTTTCTCGTAGGCGCCGATGCCGATCGAGCGCATCACCCACGCGATCTGGGAATGGGGCAGATCCGTCTGGAGCGCCATGAACATTTCCGCGGCACTCTGCGCGCTCCCGATCACCGCGACACGATAGGGAAATTGCTTGTCCAGACCCGCCACGAGTGGGCGGTACTGCGTGCTGTGCACGAGGCGGCGGCTGGGCACTCCGGCGAAGACGGGCGGCACGTACGGGTCGCGGCCGACGCCGATCACCAGATACCGGCTGGAGACGGTCGTTCCGTCGGCGAGCCGTGTCAGCCATCCCGTCAGCCTGCCGTGAGCGTTCCGGCGCGGCTCGACTGAGGTACATCCACAGTTCAGCTTCAGGCTAACCATAGAAAGAGAGTTCGCCACCCACTTGAAGTACTCCGAGATCTCCTGGCGGTAAGGCGTGAAGCTCGCCATGTTGATGAAATCGTCGAGTCGGCCCACGGTGAAGAGGTAATTCAGAAAAGAGAATTCGCTCTGCGGGTTCCGCAACGTCACCAGGTCCTTGAGGAATGAGGCCTGGCTCTTCGCCCAGGGCAGCAGCAATCCTGGCTGCCACTCGACCGCCGCGGCACGCTCGATGATGAGCGAGTTCGCCGCGAGGTCCTTGGGCGCGAGCTCTTCCAGAGCCACGGCCAGAGCGAGGTTGGACGGACCCGCGCCGATGGCCAGCAGCTCGACTTCGCGGTCAATCATGAGAATCTCACCAACGTTTCCGGATAGAGAGGTTTCTGGCGTGGCCATGAGGAGACCGGCATGCGGTGGCGGCGCGCCGCGCGCGCCGTGACCCCCTCGGATTCAGAGGTGGCCAGTTGGGGGTGGCGGCCGGACGAGAACCTCATGCTCCACAAGAGACCGAGTGGGCGGCGAATAGATACACCCGCGCAGCGGGCCAGCCGAAGTGCCGCGGTGCCGGGCGGCGCGTGTATCAAAAACGGATCATGTTCGCCCTCTGCCATGGTGAGGATTGCCCCCATCATGGATCGGCGTGGACACAATGCTGACGAACGCATGGCACCCTAACGGCACCCGCATTGACCCCTTCGCGCCTAACTACGCCGCTGGCGCGCGCGCGATGGTCGCCTCGGAAATCCGGGCACTGTTCGCGGAGGCCGCGCGCCCCGAAGTCATCTCGCTGGCCGGCGGAATGCCTTGTGTCTCGGCCCTGCCACTGGACGTTATCGGTAACATGGCCGGTCAGCTGATCGGTGGCCGCGGCTCCGCCGCGTTGCAGTACTGCACGGCTGAGGGTGACCCTGGCCTGCGCGAGATGATCTGCGAAGTGATGAAGCTGGAGGGCATCCGCGCGCATCCCGATGACGTGGTGGTCACCGCCGGATCGCAGCAGGCGCTCGACCTGGTAGCCAGGATCTTCATCGATCCGGGAGACGTGGTGCTCGCGGAAGGGCCTTCTTACGTCGGCGCGCTTGGCGTCTTCGCCGCGTACCAGGCCGAGGTGATTCATGTGCCGATGGATAATGACGGGCTTATCCCGGAAGCCCTGGAGGAAGCCATTCGCAGGCTGGCCGCGGCGGGCAGGCGCGCTAAGTTTCTCTACACCGTGCCGAACTTCCACAACCCGGCTGGCGTCACTCTTTCGCCGCCCAGGCGCGGCAGGATCCTGGATATCTGCGCTTCGGCCGGGGTGCCTGTCGTCGAAGACAACCCGTATGGGCTGCTGAGCTTTGCCGCGGATCCCGGGCGACCCCTTCGCGCCGACGACCCGCACGGCGTCGTATACCTCGGGACCTTCTCCAAGACCTTCGCGCCCGGTGTGCGGGTCGGCTGGGCCCTCGCCCCGCCCGCCGTCCGGGACAAGCTCGTACTGGCCGCCGAGTCGGCCCTACTCTGCCATTCGAGCCTCGCCCAGCTACTGGTCCGTGACTACCTGTCCGGCCAGCCGTGGCTAGAGCAAATAAAGATCTTCCGTGAGCTCTACCGGGCGCGCCGGGACGCGATGCTGGACGCGCTGGAGGGGGCCATGCCCGGCGGTTGCCGGTGGACCAGGCCGGCCGGCGGTTTCTACGTCTGGCTGAGGCTTGCGGACGGGCTCGATTCCAAGGCGATGATGCCGCATGCCTTGTCCTCGCATGTCGCCTACGTGCCCGGAACCGGCTTCTACTCCGACGGCTCGGGGGCGCGCTACATGCGGCTGTCGTATTGCTTTCCCAGCCCTGATCGGATCAGGGAAGGTGTCCGGCGGCTCGCCAAAGTGATCGAAGCGGAGATCGAGCTGCGCGACATCTGCTGGTCCCCGACGAAAACCGACGAACGATCGCTGGCTGTTCGCGCCACGCCACCTCGCTAGCCGAGGAGGGCGGAGCGGCACCAGGCACCGGGCTACGTGGCCGCCGGGTCGTGGGTCAGCGCTTGACGTAGTACCAGTTTTCCGGGTTGATCATGCCGTACGGGTTGACCGGCTCGAAACCGCGCAGATTATTGTCGACCGCGAACACGCGCAGCGGGAAGCCCGGCGTCCAGATGACCGGTGCCTGCTCGGCGACGTAATCCTGATAGTCGTCGAGCGCGTCGAGGTCGTCACTGACCACGGTCCGGTCGATCAGCTCGTCGGACTTCGGGTCGCTGTAGCGGCCGTAATTGCTGCCCGCGCCGGTCTTGAACAGCACCTCGCCGGTGGGATGCCCGTAGAACACCCACCCGCCGTTCCAGCACTGCAGCTCCCACAGCTGCGGGTTGTCCCCTTCGCTGTGGTCCTGGCCCACCAGAACCGACCCGTTCACCTCCTGCAACCGGAGCTCGATGCCTGCCTCGGCGGCGTCCCGCTTGAACTGGTGCATGAGCCGGGTCAGCGCCAGCCGTCCCGCAGCGTAGCGCACCGAGAAGGAGAGCCTGGTGCCCGCGTCGATCCCCGCGCCGGCGCAGCCGGGCCCGATGCCGGGGCGGACGCAGACGGCGGGCATGTGGCTGATGTCCCAGCCGTGGTCGGTCAGCAGCCGGCGGGCACGCTCGATATCGAATCCGATCGTGTGGCCTGGCTGGGCGGGAGATATCCGGTCGCTGTCTGGCATGACGGGAACCGGCCCGGTGGTCGGGTAGCCGTAGCCATGGAAGATGTCGCGGATGGCGGTGTCCTGATCGAGGGTGCACTGCAGTGCCTGGCGGACGTAGGGCTGCCTGATCATCCGGCCGGCCACCGTGGGGTTGCCGAAGTTGAGCGGCATGTAGTTGATCATGTAGACCTGCTGCGCGACGAGCCGGTAGTGCTCGGGCGGCTCGGGGGGCAGGCCGTGCGGCAGGAAGCCAACCTGGAGCGCGCCCGGGCCGCGCGGGCCGCCCTGAAGCAGGCGGTGCTGCTCTTCGTCGGAGCTGGTCGGCACCTGGCGGAACTCGTCGAGGTGGGGTTTGTTCGGGCCGCAGTAGTGCTCGTTCGGCACGAAGGTCACGGTGCCGTCGAGGTCGAAGCCCTGCAGCCGCCATGGCCCGTTGACCACGCTCCACACCGGGCTGGACGGCCACGTCGTCCGGAACTCGTTGCTCTCCCGCGTCCATTCGCCGTTCTGTGCTACCAGGTAGTCATAGACGGCGGGGATGTCGGCGAGGTCGACCGACGCGTTCGCCGGGGTGTCGTGCGCGGTACGGTCCCAGGCCCTGGGCATCGGGGTGATCAGCGTCAGCTGGTTCATCAGCACCCAGGTCTTGGAGTACGCCCGGTCAAAGTCCAACCGGACCTTGTCCTCGGCCACCTTCTGGTAGGACGTCAGGTTGTCCGGCAGGTAGCCGGGTGAGTAGCCGCCGTACCTGGAACCCTTGATCACCATCATGTTGATCCAGAACATGACGTTGTCGGCGCAGATGGGCTCGCCGTTGGACCACTTCCACGGCTTGAGGGTCACCGTGACGCTGCGCCCGTCGTCGCTCCATTCCGGCGGATCGGCGAGGCTGAGATCGTAGTCCACCCCGGGCTGGCCGCCGCGGCCGAGCCAGTACAGCGGCCGGTACATCAGCGTCTGGAACTCGAAAAGATTCCTGATGCCCATCCGCTCGGGAGGGGTGAAAGGGAAAATGGTTGACGGCGGAAAGCCGACGTGGCACGCCCATGCGGCCGTGCCCCCTGTGACCGGCCGGACGTTGTCCGCCCCGGCCACCGGCCGGACGTTGTCCCCCCCGGCTACTACCGCCGAGGGGCTGGCACCGAGTGTCTGCAGTTCGGCGCCGCCCTCCGCGGCGGCGGATTCGACCGCGCGCGCGGCCAGCGCCCACAGGGCGAACTGGATCAAGACCATGACGAGCAGGACGAGGACCGGGGTGATGACGACGAGCTCGGCACTGCTCGAACCCCGGTCGAAGGCGCGACCAGCGGTCACGGTGCCGAGTTGAGCTGATTCGAAAGCCTGGTCGCGT
>Ga0209415_10010785_pt1 | contig 15462 bp, 11 predicted proteins | sample PeaSoiSIISIP2007_FD_187696 | JGI IMG/M metagenome (GOLD analysis project Ga0209415, IMG submission 187696) | Peat soil microbial communities from Weissenstadt, Germany - SII-SIP-2007 (SPAdes) (version 2) | ecosystem: Environmental > Terrestrial > Soil > Wetlands > Peat | place: Germany... | reverse complement strand
GCGGCGGCTGCACACGATCAAACGTGGCTCCACAGGCGGCGGCGGCGCGCCGGTGACCGAATCCAACGCGGACGCGCCCGGGGTTGGGGAGGTCTGGTCGCCATTCGCCTCCGCGCGTGCCCGGCTGGCAGTCCTCGCCGTGCGCCGCTTCGCGGTGTCGTGTGCTCGGGGGCTGTGGGCGCGTGTGCCGTGGATCGCTGCGGGTCTGGTGGCGGCGATTCCGGTCATGAACTCGACGATCAAGGCAGTGCAGGCGGGTTGGGTGCCGGCGGGCGACGACGGGATCATCGCGACCCGCGGCTGGGACGTGCTCACTTCGCACACACCGCTGGTCGGCCAGTATTCCGAGGCCGGCCTGGTTATCCACGGCCAGGTGATGCACAGCCCGGGCCCGATGCTGTACTGGCTGCTCGCGCTGCCGGTGCGCTTCGGCAGTGTCACGAGCATCCCGGTGACGATGGGCCTTGTCAACACGCTCGCGATCGTCGGTTGTGTTGCCCTCGCACGGCGCCGCGGTGGCCTGGTCCTGATGTTTGCGACGGCGATCGGGATCGCGCTGATGTGCCAGTCGCTGCCGACCGAGGCGATGCACGACATCTGGAATCCTGCGGCCGGCCTGTTTCCGTTCTTGCTGCTGATCTTTCTGGGTTGGTCGCTCGCCTGTGGCGACCACCGCCTGCTGCCGGTCACGGTGCTCGTCGCGAGCTTCGTCACCCAGACGCATCTGATGTACGCGGCGCCCACCGCGGTGCTGCTCGTGGTTGGCTTCGGCGGGCTCGTGATCGGGTCGCTCGCGCGCCGCCGCGGACGGTCTGCACCTGACAAGCCGCCTCATCGGCCGCCGCGGGTCTGGGCCTGGGCGGTCGCGGCCCTGCTGGTGGCGGCGGCGTGCTGGACGATGCCCGCGATCGATCAGATCGAGAACAGCCCGGGGAATCTCGCGATGATCGTTCGCACCGTCGAACATCGTGGACCCACGCTCGGCGCGACCGTTGGCTGGAACGCCGTCGTCCGCTCGGTTGGGGTGCGCCCATGGTGGCTGTTCGTGCCGGCGTCGGAGTGGAATCGCAAGAAGGATGTGGTCGCGACGCCGAGCAGCGGCGAAGTCGACTCGACGATCGTGATCATCGCGGCACTGGTGCTGGCGACGCTGGGCGGCGCCCTGATGCTGCGCTGGGACCTCGCCGCCGGCGCCCTGATCGGTCTCGGGCTGTGCGGTGCGATTGGCATCGAGGCGGCCTCCAACCCAGCGACGACGCTGCTTGCAGCGACCCTCGGCTACACGATGTGGTGGGGGTCAGAGCTTGGGTTCTGGGTGTGGTTGATCCTCGCCTGGGCGCTGTGGCTCGGGCTGGTGGGGCTGTCACGGCCGGCAATCCGGCTGCTGGACCGGCGCTGGCGCGCTCATCGGCGGGCGCTGTCATCGCGGATCCGGCGCGCCGCAATCATGCTCGTCTCACTGGGAACCCTTGGCGGCGGGGTCGCGGTGGCCAACGCGGTTGCGGCGACCGCCAAGCCCGACTCCCACGTGTACGAGTACCGGTCGGTCCGCGCGGCCGCGGCGGGGATCGAGCGCCTGATCCCGCGGGCTCAGACGATCGGCTTTCACACCGGACCGCTCGACCTCGGCACGCAGCCGATGGAGCCGGCGATTCGCTTCTTCCTTGTCCGCCACGACGACCGGGTCCTGGCAAACGGATCGTTTCCGCGTCTTGGCTCCTACTACGAGCGATACAACCGTCCCGTGCAGTGGACCGTGTTGCTCGTCGACGGCACCCGCCGGCAGCGACATCGGACGCTCGCGGCACGCGTCCACTTCGTCGGCCCCTGGGGCAACGAGATCCTCAGCGCGTGGGTGCGCAAGGTGCACCCGCAACCGGCGAAGGCGGCGGATGCATCGCGCCACGCGGCCACGCGGGCAGGCGCCAGGCGGGCGCCGGAACCGACCGCACACTGACGCGAGCGCGACGCTTGCACGGCCGCGTGACCTGGAGGCCGCTCGCGGCGGCGCGAGCCGGGAGGAGTGCGAAACCGACCGCTGTGGGCGCAGGGCGCTCCCGGTGCTGGGCTAACCCGCGAAGCGGCTGCGGTTTGCACCGGATGGCTGGGTGCTCCGCGCGCGTCAGCCTTCGGGTGTGCGGCGCCTCCTTGCGATCGTGGTCTTGTTCGCCGCCGCGTGCGCTCAGCCGGTCGCGGCCGCAACCGACTGGTCTGGTGTCGTTCGCCCCAGCAGCGCGAACAATCCACGCTTGGTTGCGGTCGCGGCGGACGCCGGCGATGATGCTGCGGTGGCCTGGGTGGTCGCGCCAGGCACGCGCCCCGACAGCGCGGCGGTGCGCGTAGCGGTCCGTCGCGGCCGCTCGGGCGCGTGGTCGGCACGCCTGTTGCGGCGCGCCGGCGGGCTGAGCGTTGGCGGTGTCGCGCTCGTCGTGGCGCCGAGCGGGGAGGTCACCGTTGCCTGGATCGACCAGGTCGGCGGCGGTCATCCAACGGTGCGAGCCGCCTTTCGCACGCCCGAGGGTCACTGGTCGACTGTGCAGCCCGTCGGGCTCGCGTCCCCGTTGCACTACGCCTACCCGCGCCTTGCGGTGGCGGCCGACGGGACCGTCGCGCTGGTCTACGACGCCGGCATCCGCTTGGCTCCGGGCATGGCGGTCGCCTGGCGGCGGCCAGGCCACTCGTTCGGCCCGATCGCTGCGGTGCCGGGCGGCCCCCTGTCGGAGCCGACGCTCGCGTTCGATGCGTCGGGCCGAGCGTTTCTCGCGGGTACGGCGTTGTGTGACAACGAGTCGCAGAGCCACGGCGTCGTCCTCACGGCACCCGCGTGGAGCCATCGCTTCGGTCGGCCGCGCACAATCACCCCGCACCCGGCGACCGAGGTCCGCTTCGCATTGACCGGCACCGGAGAGGGAATCGCAGCTTGGCTCGGCGGCGGCTGCAGTACGAGCGAACTGCTCGGCGGGCCGGTCGGCGCAAGGCGCGTCACCACGACAGGGACCGGCACGCTCGCGACGCTGGCGCCGGCGTACGCGAACGACCTGGAGATGGTCGCCGCGCCGGGTGGCGTCGACCTGACGTGGACCGGCTACAACGGCTCGGCTGTCGCGCTGCTCGTCGCTCACGTCGACGCCGACGGCAGCGCATCGGCACCGCAGGTGCCCGCCGACGGTTGGATGCCGATCGCTGCCGACGCCGCCGGTGACCAGCTGCTGCAAACCGCCGTCGCTCAGAACCTCGGTCCATCGCGCGCGCTCGTAGCCCGCGCGGCGAATTCGACAGCCATCGAGCCCTCGCCGCTCACGGGCCCCGGCTACTGGACCGCCGCCGGCTCACCGACCGGACTCACCCTGATCGCCGCGAGCACGCTGCAGGGCGCACTCCAGATCGCAACCTGGACACCCTGACGGTCCGTCGCTCCGCTGATCGCGCGTGCCACCTTCGTGTCAGCCCTTGACGACGCCGAGCGGCGCGAGCTTGGCGACGCGCCGCGCGAGTCCGGCGCGCTCGACGACGTCGACGACGCGCTCGACGTCCTTGTAGGCGAACGGCGCTTCTTCAGCGAGCCCCTTGTTCGATGGGCAGCGCACGACGATCCCTTGGGACTTGAGCTGGCGGCGCAACTCCGTTCCGGTGATCTGGCGCCGTGCCCCGGTGCGGCTCATTCGCCGTCCGGCGCCGTGGCAGGTCGTCCCGAACGAGAGCTCCATCGCCGCCGGCTCGCCGACGAGGACGAAGCTGCTCGTGCCCATGCTGCCCGGGATGAACACGGGCTGCCCAACCTCGCGGTAGGCAGCCGGGATGTCCGGCGAGCCGGGCGGAAAGGCGCGCGTCGCGCCCTTGCGGTGCACGCACAGCTCCCGCCCGCCGTGCTGCTCGAGTTTGGCGACGTTGTGCGCGACGTCGTAGACCTGGCGTGTGCCGCGCGCGGTCTGCGGCCCCAGTACCCGAGCGATCGCCTCGCGAACGCGGTGGGCGAGCGTCGCACGATTGGCCCAGGCGAAGTTCGCAGCCGCTGCCATCGCGCCCATGTAGTCCTTGCCCTCCTGCGAGGAGAGCGGCGCGCACGCGAGCTGACGATCGGGCAGTGCGATCGCGTAACGGCTCAGCACCGCGTCCATGCGGCGAACGTGGTCGGTGCAGACCTGGTGGCCGAGCCCGCGCGAGCCTGAGTGGATCAGAACCGTGAGCTGGCCTTCGCGCAGCCCGAACGCCGCGGCGGCGACGGGGTCGATGATCGCCGCGACCTGCTGCAGCTCGATGAAGTGGTTCCCCGACCCGAGCGTGCCGAGCTGGTCGGCGCCGCGCGCCCGTGCGCGCTCCGAGACGCCCGCCGGGTCGGCCCAATCGAGGCAGCCCGCTGACTCGGTGTGCTCGACATCGTCCGGTGTGCCGATGCCGTGCTCCACCTGCAGCGCGCGCGGTCCCGCCGCCAGCGCCCGGTCGAGCGCTGGACCGCCGAGTCTCAGTGCGCCGCCGTGGCCGGCGCCTACCGGCACCCGGCGCGAGATCTCGTCCACCAACGCCTCCGCGCGCCCGCCGAGCTCATCGGCGGTCAGCGGCAGCGCCAGCAGTCGCACGCCGCAGTTGATGTCGTAGCCCACGCCGCCGGGAGAGACAACGCCGTCGGGCGGCTCGGTCGCCGCGACGCCCCCCACCGGGAAGCCGTAGCCCTGGTGAATATCGGGCATCGCCAGCGCCGCCCCGACGATGCCCGGAAGCGTTGCGACGTTCTGGAGCTGCTCGAGCGACCGGTCGGCAACGATCTCGGCCAGCAACTCGCGGTCAGCGAACACCCGCGCCGGCACACGCATGTCCGCACGCGCGTCCGCCGGAATCTCCCACAGCGTCTCGTCGAGACGTCGAAGTCCGGCGAACGTGGTGGCGTCAGACATCGAGCACCACGGTGGCCGTGAACCCGCCGCCGGCGCGCTCAAACACCAGATCGTGGTACGTCGCCCCCTTGACCAGATGGCGTGGCTGACCACGATGCGCGCGCACGGTGGCCGTGAGCGTGTCGCCGTCGAGCTCGAGGCGCTCGACAGCGTCGGCCACGAGATCCTCGGTTTCAGCCAGAAAGACCAGCTCGTCGAGCCAACCGACGAGCAGCGCCGCACGGTCACTCGCTGCCACAACAATCTCGCGCGAAACAGCCTTGCCGAACGCACGATCGCCGATCACCTCGCCGAGCGCCTCGAGTGCCTCCCGAAACACCCCCGTTTCGCTCGCCGCATCCAGCTGCAACTCGAGCTCGGCGGTGTGCTCCAGCCAGTGATGGGACATCGCAAGCTCAGAGCTCGTAGCCGAGTTGGAGCAGCAACTCGCTCAGCCGAGTGCGCTGAGGATCGACTCGCACTGCGGCAGGCCGTAGGCCGTTGCTGCGCTGGTCACCTGTTGGGCGAGCGGCTGTGCCTGCTGGAGAAGCCCGAGCGCCTGCGGTCCCTGTCCTTGACTCAGCGCTGCGGCCGCCTTGTCGATCGCGTCGACGACCATCGCGAGCGGTGTCAGGAACTTCTGGATCGCGGCCTTGGCGCCGCTTGGCTGGGCGAGCGCCTTGAGCCTCGCGAGACCGCTGGCCGCGACTGTGTGCAGTCGTTGCACCGCCGGTGCGATCTGGCGTGCGGCGCTGGCCCCACCCGTCACGAGCGCGGCTCCGCCTGCGGTTATCTGGTGGATCAGCGGCGTGGTCTGTGTCTGCGTTGTCTTGCAGATCGCGTCGGCCTTGGTGACGAATTGCGACTTGGCAGGACCGCTGCTGCCCCCGCAGCCTGCGAGGGCGAGCACGCCGACGAGTGCCGCCACGGCGATCACGTTCGCGTTGCGCATATCGAGACGCTCTCACACGAGCGTCCGGCGTCCATCGGTAGGAAGCCACACCACCGCCGCATGACTCCCACGTCCGCCGGGCAGCCGAGTGCGACTCACGTGCGCCGTCACGCTGCGATCTCGACGCCCGCGTCGCGTAGCTCGGCGAACACCCGTTCGTCATCACCCGCCTCGATGTTCACGGCACGGGTGGCGGAACGGTGGACGACTGCGCTGAAGCCGAGTCGGCGCGCGTCGAGCGCCGTGTGCTTGACGCAGTAGTCGAGTGCGAGGCCGGCAAGGTGCACCCGACTGATCCCGCGGCTGCGAAGCAGCTCCTCGAGCGGTGTGGCCTCGAAAGCCGAGTAGCCTTCGAGGTCGGCCGCTTGGCCCTTGTCGATCACGACGTCGATCTGCTCGCGGTGAAGTTGGGGATGCAGCTGCGCGCCGAGAGTGTCGCGGACGCAGTGCACGGGCCAGGGCCCGCCCTCGGTCGTGAACGATCGGTGGTCGGGGGGATGCCAGTCGCGCGTGGCGACGACGAACGGGGAGCTTCGTGCGAGCTCGTTGATTGGGGCGATCACCTCGTCCCCTTCGGCGACCGCCAGCGCGCCGCCAGGGCAGAAGTCGTTCTGCAGGTCGACCACGATCAGCGCCCCGTCATTGCCGGCCCGCTCGGTTTCGCTCATTCGCGTTGCAGAGCCTTGAGGGTCGGCACGCGGAGCACCTGCCAGAGGGCGAAGAGCGAGCCGAGCACGCCGAGGGCGAAGCCGACGATCAGGCCGCGGCCGATCACCCAGAGCGTGATCACGGGCGAGACGAAGGTGGCTGCCGCAAGCGCATGGACGAGCAGGACGCTGGCGAGCGCGCCGACGGCGAGGCCAACGCCGGTGCCGACAAGGCTCACAGCGACGCTCTCGCCGAGGATCAGGCGGGCGATGCGCGCGTGGCTCCAGCCGACGGCGGCGAGCACGCCGAACTCGCGGCGCCGCTCGATAACCGCCATCGCCATCGTGTTGATCACGACGACGGCACCGAGCAGCAGTGCGAGCACGGCGATGATGATCGCGGCCTTGTTGATGATCCGGCTGTTGGTGTCGACGCGCGCGACCTCGCTGGGGTCTCCCAGCGCCAGCGTGCCGGGCACCGCGCGCTCGATGCTGCGCTCGACGGCGAGCTCGCCGTAGCCCGGCGCGATCAGGATCGCGATCATGCTGATCTCGGCTGGCCGCTGCGAGAGCTGCTGCGTCAGTGCAAGCGGCAGCACGACGCCGTCGTCCTCGAGCGAGATGCCCGAGCGATAGATCCCGGCAACCCGGAGAGCGCGCCCGTCGATCACAAGCGTCTGGCCGGGCTTTATCCGAAGGCGCGCGGCGGCGTTGCTGCCGACCATCAGCTCCTTACCGGCGGCATCGCGACCGGCGATCAGGACCAGGCGCTTGACCAGGAAGCTCTGCGCCTCGGCGCCGAACACCAGGATCGAGGAGTCGGCGGCGAGGGCGTGGGGGACGACCTGGAGCGGGGCTGCAGCGGCGACGCCGGGCACCGCCTCGATGCGCGGCACGATCGAGGCGGGCAGCGAGGACGCCGTCAGGTCAGCGAGGCCGCCCTGGAAGACGCCGAAGTCGGCGCGCCCGAGCTTCGCGAGGTCGCCGGCGCTGCGCGAGAGCCCGCCGGTGAGCGCGAGCATCGCGACGATCGTGGTCACGCCGACCGCGACGCCGAGTGCGGTCAGCGCGGTGCGTCCCCAGCGACGCTGCAGGTTGACCTTGATCATCGCCAGCATCGGCTCGTCCTACGCTTCCAGCGGTTGGCGGCCGCCTGAGTCGAGGCGGCCGTCGAGGAGCGTCACGGTGTGGTCGGCGTGCGCGCCGACCACCGGGTCGTAGCTGACGATGATCACGGTCATGCCGCGGCGGTCGCGCAGTCGGACGAGCAACTCGATGATCCGAGTCGCGTTGACGGAGTCGAGCGATCCGGTGGGCTCATCGGCGAGCAGCAGGCGCGGCGAGTTGGCCAGGGCGCGAGCCACCGCGACGCGCTGGCGCTCGCCGCCCGACATCATCGACGGCACGTGCTCGGCGCGGTCTGAAACGCCTACTTCCTCCAACAGCTCGAGCGCGTGGCGCCGGCGCTCGCGGCTGCGAACCCCGGCGCCGAGCAGCGGCACCTCGACGTTCGCCCGGGCGGTCAGCTCACTGAGCAGCAGATGCTGCTGAAACACCAAGCCGACGAGCTCGCGCCGCGCCCGGACCACGTGCGATCCCTGCCAGACCGCTTCGCCGTCGATCAGGACTCGGCCTGTCGAGGGTTGGTCGAGGCCGCTGATCAGGTTCAACAGCGTGCTCTTGCCGGAGCCGGAGCGCCCGGTCACGACAAGCAACTCGCCGGGCGCCACGCTCAGGCTCACCTCGCGTAGCGCCGCGATCTCGCCGAAGCTCCTGCTGACGCGATCGACCTCTACCGCTGCGCCAGTCGCGCTCCCGGGGCGAGCGGTCTGGTCCCGACGTGCGCGAGTCGATCGCAGCAGTTGCAGCAGTGGGCGGGTCATCACAGTGGAACATTGCGGCGAAACTGGCATGCCGAGGCTATGACCGCGGGCCGAGGCTGTCATCTGTGCAAGCCCGCGAAGCGCTGCGAACTTCCTACGGATGCACGTGTCGTCATGCCGCTTGGAAGGAACCGAACGCCGTGGTTGTGATCCGCTCGAACACCGTTCGCGTCAGGGGCCGGTCACCGATCGACGATAGCCGCTTCGATCAACGGCAGGATGGATGGATGCGCACGATGCGAGATGCTGCCGGCGCGCGGCAGCGAACGACGCGAAGCCCGGCAACGCGAAGACACGCAGCACCCGCTCACCCACCACTGTGGGCCGGGGCAAGGCGCAGCAGCCGCTTCGAGTAGGTGACCGGGTAGGGCGCCTGTCCCCGCCGCTCGGCGCGCCGCAGCTCTGCCGGCAATGAGCCGAGGCCGGCCACGGCGCGTGCCCGGAGCGTTTCGAGCGGTTCGCGGCGGGCGAGCTCGCCGTCTCTCACGAAGCACTCGAGGAGCGGCTGCCCGGCGCGCCGCTCCGATGCTTCGGCGACGAGATCGCCGATCATCGTGCCGGCGCGGAAGCTGCGGAACACCTGCTTGGGCCCCGGGATCGTCGCCTTCGCCGGGGAGCGTTTCGAGACCGGGCGCCAGCCGGAGCCGTCCGCCGTTGCGTCGGCGACGAGCTTGTAGACGCCGCCGAGCGCGGGCGCGTCGCGGCTCGTGCCGAGCTCCGTGCCCACGCCCCAGGTGTCGATCGGCGCGCTCGCCGCGACGAGGCGCGCGATCTGGAGTTCCTCGAGATCTCCGCTTGCGACGATCGCGGTGTCGCGCATCCCGGCCTCATCGAGGAGGCCGCGGACCGCGCGCGAAAGGGCAAGCAGGTCTCCCGAGTCCAGTCGCACGCCGTGGAGCGCCAGGCCTGTCTGGCGGGCGGCGGCGATCGCGTGCCGTACGCCCTCGAGCGTGTCGTAGGTGTCGACGAGCAGGATCGTGTTCTCGGGCGTGTCCTCCATGAACGCCACAAACGCTTGCTGCTCGTCCGCGAAGGACATCACGTAGGAGTGCGCCATCGTTCCCACCGGGGTCATCCCGTAGCGCATCGCGGCCGCGACGTTCGAGGTGCCGCGCACGCCGGCTATCGCGGCCGCCCGCGCGGCCTTCATCGCTGCGTCGATACCGTGGTCGCGTCGCGGCGAGAAGTCGACCACGTGCTTCCCGGCCCCGGGCTCGCCGCCGCCGGCGGCGAGGACGACGCGTGCCGCCTTGGTCGCAATTGTCGTCTGGAAGTTGATCTGGTTGAGCAGCAGCGTTTCGAGCAGCTGCGCCTCGACCCGCGGCCCGGTCACGCGCACCAGCGGCTCGCCGGCGAAGACGACGGTGCCCTCCGGGATCGCGTCGATGCGGCCGCTGAAGCGGAACCGCTCGAGGAAGTCCAGCAGCGTCGGCCGAAAGCCGAGCGTCTCCAGGTATCGAAGTTCGGGGTCGGCGAAGCGCATCTCTGCCACGATCCGCAGCGCCGGGCCGAGGCCGGCGAGCAGCAGCCAGTCGCGCCGGGGCGGCAGCTCGCGTACGAACAACTCGAAGATCGCCGGCTCGTTCATGCCCCGCTCCAGGTAGCTCGCCGCCATCGTCAGTTCGTACTGGTCGATCAGCAGCGACGCCTGCGCCGCGCTCAACAGCCCCGGATCGTCGGCCGGCATGGCCGACGGCACGACGAGCGCGCCCTCGTCCGACGCTGGGCCAACCCCCGCGGCGGACAATCAGGCCTCGCAGATCCGTACGACTGCGCGGATCGACCGGCACCGACTGGCGGTGAGCGCCGTCGACCCCAAGCCGCCCAGGGCGCGACGAACGTGGTGCTCGGACGTGCACACGATGCATGCGCCGCGGTTGTCCTCACTCGTCACAGCGGATCTCCTCGGTATGGTGGCCCAGCTCTGGCCACGGTACCGATCGGCGCGCACTCCAGCATCGGCGCAGACCCCGCCGCCACTGTCCGTGGCCGCCACGGATGCTGGGCCAGATCCGGGCTTTGATAGCTCCCGGACTCGTTCGTGGCCCTGGAGACGTAGAAACCCGGCTCCGGGCTGAGGGGAACACCCGGATGCGAGCGGGCGATGGGACTCCCTACGGTGAGGTGGTGCGCATGACCTCAAAGCAGCTCGACGTGGCCCGTCACGGCTCGTGCGCGTTTGTGACATCGCCCGATTGCCGGACCGCGCGCCGGAGGAGCGTCTGATGCCGGTCGCCTCTGTCAGCGCTGCGACGATCGAGCGGCTGAGCCGGATCGCGTCGGCCGGCGAGTCGGTCCTGAGTGTGTACCTCGATTTGGATCCGGCCCGCTTTCCGACGCCGGGGGCCCGCGATGTGGAGCTCTCGGCGCTGCTCGGGCGTGCCGGCGCGCGCGGGGCCGACGCCAGGCGCGTGCGCGAGGCCTTGAACGTGGATCCTGAGCTGGCACGTGGCGCACACAGCATTGCGATCTTCTCGTGCGCCGCGGCCGGCATTCTCGAAGTCGTCGCGCTGCCTGAGCCTGTCGAGCCGCTGGCCGTCGTCGATTCGGCGCTGTGGCTGGAGCCGCTCGCGGCGATGGTGACGACGGAGGACTGGGGCGTCGCCGTGGTCAGCAGGCGTGCGGCGCGCCTGTTCCGTGGTGGGCCGCAGGGACTCGTTGAGTTCGCGGTCGTCCGGGACGATCTGCATCGACGTCACTCCCAGGGCGGCTGGTCCCAGGCACGCTTCCAGCGCGGAATCGAGGGGCAGGTCGCCGTGCACGTACGCCACGTCGCCGAACGGCTGCTGCGAGCGCACCAGCGCCGCCCGTTCGAACAGCTCATCTTCGTCGCTTCCAGTGAGCTCTGGCCGGTCATCGAGGCCAGCCTTCATCGCGATCTGCGCGATCGAGTCGCCGGAGTGATCGAGCGAGATCTGGGGGATGCGGCGACCGAGCAGATCATGCAGGCGATCTCGCCGGTCATCGATCGCACCGAGGCCGCCCGTGAACGTGTGCTGATCGATCGCGTGGAGGAAGGGCTGAGAACGGGCGGGGCCGCGGCGGCCGGGTTGGATGAGGTGCTCGCGATGCTTGAGCAGAACCGCGCCGAGATTCTGCTCGTCCCCGACGGGGCAGACCTGACGGCCGGGCTTTGCCCGCATTGCGCGCGGCTGTTCGCGTCGGCTGAGGGCCAATGCCCTGATGACGGTGCACCGCTGATCGTGGTCGACGCGATCGAGCACATCGTGGAACTGGCGGGGCAGCATTCACTCGAGGTCGTGGTGGTTTCGCACGAGCCGGATGCGCTACGCGCCCACGGGCCGGTTGCGGCGCTGCTGCACTGGTGAGCCGGCCGGTCGACAGCTGCCTCGCTCGGTCAACGAGCCGCCGATCCGTACTTCCCGGCCACTTCGATGGTGGGTTTCCCCGATGCGAGATCCCCGCCGCTCGCGGAGACTCCATCTAGTTGGCGGCGACGGAGGCTGTCGCTGCTCCCGCTAGTGCAAAGGCAAGGCCGATGACCACCGCGCACCTGGACACGATCGATCGCAGCGTCGAGAAGACGTACGTCTGGCTGAAGGACCTGGCGGACGAACTCGGCGTGAAGGACCAACGCCATGCCTTCCGGGTTCTGCGCGCGTTCCTGCACGCCCTGCGAGGCCGGCTCTCAGTCGATGAGACGGCGCAGCTTGCTGCTCAGCTTCCGATCTTCATTCGCGGTGTGTTCTACGAGGGGTGGGATCCGAGCAGGACCCCCGAGCGCTACCGCGACCTCGCCACCTTCCTCGACCACATCGCCCAAGAGGCCAACCTCGCGGGTGAGACCGAGGCGTCGTTCGCGGCGACCGCAGCGGCCAAGGTGCTGAGCCGTCACGTGTCGGCGGGCGAGACGGAAAGTGTGCTTCACCTGCTGCCCGACCACGTGCGGGCGTTGCTGCAAACGGAGGCGTAGAGCGCGGCGTTGGGCCGGGGTGTCGAGTCTGCGCCGTCTACTCGATGGTGCGTAGCTTTGCGGGGACGTCCATGTGCCGGAGCGCTCTGATGGTGAGCACGGGCGCGAGGGCGACTGCGACGACGCCGACGAGCACGATCACGCCGGCCGACGTTGTGGATATCGAGGTCAGCAGACCGAGGTCCGGATAGGTCTTCTCGAGGTAGTTGCGCAGGATCCAGCCCAGAAGGACGTAGCCCGGCACGATCGCGATCGCTGTGCCGAGCAGGCCGATGAGGAACGACTCGGCGGCAGCGACCGCAACCACCGCCCGTACGGGAAGGCCGAACGCGAACATCGTCGCGTGGTCGCGCGCGCGTTCCTCAGCGCTGATGCTCGTCGAGTTGAACGCGATCAGCAGCGCAAGCCCGAGCGCGATCGCCTCGACGACATGGAAGATGCTGAGGAAGTCGTTGAGCCGATCGCGGCTGACGTCGGGCACCGCCGAGGCCGGCTCGACCGAGAGGACACCGGGACGGCTGAAGAGAGCCTGTTCGAGCGCTCCCTGAGACACGTCGTGGGCGGCCACGACCGAGAGCGTGTTGACGAGGCCGCCGTAGCCGAGGACCTTCGCCTGGCTGGCGTCGAGGAATGCGAAGGTGCGGATCGGATTGCGGTGAACGCCGAGCACGCGTATCAGCGCCCTCGCGAGCGTGAAGCTCGAGTCCCCCGCAGGACGGAAGTAGACAAACGAGATCGCCTTCCCCGGCCCTGTGCCGAGGTCGCTCGCCGCCTTTGCCGAGATGAGGATGCCGGGCGTGCCTGGCGCGAGCTCGCTGCCCGCCTGGATGGTCGGCCGCCAGAGCGCCGCTCGAGAATCGATCAGCTCGACGATCGCTGGGACGCTGTGTCGGCCGTTGCGAAGCGTCCCGGTGATCCGAAGTGAGGCTTGCACGCCGCCGACGGCACGCAGCGATGAGATCGCTTTCAGCCGCGGCGCTTCCTGCGGATACAGTTGGTCGAGGGCGACGATTGTTCTCGTCGGGGTATTCCCGAGCATCTCGCGCCTGGCCGCGCGAGATGTTGCGGAGACCGAGTCGAGGATGCCGAGAACCGCGAGCAGGATCGTGATCACGACGGCGAGGCCGAGCATCGTCGTCAGTGTGCGGCCCGGGCGGCGCAGAAGGTCGCGCGCCGGCATCTGCGCGAGGCTGCGGCCTGGAAGCGGGATGCGCCGCAGGACCGGCGCGAGGCCCGCCCCGCGTGCGGCTCTGACCCCGACTTGGATTGCCTCGATCGGTCGTCGGCGGACGGCGTTCCAGATTGGATAGGCGCACGCAGCGAACGGCAGCACGAAGCCGAGCGCGGCGGCGCGCGCGAACGCTCCGAGCTCGAACGGCGTGCGGTAGAACGGTAGGGGCGTGAGCTGGCCGATGACACCGCGCAGGACTTCATCCAGTGCGAGACCGACCACGACACCGAAGGCGACGCCGAGGAGCGCCACTTCGGCCGCCATCAGCAGCGGTCGGATCGCCAGCTGCGCTCGCGGCGCTCCGAGCGCAAGGCCGATCCCGATCTGTCTCCGCTCGGATTCGACGATCCGCGTGAGCAGGTTGAACGCGGCAAACGCGGCGCCGCCGAGCAGCAGCAGGCCGAAGATGTTGTACATTCGCTGCTCGCCGCGGGCGTCTGTGTAGAGCACCCGGTACGCCGTGATCTCGCTCTTGGCGGTCAGGCTCGCTCCGGCCGAGGGCAGCCGTGTCGCAAGCGCACGTGCGAGCTCGGTCCGGACTCTTGTGACGCTCGCGCCCGCCCGAAGCGTGAGCACGAGATCATTGACCTGGCCGGGGTGGCCGCTGACACGTTGGGCGGCGGCGAGCGGAACGTAGACGACTGCGAAGCTCTCGCTGGCGTCGACGACGCCCTCCGCTGAGACGACGACGAAATCCTCTGGCGACTGCCCCAAGCCGATGTAGGGAACGCGCGTGCCGCCTTCGAGGCGCACCGTCCCCGCTGACGCCAGGTGGTAATGGGTCGCGAAATCGAACTCGAGCATGGCGACCAAGCGCCCGGAATCGGCGCTCGTCAGCGGCTGGCCGCGCCGTGTGGCGATCGTGTCCACGGGTGGCCCGCGCCGGGATAGCTGGACGCCGACGATCCGGCCCGGGACGAGGATCGTGGTCGTCCGCCGGGAGGCATCGACCTGCGTTGGGACGATCAGCCGCTCCGCGGCAGCCCGAATCGAGTCGGCGTCGGCGATCGAGCGGGCGGCTCGCACAAGGGCGCCTTCGCGGACATAAGATCCAGGAGCAAGCGCCACACGCAGGTCGTGTGTGTGAAGCGCCGCGAAATTCGCGTCGTAGGAGCCGGTCTGCCAGGGAAGGAGACTCGCGAGGCTCGCGTAGACGCCGGTGCCCACCGCGATCAGCAGCGCGATTGCCGCCACCACGATCCAGCGCTGACGCAGGTCGCGACCCGACCAGCGAAGCCAGAAGCGCACGCGTGGCATCGCCTACCAGCGCAGCTCGCGGATCGCTGTACGGCCCCCCTCCGGCGGCGCGTCGGCGATGACGCGGCCGCCCGAGAGTTCGATGACACGATCCGCTGCACGTGCGATCTCGCGATTGTGCGTGACCACGAGCACCGCCCTACCGGGACCCACCTGCGCGTGGAGCAGGGCCAGGATTTCGACGCCGGTCTTGAAGTCGAGCTCGCCCGTCGGCTCGTCGGCGAGCAGGAGCGGATTTCCCGTTGCGAGCGCTCGTGCGACGGCGACACGCTGCTGCTCACCCCCCGAGAGCTCGTGGGGAAAGTGGGCGAACCGGTCGCCAAGGCCGACGCGCGCCAGCATCTCGCGTGCGAGACCGGCGTCGACTCGAGCGCGCGATACGTCGAGGCCGAACTGGACGTTCTCGAGCGCCGTCAGGCTCGGGAACAGATTGAAGGTCTGAAAGATGAAGCTGACCGCGTGGCGGCGGAAACGGCTCAACTCCGTCCGCGACGCATGCGTGAGATCGCGTCCCGCGACGACGATCCGCCCGGAGCTCGGTGTGTCGAGCGCCCCCACGAGGTTCAGCAGCGTTGTCTTGCCGCTGCCCGAGGGGCCGAGTACGACCACGAACTCGTTCTCCGACACGCACAGCCCAACGGCCTCCAACGCCGTCACGGTGTTCCCCCCGACCGTGTACTCGCGCCG
>Ga0209415_10010784_pt1 | contig 15462 bp, 13 predicted proteins | sample PeaSoiSIISIP2007_FD_187696 | JGI IMG/M metagenome (GOLD analysis project Ga0209415, IMG submission 187696) | Peat soil microbial communities from Weissenstadt, Germany - SII-SIP-2007 (SPAdes) (version 2) | ecosystem: Environmental > Terrestrial > Soil > Wetlands > Peat | place: Germany... | reverse complement strand
CGGTGCCCAGCGTCCCGCCGCCGCCGGGCCTGGCCCGGCTCACCGTGCCGTCCCTGGAGGCGCTCGACCTGGCCGCGGTGCGGGCCGTCGCCGCGGGCCACCAGCCACGGGCCATGACAGCCGAATCGTAATTCGGTCACAATCCAGGCACGACAACGCGTGAACCCTGGCGCGGATCAGGCAAAACGGTAGATCCTCCCGGTTAGGCCCCTGGTCGGGGGCTTACCGCAGCGCCCCGGGCGCGGAAGAGCAGCTGATTTTCCCGCGCGGGAGGTCTTCCGCAGAGCAGGAGCAGTTCCTGATGGCAGCACCGCTCGACGTCTCGCCGTCCGGGGAACTGGCGCCCGAGGCGCCGCTGGCCGGAGTGAGCGGCCGGGTCATCGAGGGCCGCTCGCTCGGCCAGATCGCCTGGATGCGGCTGCGCCGGGACAAGGTGGCCATGGCCGGCGGGGTCGTGGTGGTGTTCCTCATCCTGGTCGCGGTCTTCGGCCCGCTCCTGGTGCAGAATCCCGACATTTACCACGCCAACCTGATCAATCCGACGTTCAGCCGGCCGAACGGGCCGTTCGGGGGGATCAGTCTCGCGCACCCGCTCGGCGTGGAACCGGTGACCGGCCGGGACGTGCTGAGCCGGGTGGTGCATGGCGCGCAGGTGTCGCTGCTGATCGCGTTCCTGTCCACCGCGCTGGCGGTCGGCATCGGCGTGGTGATGGGCATCATCGCCGGCTACTTCGGCGGCTGGGTGGACTCGGTCATCGCCCGGACGATGGACGTGTTCCTCGCCTTCCCGCTGCTGGTGTTCGCGATCGCGCTGGTCGGCGTGATCCCCTCGTCGGCGTTCGGGCTGGCCGGCAACGCGCTGCGGATCGCCCTCCTGGTGTTCGTCATCGGCTTCTTCGCCTGGCCCTACATGGGGCGCATCATCCGCGGCCAGACCCTGTCGCTGCGGGAGCGGGAGTTCGTGGACGCGGCCCGCAGCATCGGCGCGCGCGGCCCGTACATCCTGTTCCGCGAGCTGCTGCCCAACCTGGTGGCGCCGATCCTGGTCTACTCCACGCTGCTCATCCCGACCAACATCCTGTTCGAGGCGTCGCTGTCCTACCTCGGGGTGGGCATCATCCCGCCCCAGCCCAGCTGGGGCGGGATGCTCTCGGACGCGGTCACCAACGGCTACTGGTCGATCGACCCGATGTACATGATCATTCCTGGCCTGGCCATCTTCATCACGGTCATGGCCTTCAACCTCTTCGGCGACGGGCTGCGGGACGCGCTTGACCCGCGCAGCAGCCGGTAGGCCGAGGCACGTCCCGTCCCCACCCAGACACGACAGGAGGCGTTTACCCGATGAGGAGACGCAGAACCTTGGGGCTGGCCGCGCTGGGCGCGGCCGCCGCGCTGGCGCTGGCCGCCTGCGGCGGCAGTAGTGGCAGCAGCAGCGGCGGCGGATCCGGCTCGTCGTCATCCGCCGGGTTCAACGCGGCTGTCACCAGCGTGGTCAACCCGTCCACGCACAAGGGGGGCACGCTCACCTTCGGCGACAGCAGCACGCCCGACTCGATGGACCCGGGCAACACCTACTACGCCTTCATGTGGAACCTCACCCGGCTGTACACCATGCCGCTGATGACCTACAAGTCGTGCCCCGGCCAGTGCGGCCTGCAGGTCGTCCCGGACCTGGCCACCGGCCCCGGCGTCGTGGGCGACAACGGGCTGACCTGGACCTACCACATCCAGCCGGACGTCAAGTTCGAGGACGGGACCACGGTCACCTCGAGTGACGTCAAGTACGCCGTCGAGCGCACGTTCGACCGGACGGTGCTGCCGCTCGGGCCGAGCTACTTCCCGCTGCTGCTGGCGCCCCAGACGCCCGCCTACCCCGGCCCGTTCAAGGACCGGTCCAAGAACCTGATGGGCCTGCAGGCCGTCCAGACGCCGAACCCCACCACCATCGTGTTCCATCTCGCGAAGCCGTTCGCGGACTTCAACTACGTGGTGGCCATCCCGCAGACGGCCCCGGTGCCGCCGGCCAAGGACACCGGCGCCAACTACCAGCTGCACCCGGTGTCCACCGGGCCGTACAAGTTCCAGAGTTACCAGCTGAACAAGCTGACCACGCTGGTGCCGAACACGTACTGGAAGGCGTCCACCGACCCGAACGCCAGCCAGCTGGCCAGCAAGATCACCATCACCTGGAACATGAACGCCAACGACATCGACAACCGGCTGCTCGCGGGGGACCTGGACGTGGACGCGGCCGGGACCGGCGTGCAGGCGGCGGCGCGGGCCAAGATCCTCTCCTCGGCCTCGCTCAAGGCGTCCTCCGATGACCCGATCAGCGGCTTCCTGTGGTTCATGTACCTGAACACCAAGGTGGCGCCGATGAACAACCTGCACTGCCGGATGGCGGTGGAGTACGCGGCCAACAAGACCAACCTGCAGACCGCGTACGGCGGCCCGGTGGCGGGCGGCCAGATCGCCAGCACGGTGGCCCCGCCCAACGTCGTCGGGCAGAAGAACTTCGACCTGTACGAGTCCACCACCAAGCCTGGTGGTGACCTGGCCAAGGCCAAGGCCGAACTCAAGCTGTGCGGCCAGCCGAACGGGTTCAGCACCGGGATCGCCTACCGCAGCGACCGGCCCAAGGAGGTCCAGGCCGCGCAGGCGCTGCAGGCGGCGCTGGCCCCGGCGGGCATCAAGCTGTCGCTGCACGGCTACCCGTCCGGCACCTACTACAGCAACTTCGCCGGCGTGCCGAACTACGTGCACGCGCACAACCTCGGCATCGAGACGGGCGGCTGGGCGCCGGACTGGCCGGATGGCTACGGGTTCTTCGACTTCATCACGGCGGGCGACACCATCAGCCCGGCCGGGAACACCAACATCGAGGAGCTCAACGACCCGGTGGTCAACAACCTGCTGAGCAAGATGGCCAGCACCACGGACGCGGCGACCCGCAACTCCTACACCGCGCAGATCGACATGCAGGTGATGAAGGACGCGGCCATCCTGCCCGAGGTGTACGCCAAGTCACTGCTGTACCGGAGCCCGAACCTGACCAACGTCTACGTGCAGCCCTACTACGGCATGTACAACTACGCCGTGCTGGGCCTCAAGTAGCCGGGGAGAAAGTGAGGATGCTGGTGCCCGGCCGGGGCCCTGCTTACGGGCAGGGGCCGGCCGGGCACCAGCGCCGCGCACCGTGATCACATTCATCATCCGGCGGCTGATCGCCACCGTGTTCCTGCTCATCGTGGTCAGCATGATCACGTTCGCGATCTTCTTCCTCATCCCGAGGCTGGCCGGGCAGAACTCCTATCAGCTCGCCACCCAGTACGTGGGCCGCAACCCGAGCCGGGTGGCGGTGCTGCAGATCGAGGCCAAGCTGGGCCTGGACAAGCCGCTCTACGTGCAGTACGGCGACTTCCTCAAGGGCATCGTGCTCGGCGTCCACTACAACGCCGGGACCAGCGTGACCTACTGCCCGCCGCCCTGCTTCGGCTACTCGTTCAAGAGCCAGCAGCCGGTCTGGCCGCAGATGGTCAGCGACCTGCCGGTCACGATCTCGCTGGCCATCGGGGCGGCGGTGCTGTGGCTGGTCGGCGGCGTGGCCATCGGGATCGTCTCCGCACTGCGCCGGGGCACCCTGTTCGACCGGTTCTCGATGGGCATCGCGCTGGCCGGGGTGTCCCTGCCCATCTTCTTCACCGGGCTGCTCTCGCTGGCCCTGTTCAGCTACAAATGGCCGATCTTCCCGAACATCACCTTCGTGCCATTTACCCAGAATCCGCTGCTGTGGGCCCGCAACCTGGTCCTGCCGTGGGTCTGCCTGGCGTTCCTGTACGCCGCGCTCTACGCGCGGCTGACCCGGGCGGGCATGCTGGAGACGATGAGCGAGGACTACATCCGCACCGCCCGGGCCAAGGGGCTGCCGGAGCGGACCGTGATCTTCAAGCACGGGCTGCGCGCGGCGCTGACCCCGATCCTGACCATCTTCGGCATGGACCTGGGCCTGCTGCTGGGCGGCGCGATCATCACCGAGTACACGTTCTCACTGCACGGCCTCGGCCTGTTCACCATCCTGGCCATCCAGAACCAGGACCTGCCGGAGATCCTGGGGGTGACCATGCTGGCCGCGTTCTTCATCGTCATCGCCAACCTGGTCGTGGACGTGCTGTACGCGTTCGTCGACCCGAGGGTGAGGCACTGATGGCGGAGCCCCTGCTCGACGTGCGGGACCTGCGCGTCCAGTTCCCCACCGACGACGGCCTGGTCAAAGCGGTGGACGGGCTCTCGTTCCGGCTGGAGAAGGGCGAGACGCTGGGCATCGTGGGCGAGTCCGGGTCGGGGAAGAGCGTCACCAGCCTGGCCATCATGGGCCTGCATCACGGCAGCAACGCGCAGATCACCGGGCACATCGAGCTCGACGGCGAGGAACTGGTCGGGGCGCCCGCGGGCCGGGTCCGCGAGCTGCGCGGCAGCAAGATGGCGATGATCTTCCAGGACCCGCTGTCGTCGCTGCACCCGTACTACACCGTCGGCGCCCAGATCGCCGAGGCCTACCTGGTGCACAACCACGTCGGCAAGAAGGCGGCCCGGCAGCACGCCGTCGACATGCTGGGCCGGGTCGGCATCCCGCAGCCGGCCGCCCGGGCAGACGACTACCCGCACCAGTTCTCCGGCGGGATGCGGCAGCGGGCCATGATCGCGATGGCGCTGTCCTGCGACCCGGAACTGCTCATCGCCGACGAGCCGACCACCGCGCTGGACGTGACGGTGCAGGCGCAGATCCTCGACCTCATCTGGGACCTGCAGCAGGAGTACCACTCGGCAGTCATGATCATCACCCACGACCTCGGCGTGGTCGCCGAGCTGTCCGACGACATCCTGGTCATGTACGCGGGCCGGATGGCGGAGTACGGCCGCGCCGAGGACATCTTCGATGAGCCCGGCCATCCCTACACCTGGGGGCTGCTCGCGTCGATGCCGCGGATCGACGAGGCGCGGCTGGAGCGGCTGGTCCCGATCAAGGGCACCCCGCCCAGCCTCATCGACGTGCCGTCGGGCTGCCCGTTCCACCCCCGGTGCCGGTACGCGGATCAGACCGGCGGCCGCAGCCAGGACGAGGTGCCCGCGCTGCGCGACGTCGCGCCCGGGCACCGGGTGGCCTGCCACCTCACCGCCGACCAGCGCCGGACCATGCGTGCCGCGCTGCTGTCCGCGGACGCCAGCCGGGCGGAGGCCGGGACGGCGGATGCGGGGGCCGCGGAGGCCAGGGCCGCGGAGGCCGGGGCAGCCGCCTCGCCGATCACCGGAGGAGACGCGTGAGCACCCCCGCAGAGGCCGCCGGGCCGGCCGTATCCACGGCGCCGGGCGCCGACGGCGCACTGCTCCAGGTCACCGGGCTGACCAAGCACTTCCCGGTGACCCGGGGCATCATCATCCGGCAGCGGGTCGGCGCGGTGCAGGCGGTCGACAAGGTCGACTTCTCGGTCCCCGCCGGGCAGACGCTCGGCCTGGTCGGCGAGTCCGGCTGCGGCAAGACCACCACCGGGCGGCTGCTCACCCGGCTGCTGGAGCCCACCGCGGGCCGGATCGTGTTCGACGGGCACGACATCACCCACCTGTCGATGGGCAAGATGCGGCCGCTCCGCCGCGACATCCAGATGATCTTCCAGGACCCGTACTCGTCGCTCAACCCGCGGCACACCGTCGGCGGGATCGTCGGCGCGCCGCTCCGGCTGCAGAAGGTCAAGACGGAACGGGGCGTCAAGGCCGAGGTCCAGGAGCTGCTGGAGCTGGTCGGGCTGAACCCGGAGCACTACAACCGGTACCCGCACGAGTTCTCCGGCGGGCAGCGGCAGCGGATCGGCATCGCCCGCACGCTCGCGCTGCGGCCCAAGCTGATCGTCGCCGACGAGCCGGTCTCCGCGCTGGACGTCTCGATCCAGGCCCAGGTCGTCAACCTGCTGGAAGACCTGCAGAACGAGCTGGGCCTGACCTACGTGGTGATCGCGCACGACCTGTCCGTGGTCCGGCACATCAGCGACCAGGTCGCGGTCATGTACCTGGGGAAGATCGTCGAAGTGGCCGGCCGGGACCAGCTCTACGCCCAGCCCCGGCACCCCTACACGGTGGCGCTGATGTCCGCCGTGCCGGTACCGTCCCCGGTGCGCAGCGAGGGGCAGCGGCAGCGCCGGGAGCGGATCCGGCTGACCGGGGACGTGCCCAGCCCGCTCAACCCGCCGGCCGCCTGCCGGTTCCACACCCGGTGCTGGAAGGCGCAGGAGGTGTGCCGCACCCAGGAGCCGCCACTGGCCGAGCTGGCCCCGGGCCACCAGGTGGCCTGCCACTTCCCGGAGAACACCCCTGGCTGATTCCCGGAGAACACCCTGGCTGAGTCTGCCCCCTGAGCCCGCCCGCCGCTGAGCCCGCCCGGGGCACCCCGGCAGGTGTGCGACGATGGGGGAGAGACGCTGCCGAGGGGAGCCGCCATGACTTACAACGAGTTCCCATGGCTACCGTTGTGCGGCGGGCTGACCCTCCTGGGCCTGATTGCCAGCTGGCTGATCTGGCGCCGCCGGGGTGCGGCCGCCGGGCTTTTCGCCCTGGCCTGGTCGCTGATCCCGCTGGCCGCCTACCTGACCAAGGCCGTCCGGATGCTGTGGCAGATCGGTTCGGCCATCGCCAGCTTCGCCTCGGCCCTCGTGCTGTCCCCGCAGGTCTGGGTGGGGGTGGGGGTGACCGGCCTGATCGTCGTGCTGTTCGTGGTCTCGGGCCGGATGCGGCGCAGCCGGGGCCGCAAGGCCGGGGCCACCGCGGCCGGGGCGGGCAGCACCGGGCCGCGGGCCGCGGGCCAGCGGGGCCCGGGCCAGCCGGCCGCCGCGCCCCCCGGGAAGGCGCTCAAGCCGGCCAAGGGCAAGGCAGCGACCCCGGCCGACGACGACTTCGGCGAGGTCGCGGACATCCTCAAGCGGCACGGCATCAGCTGAGGCCGGCCGCGCCCGCCAGGTCGCCGTCGGGCCCGTCCGCGGCGGCCAGGTCCGCCGCCACCGCGTCGGCGGCGGGGTCGGGCAGCGGCGGGGGCGTGCCGCCGAAGGCCGGGCAGAGCGCCTGGTGCGCGCACCAGGCGCACAGCCGCCCGGGGCGGGGCCGCCAGTCCCCGGCGGCCCGGGCCCGCTCGATGGCCTGCCACAGGGCTTCCACCTTGCGCTCGGTGGCCCGCAGATCGGCCTCGTCCGGCTGATACCGGACGATCTCCCCGTTGCCGAGGTAGATCAGCTGCAGCAGCCGGGGCACCTGGCCGCGGGCCCGCCACAGCACCAGCGCGTAGAACTTCATCTGGAACAGGGCCCGGGCCTCGAACTCGGCCGGCGGCGCGGTGCCGGTCTTGTAGTCCACGATGCGGATCTCGCCGCCCGGCGCGATGTCGAGCCGGTCGATGTAGCCGCGCAGCTGGAGGCCGGAGGCCAGTTCGGCCTCCACCCGCAGCTCCCGGTCGGCCGGCTCCAGCCGTCGCGGGTCCTCCAGGGTGAAGTACCGGTCCAGCATGGCGGCGGCCTCCTGGAGCCAGGCCAGCCGGTCGCCGTCGAGGGGAAACAGGCCGGCCAGCGCCGGGTCGGCGGCCAGCAGCCGGTCCCATTCCGGCTGCAGCGCGGCCCGGGCCGTCTCCGGCGTCCGCTCCCCGGCCGGTGCGTCGAAGAGGCGCTCCAGCACGGCGTGCACCAGGGTGCCCCGGGTGGCCGCCGCACTCGGCGGCTCCGGCAGCCGGTCGATCACCCGGAACCGGTACAGCAGCGGGCAGGTGAGGAAATCGCCCGCCCGGGACGGGGACAGCGCGCGCACGCCCGCATGAACGTCGGCCATGCCTGGAGGCTAGGGCACGCATCCGACAGTTGCCCGCCTTTGCGGCCGGCCGGGTGCCGGCGCGCCGGGCGCCGCCACCGGGGTCGCGCAGCACGTAGCATCAACCTTGTGGCAGGCACACCGCCGGCGAAGAGTGCACCGCAGGGCCCGAACCCGGGAGTGCGGATCGCGCGTCCCTTCGGGATACCGGTCTACATCTCGCCGTACTGGTTCCTCATCGCCGGCATGTTCATCCTGCTGTACGCGAACAGCCCGGTGGTGGCGGCCTCCAGCGGCGTGCGCTACCTGGTGGCCGCCGCGTTCGTGGTGCTGCTGTACGTCTCGGTGCTGGTGCACGAGCTGAGTCATTCCCTGGTCGCCCGGGGGTTCGGGCTGCCGGTGCGCCGCATCCTGCTCTACCCGCTCGGCGGGTTCTCCGAGATCGAGCAGGAGCCGCCCACCCCGGCCCGGGAGTTCCTCGTCTCGGCGGCCGGCCCGCTGCTGTCGCTGGTGCTGGCCGCGGTCGGCTACGCCATCCTGCTGACGATCTCGCTGCGCGGGCTGCCCGAGCTGCTCATCCAGCAGCTGGTCTGGGCCAACCTGCTGGTCGGCCTGTTCAACCTGCTGCCCGGGCTGCCCCTGGACGGCGGCCGGATGCTGCGGGCCGGGGTATGGAAGGTCAGCCACAGCCCGACCACGGGCACGGTGGTGGCGGCCTGGGCGGGCCGGGTGCTGGCCGTGGCCGTGCTGGTGATCCCGCTGATCATGCTGACCAGGGCGGGCGGGCAGGTACAGATCTTCGACGTGGTCTGGCTCGGGGTCATCGCCGCCTTCATGTGGACCGGCGCGACCCAGTCGCTGCGGGCCACCCGGGTCCGGGAGCGGCTGCCCCGGCTGCAGGCCAGGACGCTGGCCCGGCGCGCCATCCCCATCCCCGCGTCGCTCCCGCTGGCGGAGGCCATCCGCCGGGCCGACGCGGCCGGGGCGCGGGCCCTGGTCGTGGTGGATCACGAGGACAAGCCGATCGCGATCGTGAACGAGAACGCGGTGATGGCGGTGCCGCCGCAGCGGCGCCCCTGGGTCGACGCCGGGTCGCTGGCCCGGACCATCGACCCCGGCCTGGTGCTCCCCGCCGACCTGTCCGGGATGGCCCTGCTGGACGCGGTGCGCCGCACCCCGGCCACCGAGTACCTGCTGGTCGAACCGTCCGGTCAGGTGTTCGGGGTGCTGGCGGCCAGCGATCTGGACCATGCCTTCGCAGGAGTCTGATGGGGGCTACCCTGTCCGGCGTGATCCGTCAGCGCCGCGGCCCGTTCGCCCCAGGAGACCAGGTTCAGCTCACCGACCCCAAGGGCCGCAAGCACCTGGTGCTGCTGGCCGAGGGCCGGACCTTCCACACCCACCGGGGCGGGGTCGCCCACGACGACCTGATCGGCTACCCGGAGGGCAGCGTGGTGCAGTCCTCAGGTGGCACCCCCTACGTGGCGCTGCGCCCGCTGCTGGCCGATTTCACGCTGTCCATGTCCCGGGGGGCGGCGGTGGTCTACCCCAAGGACGCGGCGCAGATCATCGCCATGGCGGACGTGTTCCCCGGGGCCCGGGTGCTGGAGGCGGGCGCCGGGTCCGGCGCGCTGTCCTGCTGGCTGCTGCGCGCGGTGGGCACCGAGGGCCGGCTGGTCTCCTACGAGCGCCGGGCGGATTTCGCCGGGATCGCCGCCGCGAATGTAGAGCGATTTTTCTGCGGCCCCCATCCCGCCTGGGACCTGCGGGTAGGCGACCTGGCTGAGCTGCCGCTGGACCCGCCGGAGCCGCCCGCCGGGCCCGCGCTGAACATGGGCGGCGGACCAGCAGATAGTTTCGACAGGGTGGTACTGGACATGCTCGCGCCATGGGAGTTCGTTGCGGTGGCCGCGGCTGCGCTGATCGGCGGCGGCGTGCTGTGCTGCTACGTGGCCACGGTCACCCAGCTGTCCAGGGCCGTGGAGACGATCCGGGAGCAGGGCGGCTTCGACGAGCCGTCCGCCTGGGAGTCGATGGTCCGCGGCTGGCACGCCGACGGGCTGGCCGTGCGGCCCGAGCACCGCATGGTCGGGCACACCGGATTTCTCATCACGGCCCGGCGGCTCGCGCCCGGTGCCGTGGCCCCACCGCGCCGGCGCCGGCCGGCGAAGGCTTCCCGCGGGGAGCCTGATCAGTGACAATGTCAGCGGCAGGCGGCACGACGAGGTTACGCCAGGGCCAGGGATAGGTAGGGTCTAAGTGAAGTCTGCTCTCGGAAGGGGGTGGGGGCGTGGCCAGTCGTGACGAAGGATCGCGCACCGCGCGGCACGACGACCAGGTTCAGGGCCTCACCACGCAGATCTCCTTCCTCGAGGAGGAGGTGGCGGTGCTGCGGCGCAGGCTGGCCGACGCACCCCGGCACGTCCGCCTGCTCGAGGAGCGGCTGCGTGAGACGGAGGCCAGCCTGGCCTCTGTGACCGGCCAGAACGAGCGGCTGGCCGACACGCTCCGCGAAGCACGCGACCAGATCGTGGCGCTCAAGGAGGAAGTCGACCGGCTGGCCCAGCCGCCGTCCGGCTTCGGCGTGTTCCTGTCGGCCGCCGAGGACGGCACCGCCGACGTGTTCACCGGCGGCCGGAAGATGCGCGTCAGCGTCAGCCCCGCGGTCGAGCTGGACACGCTCCGGCCCGGCCAGGAGGTCGTGCTCAACGAGGCGCTCAACGTGGTGATCGCCCAGGGCTACGAGACCGTGGGCGAGGTCGTCATGCTCAAGGAGCTGCTCGAGGGCGGCGACCGGGCGCTGGTGATCTCGCATGCCGACGAGGAGCGGGTGGTCCGGCTGGCCGAGCCGCTGCTCGACTCGGTGCTGCGCGCGGGCGACTCGCTGCTGCTGGAGCCGCGGTCCGGCTACGTCTACGAGCGCATCCCCAAGGCCGAGGTCGAGGAGCTCATCCTCGAGGAAGTGCCGGACATCACCTACTCCGACATCGGCGGCCTGAGCCCGCAGATCGTCCAGATCCGGGATGCGGTGGAACTGCCGTACCTGCACGCGGACCTGTTCCGGGAGCACCAGCTGCGGCCGCCCAAGGGCGTGCTGCTGTACGGGCCGCCCGGCTGCGGCAAGACGCTGATCGCCAAGGCGGTGGCCAACTCCCTGGCCAAGCAGGTGGCGGCCCGGACCGCGGCGCAGCGGGCCGAGCGCGGCGAGACCGAGGCGGATGGGCCCGGCTCCGCGAAGGATGGCACGGCCAAGTCCAAGGACGGCCAGGCCAAGGAGGGCAAGAGCTTCTTCCTCAACATCAAGGGCCCGGAGCTGCTGAACAAGTACGTCGGCGAGACCGAGCGGCACATCCGGCTCGTCTTCCAGCGGGCCAGGGAGAAGGCCAGCGAGGGCATGCCGGTGATCGTGTTCTTCGACGAGATGGACTCGATCTTCCGCACCCGCGGCTCCGGGGTGTCCAGCGACGTGGAGAACACGATCGTGCCCCAGCTGCTGTCCGAGATCGACGGCGTGGAGGGGCTGGAGAACGTCATCGTGATCGGCGCCTCCAACCGGGAGGACATGATCGACCCGGCCATCCTGCGGCCGGGCCGGCTGGACGTCAAGATCAAGATCGAGCGCCCGGACGCCGAGGCGGCCAAGGACATCTTCTCCAAGTACGTGCTGACCGAGCTGCCGCTGCATCCCGACGACCTGACCGAGCACGGCGGGTCGCGGGCGGCGACGGTGGACGCGATGATCCAGCGGGTCGTCGAGCGGATGTACAGCGAGACGGAGGAGAACCGGTTCCTGGAGGTCACCTACGCCAACGGGGACAAGGAAGTCCTGTACTTCAAGGACTTCAACTCCGGCGCGATGATCGAGAACATCGTGGCCCGGGCGAAGAAGATGGCGATCAAGGAGTTCCTGGACACCGGGCAGAAGGGCATGCGCATCGCCCACCTGCTGAGCGCCTGCTTGGATGAGTTCAGCGAGAACGAGGACCTGCCGAACACCACCAACCCGGACGACTGGGCCCGCATCTCCGGCAAGAAGGGCGAGCGGATCGTGTACATCAGGACCCTGGTCTCCGGCAAGCAGGGCACCGAGGCCGGCCGCTCGATCGACACGGTCGCCAACACCGGGCAGTACCTCTAGGCGTGTCAGGCGGAGTCGTGTCGGCCGGAGTGGCCTGCCGGAGTGCCCGCCGGCCGGCACTAGGCTCAAGCCCATGAGCGTGCGCCGCGTGATGGGAACGGAAACCGAGTACGGCATCTCGGTGCCCGGCCAGCCAGGGGCGAATGCGATGGTGACGTCGTCCCAGGTGGTCAACGCCTACCAGGCGGCGACGTCGGCGCGCACCCGGCGGGCGCGGTGGGATTTCGAGGAGGAGAACCCGCTCCGCGACGCCCGCGGCTTCGACCTGGCCCGGGAGTCCGCGGACGCCACCCAGCTGACCGACGAGGACCTGGGCCTGGCCAACGTCATCCTGACCAACGGGGCGCGGCTGTACGTGGACCACGCGCACCCGGAGTACTCGGCCCCCGAGTGCACCAACCCGCTGTCCGCGGTCATCTGGGACAAGGCGGGGGAGCGGGTGATGGCCGAGGCCGCGGCCAAGGCGGCCACGGTGCCCGGCACCGCCCCCATCCAGCTGTACAAGAACAACACCGATAACAAGGGCGCCTCCTACGGCTGCCACGAGAACTACCTGATGCGCCGGGCCACCCCGTTCGCGGACATCGTCCGGCACCTCACCCCGTTCTTCGTGTCCCGGCAGGTGGTGTGCGGTGCGGGCCGGGTGGGCATCGGCGCGGATGGCCGGGACGATGGCTTCCAGATCAGCCAGCGGGCCGACTTCTTCGAGGTCGAGGTCGGGCTGGAGACGACGCTCAAGCGGCCCATCATCAACACCCGGGACGAGCCGCACGCCGACCCGGAGAAGTACCGCCGGCTGCACGTGATCATCGGCGACGCCAACATGAGCGAGATCAGCACGTACCTCAAGCTCGGCACCACCGCCCTGGTGCTGGCGATGATCGAGGACAAGTTCCTCGGCGGTGACCTGTCCGTCGAGTCACCCGTGGCTGAGCTGCGGGCCATCTCGCACGACCCCACCTGCCGTCACCAGGTCACGCTGCGGGATGGCCGCAAGATGACCGGCGTCCAGCTGCAGATGGAGTACCTGGAACTGGCCAGGAAGTACACCGAGGACAAGTTCGGCTCGGACGTGGACGAGATGACCGCGGACGTGCTGGACCGCTGGGAGTCGGTGCTGGGCCGGCTGGCCGAGGACCCCATGCAGCTGTCCCGGGAACTGGACTGGGTGGCCAAGCTGGAAGTGCTGGAGGGCTACCGCACCCGGGACGGGCTGGCCTGGGGCCATCCCCGGCTGCAACTGGTGGACCTGCAGTACTCCGACGTGCGCCCGGACCGGGGCCTGTACAACCGGCTGGCGGCGCGGGGCCGGATCACCCGGCTGGTCACCGAGGAGCAGGTGGAAGACGCCATCGAATCGCCCCCGGAGGACACCCGGGCCTACTTCCGGGGCCGCTGCCTGCAGCAGTACCCGGAGTCGGTGGCCGCCGCCTCCTGGGATTCCGTCATTTTCGACATTCCGGGCCGTGAGTCGCTGCAGCGGGTGCCCACCCTGGAGCCGCTGCGGGGCACGGAAGCGCACGTCGGCGGCCTGCTGGACCGGTGCAGGACGGCGGCCGAACTGGTGGCCGCGCTCACCGGGCAGGACTGAGCCCGGCCGCCGGCCACCCGCCCGGCCCGGCCGCCCGCCAGACGGGCGGATGCCGATGCCGATGCCGATGCCCGATTCCAGGGTTGGACAGGCCATGCGCAGGCGAGGATACGGTTAAGCCGAGGACGACCCTGCAACACGGAGGTTTCGGGCATGGCGACAAAGGACACCGGTGGCCAGCGGCAGGCTCCGAAGCGCAATGAGGAAACCGAGGAGGAGGCTCCCCAGTCCACGGCGGAGGTCAAGGAGCGCCAGGAGAAACTGGCTGACGACGTGGATGCGATCCTCGACGAGATCGACGAGGTCCTCGAGGAGAACGCGGAAGAGTTCGTCCGCTCCTACGTGCAGAAGGGCGGCCAGTGAGGGCCGTTCCCGGCGGTCCCCGCCCGGGCGGCCCGCGCCCGCGGCGCCCGCGCCCGTGGGACGGGCCCGGCAGCGCGGCTGCCGGGTTCGCCGTGGGCTGACACCAGGCCCGCCCGCACCGGATGCACGGGCGGCGCGGGGCGGCAGTAAGGTCAGCAGGGACGGCGGGCTAACCGGGAGGACGCGGCGTGGCTGGGAGTTTCTTCGGCGGGAATTTCACCTCGATGTGCCTGAACGCGGGCACGTCGTCCTTCGCTGACCTGGTGGCCTCCTGCGCGCCGGACCTGCTGCCGGGGGCCGGGGCGGCCGCGGCCGCGCGGCTGGGCGCCGCCGGGCCGGACAGCGCCGGGCGGGCGGCCGCGGGCAGCGCGGCCGGGCCGCTGCCGCACGGCACGACGATCGTGGCGGCGCGTTTCGGCGGCGGGGTGGTGATGGCCGGCGATCGCCGGGCCACCGCGGGGAACATGATCGCCCAGCGGGACATCGAGAAGGTGTTCCGCAGCGACGACTTCTCGTGCGTGGGCATCGCCGGCGTGGCCGGCATCGGGCTGGAGCTGGTCCGGCTGTTCCAGCTGGAACTCGAGCACTACGAGAAGCTGGAGGGGCGCACGCTGTCCCTGGAGGGCAAGGCAAACCGGCTGTCCGCCTTCGTCCGCGGCAACCTGAGCGCCGCCATGCAGGGGCTGATGGTGGTCCCGATGTTCGCCGGCTACGACGAGGACGCCGGGCAGGGCCGGATCTTCAGCTACGACGCCACCGGCGGCCGGTACGAGGAACGCCCGTTCCACGCCATCGGGTCCGGGTCGGTGTTCGCCCGCGGCGCGCTGAAGAAGCTCTACACCGAGGACCTCCCGGCGCGGGACGCCGTGCTGGCCTGCATGCACGCGCTGTACGACGCCGCTGACGACGACTCGGCCACCGGCGGCCCGGATCTGGCCCGGAAGATCTACCCGGTCGTCGCGGAGGTCACCGCGGAGGGGTTCCGGCGGCTGTCCGACAGCGAGGCCGGTGAGGTCGCCACGGAGGTCGTCAGCGAGCGGATGATCTCCCCGGGCGGCCCGGTGGCGCCGCTGCGGCCACCCGCCGGGGGCGCCGGCTAGCGCCGGCCCCCGCCCGCAGCCCGACCAGCCATGACATGAGTAGGGGTACAGCCCGGTGAGTATGCCGTTCTACGTCTCGCCTGAACAGCAGATGAAAGACAAGGCGGACTACGCGCGGAAGGGCATCGCGCGGGGCCGCAGCGGGGTCGTGATCCAGTACGACGAGGGGATCCTGTTCGTCGCGCCGAACCCGTCCAGCGCCCTGCACAAGATCAGCGAGATCTACGACCGGATCGCGTTCGCCGCGGTCGGCCGGTACAACGAGTTCGAGAACCTGCGCAAGGCGGGCGTCCGGTACGCGGACATGACCGGCTACCAGTACGACCGCAGCGATGTCACCGCGCGCGGCCTGGCCAACTGGTACGCGCAGATCCTCGGGCAGTTCTTCACCGAGAGCAACAAGCCGTTCGAGGTGGAGCTGGTGGTGG
>Ga0209415_10010783_pt1 | contig 15463 bp, 13 predicted proteins | sample PeaSoiSIISIP2007_FD_187696 | JGI IMG/M metagenome (GOLD analysis project Ga0209415, IMG submission 187696) | Peat soil microbial communities from Weissenstadt, Germany - SII-SIP-2007 (SPAdes) (version 2) | ecosystem: Environmental > Terrestrial > Soil > Wetlands > Peat | place: Germany... | reverse complement strand
AGCGAACCGGCCATGGAGGACCGGCGAGCTTCAGCTGCAGCTACCGATTCCACTCCGGTTAAGTGAATATCCCAGAGATCATTTTATCAGGGCGGATCGTGGTTCATGAGCGCGACACCGGTTCCCCGGCGATCCTGCCCCTTCGTATCCTGCCTGTCGTCTGGGTTTCCCGCTGGCTGATCCTCTAGGGTCCGCCCAGCAGGCCGGCGAGGATGCGCGGGTCGCCGTCCGCCACCTCCACGACCTTGGTCCGGCTCGTCTTCCCGGTCACCAGCGTCACGGCCTCGCGGCGGACGCCGAAAGCCGCGGCCACCGCGGCCAGCGCGGCCTCGGTCGCGCGGCCGCCCACGGCCGGGGCGCTGACCCGGACCACCAGGGCCCCGGCCTGCTCGCCGCCCACGCCCGGGCGCGCCGCGCCGGGCCGGACCCGGATCGTGAGCCGCATCCTTCTCAGCCCGCCCGGATGTCGCCGCCCGGGCTGACCAGGAACGAGACCTGGCGGCCGCCGATCTGCACGCGCAGCCGGTACCAGCCGGAGGAGCTCTGGCTGATCGCCGCGGTGATGGCGGTCCCGGGTGCGGCCGGAGCGATCAGGGTGAGGATCGCGGCGCTCGGCCCGCTGCGGGCCATCGTGACCACCGGGGCGGGGATCATCCGCAGCTGCGTGTGCGACACCCAGCCCTGGTAGGGGTTGACCTGCCCGCGGACCACCTGGGTCGAGCCGGCCGGGATCTGCTGGCCGGGCAGTGGGATCTGCCGGATCTCCAGTTCGGTGCCCGGGGCGGTGGCCACGGCGTACGAGCGGGTCACCGTGGTGACCGTCAGGCCCGGGTCCAGGTGCCACAGCTGCTGGTAGCGGCCGGCGCCCGAGGCCCGGTCGAACACCAGCACCAGGTCCGGGTTCTGGTCGGCATAGACGCTGCGGTCGCGGGGCCGCCCGCCGAACGCGGTGTCGGCGAACTCGAAGAACTGCCCGTCCGCGCCGATGGACTGGCGGATCAGCCGGGTCGGCGCGGCGGGGTCGAACGGGACGCCGGGCATGACCAGGTCGCTGGCCGCCTCCGGGGAGAGCAGGTAGGCCCGGTACGGGGTGTTCGCGTACCCGTAGTGGCCGGCGTCGACGATCAGGTTGCGGCCGCGCGCGTAGTAGGTCAGCCCCATGTGGTCGGCGTGGCCGTGGATCTGCGTTCCCGGGCCGAAGCGCAGCGAGTAGAACGACTGGTCACCGAACGTCTGGGCCGTGCCCCACCCGGACCGGCCGAACACGTAGCCGGCCTGGTACACCGCCACCCGCTGCGCCGGGGGCGTTCCCGCGGCACCGCGGGTGGCCGCGTACTCCAGCGGGGTCCCGGGCCGGCTGCGCGGGCTGATCACGTAGGTGTCGCCGATCTGGGCCAGGTCGCCGTCGGGCTGGGTGGCCATGGCCAGGAACGCCGGCATCTGCGCGATCCGGGCGGTGATCCAGCCCGGCAGCGAGAGGCCACAGGCGGCCAGGTCCGCTTCGGCCGTGTCCCACAGGCCCATGTCGAAGTTGGCGTAGCCGGTCGACTGCTCGTTCGTGACCCCCTGGGCGTCCAGCGCCGGGCCGTACTGGTTGGGCTCGAACGAGTCGATCATCTGCTGGCGGGCCACCCGCCGCCACGTGGCCGGCTGCCCGCCCCACTCGCCCGCCGGGTAGGCGCATCCGGCCGTCAGCAGCTGCAGGTCCTGCTTCAGGCCGTGGTTGTAGGCACCCTGCCAGTGCGCGGCCTGATAGTCGAGCAGGCCCGGGATCCGGTTGTGGATCCAGGCCTGGCCGGGGAACGCCTCGGCCGAGCAGATCAGGGTGTCCGGCTGCTGGTTGACCGCGGGCACCTGGCTCAGCCAGCCGAGCAGCAGGGCCTTGGCGCGGTCCCGGTAGGCCGCCGCGTCCGGCCCCCCGGCCAGGTAGGCCTCGACGAGCGCCTCGATCCACTGGCCGTCCTGGAAATCCACCACCCAGGTCGGGTCGCCGTACGGGTCCTGCGCCCAGTCGATGTTCCCGTCCCGGTGCGGGTCGATCGTGACGGCCCGGAACGGCGCGATCGTGAGCCGCCCGGCCATGATCTCGCTGGCCGTTCCCGCCGGGAACGAGGGCAGCCCGCCGCACGCCTTGACATCCGCTGGCGACGGCGCTGCCGACCGCGTGCCCGCCTGCGCCGGGGCCCAGCCGGCCGCGGCCGTCAGCACCAGCACGCCGGCCAGCCAGCCGGCCATCCTCCGGGACCAGGCCCGTGCACCGCCCGGCCGCAGCCGTTCAGCCATCCCAGCATTATGGCCGCGGCCGGGGGGGCGGACCAGGTTTGCGGCGAAACCGCAGCCCGCCCGATCCTGGCCCGTTACCCGTTCAGCGGATGTACAGCTCGCCGGCCTCGTACTCGGTGAACTCGGTGTTCGCCGGCACGTCCGCGGCCATCCCGGCGGCCTGGAACGCGGGGAACAGCTGCTCGGCCTGCCAGCGCTCCATGTGCGCCCGGGACTGCCAGACGGTCACGACGTGGAGCCCGATCTCATCCGAGCCGGCCGCCCAGGCGAGCGGGTCTTCCCGATCCCCGCCTCGCCCGTGCACAGCACCAGGCGCCCGCGCCCCGCCAGGGCGTCATCCAGCAGACCCGTGACCCGCGCCAGCTCGCGGCCGCGGCCCACCATCATCCCGGCCGTATCGCCCCCCACAGGGCCACCCTAAGGGCCGGGGAGGTAACTGCCTAGGGTCGAGCAGGCGGAGCGCGTGCGCCTTGGCCGCGGCCTCGCCGCGGCTGGCGGCGCCGAGCTTGCCGAGGATGTTGGACACGTGCACGCTGGCCGTCTTGGGCGAGATGAACAGTTCGCCGGCGATGTCCCGGTTGCTGCGCCCCGCCGCGACCAGCCGCAGCACCTCCAGCTCCCGTCCGGTCAGGCCAAAGTCACCCTCGGTAAGCCCCGCGGAAGCGTCCAGGACGATCCTGGCCCGCCGCGCCACGAGCGTGATCTCCCGGATCAGGGGGTCCGCGCCCAGCCCGCCGGCCAGCGCGGCGGCCTGCCGCAGCCGGCCGCCGGCGCTGTCCCGGTCGCCGCCCGCGAGCGCCGCCTCCGCCGCGTGCCGCAGCGTCCGGGCCCGCGGATAGGGCTCGCTGACCGCGGCCCACCCGGCCGCGGCCTCGTCCCAGGCGTCCCGCACCTCAGCGGAAGAGCCGCCGGACAGCTGGGCGTCGGCCGCGGCGAAGGTCAGCCGGCCGGCCTGCTGAGCCGGGCCGAACGTCTCCAGCTTCTCCGCGATCGTGCGCAGCCGGCCCGCCAGCGCGGCGGTCCCGTCGCTCAGCCGCTCGTCCCGGGCCGCCACCAGGCAGACGCCGGCCGCACCCGCCACCAGCGGCCACGCGTACCGCGGGCTGCCACCGCACATCTCGTAACCCTCGATGACCCGCGACGCGGTCTCCACCGCGGCGGCCGGCCCGTCCGTGGCCAGCCGCAGCGAGATCTCCAGCAGGTCCAGCGGAAGCTGGTACTCATCCACGTACGCCGAGCTGCGCAGCAGCCCGGCCGCCTCCGCGGCCGCTTCCGCGGCGGCCGCGACGTCCCCCCGGGCCAGCGTGATGTAGCCGGCCAGGACCGCGAGCGTGGACCGGTGCAGCGGGAGCGAGGTGAACTGGAACTCGCGCGCCCCGCGCGCCACCTCGAGGGCCTCGTCCCACCGGCCCAGCGCGAACAGCGGCTCCATCTGATTGATCGCCAGCAGGCTGCGCCAGGCCGGGCCGATGTAGTACTGGTCCTGGCCCGCGATGCCCCGGCGGGCCTCCTCGACGGCCAGCTCGTGCTCGCCCGCCCCCTCGAGCAGGTGCGAGGCGTTGACCGCGGCCTTGGCCATCTGGCTGTGCGCCCCGGCCCGAACGGCCATGGCGCGTGCCTGCGCGATCAGCTCGACCGGGCCGCTGCCGGCGCTGGCCTGCTGGCCGGCTCCGGCCTGGAACATGGCCAGCGTCAGCAGCGCGTCCGCCTCGTTCACCTCGTCGCCGGACTGGCGGGCCAGCGCCAGGGCCTCCTCGGCGTAGGAGCGCTCCAGGGCCACGACGGGCACGCAGCGGGCCGCGGCCAGCAGGATCGGGATCCGCACGGCCGGCTCGTCAACCGGGGCGATCTGCAGCGCCGAGGAGAAGTCATCGAGGTATTCCTTGCGGCCCAGGTGCCTCCTGAACTGGCCCCGGGTCTCCAGCAGCCTGGCGGCGCGGGTCGGCTCGGCCGCGGGGTCCAGCTCCTTCAGCGCCGAGCTGGCCAGTGCGATGCCGCGCTCGAACTCCCCGGCCTCCTGCGCCGCGCAGGTCGCCTCCTCCAGCACCCGGGCGTGATCGGCGCCGATCCGCTCCGCCGCGTCCGGCACCTGGTCCCACAGCTCGAGCACCCGGGCCAGCAGCGACAGCCGCTCGGCCGGAGCCACGGCCCGGCCCGCCTGCGCCGCGGCCCGCCACGCGCCGATCAGCGCCCAGACCGAGTCGTGTGCCGAGTGCCAGTGGTGGGCCATCTCGATCGTGGCCCGGCCCGGCGGCACCAGCGAGGGATCGGCGTCGATGGCCTCGGCGAAGCGGCTGTGCAGCCGTCCGTGCTCGCCGGGCAGCAGGTCGTCGTGCACCGCCTCGCGGATCAGCTCGTGCCGGAAGGTGTAGCCAGCCTGGTGCGGGCGCAGCACGTTGGCCGTCACGGCCGGCCGCAGCGCGCCGGTCAGCGCGGCGTCATCCAGGCCGGTGACGGCGGCGAGCAGCGCGTGCCCGGTGGTCTGGCCGCCGGCGCTGGCCACCCGCAGCACCTCCTGCGTGTCCTCCGGCAGCCGGCGCACGCCGTCCAGCAGCAGGTCGCGCAGGGACTCGGGCAGCGCGCAGTTCAGCTCGCCGTCACAGCCCAGCAGCGTCTCCACGAACAGCGGGTTGCCCTCGCTGCGGTGATACAACGCGTCGGCCACGTCGCCTGCGAGCTGGCGGCCGAGGATCCCCGCGGCCAGTTCGGCGGTGTCGTGCCTGGTCAGCCTGGGCAGCTCGATCCGCTCGACCCAGGCGATCCGGTCCAGCGCGGCGAGCATCGGGCGCAGCGGATGGGTCCGGTGCAGCTCGTCGGACCGGAACGTCACGACGATCAGCAGCCCGCCGATGGCCCGCTGATTGCCGATCAGGAACGTCAGCAGGTCCCGGCTGGAGCGGTCGGCCCAGTGCGCGTCCTCGATCACCAGCACCACCGGCGAGTGCCGGGCCAGGTAATCCAGCGCGCTGAGCATCTCCTCGAACAACCGCGCCCGGGCCTCACCCGGGTCTCTGTCACTATCCGGGCCGGTATCGGGCTCGCCGAGTTCGGGCAGCAGCCGGGCCAGCCCCCGCGTGGTCCGGCCGGGCAGCATCGCGGCCACCGCATCCGCGCCGTGCTCGTGGACCAGGTCGCGGAGCACCGCGGTGAACGGCGCGAACGGCAGCCCGTCGGTGCCCAGCTCCAGGCAGCCGCCGACCAGAACACAAGCCCCCGCCGCCGTGGCGGCCTGACCGAACTCGCCGACCAGCCGGGACTTGCCGACCCCGGCCTCACCGCCCAGCAGCACAGCGGTCGGGCCGCCCTGGCGCACGCCGGCGAACGCGGCTTCCAGGGCGGCCATCTGCTGGTCCCGCCCGACCAGGACGGGACCGGACGCTCGCCCGCTCATCTCGTCTGCTGTCAGCATGCCACGCGGCTCTGGCATTCCACGAGGGCCGGCGGGCGCCGGGGCGGTCATGGCCGTCCTCAGGCGGCGTGGCGTGCGGCCGGCACGCGCCCGGCAGCCTCGTCTCCGGTGGTCCGGAACGAGCCGTCCACGTAGTCGGGGATGGCCGGGACGGCGAACTCCGCCTCGGCCCGCCGGGCGCCGTGCCGCAGGGCCCGCCTCGCGCGCCTGGCGGTCCGGGCCGTCACCGCCCGGTGCGCCTGTTCCCGCAGGTCACGGCCGTGCTGTGCGACAAGCTCGCGCAGAATCTCGGGATGCATGGTTCCTCCTAGACCCCCGGGAAACCTTCTCTGGTCCCCACATCCTCAAGGTTCGGCGTAAGGCCCCACCCCCCGCATCGGACGAATGCCTTATCTTCGGTCCCCCGAACGGCTTAGGCCGCATCCCCGATCCTGTATCTCGTCCCTAAGCCGTCTTAGGCCAGGTCAAACCCAATATTCCGAACGGGCGGGGCCGCGTGCGCCCGGTCAGCTCCGGCCCGGCCAGACCGGCCTCGCGCGTTCACTAGACTGGAACGAGCCATCCGATCCGGTGGCAGCTCCCGGCACCGAACGAACGAGACTCACGCATGCCCGCACCGCACCGCACCGCTTCCCCGCAGGACGCCCTCGCGACCCGCGACGACCTGCGCAACGTCGCCATCGTCGCGCATGTCGACCACGGCAAGACCACGCTGGTGGACGCGATGCTGTGGCAGTCGGGCGCGTTCCGGGCCAACGCGAACGTGGCCGAGCGGGTGCTCGACTCCGGCGACCTGGAGCGGGAGAAGGGCATCACCATCCTGGCCAAGAACACCGCGGTGCGCCACGGCGGGCTGACCGTCAACATCGTGGACACGCCCGGGCACGCGGACTTCGGCGGGGAGGTGGAGCGTGGCCTGTCCATGGTCGACGGGGTGCTGCTGCTCGTCGACGCCAGCGAGGGACCGCTCCCGCAGACCAGGTTCGTGCTGCGCAAGACGCTGGCCGCCGGGCTGCCGGTGATCCTGGTCATCAACAAGGTGGACCGGGCCGACGCGCGGATCGCCGAGGTCGTGGACGCCTGCTACGAGCTGTTCATCGACCTGGACGCCAGCGAGGAGCAGATCGAGTTCCCCATCGTGTACGCCTCCGCGCGGGCCGGGCGGGCCTCGCTGGAGCGGCCCGCCGACGGGGAGCTGCCCGATTCGCCTGATCTCGAGCCGCTGTTCGAGACGCTGCGGGCCACCGTCCCGGCGCCCGTATACGAGGTCGGCGCGCCGCTGCAGGCTCACGTCACCAACCTCGACGCCAGCTCCTACCTGGGCCGCATCGCCCTGTGCCGGATCCGCAACGGCACCATGTCCCGCGGCCAGCAGGCCGCCTGGTGCCGGCGGGACGGCTCGATCGAGAGGGTCAAGATCTCCGAGCTGTACCTGACCGACGCGCTGGAGCGTGTGCCGGCCGACTCGGCGGGTCCCGGGGACATCGTGGCCATCGCCGGCATCCCGGACATCATGATCGGCGAGACCCTGGCCGACGTCGATGACCCGCGTCCGCTGCCGCTGATCACCGTGGACGAGCCGGCCATCTCGATGACGATCGGGGTGAGCACCTCGCCGCTGGCCGGGCGGGCCGCCGGGGCCAAGGTCACCGCGCGGCTGGTGCGGGACCGGCTGGACCGCGAACTGGTCGGCAACGTGTCGCTGGCCGTGCTGCCCACCGAGCGGCCGGACACCTGGGAGGTCCGCGGCCGCGGTGAGCTCGCGCTGGCCGTGCTGGTGGAGACGATGCGGCGGGAGGGGTACGAGCTGACCGTGGGCCGGCCCGCCGCCGTCACCAGGGACGTCGACGGCGCGGTCTTCGAGCCGGTCGAGCGCCTGTCCGTGGACGTGCCCGAGGAGTACCTGGGCACGGTCACCTCGCTGATCTCGGTGCGGCGCGGCCGGATGGAGTCGATGACCAACCACGGCACCGGCTGGGTCCGGATCGAGTTCGTGGTGCCCGCCCGGGGGCTGATCGGTTTCCGCACCCAGTTCCTCACCGAGACCCGCGGCACCGGCATCGCGCACCACGTCTTCGAGGGCTACGAGCCCTGGTCGGGGCCCATGCGGGGCCGGGCGACCGGCTCGCTGGTCGCCGACCGGCCCGGCAGCACCTCCGCCTACGCCATGTTCAACCTGCAAGAACGCGGCTCGCTGTTCGTCACCCCGGGCACCGAGGTGTACGAGGGGATGATCGTGGGGGAGAACTCCAGGCCCGACGACATGGACGTCAACATCACCCGCGAGCGCAAGGTCACCAACGTCCGCCAGTCGACCGGCGAGGAACTCGAGCGGCTGGTGCCGCCGCGGCTGCTGAGCCTGGAGCAGGCGCTGGAGTTCTGCGCCGACGACGAGTGCGTGGAGGTCACCGCCTCGGCGGTCCGCCTGCGCAAGACGATCCTGGACGCCCGGGAGCGCTTCCGCGAGCGGGCCCGGGCCGCCCGGGCTTAACTGCCCCCGGGTGCCGGCACGCAGACACCCGGGAGCGCTTCCAGCGGCGACCACGGCCCGCCGGGACGGTGCTCGGCCCGCCCCGGCCGCCCGGTGGTCTCACCTGAGAAAATACGGCGCCGGCCCGCGGGTGCGGCGCGCCATGCGACGAGCGCCGTGATCGGCGCGGGGAACGGTCCGCTGCCGGCGAGGAACGGCGCGGTCCGGCCGTCAAGGGTGGGCTCGGGGGGGACCAACAGGGTGGCTCGGGGGGACCAACAGGGTGGGCTCGGGGGACCAACAGGGCCCCGGACGTTCAAGGGTGGGCTTGGGGGAGAAAAAGGAGCGCTATTCCCGGGCGGGGCCTGCCGGACTTATAGTGCGGCGATGGTCGTCCTCACGGTCATCCTCGCCTCGGTGGCCGCCGCGCTGTCGGCCGCCGTGCTGTTCTGGAAGCGCACGTCACGGCGTGTGGGTACACCACCACAGCGAGCGACCTACGAGGCCCTGCACACCGCCAGCGAGGCCGTCGCCGCGCTGCGCGACGGGCTGACCCCGGCCACCGCGGTCAAGGCGGCGCCGGCCCTGCGGCGGCTGCTCGGCACGCCCGCCGTGGCCATCGCGGACCGGACGGACCTCATCGCCTGCGAAGGCTCCGAACGGCACGCCGAGGCCCTCGGCCGCCGCCTGCACGACGTCGTGGCGTCCGGCCGCCCGCAGCTGCTGAGCGCGTCCGACCTCGGCTGCGGCCACGGCGGTGACTGCCCGATGCGGGCCGGCGTCGCCGTGCCCATCGCCGTCGACGGCGCGCTGGTCGGGGCGCTGGCGGCGCTGGGCCCGTCCGCCGACGCGGCGCTGATGCGGACCGCGGGCGAGGTTGCCCGGTTCGTGTCCACGCAACTGGCCCTGGCCGAACTCGACGCGTCCAGGACCCGCACCGTGCAGGCGCAGCTGAACTTCCTGCGGGCCCAGATCAGCCCGCATTTCATCTACAACGCGCTGACCGCGATCGAGTCCTACGTCCGGTCCGACCCCGAGCGCGCCCGGGACCTGCTCGTCGGCTTCGCCGAGTTCATCCGCTGGGCCTTCCGCGAGCACAGCCAGTACGCCACCCTGGCCGAGGAACTGCGCTTCGTCGATACCTACCTGGAGCTCGAGCGCGCCCGCTTCGGCGACCGCCTGGTGGTCAGCCTGCGGGTGGCCCCGGAGGTCCTGCCCGTCCGGGTCCCGTCGCTGGTGCTGCAGCCGCTGGTCGAGAACGCCGTCCGGCACGGCCTGGAGCGGGTCAGCGGGACCGCCCGGCTGCAGATCTCCGCGGAGGACGGGGGCCACGAGGCGGTCGTCACGGTCGAGGACCACGGTGTCGGCGTGGACCCGGGGCAACTCGCCGGCGTGCTGTCCGGGCAGTGGGGCAGTGAATCTGTCGGACTCCGCAACGTGGACGAGCGCCTCCGCGCTACCTTCGGAAACGACCACGGGCTTACGATCGAGACCGGGATCGGGGCGGGCACGAAGGTGACCATGCGGCTGCCGAAGTTCTGCGCGGCGATGAGCGGGTCATGAACGCCGCCCGGGCCCAAGCCGAGATCCCCGCGGCCTCCGCGCTGGTCATCGACGACGAGACGCCGGCCCTGGACGAGCTGAGCTACCTGCTCCGCGCGAACTTCCCGATCGCCCCGGTGCACGCCGCGCAGAATGCGAGCGACGCGCTGCGGCGCCTCCAGGAGCGCCGCTACGACGTGGTCTTCCTCGACGTCAGGATGCCCGAGCTCGACGGCATCGAGCTGGGGAACGTGCTGCGGCGGTTCGCCGCACCGCCCGCCATCGTCTACGTCACCGCCTACGAGGAGTACGCGGTGCGCGCCTTCGACATCGGCGCGTGCGACTACCTGCTCAAGCCCGTCTCCCGGGCGCGGCTGCGCACCGCGCTGGAACGCGCCCTCGGCCCGCTGGCGGCGGGCCGCCCCCCCGAGGCCGGCCCGCGGGCCGACGACGATTCCTCCGGCCTGATCCCGGTCGAGACGGCCGGACGGACCAGGTTCGTCGCCCGTGACCAGGTGCACTGGGTGGAAGCCGAGGGAGACTACGTGCGGCTGCACACCGCGGACGGCGGCGCGCACCTGGTGCGGATCCCGATCTCGCATCTGGAAGAGCGGTGGTCGGCCCACGGCTTCATCCGCATCCACCGGGGCTACCTCGTGTCGTTCAGGCACATCACGGAGTTCTCCGTGACCGGAAGCGTTCACGCGGTGATGGTGGGCGGCCGCTCGCTGCCGGTCAGCCGGCGCCACGTGCGGGACGTCCGCGACCGGATCCTCCGGATCGGCCGGCGGGGCTGACCGTGGAGGAGACCCGGCCGGCCCCGCCCCAGCCAGCCCCGCCCCAGCCGGCACCGCCCCGGCCAGCACAGCGCCAGCTCGTCGTCTGGCGCGGCGATCAGGCGCCGGTGCAGCAGGGCATCCCCGGGCCCGGCGACCTGCGAGACGACACGAACACCGGCCGGCTGCTCATCGGCTCGCTGGTCCGGGCGCAGCTCAGCCTGTCCCTGATGTGCCTCATGCTCGCGCTGACCGTGACCGTCTCGTTCCCGGTCGTCGCCGCGCTGGTGCCCGCGGTCGGCCGGATCAGGGTGGCCGGCCTTCCGCTCCCCCTGATCGTGCTCGGCTTCGCGTTCTATCCCGTGTTCCTCGCGATCGGCTGGTTCTACCACCGTCAGGCCCGCCAGCTCGAGGCCAGGTTCACCGACCTGGTCGACCCCCCCGGTGACTGACACCGGGGCCGGCGCGATCGCGTTCGTCACCCTGCTGACGATCGTGGTCGGTGCCCGCGGCATCCGGGTCGCGCGGACACCGGACGACTTCATGGTCGCCGCCCGGCAGGTCCCGCCCGCGCTCAATGCCGCCGCCATCTCCGGTGAGTACCTCTCGGCCGCGTCCTTCCTGGGCATCGCGGGCCTGATCGTGTCGCAGGGCCTCGGCTCGCTGTGGTACTCGGTCGGCTACACCGCCGGGTACCTGGTCCTGCTGCTGCTGGTGGCGGCGCCGCTGCGGCGGTTCGGCGCGTACACGATCCCCGACTTCGCCGACGGGCGGCTGGGATCGGTGGGCCTGCGCCGGGTGGCCACCGTGCTGGTCCTGGTCATCGGGTGGTTCTACCTGCTGCCCCAGATGAAGGGCGCGGGCATCACGCTGCAGTGGGTCCTCGGCACGCCCTACTGGATCGGCGTGGTCACGCTCGGCATCGTCGTGAGCGGCAACATCGCGATGGGCGGGATGAAGGGCATCACGTTCGTCCAGTGCTTCCAGTACTGGCTGAAGCTCTGCGCGATCGGCATTCCCGCGCTGGTGCTGCTGATCGCGACCGGGCACGCCTCCGACCGCAACCTCCAGCCCGGCCGCGCTCCGGTCTTCACCCGCGCCACCGTCGTCCAGGTGCCGCAGGCGATCGGCTTCACCCTGGCCCACCCGACCCGGGCGACGGTCACCGGCCTGCTCGACCAGCGGCGGTACCGCCACCAGACCGTGCCGCTGTGCGCCTGCCGCCACGTCGCGGGCGCGGGCACGCAGATCGGCTTCGCCGCGGGTGCCCCCGCCCCCACCAGCCTGGCCATGGCGCCGTCTCCCGGCGTGGCCTGGGACTCCCCGCTCTCGGCCGCGGGCACCGACGGCGCTCACCCGCTGGTGTCGACCTACGGCATCATCATCGCCACGTTCTTCGGCGCGGTCGGGCTGCCGCACATTCTCGTGCGCTTCTACACCAACCCCGACGGCGAGGCGGCCCGGCGTACGACCCTGATCGTGGTGCTCCTGCTGAGCACGTTCTACCTGTTCCCGACGGTGCTGGCCGTCCTGACCAGGCTGCACGCGCCGCAGCTGTACCTGGCCGGGGACTCCGATGACGTCATCCTCGCCCTGCCGTCGCTGCTGCTGCCCGGGCTGCCGGGCGCGCTGCTGGCCGCGCTGGTCGCCGCGGGGGCCTTCGCCGCCTTCCTGTCCACCTCGTCCGGCCTGCTCGTCAGCGTCGCGGGCGCGCTGTCGCACGACTTCATGCACGGCGGCGTCACGTCGTTCCGCTGGTGCGCGATCGTCGCGGGCGCGGTGGCCACGGCCGCCTCCCTGCTGATCGGCCGCTTCTCGCTGGCGCTGCTCGTCGGGTGGGCGTTCGCCATCGCGGCGTCGTCGTTCAGCCCGCTGCTGGTGCTGGGGATCTGGTGGCGTCAGCTCACCCGGGCGGGTGCGGCGGCGGGCATCGTGGTGGGCGGCGGCGCCTGCCTGGCCGCGATCGTCGCGACCATGGTCGGCGCGGCGACCCGCGGCTGGAGCGAGGTCCTGCTGGGACAGCCCGCGATCTGGACGGTGCCGCTCGCGTTCGGCGTGATGATCGTGACCTCGCTGCTCACCCAGCGGACCCTGCCCGGCCACGTCGGGCAGGTGATGCTGCGCATGCACCTGCCCGAGGCGCTGAGCCGCCAGGACTACCGGTCCTCCCCGCTGGAGCGCGCGCGCCGGTCACCTGGCCGGTGACCCGCGGCCAGCACGGCCGCTACGTGCCGCGGTCCCGGCGGAGCCGGTCCAGGACCTGATCGGGATCGTCCGTGGTCACCCGGATCATGGCCCGGACCGCGTCGGCCAGGGAGACCCGCGGCACGCCGAGCTCGATCGCGGCCGAGTCGGCCCACATGGTCAGCTCCCGGTACAGCTCGGGGCTCAGGTCCAGGGTGATCCGGACCGGCTTGGACCGGATCGCGGTCCGGCCGGCCGGGCGCGCGTCGGGCTCGGCCCGCCGGGCGGCCGCGGCCGCCATCTGCGCCTTGCGCAGCTCCCTTTCCCTCATGACCGTACCGAACACAATGGGGCGCAGCGCTCGATGAGGTCGCGGGCCACCTGGCGCCACACGTCGCAGCCCGCCTGCCTGATCGGCACGCCGAAGCTCTGGGCGTAGACCTCGCGCCGGGGCACCGCCGTGGCCAGCACGTCATAGCCGAGATTGACCAGCGCCTCCCGGGCGTCGGTGGTGGAGTGGGCCCGCGCCACGCAGCGGTTCAGCAGGATGGCCGAACGCACCGGTTTGTCCCGCGCCTCCCGGACCTCGGCGATCTCGTCCCGCACCGGCGTGGTCCGGTTGATCTCGATCGGGCTGGGCGCGCACGGGATCAGGACCTCGTCGGCGTACCGCAGCGCCGACCGGGCGATGCCGGCGTGGTCCTCGATCTGCGGCGTGTCGATGATCACCACGTCGTCGTGCTTGGCGATCTCGGGCAGGCGGCGGTGCAGCTCGCGCGAGGGCAGGGCCACGATCCGGAACGGGAACGCCGCCTGCTCCGGCGCCAGCCCGGGATACATGGCGGCCAGATCGGACCATTCCAGCGCGCTGCCCGAGGGGTCCGCGTCCACCAGGAGCACGCTGTTGCCGGCCTGGGCGAAGACATGAGCAAGCCAGACCGCGGAGGTCGTCTTCCCAGTGCCCGGCTTCAAGTTGGCCAGGGCGAGTCTCAGCCCTGTCATCCAGGCATTATTGCAGCGCCGGGCGTATCGCGGTACCCCGACTCCAGTAATCGCCGTAATGCAGTATTTACTGCATTACGGCATCGCTGGTCACCGGGGCCGGACGGGGCGCGCGGACGAGCAGGCCCGGCACGAGCACGTCCGGGTGCACGGGATCGGCGCTCACATGCCGTCGGCGTCCTCGCCCAGCTCGGCGTCGCTCACGGCGATCGCGAGCCCGAGGGCCCGCAGGATGTGCCCGCCGGCGGCCATCACCCGGGGCGCGCCCACGACCGGGGCGACGGCGATCATGATGCCCTGGATGTCCTCCAAGGTCAGGCCGCTTTCGGTGACGGCGGCGGCGCTGGCGATGTAGCTGATGGGCGGCGCGTCCACCGCGATCATGGCGGCCAGCCGCGCGAGCATGTAGTCGCGCGGCGAAAGGCAGTTGTGGTCGACCGAAGCGGCGGTCAGGTCGGTCAGCGTGTCCAGGACGGGTGTCTCGCTCATATCATCCTCCGGTAATCGCGGACTCGTGGGGTACGTGGCTCCAGTGCACCCTCATCCCAGGATCCGGGTATCACCCAGCAGGGGTGAACCGGGGAGGATCAGCTGATCGTGGCCCGGGCGGCGGCGAAACGCTGGTGGCGGACGTGGTCGTGCTGCCCGAGGAAGGCCTTGAACGGGCCGAGGCGGTAGGCGGGGCCGCCGCGGGAGTGCGCGATCTCGAGCTCGAAGTCCAGGCCCAGCTGCCGCAGCCGGCCGAGCACCGCCGCGGCGCTCACCCCGGGAGCCAGGTCCGCTATCTGCCGGGCGGTCAGGAAATCGCTTCTGGACCGCATCACCCGGAACACCGGGTCGTGCACCGGCAGCATGGCCTCGGCCGCCTGCGCGGGGCCCGCATGCTCCAGCGCCCGGCGGATGGCCGTGCCGACCGCCTCGGCCACCGGGGGCGGGAACGCGTTGCCGATCTGCCGGTACCGCGCGGTCTTGAGCCCGCTGAACCGCCAGCCCCACTCGTCCCGCCAGCCCTGCAGCCTGGTCACCATCTCGCAGGTCAGCCGGGGCGTCAGCGCCGGGTCGGCGGAGGCGGCCGGCGCCTCGTCCGCGAGGCCGAGCCCGTCCACGCCGAGGTCCGCCCAGGCCTGCTTGGCCCGGGTCGGGCCGAGGTCGGCGCCGCCGTGCTTCTTCGAGCCGCCCACGATGGTGGGCGCGATCCGGTCGGCCCGCCGCGCCCACGCGGCCGCGCCGGGCCAGCCGCGCGCGGCCATCAGGTCGCCCACGGTCTGGCCCACGGTCGCGGGCGGGTGCGGCGACGGCGACGGCCAGCGGAACCAGGGCGCGTCCTGCGGGCGCAGCGCGACCAGCACGGTGCGCGGCCGCAGCTGCGGCACGCCGAAGTCCGACGCGTGCAGCAGCCGCCACCCCGGCACGTACCCCAGCTCGGCCAGCCGGTCCAGCACGTGCTGCCGGTACGCACTGAACCGGCCGGTGCTCAGCCCCCTGACGTTCTCCAGCAGCAGGGCCCGGGGCCGGATGATCCCGCACAGCTCCACGGCCCAGGCGAACAGGTCGCGTTCGTCGGCCGCGCCGAGCTGCCGGCCCGCCACGGTGAACGGCGGGCACGGGACCCCGCCCGCCAGCAGGGCCACGCCCCGGTAGTCGCTCGGGCGCCACAGCGCCGGGTCGGCCACGTCGCCCTCGGCGACCTTCCAGCCCGGCCGGTTGGCGCGCAGCGTGGCGCACGCCGCCGCGTCGAGTTCGACGGCCAGGGCGTGCTCGAAGCCGGCTCGCTCGAGCCCGAGGGCCTTCCCGCCC
>Ga0209415_10010782_pt1 | contig 15463 bp, 17 predicted proteins | sample PeaSoiSIISIP2007_FD_187696 | JGI IMG/M metagenome (GOLD analysis project Ga0209415, IMG submission 187696) | Peat soil microbial communities from Weissenstadt, Germany - SII-SIP-2007 (SPAdes) (version 2) | ecosystem: Environmental > Terrestrial > Soil > Wetlands > Peat | place: Germany... | reverse complement strand
CCCGCAGGCCCGCCGCCGACCACGACGACGTCGTGCAACCTCGCCTCGCGGGCGCTCTACTCGGCGGTCTTCGGCGGCGGTCCGAGCTGGATTCGCTCGCCGATGTACGCGCCGATGAGCGTGAGCAGGATGCCGATGGAGGCGAAGATCACGTAGAGAAAGAGCGGCATCGTGCGGACGGTCTGGCTCTGGATGAGCAGGAAGGTCGACGGGATGGCCACGATGAGGCTCGCGACCGCGGGCTCGATGAACGTGCGGCCCGGCGAGATCATCCCGACCAGCAGCCCCCCGAGAAACCACACCGGGATGCACACGAGCATGCCGTTCTGCCCCTCGAAGTCGAGCATGGGCAGCACCATGGGCAGCCCGAAGACGAGCGCTGCCGTGAGCACGCCCTGCACGGCGAAGGCGATGAGCAGCCACTGCACGCTCACGCCCTCCTGCTGGTAGCGGCGCTCGAGCTCCTCTTCGCGGGTGCGCCGGACCTTGGTCAGGTCCTCGATCTTCGCGCCGCACGACGCGCAGCGCGCCGAGCCGGGGGGGTTCTTCGCGAACCCGCAAGAGGGGCAGGTAACGGGCTTTCCAGCGGCCATCGAGGCTACGGTACGCCCTCTGCCGGGGGCCCGCCAAGCGGGAACAACTGCCCCCGTACGGTGTCGGGTATGATGTGGACGGCGTGCCCTCTTCAGTACCTTCGCCGCTCGAGCTCCAGGGACCCGAGTCCAGCGATCAGGTCGATCCGGAGCTCCTGGCTCTGCCCGATCCGCCCAGGCGCGATCGGACGCTGACGGTGGTGGTCCTGGCCCTGGCGGCGGCGCTGTCGCTGGCCATGGTGTTCGCGCTGCGGCGGGACGTGGCCTACGCCGTCGGCAGCGGCACGGCGACCGACCTGGGGGACCTGCACGCGGCCACGGGAGCCAGCCTCGGCGATCTCGAGAACCGGTTCGTGCGGGCCGAGGGAATGCTCGGGGCAGCGGGGGGCATCCGCTACGAGCGGCCCTTCGTGGATGACTCGTTCCGCACGCTGCCGGTCGCGGGCCGGCCCGACGTGTGGGTCGACGTTCGCGTGCCAGCCGGTCAGGAGACCGGCCGGTGGGAGCCGCCGCGGGCGCTCGCGGGGAGGCTGGTGCGGTTCGACGGGGCGGGGCCGCGGCATCGTGGGCTCGCGGGGGCCATCGAGCGCACGTCGCACGCGCAGGTGCCGGCGGGGGCGTGGCTGCTGGTCGACGGCGAGGCGCCGGACACGGCGCGCTGGACCATCCTGCTCGCGGTGACGTTCCTGGGGTGCGCGGCGTGGAACATGATGACGATCGCCCGCATCGTGCGCCGCGTGAAGTGACCTGCTAAGCCCCGGCGCGTGAGAGTTGCGATCATCGGCGGGGGCGTGATGGGGTGCGCGACGGCGCTGGCCCTGGCCGAGCGCGGCGCCGATGCGGTGGTGCTCGAACGCGCGGTGCCCGGGGCCGAGGCGTCGAGCGCGGCGGCGGGCATCCTGGGGGCGCAGGTCGAGCTGCACGGCAAGGGCGACGACGCGGCCTTCTTCGTGCGCGCGCGCGACGCGTGGGGTCCGTGGGCGCGCGAGCTGCGCGAGACCACGGGCATCGACGTCGGCTGGCGCGCGTGCGGGGTGATGCGCGTGGCGTTCGCGCCCGAGCAGGCCGAGCAGCTCGCGCGCGAGGTGGCGTGGCAGCGCGAGAAGGGGCTGCGGTCGGAGCTCGTCGATGGCGCGCGGGCGCGGCAGATCGAGCCGGTGCTCGCCGAGGGCGTGACCGCGGCGGCGCACTTCCCCGACGACGCGCAGGTCGACCCGCAGGCCCTGCTGCGGGCCCTCATGGCGGCCCTGTCGCGGCATCCGCGCATCACGGTGCGCTCGGGGGCGACGGTGGAGCGACTGCTCGTCGAGCGCGACCGGTGCACGGGGGTCAAGCTCGACGACGACGTGCTGCACGCAGACGCCACGGTGCTCGCGGCGGGCAGCTGGTCGTCGCTCATCCCGGGCGTGCCTGCGGGGATGCCCGTCGTGCGCCCGGTGCGCGGGCAGATGGTGCTGCTCGACGAGCGGCCCCCGCGCGCGCGGACCATCGTGTTCGGCGCCGGCGGCTACGTCGTACCGCGGGGCGACGGCCGCGTGCTCTGCGGCTCGACGATGGAGCACGCGGGCTTCCGCAAGGAGGTCACCGCGGCGGGGGTGCACGCCATCCTGGGCAGCGCGCTCGCGTGCGTACCTTCCCTCGGGGCGGCGCAGGTGATGGGGACCTGGAGCAACTTCCGGCCGCACGCCGAGGGAGGTGCGCTCGTGGGGGCGTCGGCCCTACTGGGGCTGTTCCTGGCGACGGGGCACCACCGGAACGGGATCCTCCTGTCGAAGATCACGGCCGACGAAGTGGCAGCAGCGATCTTGAAGTGAACAGCAAGATCAGAAGGAGACTCACCTTCCTGATCTTCTGATCTTTCTGTTCAACTCTCAGGGGTTGAAGTCCTGCGGGGGCGGGGGCGGCTTCGCGGGCGCGGGTGCGGGTGCGGGTGCGGGTGCGGGTGCGGGTGCGGGTGCGGGTGCGGGTGCGGGTGCGGGCGCGGGGGCAGGAGGCTTCGCCGGTCCACTCTGCGGTGACGGGGCGGGCGGCTTCGGCTTGTCCTTCTTCTCCTTGTCCTTGTCCTTCTCCTTCTCGTCAGGCGGGGCGAGCTGGTCGCCCTTGGTGACGTCGAAGGCGGGGGGAGTGCTCGGATCGCAACCGGGGGCGAAGCCGGTGGCGTCGAAGTCGCTGCGCAGACTGCCGGTGCGCTGGCTCTTGCCGTCGGCGTCCTTCGCGACGGCCTCGATGCGGACCTCGTGCTTGCCGGCGCGCGAGGGCGAGCAGTACGAGAGCAGGTAGTAGCTCTTGGTGCGCGCCTCGACCTTCGCGCCCACCTGGTCGAACGCCTGCACGATGGCCGTGCGGTCGGCGGCCATCGCCGTGCCGCTCTTGCCCACCGTCTGTAGCTGCGCCGGGAGGATCTCGCCGCCCAGACCGATGGCGAAGACGTCGAAGGGCTTCTCCTTGATGTGCTGGCGCATGTCGGCCTCGGGCACGCGGTTGGCCCGGTCGGTCCCGTCGGTGAACACGACGAGGGTGCCGAACTTCAGCGGCTGGGTGGCCTTGCCGAGCGCGTTGTCGAGCTCGTCGAGCGCTTTGACGACAGCGCCGTTCAGGTTGGTCGACGGGTCCTTCGCCTTGAAGCTCGCGAGCTGCTGCGCCCCTGCCTTGGCGCCGCCCGATTGGTCGGTGAACGGCACGATGGCGTGCAGGTCGGGCGAGCCGTCGAAGGCGTAGATGGCGACCTTCTGCTGCTTCTCGACGCGGTCGGTGAACGCGCTCACGGCGTTGACCAGATCCGGCGTGGCGCCGCTCTCGGTGATGCTGCCGCTCATGTCGACGAGCAGCAGCGTGTAGTGAACGGCGGCGACCTCGGGGTTGAGGATCGTCTGCTTGCTCTCGAACTGCGAGACCAGCTGCCCGTCCTCGTAGATGCGGAAGCTGTCGGCCGTGAGGCCGCCGACCGGCTCGCCGCCCTGCGTGCGTACCTTGAAGTAGACCGCGACGTTGCTGGGCTTCTGCTGGCCCATCTTGATGGGCGTCAGCTGCAGCCCGGCGCAGCCAGCGAGCGCGAGCGCGAGGTGAGCGAGGAGAACCGAGGCGAGCCGTTTCACGCGCCGAGTCTAACCCACCTCACCGTTCGACCGCGAATGAGCGGACGATCGACTCGCAGGTGGACCGGTAGCGCTCGAAGGCGTTGGCCGAGACGGCGCAGGTGACCACGTACCCGGTGCCCTTGGAGGCGAGCGCGGTCTGCATGGTCCGGTACGCCACGGTGCTGGGTCCTGCCGAGGTCCAGCGAGACTCCAGGACGAGCGTGGGATCGCCATCGACGACGTCATCGCGGGACGACTCGACCGTGGCCTGCTTCTGCTCCCGCAACCCGGCCTCGTTGGCGCGGGCGAAGTCGTAGGAGTCGCCGACGAAGGGCTCGGTCACGACGTTGGCGTTGGCGTGGTAGTCGTCGACTGCCTGCGGGTCGGACACGGCCCACGCCGCGGGCGGCCTCTGCGGGGCCTGCTTCCAGGTGGCCGGGACCGCTATGCGCCAGCCGGTCCCGCTCTGCTCGGCGAAACCCGCGGGCAGCGGCGGCGGCGTGAAGGTCGAGACGCGGGCGTGCTTCGATCGCCTGCAGCCGGGCGCGACCGCGACTACGAGCGCAACGAAGGCGACCCCGGCGGCGCGACGCATCGGCGACATCCTAACCCAGGCACGTCGGCTTGCGCCTAGTGCTGCCCGCTCTTGCCGGTGCCCGACGGCGACGGGACCAGGGGCGCGATGGGGTCGGGCGTCGCACTGGTGGTGGGGACGACGATGCTGCCCGGGGCGAGAGTGGTCGGCGTCGCCGCGGGCGCGGCGTCGGAGGTCGGCAGGGCGATCGTGCCGTTCTTCCCGTGGTCTTTGCCCCCGCGCTCGCGCAGCTCGGTGATGACCACCACGCCGAGCAGGCCCGCGGCCACCACGGCCAGCACGATGGCGATGACGACGGCGGGCCGCGGCCCATGACGCGCGGGGAGCACCTGCGAGGACGAAGGTGCCTCTTCCTGCGGGACTGGTTGCGGGGCGGGCGGGATGACCACCGGGGCGGGCGCCGCTGCCGGTGGCGGCGCGAGCAGCGGCTCGGTGGCGCGATCCGTCCGCTCCATGCCGGCGGGCGGCGCGTGAGGGATCGTGTCCGGGACCTGCGTGCCGCTCGTCAGCGCGGTGGTCTGCGCGATCGTCGGCGCAACCACGGACGCGGGGGTCAGCGCGGCCTCGCGCGCGCGCAGCACGACCACCGTGATGTTGTCGTGTCCCCCGCGGGCGTTGGCCACGTCGACGAGCTTGCCCACGGCCTGCGCCGCCGGTTCGCTGCCGACGATGCCCATGATCTCGTGATCCTCGACCAGGTCGCTCAGCCCGTCCGAGCAGAGGATGAACGAGTCGCCCGGCACGTGGCGCACCGGCTCGGGGCGCAGCTCGGCCTCGACGTCGGTCGCCATCCCGAGCGCGCGGGTGATGCGGTTGGCGTCCGGGTGGTGCGCTGCCTGCTGCGGAGTGAGCAGGCCCCGGTCGACGAGCTCCTGCACGATCGAGTGGTCGCGCGTGATGCGGAAGATCTGCCCCTCGTGCACCAGATACGCGCGGCTGTCGCCGACGTGCGCGACCTCGGTGCCCTGCGCGTGCATCAGGACCGCGACCGCGGTGGAGCCGGGGCGCCCCATCGCGACCTCGCTGATGCGCATCACGTGGATGCGCCGGCTCGCCTCCTCGATCGAGTTCTTGAGCACCTGACCCGGCGGCGTCCCGTCGGGCGCGTGGTCGAACACCTCGAAGATCGTCGCGAGCGCGAGCTCGGACGCCTCGCGCCCGCCGGCGTGCCCGCCCATGCCGTCGCACACCACGCAGAGGTGCCCGAAGCGCGTCTCGCGGTGCCCGCACGAGTCCTCGTTGACCTGTTTTTCCGGGTCACGGCCCGGATCGGTCCGCTCGGCGTACTCCACCGCCGGGAGCGCGGGCACCGGCTGCATCGTCAAGTCTCACGCCTCGAGCTGCACGGTGAACTCCACCGGGCCGAAGCGAAGGGGTGCCCCTGCGGGCACGCTGGTCCACACGCCCGGATTGATCCGCGAGCCGGCAATCCAGGTTCCGTTGTTCGACGTCTCGTCGCGCACGAGCAGCTGCCCCGCGTCGAACCGCAGCGTGGCGTGCACCCCGCTGACCCGCGGCTCGGCCAGATAGACGGGGCACTGCGCCGGATCGCGACCCACGCGCATCTCGGCCCCGGGACGGACCGTGAACTGACCCGACAGGCCGCGGATGGTGGCAGCGCTGGGACCTGCTGCCGCCGGCGGCCCGTACGGGTTAGGCGGAGGTACCAGCGGCTGGGCGGTCATGGCGCCGGTCAGGGGAAAACCCGGGGGCAGCGATGCCCCCACCTCCTCCCGTCATCTCTGCGGGCAGCGGTTGCCCGCAGGAGAAGCAGACCGACGGCTGTCCGGGAGTCGCCATCGTGTTCATCCCGCAGGCCGGACAGCGAATCTGGATGGCGGGAGGGGGCGACCCGGCCCCGCCCGAGTCCCGCTGCGCCGATAATGGAGTCGGCGCCGGAGCGACAGGTACGGGCGCGGGCGCGAACATGGGCTGCGGAGCAGCGGGCATGTAAGCGGGCATGTACGCCGCCAGGCCACCGGGCGCCGCGGCGGTTGCGGCGAGCGGATCCGGCGCCGACATCGGCGCCTGCATGCCGTAGCCGCCGGGCGGTGCGCCGGGAGGAGGCGCGCCGTATCCGGGCGGAGGTGCCCCGTACCCCGGAGGCGCCGGAGGAGCACCCGGGGGTGCGCCTCCGCGCTTGCGACCGCCCCCGCCGCCGCGCATCAGCACCATGACCAGCAGTACGATGACGACTCCGAGGCCGCCGATCCCCGCGAGGAGCGGCCACGACAGGGGCTTCTTGGTCGCCTTGAGCGTGAGCACGGTCTTGGCGCCCAGCGAGGAGGCCCGCTTCGCGCTGCTGTCGTAGACCACGACGCGCGCCACCATGTTGTCGCCGGTGCCGTCGAGGAAGTTGGTGTCGGGCGCGGTGAAGGTGACGTACCCGTCGGCCGCCTGCACGGCGGTGCCCACCATGTTCTCGGACTGCAGCTGCTGCATCGCTTGCTGCGCCAGCTTGGGGTCGTGGCTGTTGGCGTTCGCGGGCGGCTTGCTGCCCGGAGGAACGAAGTACACCGACGCTCGCGACTTGTCGCCGCTCCAGCAGAAGTTGCCGTAAACGGTGAACTGGCCGCCGGGGTAGACCGGGTTGGTGTTGGCAGCGTCCGCAGTCTTCTTGGCGTCGATGTCCAGCGGCCACTGCGTGGGATCGATCCCCAGCGGCACGTCCTTGAACGTCCCGTCCGGCGCGATGGTGGGCTTGGTGTTCTCGAAGACCAGGTTGAACGTCTGCTCGACGCTTGGGTTGATGCACGACAGCTCCCAGTGCACCAGCCACATCGCGTTGAAGCGCGCGCGCACCAGGCCGACGATGGTCTTGGCCTTCCCGTTGCCCTCGCCCTCCTTCACGACGTCGAAGAACCCGCCAATCTCGGGGTTCGCGAGCGACTGCATGAACTGGGCTTCGTTGTTCGAGTAGATGCTCTCGGTGAAGCTCGAGGGGTTCGGGAACCAGATCGAGATCACCGGCAGCGGCGTCTTGGGCAGCGACGTGTTGTCGGCTGGGAAGCGCCCGCTGTCGAGATACTGGTGGAACACGTCGGCGCTGGGCGACGCGCTCTCGGGGTCGCCGCGACCGGCGCCGTTGGAGAGCAGGACCATCGCCTGGTGCAGCGGCACGGCGTCGGGCGCGTCGGAGTTGCCCAGCCCCCCGAACGCGTCCTGCGTCATGTTCTTGATCTGCGTGAACAGGGCGCGATTGCTCCCGTGCGAGGGCATCGTCGACTTGAACGTGTTGAGCGTGTTGGCCAGATCCGTGCGCTGCGCGTAGGTCATCCACTTGGTGTCCTTCACGATCTGCACGTCGTCGAAGAACATCAGGTCCATCAGATCGTTCGGCTGCATCGATCCGATGATCTCGTGCGCGATGGCCCGCGCGTCGCCGAAGCGATTGCCCATTCCCGACGAGGCATCTACCGAGACGAGCCACGCCGTGCCCACGTTGGGCTGGCCTTGCACCTTGCCCCAGTTGTTCTTGTCGACGAACGTCGTGAGCGTGTCCGCTCCGGCGACCTTGACGAACAGATGGGCGTTGCCTTCGGGGAACGGGAAGGGATCCCAGAGGGCGCCGGGCTTCTCGAGCTGCGCGCTCCAGCAGCTGAGCGTCGCGGCGCCGGTGACTCCCGCGCAGGGCTGGAGCACGTCGGACAGCCGCTTGAACTGCACGACCTCGAGCACGGTCGTGAGCGTCGGCTTGCCGTTGCTCACGCCGGCCCGCGGGTCGATCCGCAGGATGTGCGCCTCGGGCGCAGCGTCGGCGCTTCTCGGCCACGCAAACGAGGCGCAGACCAGCGAGAGGCAGAGCAGCAGCAGATGGAAGTACGTCGATCGTCGGGTCATTCTGGGGCGCCTATCGGGCGAGCGAGTTGGGTGGGAGAGCTAAACGCGGCCGATCACCTTGACGACCGTGTTGTAGCCGCCGAAGCGCACGCGGTCTCCGTCGCGAAGCTCGCGGCGTCCGTTGAACCCGATGTGCTCGTCGTTGACGAACGTGCCGTTGGTCGAGCCGGTGTCCTCGACCGAGATCGAGCCGCTGTGGGCGTCGATGACGAGCGCCGCGTGGCGCGACGAGATGGTTGGATCTTGCAGCGTGATGTCGATGCCCTCGGCCTGGGCCAAGCGCCCGACGGTGAGGCGACCGCCGTTGAGCGGCCAGAAGTCGCCGCCCGTGTTGGTCACGTACGAGACGAGGAACCCGCGCAGCATCTTGGTGCCCGGGGGAGCGTCGCGCGACGTGTCGTTGACGCCCGGTGCGCCGAACGGGGGCGCCTGGGGAGCTGCCGGCGGCGGGGCATACTGAGCCTGCGGTTGACCGCCGAACCCGCCGGGCGGAGCCGGCGCGTACCCGGGCTGGGGAGGCGGAGCACCGAACGCCGGCGCCGCGGGAGGAGCACCGAAGGCCTGCGGCGGGGGGAAGCCCTGCTGAGGAGGCGGTGCCCCGAAGGCAGCCTGCGGAGGAGCGGGCGGAGCCCCGTACGGGCTCGCGGGCGCCTGGGGCGGCGCGCCGAAGCCCTGCGGCGGCCCCGGAGGCGCACCGAAGGCGGCCTGGCCGCCCCCGGCGAACTGCATCTGATCGAGCCCGATCGGGTGGCCCTGCGCGCAGTAGCTGGCGCCCGGGGCGATGTCGTGGCCCATCTGGCAGCGCGCGGACGGAGCTCCACCCGGGGCGCCGTATCCCGGAGCGGGCGGAGGAGCGCCGAAGCCCTGCTGGGGCGCGGGGGCGCCGTAGCCGGGCTGGCCGGCCGGAGGCGCTTGCGGTGGGGGCGCATACCCTTGCTGTCCCGGCGGCGCGAACGCGCCCGGCGGGTGCCCGGCGAGTGCTGCCGCGATTGGAGTGCCGCAGACGTTGCAGAACTTGTCAGTCGGTTTGGCCACGGTGCCGCACTGCGGGCATGCGCTCATGGGGGGCAGCATAAATGGTCTCGTCAGGGCGCGACAGTTGAACTGTCGCGGCCTAGACGCGGCCTAGACCAGCCCTGCCGCGGCCGTGGCTGCGGCCTGCAGGACCACCCGCACCGGAACGCCGTGCTCGCGTGCGGCCCGGGCGCAGGCGTCGAATTCGGGTTTCACCTGAGGAGGGCCGAACGGGCCCTCGGACACCTTCACGGGGATGGCGCCGTAGGGGGTCTGCACCTCGACCATGCGCCGCGGGCGCTCGGCCCGCGTCACGTCGTAGCGGCGGACGCCCAGGGTCGTGGTCTCGCGGAGCATCGCGTGGGCGACGGCGTCGGCCTGATCCACTGCCGCGAGCGCCGAGATCGTGAGCCCCGGTCGCCCTTTTTTCATGGTCAGGGCCGTGGCCCACGCGTCGAGGGCGCCCGCCGCGAGCAGCGCCTCGATCCACGCCGCCGCCAGCTCGCCGGTCGCGTCGTCGACGTTCGCCTCGAGGACGGCGTGCGTGGCGTGGTCATCGTGGTGGTGGTGCGCCGCCGTGGACGGGGCCCCGAGCACGGCGCGCAGCAGGTTCGGACGATCAGCGAGGTCGGCCGTCCCCGCGCCCCAGCCCACACGCTCCGGGGACATCGACGGCCAGCGCGAGGAGCCCGAGGCGTGGGCAGCGACGATGGCTGCGCCGGTAGGGGTCACGAGCTCGAACTCGATCCCGGCGTCGTAGGTGGCGAAACCCGTGAGGCACTCGACCACCGCCGGAGGAGGCAACGGGAGCGTGCCGTGCGCCGCCTTCATGAAGCCCCGCCCCATGGGCAGAGGAGAGACCACGAACTCGGCCCCGAGGTGCTCGAGCGCCGCGGCGCTGCCCACGACGTCGGCGATGGCATCCACCGCGCCGACCTCGTGGAAGTGCACGTCGTCGATGGACATCCGGTGCACCTTCGCCTCGGCCGTCGCGAGGCGCGCGAAGGTCCGCAGCGCGCGGGTCTTGATGCCGTCGGCCAGCCGCGAGCCCTCGAGCATCGCCCGGATGGTCGCGTGGGTCCGCGTCGGCTGGGGGCCCTCGACGTGGACGTCGAACGACGTGGCGACGATGCCGCTGCGCGTGCGGGTGCCGAAGTGCACGTGGTAGCCGGTGACGGGGAGCCGCGCGAGGGCGTCGGTGATGACGGTCCGCGGGACGCCGAGGTCCACCAGCGCAGCGATGATCATGTCGCCGGCGAGGCCGCTCGGGGCGTCGAGGAAGAGGACGTGTCCGGCGCCGGCGCCGCGGGGGATCTCGGGGCCGGAAGAGGGCTCCGCGTGGGCGTGGGCGTGGGGGTGAGCGTGGGCGTCGGGCGCGTGGGGATGCGCGTGGTCGTGGTCTTCGTGGCCCATCGGCGCCCCTCAGTACTTCTCGCGGACCCGCAGGATCCTCGCTGCTGCGTACGCGGCGCCGAAGCCGTTGTCGATGTTGCACACGACGACGCCCGAGGCGCAGCTCGAGAGCATGCCGGCGAGGGCCGCGAGACCGCCGAAGCTCACCCCGTAGCCGACGGAAGTAGGCACCGCGATGACCGGCCCCGCGACGATGCCACCGACGACGCTCGGCAGTGCGCCCTCCATGCCCGCCACGACGATGACCACGCTGGTCCGGTCGAAGACCTCGCGCTTGTGCAGCAGGCGATGGATGCCGGCGACGCCCACGTCGTAGAGGCGCTCCACCGCCACCCCGAGCATGCGCAGCGTCTCGGCGCACTCCTCGGCCACGGGCAGGTCGCTCGTGCCGGCGCTCACGAGCGCGATGGGCTTGGTCCCCAGCGCGGCGATGGGAGCCTGCTCGAGGGTCGCCGTGCGCGCGAGGGCCGCGTATTTCAGCTGCGGGATCGCCGCGCAGACCTGACGGGCCGCGTCCTCGCCCAGGCGCGTGATGAGAACGTTCTGCCCCATTCGCGCCAGCTCGCGGGCGATCCCCACGATCTGCTCGACGGTCTTGCCGTGGCCCAGGATGACCTCGGGCGCGCCATGCCGCAGCGCCCGGTGGTGATCGACCGACGCGAAGCCCAGGTCCGCATACGGCAGATCCTTGAGCTCGGACACCGCCGCCTCGACGCTGGTGGCGCCGCGCTGCACGCCCTCCAGGAGCTCACGAAGGCGCAGGAGATCCATGAAGCTGGCGAGCCTAGCACCCACGTTTCCGGCGTCGAAGAGGCCCCCCGGGGCCCGTGCTACGGTCGCGAGCGCCGTGCCGATCGCCTTCGCTCCCTTGCTCGGCCTCGCCCTCGGAGCGGCCCTCGCTTGGATCGCGGCGCCCGAGCTCATGCGCATCGACGGGCCCGTCATCGCGTGCCGGCCCTTCGCGGTCGTCGCGGCGTTCGCGGGGTTCGTGTGGCTGCCGGTGGTCGGGTACTTCGCCGCGTTCCACGGCGACTGGTCGTACCTGTACCTGGTCGCGTGGCAGCGCGTGCCGAGCGCGGTCGACCTGGGCCTGGTGCTGCTGGGGGGCTCGGCCGTGGTCGGAGGGTTCTGGCTCGCGGTGCGACCCGTGCGCACGAGACGCCTGGGCCCGGTCGCAGCGCTGGTGGTCGCCCCTGCGGCGCTCGCTGCGGTGGGCCTGGTGCTGGCCGCGCGCCGGCTCGCGGTGAGCGGCACCTACGCGCAGTTCCACGGCGACTTCGGAACGGAGCCCATCGGTTCGAGCGCGCTGGGCAAGGGGGTTCTGCTGATGGACGTTGCGCTCGCGCTGGGGATCGCCTGGACCGTGAGGGCGCTCCTGAGGATGGCGTCGGAGGCGAAGACCTAGTCCGGGCGCTCTGGTAGCATCCCTCCCATGTGGGTAAGAGGCGCGGCGATCCGCCCTGTGCCCCGGTTCGCCGTGGTGGAGCGCAGCACGCTCGACGGCATCGAGCGCGAGCTGGCCGACGACTCTCCTCGCGCGCACGGGGAGCTCGATGGCGCCTTCTCGCGCTTCGAGTCCACGCAGCCGCACCTGGCGGACTCCATCTCTCAGGTGCTCGCGCGGCCGCTCGACGAGACGGCGCTCGCGCTGGGGTACTTCCTGTCGATCGCGGTGTGGCTGGCCTTCGAGCGGACCTTCGGGGACCAGCGCCTGCGCGAGGTGTCGGCCGACGCGCTCAAGGCCACGGCCGAGGCCATCGCGCTCGAGGAAGAGCTGCGCGCGACCAACGGGGCCGAGCCGCTCGACATCGACGACGTCGTCTCGCTCGAGCAGCCTCACGTCCTCGCGTTCGTCCACGAGCACGTCGACGCCGCGCTCGACCCGGGCGTGCGCGAGGCGGAGCACGGGGCCGAGGCGAAGGACATCGACGTCGACGACGTGCACGCGGTCTACCGGGCCACGGTGCTGCTCACGCTCTGCCTGTCGCACGCGGTGGTGCCGGTGGACGGCGCCTCGCGGGGGCGCGACGAGCTGATGGCCTGACCCATGAAGACCGAGGCCGTCGTCCTGCGCGCCCACGGCGGTCCGGAGGTGCTCGTCCGCGAGACCATCGATCTGCCCGAGCCGGGCCCGCGAGAGGTCCGCGTGCGCGTGCGCGCGGTCGCGCTCAACCACCTGGACCTGTGGGTGCGGCGCGGGCTGCCGAACCTCAAGCTCGAGTACCCGCATCGACTCGGCAGCGACATCGTCGGAGAGGTCGACGCGCTGGGACCCGGCGCGCGCACGGGGCTGAAGGCCGGCGACAAGGTCGTCGTCAGCCCCGGCGTCTCGTGCGGCGTCTGCGAGCGATGCCTGTCGGGCGAGGACAACCTGTGCCGCAAGTACGCCATCCTGGGAGAGCACATCAGCGGCGGGTACTCGCGCCACGCCGTCGTCCCCGACACCAACCTGCTGCCCTACCCGGGCGACATGCCGATGTCGCAGGCGGCCGCCGTGCCGCTCGTGTTCCTCACGGCGTGGCAGATGGTGGTGGCGAAGGCGCACGTACACCCGGGGCAAACGGTGCTGGTGCAGGCAGCCGGCAGCGGCGTGTCCACGGCGGCGATCCAGATCGCGAAGATGCATGGCGCGCGCGTCATCGCGACGACGGGGACCGACGCCAAGGCGGCGCGCGCGCGGGCCCTCGGCGCGGACGAGGTGATCAACTATGCCACGCAGGATCTGGTCGCCGAGGTGAAGCGGCTCACCGACCGGCGCGGCGCCGACGTCGTCATCGATCACGTGGGCGGCGACGTGCTCGCCAAGAGCGTCGTCGCCGCGGCTGCCGGAGGGCGCGTGGTCACGTGCGGCGCGACCGCGGGCTTCGAGGCCAAGGTGGATCTGCGCCACGTGTTCTACCGGCAGATCGAGATCCTCGGTTCGACCATGGGCTCGAAGGGCACGATGTTCGCAATCCTCGAGCACGTGCGGGCGGGCCGGCTGCGCCCGGTCGTCGACTGCGTGCTGCCCCTGTGGGAGGCCCGCGAGGCTCACCGCGTGCTCGAGGCGCGCGAGGCCTTCGGCAAGGTCGTGCTCGAGGTGGATTAGCGGCGAACTTTGCCCTGCGATCCGCATCGTCGTAGCGATGGATCGTGGGCAAGCTGTCGCTCTTGCTGGCCGGTTTCATGGCCCTCGCTGCGGTGACGCTGCCAGCCAACGCGGGCGATCCGGCGGTGGCCCTCGGCGAGGTCTCGGTCCAGGCGGCCTCCCGCAACGACCTGGACGCCGCAGCCCTTCGCACCATGGTCGCCGACGCCGTCCAGTCGATCGACGCCTCCACGCTCCCCAGCGGCTCGCACGCCGTGCTCAGCGTGTCGCTCGTGCGGCTCGAGTCGCGCGGGTCGTCCCCAGCCGAGGTGTCGTGCCTCGTGTCGGCCACCCTGCGCGATCAAACGCGAGGCTCCGTCTTCGCCGTCCTGGAGGGTTCGGCGCGCGGGCAGGACGAACCGCGACGCATCCGGGCTCTCGAGCGCGCCATCATGCGCGCGGCCGTCGGCAGCGCCGTCGCGCGCGTGCCCGAGGCGATGCGCCGGCGACGCCGCTAGGCGAGCGCGTATCCGGACTCGAGCTTCGCGTCGTACAGCGCCGCCATCGACAGCCCGAGCGCGCGCATCGCGCCGGCGTCGAGCGCCTTCTCGAGACGGGGGAAGAGCAGGTCCTTTTCCTGGGCGTGCTGGCACACGAGACCATGCAGCTCGCCGATGGCGCGCTCGAACTCCTCCCCGTCGAGGGGGGCCTCCATGGCGCGATGAAGTGACTCCTGGACCTGCTCACGCCGCGCACGACCGGCGCACAGCCAGCCGTCCTCGTGGAGCGCCTCGCAGGCAGCCGGATAGAAGAGCTGCTCCTCCATGGCGATGTGCGCCGCCAGATCGCCCGCCAGCTGCGGCAGGAGCGACGCGCGCATGCCCGCGCTCCCGCGCTCGACGGCGTCGCAGAGCTCCTCCAGGTTGCGGTGCTGGTGCTCCAGCAGGGTTGTAGCTTTCATGTCCCCCGAGGGAGCCGCATCGTGAGGCCCGACCGCGCCGGACGCAATCGTCGGACGGCGAATTCTTCGTGATGTTCTCGTGCCTTTTCGTCGCACCGCGTCATGCGCTGGAGTAGCCCCTTCCTTGGACCCTTTTGGCGCGTTCTCCGTCCAACCGTCCACGCGCGTATGCTCTTCGGGGACAGGAGGGTCTTGAGATGACATTCCGGCGTTCGATCCAGGCGTTGGTGTTGGTCGTGCTCGGCACCGCGGCGGGCTGCACTGCGAACAACTCGAGCGCCGACGGCGGTGCCTCCAGCTGCGCGGCAGACACCACCGTCATGTGCTCGCAAGGCAGCGGCTGGTCCTGCGACCCCACCAGCTCCGCCTCTCCCGCCGACAGCAACCCTCTGGTCTGCAGCAAGGCCACCGTCTCGATGTCGTCGGGCGACAAGATCGAGTACTGCTGCGTCGCTTCGATGGGCGTCAGCTCGAGCTGTTCCCAGGACTCGACCGTCAGCTGCACGCAGGGCGCCACGGGCTTCACGTGCACGAGCTCGGACACGCCGGACCAGAACGACACCTCGCTGGTCTGCAGCAGCGGAACGAAGAACGGGAGCAACACACAGTACTGCTGCATGCCGTACACGCAGAGCAGCAGCACCTGCACGCAAGACAACACCGTGATGTGCCCGACCGCCGGCTCCTACGGCTTCTCCTGCGCCGGCACGGACACGCCCGCTCAGGCCAACTCGAGCCTCACGTGCAGCTCCGGTACGGCCTCCAACGGCAAGACCCTGTTCTGCTGCCAGTAGGCCTGCCCGGGGGCATTGCGCCCACGGTCCCCCGACACTAGGAGATGCGCACCATGAACGTGCGCATCGAATCCGACAGCATGGGTCAGATCGAGGTCCAGGCGGACCG
>Ga0209415_10010781_pt1 | contig 15465 bp, 12 predicted proteins | sample PeaSoiSIISIP2007_FD_187696 | JGI IMG/M metagenome (GOLD analysis project Ga0209415, IMG submission 187696) | Peat soil microbial communities from Weissenstadt, Germany - SII-SIP-2007 (SPAdes) (version 2) | ecosystem: Environmental > Terrestrial > Soil > Wetlands > Peat | place: Germany... | reverse complement strand
ACCAGGGCCTGCGCTTCGCCATCCGCGAAGGCGGCAGGACCGTGGGCGCCGGCGTTATCACCGAAGTAATCGAGTAAAAAATTGCGTCAGGCGGATGTCTTCGCCACGCGATAATCAAAATAAGGGTTGAAGAGGGGCTACTACAATGCGGGAAATCGTACTTCTCGCTTGCGGTGAATGCAAGCGTAAAAATTATTCCACGACGAAGAATAAAAGAAACACGCCGGACAAGCTCAATCTGGACAAGTATTGCCGGTTCTGTCGCAAACACACGGTGCACAAGGAAACAAAGGCGTAGCCTGGAATTGCTGGGCGCTGCGGGGTTAGGACACAGGCCAGTAGCTCTAATGGTAGAGCTCCGGACTCCAAATCCGGCTGCTGGGGGTTCGAGTCCCTCCTGGCCTGCCATTTTTTCCAGAATCCTGTGCGGGGAGAGATTTGATATGTTTAAAAGGTTGACGGAATTCTATCAAGAAGTAGTGCTCGAGCTTAAGAAAGTCGTGTTTCCGACAAAGAAGGAGGTCATAGGTTCTACCTGGGTGGTGATTATCACCGTGCTTATATGCGCCTTGTTTCTGGGGCTGGTAGATTTGGGGTTGGGAAGACTGATGACCCTTGCCTTTAAATAAAGATTATTATGCCGATGAACTGGTATGTAGTCCATACGTATGCGGGATTTGAAAACAAGGTGAAGGCCGGCATCCTGGAAACGGTGTCCAAGTTAGGTCTGCAGGACAAAATCGGCCAGATACTTGTCCCCACCGAAGAGGTTTTGTCCATCAAAGCCGGGAAAAAGCGCAAGTCGCAGCGAAAATTCTTCCCTGGATACATCCTCGTTGAAATGGAGATGGACGACCACTCCTGGCATATCATCAAGGAAACGCCGAAGGTGACCGGATTTGTGGGAGGCAGTACGAATCCGACACCGCTCTCCGAAGATGAAATAAAGACGATCCTCAAGCAGACCGAGGAGGGAGCTGTTGCCCCGACGCAGCCCAAGCATGCATACCAGAAAGGCGACCGCGTAAGAGTGATAGACGGCCCGTTCAGCAGTTTCATCGGGACAGTAGAAGACGTCAACCCTGCCCACGGAAGACTTCGTGTCATGGTGAGCATCTTCGGCCGCTCGACGCCAGTAGAACTGGAATTCCTGCAAGTTGAGCGGGAAAAAGAGACCAAATAAAAATTCAGAATTTAAATAGCTTAAAAAAACACACAGGAGTTTATAGATGGCTAAAGAAATTACAGCAAAAATCAAGCTTCAGGTTCCAGCAGGGAAGGCCAACCCGGCACCGCCGGTTGGTCCGGCACTCGGCCAGCATGGCGTGAATATCATGGAATTCTGCAAGGCTTTCAACGCCAAAACCCAGAAAATGGGAGATACCATAGTTCCCGTAATCATCTCGGTGTACTCGGACCGGTCCTTCACCTTCATCACCAAGACACCGCCGGCCGCGGAACTTCTAAAAAAAGCCGCCGGAATCGTCAAGGGTTCGGGCACCCCGAACAAGGACAAGGTCGGCAAGGTAACCAAAGCCCAGATAAGGGAAATCGCCCAGACAAAGCTTCCCGACCTCAATGCGGCAAGCGTGGAATCAGCTATGCGCATGATCGAAGGTTCGGCAAAGAGCATGGGGCTGGAAGTGGTAGATTAATCATTTAAAATTCGTGATTCAATATTCAGTCACGGAAGACCTGTTTTTCAGTTTTGAATTTTCCTATCGTTATATTATATGCGGGAGGCTGACAACAGCCGTTAGGACCGTAAGGAGGAACCATGGCAGGGAAGAAGTATAAAGCAGCTGCAGCACTGGTTGACCGCACAAAACTGTATGGCGTAGAAGAGGCCATAGGGCTGGCCAAGAAAACAGCAAGGACCAAATTCGACGAGACCGTTGATCTCGCCATCAGACTGGGAGTAGACCCCAAGCAGGCAGACCAGATGGTGCGGGGCACTGTTGTCCTTCCGCACGGAACCGGGAAAAAAGTCAAGATTCTGGTGTTTGCGAAAGGTGAAAAAGACAAGGAAGCACGCGACGCCGGAGCCGATTATGTCGGCGCAGAGGATCTTGCCGATAAAATTCAAAAAGAAGGCTGGACAGATTTCGATACCGTGGTCGCGACGCCGGACATCATGGGGCTGGTTGGGCGGCTAGGTAAGGTGCTGGGTCCCCGCGGCCTGATGCCCAATCCCAAGACCGGAACCGTTACCTTCGACGTGGCCAAAGCCATTAAGGAGATCAGAGCCGGTAAAGTCGAGTATCGCGTCGAGAAGGCCGGCATTGTCCAGGTGCCGGTGGGCAAGTCTTCTTTCGATGAGAACAAACTGATCGAAAATGCCAAGGCAGTGCTCGAATCTATTTTGAAGGCAAAACCTTCATCCAGCAAAGGCAAATATCTCAGAAGCGCAACAGTTTCAACCACAATGGGCCCGGGCATCAAGATCGATCCAGCCCAGATTGAAAAGATAGCTGAGTAGTAATTTTTAAAAAGGTCGGCCCCTGAATCCAGGGGTGCGGTCCGAGACAGCAGGCACCGGGCTTCAGCATCATATGCCGCGGTTTAATTCCGGAAAGGAGCCTGCCGAGACCGGGGTCAAAGAAGACAGTAGAGCTTACCGGCTGCTTTCTTTCGAGATTCCCGGGATGGTCATCGGGAACTCTTGAAAGAAAGGAGGACAGCATTGGATAAAGAAGAAAAAAAGGATGCGATTGACGAGCTTCATGAGAAGTTTTCCCGTGCGAAGGCCGCGGTGATTACCGGCTACTCCGGGATCAACGTGGAACAGATCACGGAACTTCGCTCCAAGTTGCGTAAAGCGCATGTCGAGTACCGGGTTGTGAAGAACACCTTGGCGCGGAAAGCTGCGGAAGGTACCGGACTTGAGCCGTTGAAGGACTACTTTGTTGGACCTGTGGGCATTGCGCTCGGCTATGACGATGTAGTTGCGCCGGCAAAGGTGCTCTTTGAATTCAGCAAGACTCAAGACAAGCTGATGCTCAAGATCGGTGTGCTTGACGGTAAGCTTCTAAAACAGGCCGATATCAAGGCGCTTGCCAACCTGCCGTCGTTGAACACTCTTCGCGGGAAAATCGTCGGGCTTCTCCAGGCGCCGCCATCCAGGATCGTCGGTGTGCTCGCGGCCCCAGGCGGTCAGATCGCCCGGGTCCTGAAGGCAAAAGCCGACAAGGGCTAAGTCGAAAAAACGTACCCATCCATCGGGCACGAATTTAAAAATATTTTTAACCATTCCCAGGAGGAATTGAAACATGGCAGATTTAGCAAAGATTGTTGATGAATTGAGCGGCTTGACCGTTCTGGAAGCAGCGGAGTTAAGCAAGATGCTTGAAGAGAAGTGGGGCGTGTCGGCAGCAGCGCCCGTGGCCATTGCAGCCGCAGGCGCAGCGGGCGGAGCAGCAGTAGCGGAAGAAAAAACCGCATTCGATGTGATCCTGGCAACCGCCGGCGCGCAGAAAATCAATGTGATCAAAGTTGTCCGCGAGCTCACGGGCTTGGGCCTCAAGGAAGCAAAAGACCTGGTGGAAGGCGCTCCCAAGCCAGTGAAGACCGGGGTCTCGAAAGAAGACGCCGAAGGTATGAAGAAAAAGCTGACCGAAGCAGGCGCAACTGTCGAGGTTAAGTAATAAAACATCATTCAGAGCAATAATGGTCAAGTCCTTGCCCTCCGGTATCAGTCCGGAGGGCAGAGGACTTTTTGCGTTTATGGATACTGGCTGTGGTTTCGCTGGTTTCGGTATGCAAATCAATGGGTGTAAGTGCACAGTGAAAAATGCACATCAGGCTTAAGGAGTCCGCGGAACCGGTGTTGTAGCCTGCATTTTTTATTTTGCATTTAATGCCGTATGAGGGGTGCGAATATGTCAAAGGAAAAAAGAGAATTTGTCCGCGTCAGAAAGGATTTTTCTAGGATCCCGACGATCCTGGAGATCCCCGATCTCATTGAGATCCAAAAAAAGTCCTATGATTCTTTTCTCCAGAAGGACATTGCGTCCGACAAGAGAAAAGACATGGGACTGCAGGCGGCCTTCAAGAGCGTGTACCCCATCTATGATTTCAACGAAACCGCCATGGTCGATTACCTCGGCTATTCGCTGGGGGATCCGAAGTACAGCATCTGGGAGTGCCTGCAGCGTGGTGCTAACTATGCCGCGCCTTTGAAGATTAAAACCCGCCTGGTTTTCTTTGAAAAAGACGAGCAGTCAGCGACCAAACGGGTGAAGGACATCAAGGAACAGGAAGTGTATGTCGGCGACCTTCCACTTATGACCGATACCGGGACGTTCATCGTAAACGGGACCGAGCGCGTTGTGGTGAGCCAGCTCCATCGTTCTCCGGGGGCGTTCTTCACCCACGACAAGGGCAGGACCCACGCGAGCGGCAAGATTCTCTACTCGGCCCGCATTATTCCCTACCGTGGTTCGTGGCTTGATTTCGAATTCGACGTCAAGGACATCGTTTATGTGCGGATCGACCGCCGCCGGAAAATTCCGGCTACGATCCTTCTCAAGGCATTCGGGTATTCGAACGAAGACCTGCTCCGCATGTACTATCCCATTGAAGACATTCGGATCAAGAAAGACGGCTTTACACGAGGGATTCTCGCCGATGTCCTGGCGGGCTTCAAGGCCCCCATTACCATCACCGACAAGAATACCCGCGAGCAGATCGTAAAGGAAGGTGCCAAGATCACCCGTGTGGCCATCAAGAAAATGGAGGCCGCAGGCATCACCGAAATTCCCATCCCCCGCGAGGAGCTGATCGACCGCATCGTTCTCCGCGACGTGATTGATCCGGAAACCGGTGAAGTGCTGCTGCCGGCCAACGAAAAAATCACCGAAGCCTTCCTGACCCAGATCGCCTCCACCAAGGTGGAAAAGATGGAAGTGATCTACATGGACGGCATTCACGTTATCGGCGCCATCCGTGATACGCTTCTCTCAGACAAGGTGCAGACATCGGACGAGGCGCTCCTCGAGATCTACCGCAAAATGCGTCCCGGCGAACCACCGACAATTGATATGGCGCGGAACCTTTTCTCGGGCATGTTCTTCAACGCCAAGCGCTACGATCTTTCCCCGGTGGGCAGGCTCAAGCTGAACAAGAAGCTCAAACTCGACATTCCGATCGAGAAAACCACACTGACGGCCCAGGATGTGGTGGAAGTAATCCGTTACCTGGTCAACCTCCGGACCGGCAGGGGCGAAGTGGACGATATCGACCATCTCGGCAACCGGCGTGTGAGGTCCGTGGGCGAGCTGCTGGAGAACCAGATCCGCGTCGGCTTGGCGCGGATGGAACGGGCAATCAAGGAGCGCATGAGCCTCCAGGATATCGACACGCTTATGCCCCATGACATTATCAATCCCAAGCCGGTGATAGCTGCCATTAAAGAGTTCTTTGGATCAAGCCAGCTTTCCCAGTTCATGGACCAGACGAACCCTCTTGCGGAGATCACTCATAAACGCAGGCTCTCGGCACTCGGGCCCGGCGGTCTGACACGGGAGCGCGCGGGGTTCGAGGTGCGCGACGTGCACACCACCCATTACGGCAGGATCTGCCCCATTGAAACGCCGGAAGGCCCGAACATCGGACTCATCGTTTCGCTCGCGACTTATGCGCGGGTGAACGATTATGGGTTCATCGAGGCGCCATACCGGGAGGTCAAGGCCGCCAAGGTGACCGACGAGATAGAATATCTTTCAGCCGTAGATGGCGAGAATTACGTGATCGCCCAGGCCAACACGCCCGTTGACGGCCGCGGCAAGATCGGCGTGGACAGCGTATCCGCCCGTGTGGGAGGTGAGTTCAAGCTGGTGAGCGCCGAGGAAGTTCAGTACATGGACGTTTCGCCGAAACAGATCGTTTCGGTATCGGCGGCGCTCATTCCGTTCCTCGAGAATGACGATGCGAACCGGGCTCTCATGGGATCCAACATGCAGCGTCAGGCGGTTCCCCTTCTCCGGCCCCAGGCTCCAGTGGTGGGTACCGGCATGGAGCGCGTCGCGGCTCGTGACTCAGGAGCCATTGTCTCGGTTAGACGAGACGGCATCGTCGAAGGCGTGGATTCAACCCGAATTACCGTGAAAGGCGAGGATGCCAAAGGTCGGACGGTCATCGATACCTATCCGCTGACAAAGTTTTACCGTTCGAACCAGAATACCTGTATGAACCAGAAGCCGATCGTGCGGATAGGTGACAAGGTGAAGAAGGGACAGGTCATCGCCGACGGTCCTGCAACGGACCTGGGCGAACTCGCGCTGGGCCAGAACGTGCTCGTAAGCTTCATGCCTTGGAGCGGCTATAATTACGAGGACGCTATCATTATCAGCGAAAGGCTGGTGAAGGAAGACCGCTATACATCGATTCACATCGAAGAGTTCGAGATTGAGGCCCGCGACACTAAGCTCGGCAAGGAAGAAATCACGCGCGATATCCCGAACCTCGGTGAAGAGACGCTGAGGAATCTCGATGAAAACGGGATCATCCGCATCGGAGCTGAGGTCATGCCCGGCGACATTCTCATCGGCAAGGTAACCCCGAAAGGCGAGACTCAGCTTACCCCGGAAGAAAAACTCCTGCGGGCAATCTTCGGCGAAAAGGCCGGCGACGTCCGGGACGCTTCGCTTTATGCTCCTCCCGGCATCGAAGGCACTGTCATCGACGTTAAGGTTTTCTCGCGCAAGGGCGAGGACAAGAACGAACGTCTAAAAACCCAGGAGAGCGAGGAGATCGCGCGGCTCCAGAAGGAATATCAGGACGAGGTGCGCGCGGCCAAAGAAGACAGGTATAAACGCATCCGGAGAATCCTGAGCGGCAAGACCGCTGCAGACAAGATTGTAAACTCCAAGACCGGCAAGACCGAGATGGCCAAGGGAAAGAAGATCACGGCCGAGATCCTCGACAAGCTGCCCGAGAAGGACCTCGCCAAAATTAAAGTTGAATCCGAGGATTATCCCGCCAAGCTTCAGGAGCTCCTCGACAATTCGGAGAACCAACTTGGCATACTTGAGTCGATTTATGACGAGAAGATAGGGAGGCTAAAGCGCGGCGACGATTTGCCGCCCGGCGTGGTCAAGCTCGTAAAAGTTTATGTGGCCATGAAACGCAAGCTTTCCGTCGGCGACAAGATGGCTGGCCGCCATGGAAACAAGGGTGTGGTTTCCCGGATCGTGCCCGAGGAAGACATGCCTTACCTTCCCGACGGCACTCCCGTTGAGATCGTATTGAACCCGCTCGGTGTGCCGTCCCGTATGAACGTGGGACAGATCCTCGAAACGCATTTGGGCTGGGCCGCCAAAGCCCTCGGTCTTCACGTCGCGACACCGGTGTTCGACGGCGCTTCGGAAGATCGCATCAAGGCAATGCTGAAGGAAGCGAAGCTGCCGCCGACCGGCCAGTCCCAGCTTTTCGACGGCCGGACCGGTGAGCCCTTCGACAAGCCAGTTACCGTCGGCTATATGTACATGTTGAAGCTGCATCATCTGGTTGACGATAAGCTGCACGCGCGTTCTATTGGACCTTACTCGCTGGTAACGCAGCAGCCGCTGGGCGGCAAAGCCCAGTTCGGTGGCCAGCGGCTCGGCGAAATGGAAGTCTGGGCACTGCAGGCCTACGGGGCCGCATACTGTCTCCAGGAATTCCTGACAGTAAAATCCGACGACGTGTCCGGACGTGCCAAGATCTACGAGGCCATCGTGAAGGGTGAAAATACCCTCGAACCGGGTCTGCCCGAGTCGTTCTACGTGCTGATCAAGGAGCTCCAGAGTCTTTGCCTCGATGTCGAACTTATTGAACGGAAAAACGAGAAGGAACGGGTAATCGGACTCGAAAAAATATCTTCAGCGCGGTAGCAGCTTCTATCACGGGCTAGGAAGCCATCATTTGCAGATTGACGGCGCATGGCATATGCAGCATTCCGGATTAAAGATTAGGATATGAGGACGCAGTCCTCTCCTATGGAGGTACACTGTGGAAGAAAAACAGTTATCAGAAAATAAAGCCAGAGCAGAGGTAATGAATCTCTTTGAGAAGCCGAAGGATATCAGCTTTGACGCTATGAGGATCAAGATTGCTTCGCCGGACCGGATCAAGGAATGGTCTTTCGGCGAGGTCAAGAAGCCAGAGACCATCAATTACCGCTCCTTCAAACCAGAACGGGACGGTCTTTTCTGCGCCAAGATATTCGGTCCCATCAAGGACTGGGAATGTCTCTGCGGAAAATACAAAAGGATGAAACACCGCGGCATTGTCTGCGACAAGTGCGGCGTCGAAGTCATCCAGTCCAAAGTGCGACGGGAACGCATGGGGCACATCGAACTTTCCTCGCCCGTTGCCCATATCTGGTTCCTTAAGGGGCTTCCGAGCCGTATTGGCACGTTGCTTGATATGACGCTCCGGCAGCTTGAGAAGGTCCTCTATTTTGAAGGGTATGTTGTGGTCGAGCCCGGCGAAACGCCGCTTAAACACAAAGAGCTTCTGACCGAGGAAAAGTTCCGCAAAGCTCAGCAGGAGTACGGCATCAACGCATTTAAAGCGGGGATGGGCGCCGAAGCGATCCGGGAGATGCTCAAAGCTATTGATCTTGAGACGGAGTCGGAAGATATCCGCAAGAAGATCGAGACCGCGACTTCCATGGCCACGAAGAAGAAACTGACCAAGCGGCTCAAGGTCATTGAAGCATTCCGTAAATCGGGCAACAAGCCGGAGTGGATGATTCTCGACGTTATCCCGGTGATTCCGCCGGAGCTGCGTCCACTCGTTCCACTCGAAGGCGGCCGGTTCGCCACGTCGGACCTCAACGACCTCTACCGCAGGGTTATCAACAGGAACAACAGGCTTCATCGACTCGAAGAGCTTAAAGCGCCGTCCGTCATTATCCGGAATGAAAAGCGGATGCTGCAGGAGGCGGTGGACGCGCTCTTCGATAACGGCAGACGGGGACGTGTTCTGAGGGGACCGAACAAGCGCCCGCTCAAGTCACTCTCGGACATGCTCAAAGGCAAACAGGGACGTTTCCGCCAGAACCTTCTCGGCAAGCGCGTGGATTATTCGGGCCGTTCCGTGATCGTCGTCGGTCCCGATCTCAAGCTCCATCAATGCGGCCTGCCGAAGAAGATGGCGCTCGAGCTGTTCAAACCCTTTATCTTCAATAAACTTGAAGAAAAGGGATATGCAACGACAATCAAAAGCGCCAAGAAAATGATCGAGCGCGAGCGGCCCGAGGTGTGGGACGTACTTGAAGAGGTCATCCAGGAACACCCGGTGCTCCTGAACCGTGCGCCGACACTCCACAGGCTGGGCATCCAGGCCTTTGATCCGGTCCTGGTTGAAGGCAAGGCAATCCGTCTTCATCCGCTCGTGTGCGCGGCGTTCAACGCCGACTTCGACGGCGACCAGATGGCCGTTCACATCCCGCTTTCGGTCGAGGCACAGCTCGAAGCGCGCGTCCTCATGCTCTCGGTGAATAACGTCCTTTCGCCGGCGAACGGAAGGCCGATCACGGTTCCTTCCCAGGATATCGTGCTCGGCTGCTATTATCTTACCAAAGCCCGTTCCGGAGTTCTCGGCGAGGGTAAAATATTCTCCGGCAAAGATGAAGTGCGTATTGCCTTTGACCAGAACGTGGCCGATATCCATGCCCACATCCGTGTCCGCATCAACGGCAAAATCGAAGAAACGACGGTCGGCCGAGTTCTCTTCAGCGATGTTCTGCCTGAAGGCATGTCTTTCTCTTCGGTCAACAAGGAAATGACCAAGAAGGAGCTCGCAAAACTGCTTGACGAGTGCTTCCGGAAGCTGGGTCTCAGACGCACGGTCGTACTAATCGACGACCTGAAGGAAATAGGCTTCAAGTTCGCCACCCGCGCCGGGATATCCATCTGCATTTCCGACATGCATATTCCGAGCAAGAAACAGAAGTTTATCGACCAGGCGCAGAAGGAAGTGATGGAGATCCACCATCAGTACACCGAGGGTCTCATTACAAACGGCGAACGTTATAACAAGGAAATCGATATCTGGGCGAACGTGACCGAAAAAATCGCCGATGAAATGATGGCGGAACTCGGCATGGAAGCCGTCGAGCTGGGTGGGGCCAAAAAGTCGGAACTCCAGGAGGCTAGGTCCTTTAACAACATCTTTATGATGGCCGACTCGGGTGCACGCGGAAGCACGCAGCAGATCAGGCAGCTCGCGGGCATGCGCGGGCTTATGGCAAAGCCGTCGGGTGAAATCATCGAGACGCCGATTACGGCGAACTTCCGTGAAGGCCTCACCGTGCTGCAGTACTTTATTTCGACCCACGGCGCGCGCAAGGGTCTCGCGGACACTGCGCTGAAGACCGCAAACTCCGGCTACCTGACGAGACGTCTCGTCGATGTGTCGCAGGATGTGATCATCACCCAGGACGATTGCGGTACGACGGATGGCATCATCGTCGGGTCTCTCGTCGAAGGCGGGGAAATCATCGAACCTCTGTCCGAACGTCTCCTCGGCCGTGTTGCAGCTGAGGACGTAAGGGATCCGATTACGAAGGAGGTAATCGTCCCGACAAAGAAGGAAATCAACGAAGAGCTTGTCAAGCGCGTTGATGAGGCGGGAATCGATCGCATCAAGATCCGTTCCGTACTCACCTGCCAATCCCTGCGCGGCGTTTGTAAAATGTGTTACGGTAGGGACCTCGGCCGCGGCAAACTCGTAGATATCGGCGAGGCAATCGGGATCATCGCGGCCCAGTCAATCGGTGAACCGGGTACGCAGCTGACGATGAGAACATTTCACATCGGCGGTACTGCCAGCAAGGTCGTCGAGCAGACCGTACTCGAAGCGAAGAATGCCGGCGCCATTAAATACCTCAACCTAAATACGGTGAAAAACAAGGAAGGCGATTACGTCGTCATGTCCCGCAGCGGCAACGTCGCCATCTACGATGAAACGGGGCGTGAGAAGGAAAAATACGCGATCATCTACGGCGCCCGGCTTAAGGTCCAGGACGGCCAGAAGGTGGTTGTTGGTCAAAAGCTTGTAGAGTGGGATCCTTACTCCTTGCCGATTCTCACCGAAATCGGCGGGAAGATCGCCTTCGGCGACATCATCGAAGGCGTGACCATGCGCGAGGAAGTGGATGAGGTCACCGGGCTGTCCCGGAAGGTGATCATCGACTATCCGAACCAGAACTTGCGGCCGCGCATCTCGATCAAGGACCAGCACGGGAAAACCGCCAGACTGCCCGGTTCGAATGTCGTCGCACGCTATCTTCTGCCTGCGGGCGCCCACATCCTTGTGGACAAGGGCGATGAAATATTCCCTGGTGATATTCTGGTCAAGATACCCCGTGAAACTACGAAAACCAAGGACATCACGGGCGGTCTTCCGAGGGTGGCCGAGCTCTTCGAAGCGAGAAAGCCGAAGGAACAGGCCATCATCAGCGAAATCGACGGCACCGTGGAATTCGGCGGTTTCGTGAAGGGCATGCGCCGCATACTGGTGAAGGACGGCATGGGTAATGAAAAGGAGTACCTCATCCCCAAGGGCAAGCATGTGAACGTGCACGAGGGTGACTGGGTGACCGCCGGAGAACCGCTCATGGACGGCCCCGTGGATCCCCACGATATTCTCAACGTGCTGGGACCGAAGGAACTGCAGAAATACCTTGTCGATGAAGTGCAGCAGGTCTATCGCCTCCAGGGCGTGAGCATCAACGACAAGCATATCGAGGTCATTGTGCGCCAGATGCTTCGCAAAGTCCGGATTGAAGATGCCGGTGATTCGTCTTTCCTGATCGGCGAGCAGGTAGACCGTTTCTCATTTGCGAGGGAGAACGAGGCGGTGATCGCCCGAGGTGGCAAGCCTGCCAACGCACGCCCCATACTTCTGGGTATCACCAAGGCATCGCTCACTACGGACAGTTTTATCTCGGCGGCTTCTTTCCAGGAAACTACGCGCGTGCTGACAGAAGCAGCCATCACGGGAGCGGTGGACGATCTTGTCGGATTGAAAGAAAACGTGATCATGGGAAGGCTGATTCCGGCAGGTACCGGGATGACCGAGTACCGGAATACCTATGTGGTTGTCGATGAAGATGCTGGGCAGACGCCGGGAGAAAGCCTTAGTTAGCCAATATTCCGGGCACGACGGCGTAACCGGCGCAATAGAGTCCCCCTGAAAGGGTCTTCTTGGAAGAGATCCGTGTTACCAAACGATATGAGCTAAAATGATCTAAAAAAAGCTTGACAACTTAGTCTTATACAGATATAATTACCGGGTTTTGACTCAACGTTTTTAAAAAACTACTATTTATTTGTTTTTAAGGAGTAATTCTCGTGCCTACCATCAGTCAATTGGTTAGAAAAGGCAGATCGCTTGCCGCCAGCAAGACCAAGAGTCCTGCACTCAGGAGCTGCCCTCAGAAGCGGGGGGTCTGCATCAGGGTTTACACGACGACCCCGAAAAAACCCAACTCGGCGCTCCGAAAAGTTGCCAGGGTGAGGCTCACGAACGGCATGGAAGTTACTACGTACATCCCGGGCGTTGGCCACAATCTGCAGGAACACTCGATTGTTCTCATTCGCGGCGGGAGAGTAAAGGACCTTCCCGGTGTCCGGTACCATATTGTGCGAGGCACGCTTGATACGGTGGGGGTTGCGAACCGCAAACAAGGTCGTTCCAAGTATGGAGCGAAGAGGCCGAAATAGCGGTCGGGTGCTGGTTAACAAAAATGCCGCTGAGGCGGCGATGATATTGAGAAAAGGTATGCTATGCCGAGAAAAACAGTTATTGTAAAAAGAGAAACGCTGCCGGATCCGAAGTACAACAGCAAAATGCTGGCGAAATTTGTGAACGTGCTTATGCGCAAGGGCAAAAAAAGCACGGCCGAGGCAATCTGCTATAAGGCTTTGGACCGGATTCAGGCGAAAACTAACAGCGATCCGCTTGCTGTTTTCAAGAAGGCTGTCGAGAATCTCAAGCCGACCCTTGAAGTGAAGTCCCGTCGGGTCGGTGGCGCATCCTACCAGGTGCCCATCGAGGTCAAGCAGCCGCGCAGGCTTTCACTGGCGTACCGGTGGCTGCGTCTCTATGCTTCGCAGCGGCCTGAAAAATCCATGGTGGACAAGCTCGCCGGAGAAATTCTTGATGCATCGAACAACACGGGGGCTGCGGTTAAAAAGAGGGAAGATGTGCACCGGATGGCAGAGGCAAACAAGGCCTTCGCTCATTTTCGCTGGTAAGGTGTTCATGTTGGAGTGGAGGTAGCAGTGGCTAGGCAGTATTCTCTGGAAAATACACGCAACATCGGTATTATGGCTCATATCGACGCCGGCAAAACGACGACGACCGAGCGTATTCTTTACTATACTGGTGTTTCTTATAAAATCGGCGAGGTGCACGACGGCACCGCAGTCATGGACTGGATGGTGCAGGAGCAGGAGCGCGGCATCACGATCACATCCGCGGCCACGACTTGCTTCTGGCGGGACAAGCGCATCAACATCATTGATACTCCCGGTCACGTGGATTTCACCATAGAAGTAGAACGCTCGCTCCGCGTATTAGATGGCGCTGTCGCGGCGTTCGACTCCGTTAGCGGTGTTGAACCCCAGTCCGAGACGGTCTGGCGTCAAGCTGATAAGTATCAGGTTCCGCGCATTGCATTCATGAACAAAATGGACCGCATCGGTGCAGACTTCTATATGAGCGTCCAGTCCATGATCGACCGGCTCGGTGCGAATGCCGTACCGATCCAGATCCCGATCGGCGCGGAGGACAAATTCCGTGGTTGCATTGACCTGGTGAAAATGAAGGCGGTTCTGTTCGACGATGAGACACTCGGAGCAAAATACCTCGTCGAAGAGATTCCCGCGGACCTTATGGCCAGGGCGAAAGAATATCGTGAGAAAATGATTGAGAAGATCGCAGATGCCGACGACACCGTGATGGAAAAATTCCTGAACGGTGAGCATCCGACGGAAGCTGAGATCATGCTCGCGATCCGCAAAGGCACGATCGCCATGAGTATTTTCCCGGTTATTTGCGGGTCGGCGTTCAAGAATAAGGGCGTACAGCTGCTGCTCGATGCTGTCGTGGATTATCTCCCGTCGCCGCTGGACATCCCTCCGGTAAAGGGGATAGGCCCTAAAGGCGAAGAAGTTACCCGCCTGACCTCCGATAGTGAGCCCTTTGCAGCCGTGGCTTTCAAGATCATGACCGATCCTTTCGTGGGCCAGCTCACCTTTGTCAGGGTTTACTCCGGGACGCTGCATTCCGGCTCTTATGTGTATAACTCCAGCAAGGGGCAGCGTGAACGCGTAGGCAGGCTGCTCAAGATGCATGCGAACAAACGTGAAGAGATCCAGGAGATATATGCCGGCGACATCTGTGCGGCTGTGGGACTGAAGACTACACTCACGGGGCACACTTTGTGTGACGAGAACAAGCCTGTTATCCTGGAGGCTATGACCTTCCCCGAGCCGGTTATTTCTGTGGCCATTGAGCCAAAGACAAAGGCTGATCAGGAAAGACTCGGGTTGTCGCTCCAGAAGCTGATGCAGGAAGATCCTTCATTCCGCGTGTTCACTGACCAGGAAACCGGCCAGACTATTATCTCGGGGATGGGCGAACTTCACCTTGAGATCATTGTCGATCGCCTACTGCGTGAATTCAAGGTTGACGCTAATGTGGGCAAGCCCCAGGTGGCGTACCGTGAGACGATCAAGAAAAAAGTCGTCGCAGAAGGCAAGTTCATCCGTCAGTCCGGCGGACGCGGTCAATATGGTCACGTGGTCCTCGAGCTTGAACCGCAGGAGCCAGGAAAAGGTTTTGAGTTTGTGAACAAGACTGTTGGCGGTTCAGTCCCCAAGGAATATGTTGGGCCGACGCAGAAGGGTATAGAAGAAGCCATGGAGAGCGGCGTGCTCGCCGGGTATCCGGTGGTTGATATTAAGATTACGCTCATTGACGGGTCATATCATGACGTTGACTCTTCGGAAATGGCATTCAAAATCGCTGGCTCAATGGGATTTAAGGAAGGTGCAGCGAAAGCCAGTCCTACTTTGCTTGAGCCCATTATGGCTGTTGAGGTTGTGTGTGCTGAGGAGTACATGGGAGATATCATCGGCGACCTCAGCTCCCGCCGCGGCCGGGTCCAGGGTATGAATATGAGGGGCGCCGGCAGGGTTATAACCGCTCAGGTGCCGCTTTCGGAAATGTTCGGTTATGCAACAGACATCCGATCCAAAACGCAGGGCAGGGCTACCTATACCATGCAGTTCGCGCATTATGAAGAAGTACCGAAAAACATCTCGGAACAGATCATTGCTAAGGTAAAAGGCGAAGCGGTCAAGAAATAATCATTCTTTAACTATTACATTCGTTTTTCACTTCCCGGCAGGAGGGGTACAGTATGGCAAAGGCAAAATTTGAGAGGACAAAACCTCATGTGAACGTGGG
>Ga0209415_10010778_pt1 | contig 15469 bp, 13 predicted proteins | sample PeaSoiSIISIP2007_FD_187696 | JGI IMG/M metagenome (GOLD analysis project Ga0209415, IMG submission 187696) | Peat soil microbial communities from Weissenstadt, Germany - SII-SIP-2007 (SPAdes) (version 2) | ecosystem: Environmental > Terrestrial > Soil > Wetlands > Peat | place: Germany... | reverse complement strand
ACCGGAGTTCTCCTAGTCGGTCCGACCGGAACGGGCAAGACGACGATTGCCCGGCTTATTGCAACTCAATCGAATCGTAGTTTTTACCAAATCACTCCTGCGGATATTCTGGGTAGGTATACCGGAGACTCCGTGAAGCAGATCGCCGGATTGTTTTCCCGAGCCAAGGGGCACAGCCCTTCCCTGATCTTTATCGACGAACTTGACGCCCTTTTGCCCCAGGCGAACGCCTCCCTGGGTCAGCACGACGTTCAAGTAGTGGATCAGTTCCTAATAGAAATCAGCAGCTTGCAAGCTGAGAACCGTGTCTTCCTTGTAGGCGCCACGAATCGCCCGGAAGGTATTGATCCGCGTGTTCTGCGAGGCGGACGGTTCTCGGAGAAAATCAAGGTTGGCCTTCCTGGGCGAAATGGACGCGAAAAGCTACTCATCAAGTACCTGGGCCCGGTCCGACTGGAAGCCGGACTGGAATTCGGACTCATCTCGGGTCTCATGGATGGTTTTGCTCCGGCGGATCTTAAAGCGATCTGCGATGCCGCGAAGCGGCTGGCATTCATGAGAGCGCAGAAAGACCAACCTCCCCCTCCTCTCAGCCGGGCCGACTTTGAAGGAGCAATCGAGCGCGTTCGCGGGTTCGCTTGAAACTTCCGGATTCCTGGGTTCGATCCTTTGACTTCTGCCAATCGGTCACACCTATAGTACCCCTCACTTTTTTGACAAACGCGAGAACTGGTCGTAGGTTCCCCCCTGCTTGAGATGCTTTCCCGCCGGGTCGTTCACAAGGAAAGAGGCGGCGAAGCAGAAAGGGGACCGCACTCTATGAAGGTAAAGGTGGACGACGCATTGCGGCGGGCACTAGCCGTGTCCGCTATCTGCCTCATCCTTGCAGGCCAGTATCTCTGGGCGCAAAACCTGGGAACTGCGCCGCAAACAAACGTGGCCGTCCAGGGGCAGACCGCCGCTCAGCCGGAGGGAGCCTTCCTGAACTTCATCAACTGGATTGGCAACGTCATCGCCCCCGTGGGAGCTGGAGGCGCTGTAGTCGGCGCAGTTGTTTCTTGGCTGAATGGGCGAGGTGTTGGCCGGTGGCTCGCAGCAGCAGCGGGATTGCTGGCAGTTTCTGGGGTGACCCGGTTGATCGAATTCTGGATCACCAACGGAACCGCGGGCGTGCCGTAATCCGAGGCAGCACGCGTTTACTAACGGACTTGGCAGGCAGTTGGAAGGGGGAGAAATGATTCAAGCTGCCTGCCAATCTCCGCTTAGGCGTCACTTCGAACCGCTTTGTCGAAGAGAAAGGAAAGACGGAGCAATGGCTGTCCCACAACTTTTGAACGACATCATCCAAGTTCTCCTGCAACTCGCGCCCGCGGCCTCTTTGGTCGCGATGGTTCTTGCGGGAATCAGCTTGCGAGGAGAGGGCGGAACGACGTTCCCGATCGGAGGCAGCTTCACCAAGTGGATGTTTTGGGCGATCGTGTTCGTAACACTCGGACCTCTGCTGGGATGGTTCACTTCGTTCGGCGTCGCAACACCGCTGCCAGCTGGTGGGATTGGGACCTCATGGCTCGCTTCGTTCGAATCAGACGTGTCCAACTTCGTCACGACTTTTGTCGCTGGCCGGATGGTCACCACTCTCGCGGCGTATTTCGTCCTGCGATCCGTTCTTGACTCCGCCTCGGGCGGACATCCTTTGCCGTCCATCGTTGCAGCGATGTTTCTGCTCGGTACGCAAACGACGTACTCCCTGATCGCGAGCTACAACACGGGAACGCAGTTCGCTACCGCGGATGTCCTGGACAGCCTGTGGAATTACTTAGCCGGGACCATCATGCCGATCGCGGCAGGCCTCGCGATCATAGGAGCCATCATCAATTTTGCCACGGGTCGTCCGGCCATGCGTTTAGTTGCTGTTGCCCTGGCCATGCTGTGTGTTTCTGGAATCTGGAAATTGGTGCTTTCCATGGAGGCGTAGGAACGGCGATGTCGTTCACCAATGGAATTCTGAACCTAACGAATTGGGCGGGAAACGTGATTCTGCCCACGCTGGCTGGTTTGTTCTTTGCGATCGCTGTTTTGCGATTTGCGCGTTCGCAGCCCTATGCCGCCGCGATGTATGGAGGATTTCTCTGCCTGATGGCTTCCGGATTGTTGCGAGCGATGGAAACGTTCGCTTCCCAAAGGGCCTGGAATGATCCAGACGTTTATTGGATGTCTCTGGTGAGTCTGGTTGACTGGGTCTGCAACGTGCTGATGCCCGTTTACGCAGGTTTGCAGGTGGCGGCAGGGGCCCTGCGCATGGGAATCGTCACGCGAATCCATCCCACGGAAGGATGGATGAGGCACTTCGTGGCAGCCGGCCTCTGTCTGCTTCTTTCGGGACTGGTGCGGCTTGCGGAATTTTTCGTTGCGCGTGGAACGGGAGGAATCCCGTAGGAGATAAAGAGATGGCGCTTGAAGTGACACCTACGTACCGCAATCTCCAGACGCGAGTCACATTTCTCGGACTCGAAGCCGAAGACCTGTTTGCGATTCTCGCCCTGGCAGTCGTCGCGAACATTCTCGGAAGGTTTCTTCATCGAGAGATGTTTGGATTGCCGATGAACATGGTCCTGCAGTACGTCGTGCCCGTGCTGAGTATTCCCGCGCTCATGCTGTTCAAGTATGGCAAGCAGCGCGGTTACCTCCAGGACTGGGTGATGTTTCATGCAAAGCCACACGTCTACTCTGCCTTGGAACGGGACCGGGAACTCACGCGGGAATACTTGCGGTTGGGAGAGTAGGCATGCCAATGACGGTCGAACGGTACGAACAATCGATGAGCGCGCCACCGTTGTGTGAGCAACTCCGTATCCGGGATCTGCTGGACGACGTAGCGGTGCAAATCGACGGCTCCATGGTGGCGGGGTTCGAGGTTGGCGGCATTCAATCATATTACGCGAGCGATGAGGCAAGAAACCGGCTCAAGGACCTGCTCGAATCTCTGGTGAGATCGCTGCCTGAACGGTCCATGCGGATGCAGGTGCGGTTTGAGATTTCAGAGGGCACAGGCGATTTGGTATCGCGTTATGTTCGGGAGCGCCGGAACGAAAGCCAGGTGCTCCGTGAACTCGATCGTCTCCATATCGAGCTGTGGCGGAGCCGGGAATCCGCCGGCTTTTATCTGGAACACTTCCTCCACTTGTATTTCATCTGGAACCCCCGCATCCATCATCAGTCGCCGGACTTCGAGTGGAAACGAACAATGAAAACGAGCGGACGCTTGAGTGTCTCCGCTGCGAAATGTATCGAACGATCGCGGCAGGAACACGAGGAGCTTGTCGCCGAATTTAACAGCTTGTTGGCTGGGGTGGAGGCGACGCTCGGGGCGACGGGTATGTCGGTTCGCCGGATGACCCAGCAGAATATCTTCCTCGAGATCAAACGGGCACTCCTTCCCCTTGGCAATGACACTCTGCCTTACCGCCCCCCGGACGAGTCACTCTGGTACGAGAGCGCCCGAAGCCAGATGTCGAACGTGAACATCGAAGATGAACAAGATGACTACCTCAAGATCGGCGGTCTGCTCTATTCGTGGATCAGCTTGAAAGACCTCCCGGATGCCACTTTCCCCGGGATTCTGCGCGAGCTCGTTGTCATGGATTTTCCTCTCGTGATCAATGCGGAAGTCACCCTCCCCGACCAGAGCAAATCGATCAAACAGTACAAGAGTCGCCTGCGCAAGATGCTTGCCGCGCAGAAGGATTTTCACGGGGGTTTTCGCATCAACGTCGACGCTCAGGTGGCGGAGCATCAACTCGTCAAGGTCCTGCAGGACTTGATTTCGAGTTCTTTGAAATCTTGCCAGATGAGCCTGATCGTAACCGTGAGGACTTCGAAGCCGTGCCGGAACCGCATGGAGCGGGAAGAAGCCGAACGCCTCCTGGCCGACCGGCGCCAGCGCGTATTGCATGCAATCGCGCGGATGAATGGCGGCCGCGGCATTCCGGAGACCCTTGCGCAGAAGCGTCTCTTCTTCGCCGGCCTTCCCGCGATGGGAGGGGAGAACCGGCGTGAGCTTGATCTGCTAACTCTCAATGCCGCTGATCTATTGCCCGTCGAGATGCCGTGGCGAGGGACCCGGCATTCACCGCTCATGCTTTTTGAAACGCCCTACCGGCAACTGGTGCCTTTTTCGCCGTTCGACGCAAGCCTCGGGGACGCCAACATGCTCATCATGGCGAAGAGCGGTGGCGGTAAGACCTTCATGGCTCAACTCTTCCTGCTCATGATGGCGCGCGCCAACCCTCAAATCTCCATCATCGAACGCGGTGATTCCTACCAGCCACTTGTGGATTTGATGGGCGGGCGCGTCATCGACGTGAAGTTGGATGGGACTGAGACGCTCAATCCTTGGGACTTGCCAGTGGGAGATACGACGCCAAGCAAGGAGAAGATCGCGTTTCTCAAGAATCTCACCCGCCACATGATTGGCGACAGTCCGGGCTCGGACAACTCGCTGGTCGACAACCTATTGAGCGATGCGATTGCTCGGACCTACAAACGGTGCGCCATTCGTTACTCGAACCCGATTCCCACATTCAACGATCTTCGCGAGGAGTTGGCGCAATGGCGCGACGAAGAGCGCATGCAGCGAACGATCGACGAAGCCCGCCTGGCTGCGATCAAACTCCGCGGATGGACGGGAGAACGAGGGATCTACGCGAAGCTCTTTGACGCTCACACAACCATGCGGCTCGATAGCAATTGGCTCTTCTTCAATGTCGAAGGATTGAGCTCCGATCCGAAGCTCGAAACTGCCATGAGCATGTTGATTGCGAATGCGGTGGCATCCCGCGCCGGCGGGAAGACGGGTCAGCCGAGCATTACGGTTCTCGACGAATGCTGGTTCCTGTTGGACTCCCCGACACTCGCGCCCGAAGTTGTCCAACTCTTCCGTACGGCGCGCAAAAGAAATTCAAGCGTCTGGGGAATCAGTCAGACAGTGGAAGACTTTGTGGGAACGGAATTCCAACCGCGCGAGCATGGTCCGGGGATCCTGAAGAATGCAAGCATCAAAATCATCGGACAGCAGCCGGGAGACGTAAGTCCTCTGGTCAATCACCTGTTCTTGAACCCGGTTGCCTTGAATGAAGTAAAGCGCTTCAGCGCGCCACACAAAGGGGAGAGTGCCGATGCGCTCCTAGTCCTCGGAGAAAAGGCCGAGACGACGCAAACGATTCGCATCACGCCAACGGCAGTGGACTACTGGGTATGCACAACGTTTCCCCGAGAGAGAAGGTACAGGGCCTGGGTCTTGAAGAAATTCGCGGATCGGCCACTGCTCCAGACCTACCAGGAATTGGCGCAAAAGTTTCCTCGCGGACTCGCCGATGTTCCGCCATTGCCGGAAGAGATCTCGGGCGCGGTGACGGGAGAAACGCAGCCATGAAACAACTCATTGGCAAAATATCCGCTCGATATCAGACGCTGCTCCCATCCGCTGCGTGGGGAGTGCTCATCGTCTTGTTCTTGGCGAGCTTGCCGTTCCTATTCGGCCCGATGAGTCGTGGACTCGATTGGATTGTTTCTGCATTCGGGCAGGCCATGAGAGGAGCCCATATGGTGTTGCTGACAGACGTGCTGTTCGGATTGTTGTTCGTTCTCTTTTCCTACTGGATGGTGGTCGCAAGAACCAGGCGACAGGTCCTTGCTCTCACGTTGACGGGGGTCCTAGTCGTGGCGCTCGTCAGTCCACCGGCCGCTCAGGCCCAAGCGAGCCTTATCGGAGCAATTCAATCCGTGCTGAATGTGATCAACGGCTTGATCAAGACGGCAACGAACTCGATCAATTCGGTTCGCACGGCGATCAGCAATTTCTACCAGCAGGTGACCTGGCCGGTTGCCCTGATCAACCAGGCGAAGGCGATAGTAACGCAAATGATCGGCCAGTACAGAAGTCTTATGCAGAGCATTTTCAACATCAACCTAAATAGCGCCACGTTGGCCAATCCGGTCGCACTCGAGAACGTTATGCGAAATCACCAAACCAATGATTTCGGAGGTCTCACGTCTGCCTATGGCAACACCTATGGGAACCTCCCGACCGCGACAGCGGCCAGCCCCGCAGACCGCACGATGATGGACATGGACGACGCATTGGCGGTTGACAACTTGAAGACGCTGAAAGAAAGCGACGCCGCCGATGATCTGACCCTGCAGGCAGCGAATAACATTGAGAGCGCTGCCGGCCAGGCAGCTCCCGGGTCGGCGCCCTTCCTAACAGCGACGGCGGTAGTGGCGAGCATCCAGAGCCAGGCTCTGACGCAAAAGATGCTCGCGGCTGAGTTGCGCCAGGAGGCGGCTCGATTGGCTCACGAAAATGCCCTTCGCAAACGCGGAGCGACAACGACGGGAGATGTGAACACGCAAATTCTGAATCTGCTGCAACGGCACTAAGAGAGGAGAAGGCCGATGAGGACAGCCATCCAGAGTGTGAAGCGAGGTTTACGGTGGGCCTGGGGACACAAGGTCCGAACCGTTGTCTTGTTGCTGGTCCTTACTCTGGCGGTCCCAAGACCCGTACGGAGTCAATTCATTGATCCGTGCTGCGCGATTATGGCGGCTGGTCTAAGCACGATCAGCAGCACGTTGAGCAGCGTTATTGGTGGAGGCCTCAATGGCATTCTCTCGATCGAGCAAGGGATCTCGAACTTCGAACAAACGGTCGTCTGGCCACAGAACTTGATCAATCAGGCCCGTTCGCTCGTCGGAAGCGTCCAAGGCATCTTCGGCCAGATCGAAGGGGTGATGCGTGTTCCGGTGAACAGCGCAACTCTTCCCGCTACCCAGCAGTTTGAACAGATCCTGCTTTCTCGCGATCCGAATCAGATCGCCCAAACCAGCGCGCAATATACGGCTGTGTACGGTGCGGTACCGGATGCGACTGCCGCATCCCCACAGACGCGGGATATGGTTGATATGACGGATGCCGCGGCACAAGCAGCAATGAAAAGGGCAATCGAAATCGATGCTCTGGCGGATCTCGAACTTCAGGCGGCAGACCAGATCAACCAGAGTGTTCAGACGGCCGCTCCCGGTAGCGCACCGATCATTGAAGCGCAGGCAGATGCATGGCTGGTTCGCGCCAATGCATACACACAGGCAGCAACAGCCGACCTGATGCGCGTCCGTGCGATCGACCTGGCCAACGCAAGCGCGAATGTTAAAAACGGCGCCGCAAATGCGGCCGCTGTACAGCAGCAGATTTACAACCTCCTGAAGAGGCAATGATCCATGTTCTATTTCGAGCAACTTCTTCAAACAGCTCTAAATGGGATCGATGCCGCAAACGTTACGAGCGCGGTGTTGGGCGTTGCGGGGACCATCCTTCTCCTCAGTTTTCTCTATAGCGCGTACGAGGCGTTTGCGGCCGGGGGAGACGTTCGAATGCTTGCGAGTTCGGGGACCAAGTATCTGGTCCTGGGACTTGTATTCGCCAACTACGGCGCTGTTTTTCGCGACGTCAATGGAATGTTCAATTCTGTTGCCAATTTCATTTACAACTCCACGGGCGTCGGAGATCTCTTCGCGAATTGGATGAACCAGTTGGCCCAGTATTGGCAAGCTAATGGGAGCACGTCCTTATGGAATCTTGTGACTGGCTTAGCTTCAGGAGTCATCAGCCTAATGCTGATTCTAAGCGCGTTCGTGATCTTTCCCATTTGCTATCTCATTTTCACTGTCTTCTACGCGATGTACGGGTCGGTACTCTACGTAACGGGCCCGTTCGTATTGGCGCTGCTACCGACACGGGGACTCGGGCAGTTGTCACGCACATACTTAGTGAACCTGATGATCTTTCAGGCGTGGGGTTTGATTTACGCGATCATTCAAGTCCTCATGTCGGCGGTGAATCTGTCGAGCATAAACGCTGTGCTCGGCGCCAACGGAGTTCTGAACAGTTTCGCCGGTTCGAGCGAAATGATACTTCTGGCGCTTACAGCCAGTATTTTTTCTTTCTCGATTGCGTTGATCCCGTTCATCGCCAGCCGCATCGTTCGGGGTGACGTGGGCAGTACGATGATGACGATGGTTAGCACCATGACTGCCGCTGCTGGTGCCGTGGCTAGTTTGGGCGCTGCATCATTCATTGGTGTCGGAGAAGGTGCAGCCGCCTCTCATGCAGTGGGTGGAGGAACATCTGCGCCCCCACCCCCGCCACCCAGTGGGCCAGGAGGCACGATGTCAGGAGCGTCATCCGCGCCACTTCCCGCGGGCGCGTCTACAAGTAGCAGTGGTGCGGCTGGTGCGGTTGTCTCCACTTCTACGTCTCCAACACCCCCGTCTGCCATCAGGATTAATGAGGGGAGTTCTGCCACACCTACTAGCGGAACCAGTGTTACACCGTCCTCTCCGACAACACCTGCATCGGCCCCGGCACCTTCTGCGTCGCCGTGGCGCTCCTCGAGTCGCCCCGGCCAATATCGTGGATTTAATGCTCCGCATGCAGCGGCTTGGTACGTCGGCTACTCGCTCGGGTCAGCCTACAGAGGATTGAAAGGAAAGGAATAGCAGATGACAAAGGTCAGCCGAATCGGAGAGCTTCCAGAGGTCACTCGATATACCAAGTATTACGAGCACGACGGAATGATCCGCGCTTACGCGAATCGCGCCATGGTGCTGGCAATGATTTTTGGTGTGCTGGCAATGGCCTCTCTGGGGTTTGCCATTTACGTTCGTTTGCAACCACCCACAGTGATCCACGTGGACAAGGATGGCAATGCTTCGGTTGTCGGAGGACCTCACCCACTCAGGGCGGCGACGTTCAGCCTGCTCGCGAATGCCTCCTCCGCAGATGACTCCACGAGCGTTGCGCCTACAGATCTCGAAGGCAGGGCGGTAGTGCGTCAGTTTCTCAGTCGATATCTCGCATATACGCCGGACTCTGTGGACAGAAACCTTGCTGAGGCTTTGAACATGATGACGGCCAACTTGCGCGTGTATTCCATGAACAAACTTCGCGACGACGACACCGTGGGAAAGATCAAGAACGACCACGTGATTTCAGATTTTGAGATCCGCTCGATGGAGCACGTCAATGGAACGCCATGGACGTACACCGTCTTCGGCGTGAAGGAAGTGCACCGTGTGAAGAACGCGACGGAGGCGACAGACCAAATCGTCGAGCGATACAACGTGCGGCTGGTCGAAATGGCACGCTCGGAAGTGAATCCGAGCGGACTTCTGATAGCCGAATACGGCGAACAGCAGATGGTAGGTGACCGAGACGCAGGGCTGCTGCAAAAAAGCGGGCTCGACAAGGACAGGCCTTGAAGGATTTGCCGCTAAGAGGCATGCACTCGAAGACGGTGGAGCAGAGGAAGGGAGGTATTGACCGTGACTGTAGGTGTGACAGAGGCAGTTGGAGAAGGGAAAGATTTGCAAACGAGCCGTCCCTTGCGTGGAACTCGCAAATTGCGAATGGGACAGGCGAACGGAGTGGAAGGACAGCGCTTCTTTCTTGCAAAACCGGGAGGAAGTAACGGCATTCCCGAATTCAGCAAGGAGTTCCCGGGAGAACCAGAGGCAATGGTTGAATCACTCAAAACCGGCTTGAGCTACTTCGTGATTTCGGAGTGGCGAGGCGTTGCCGATTTCTCGGGCAAAAAGCCGCAACTTGGACGAGAAGCCGTTCGCGGTGGGCCCAAGACGGGATAGTAAAAGTTTCTTCACAGACTGAAGTTGGTCTGTCGAGAGCCGTCCACAAGCTCCATTAATTGTGGATGAGTGCTTGGCACGCTCGATGTGTGTCCAGTCGGACTCACAAGGGTGGGTCAGCAGACTCCTTGTTTGTTGTTACCGAGCAAACAAGGAAGAAAGAGGCGCAGCAACGAAGAGGTGCAAAGCGTTGAACTGCCCATAAACAAGTAAGCCTGGTCCGGTTCTTCGCGAACCTGACCGGAAACCGTACCTCGTTTTCGGCCTAGGACAGCGAAGAGACCGGCGGCAACGGCCTCCTTCTCTGTCCCTTGCCGGACAAAAATAAGGAGGAGGAAATGCCAAATGAAATAAGCAGTGGGATGCCTGTGATTACGATCAATATCAACGAGATGGGGCAGATGAAGCGGATGTTGCCAAGATTGACCCAGGAAGAGCAGCTCGAAAATACACTCCTCCAGGGTCTTTATCCCGACATTCGCGTCGCACGACTCAATGTCCCACCTGGGCGACTCGAAGATCACCAGGAAAACGAAGTTCAAAGATCGATGAGGTCTTTCGATCTTGATGGTGTGCGGTTTCGACTCATAGGCGCGAGCGCCTCGGCGAAGAGCGGCAAGTTCTACGCCGTGGACGAACGCTATGAGCCGGCGATTGCGGAGCGCTTCCGTAAATGGCCGGAAGCAGCCATCACCTATTTCGGCATCCTGGTGTCGCCGTGCAAACAGCGAATCCAGTTGCCCGACGCCAGGGTGATGGTCGTAAAGGACCACACCTTGGGAACAAATGATTGCCGCGGCTGGATCTCGCGGTCGGTGTTCGAGCGGTTTCATCTGCCCGGGCACCGGCTCTACCAGTTCCGCCTGGCATTTGAGAACACGCAGGCGAAAGGCGCATGCAAGATCATGCCGGACGATGTCGCTCAGAAGCTCGGGGCCGACATCATCTTGCCTGAATCGTGTGTCAAACCCGAATACAAACAATCCACACGCTTCTTGGACTTCCTCCATTGGCGACGGCCGAAAATCGAGGTTCGCACCTACCGGGGGCCGGTGGTATTCGGCATCCGGGAGGTTTCTCAAACGCTCCAACTCCAAAGCAGCTACACGCTGATCGAGCACGCACCGTGGGAGTCCATCCAGCTCGAAATCGTTCCGTTTGCAATGGAGCAGGCGCACAAGCTGCGTCAAGCGTGCGAGGACGCGAACTATGACGAGGTCATCGAACTTCTAGGCACGTCCCCCGCACAATCTCCAGGGGAAGAGGCGATCGACTCGGAGTACACCTCATTCGAGCACACCGTCGTTGAAGCTGTGCTCAAGGTGGATTCGAGCGGCTACCTCATCAAACACCCCTACATCAACAACGCATTGAACCGCCTACTTGCTAAGTGGACATTCAAGCTTTGCACGGCAGGCGGCTTCAAGATCCCAGGTTTTGCCCTTGCCGACGACGGCTTCCTCGGCCTGTATCAAGGTCAAGTTGTTACCGGATCGGACTGGCTGCCTCAGGACCGGGCGATCAGTTCGTTGCCGTGCCGGAAAGGGCTCGTCGTGCGCTACCCAATCCGCATGTTCGAAGACTTGCTTCCTTACACGCGAGTGTCCACCGAAGAGGCGGTCGCCCTCGTGACGCAAGTCATCGAAGAGCAAAACGGGTGCTCGATTGACAGCGGGGCAGTCGTGGATTTGGTGGAGAAGCAAATCAAACTCGAGGGAACATTCACCCTACACAGCGAAACAGCGGCCAAGAACGGTGGAGACTTCGATTTCGACCTGGTAGCCGTGGTTGAAGGAGACCGTTTTCCCCGTTTTGTGGAGAGCCGGTTCGTGCATCAGGGTACTCATGAAAAAGGGAAATCAAAACGCACCAAGAAGCAGAGCCCTTGGTGGAATCTCGCTCTGGTGGCGAATCAGGCCAAAGGAAATCAGATTGGCTCAATAACCGATCTGAAGACCTCCTGTTATGCCGCCGGTTTCAGGGGAGAAGCCTACCAACTCGTGGATGAACTGCAGCATGCCTTGGACAGCCTCAAGTGGGGCACTGAGGTAAACCAGCAGCTCATCGCCGAGATCCGCCAAAAGGTGCCATCGGCGCCGTGGCTCCAGTTGAAAGATAAAGAGCGGGTCAGCGATATGCCGGTGCATCTTGAAGTTCTGCCCACCGACAAGATCGGGTACCTGTACAACCTCGCGAGGAAGGAAGTCGAAGACTTCTTTTCCGCGAAGTTACCAATCGCCGACTTTCACGGGCTAATCACGGGCGAGCATTTCACGCGGGAAATGTCCCAGGAGTGTCGCTTGGTCAATCGGATCTACGCCGAGGAAGTCGGAAAACTCATCAAGGAAAAACAGGTCTTGGACGAGGCTCTGGCGAAAGCTGAGGCCGAGTATCAGGCCAGACGAAACGACAAGGCAACCAGGAATGAAGCGCGCACTGGGCGCAATGCCGCCCGCAGTGCAGTCCACGCCAACAAGGAGCGGTCCCGCGAGGAGTTCCAAGCCTTGCGGTCGATCGTTCGAGCTTGGGGAGACGGAAAGAAGCAGAACCGGCGAGGCTGGTGTCAGTCCCTGCACGCGATTATCTGTGCGGGGAAAGGAAACGGCTCGTTGCTGTTTCACGCCTTCCCACAGGAAATCATCGACAAGATCGCGGAGGAGACCGGCAGCAGACCTGTCGAGGTCTTCGTTCCCAATCTCGTGGATGGTGAAATCGAGTTTGACGAGGAAGGCCGCGTCTTTCTCGTTGAACAATTCCCCAACGGCGATGGAAGCACTCACGAGCGCAAAATCTTCCTCCTTCAGATATCGAAGAAGGGCGAAGTGCTCGTGGACGGGAAAGCCGTCGATCGCGTGCAGCCATTCCCGATGCGATACGGGTCGGGCACGATCCGCGATGGCAAGCTGGTGTTCAACGATATTCGCCAGCGCACCACCGTAAAACGCGCAACGACGACCTTGAGCAAACCGTGTGACGACACTCGCGGCGAAAAGCCTTCTTCGAGTGATGTGGGCACGGCCCGTGCACAAGGAGAAACTCCATCGTGAACCAAATCCTGTCCAGGAGGCCTGAGGTCTGGGCCTCCTGGGCAGTTCTTATGTGAGGATGACAAGGAGGAAACGTGAAGAGGTTTTGGAACTCTTGCATAGCAGTTGCAGTCCTTTCATTGCCTGCCTGGGGACAAAAGGTGGAGGTGCAGAAACCGGATCGCGGACAAATCCTCCATGTTGAAACGGCCTTGAACCACTTGACTGTTCTCGAAATGAGCGAGCCGGTCAGCACGGTTGCGGTTGGGAGTCCCGTGTTCAAAGTGGAGTGGCGCGAGAACAAGGTCTTCATCGAACCAACGGAAGCGAGCGTGGCGACCAATCTGTTTGTGTGGACGGCGTCTGGCCGATTCAATTACGAGCTCGACCCGGCAGGAGCTGTGCCACAAATGGACTTCGCGATTGATCAGCCGACACCAGATCCCCCGGCCAATGTTTCTGCGACTCGGGCTGTCACGCCAAGTGACCCATCGCCGGCGGAAGTGCTCATCGAAGCCAAGCCCGTCCGCTTATTTGGGTCGATTCCTGAAAAAAACCAAATTGCTGTTTACTTGACGGATTTGCTCGAGCACGACGGGCAAGTCTTTATCCGGTACACCATTCGGAACCAGACCCAGAAAGCTTATGTGCCCGGAGCCCCACAGGTAGTGGCACTCAATGCGCCGCGTTACCGTCAGTCGCTCTACCCTCTTGCAAACTATCAGCTCAGCCCCAACGAGGCAGCACGATTGAAGAGCGGTGGTGAGACCCCCATCGAGGTCGCGAAAGGCCAGATACGCTCCTTAAGAATTGAGCCAGGACAGGAAACGACGGGAATCGTGGCGGTACGGCTGCCCCAGGGACACAAGGAACCAACCGTGCTTCGATTGGTATTCCTTGCTGGCCCCACGGGACCGATTAACGCAACGCTGGTGCTTTGAGATGGCGACGCAGAGTTCGTCACATGAGGTCCATGCCTGGATCAAGGAGTCTTTGGGACAACGGTCGGACATCGGTCTAAAGAAAGCGATCGTCAACATGCTGTTCGAGCCCCCCAACCCCTTCGACCCGAGAGCACAACGCAAACCCAAAGCTGGATTCGTGCTTGGCGCGATCCTATCTGCTACTGCCGTGGTCTGTTTTTGCTATTTCAACTTCGCGCGTTAATGGTCGTGGCTCGATGAGCTTCTTCGTCCAATTACTGGAGGCGATTGCAATGTTCGTCCCGGATGTTCTCACACTGGGGTTAGTCGCTCCTGCGTTCTTCACCCTTTACTGCGTCGCGAAAGCGCTCGGTCTGGCCGGGACCGCAGACATGGACTCGGCTCTTAGGGTCTCTCTCACGCTCGCGTATTTGGCCACCGTCACTCTCAACATCTTGAGTTTTGTACTAACTCCAGCGCGATCGGGAATGACGACCACGTCCCGCTCGAAATCAAGAACCGACCAGTCTGGACGTAAATCTCTGCCTGGGAAGCTGGAGGCGCAACCCGTCGAACACGGAGGCGCGGTCATCGAGTCATGAATCCTGCGTATTCAGCACCGCGTGAGCGTCCTCCCCTTCTGGAGACCTACGAAGTTGTCATCGCGGCACTCCTGCTAGCGGGTGGCTGCTTCGCTTGGTACATCGCGCGCGAGAGATACCACTTCACGGGCGGGCAAGTCGCCGAGTTGGCCTGCTATCTCTTCATCGGAACGACCGCTCTCTATTCCGCAGCATATCTGCTTCTGACAGCACGCTTGCGCCGAGAAAGGCAGTGGCCCCATCCACCGCTGGTTGTGCGTCCCAACAGAGACGAGCACACAACACAAGAAGCCTGGAAGCAGGATGCCGTTGTGTTGGGCTACGACGTACACGGCAAGCCATGGCTGTGGCCCGATCGTGTTCGAGTGATGCAAGGAATTGTGTTGGGGATGACCGGATCGGGTAAGACGACCCTGCTGCGCAACATCATTACGCAGGACTTGTGCCGGGTTGTCGGACCTCCCGAAGACCGCCACCACGTACCGATGGTGATCTTTGACGGCAAGGGTGACATGGAATTCTTTTACAGCCTTCTCCCACACATACACCATGCCGGCCGGCTGAACCAGTTACGTGTTCTGAACCCCGCCCGGCCGGACGTATCGGTGCGGTACAACCCATTCCACTGTAGCGATGAGGACTACATGCCGGTGGTGAATATGGTGTTCGGTTCCTTCAATCTGCACGACGAGTTTTTCGGCAAGCACCAGTTGAATTACCTCGCGGATATTGTGCGGGTGCTCGTGTACACGGGCCTGAAATTCAACTTCTACGATGTGCTCGTCATGGCGATTGACGAACAGGTATTGCGGGAACAAGTGACGAAAGCATCTCGACATCTAGAGCAGGACACAGGGGTCAGCACGCAGCGGAAACTCAACTTTGAGATGTCTGTGAAGAATTTATTTCAATCGTTCCAGGACCGGGAACGGGTTCCGAAGATTCAGGGATTGCTGAACGAGTGCATGACGTTTCTCGACGACGAATTGAGCGTCATCACAGGCCCGTATGAGGACCTGCTTTCTCTGGACGAGGTGATCGAGCGGGAACTCATCCTGTTCGTGACGTTGAATGTGAACAAGAACACAGAGCCGGTGCTCGCGCTCGGCAAGATGCTGCTCCAGAATCTTCAACTCGTGGTCGGTAAGAGGTACGAAAGCGAGGAACAGCGCCACAGGACGAACCGGCCGCTCTTCAGCGTCATACTGGACGAATTCGC
>Ga0209415_10010777_pt1 | contig 15470 bp, 12 predicted proteins | sample PeaSoiSIISIP2007_FD_187696 | JGI IMG/M metagenome (GOLD analysis project Ga0209415, IMG submission 187696) | Peat soil microbial communities from Weissenstadt, Germany - SII-SIP-2007 (SPAdes) (version 2) | ecosystem: Environmental > Terrestrial > Soil > Wetlands > Peat | place: Germany... | reverse complement strand
TGGCTTTACGATCGGCTGGTGCGGCCCTCGGCCGCTTCGCCCACCGTGGCGAAATGACAGAGTACGGCCAGCGAGTATAGAATCCACGAGTTCACGGGCTAGTGAAGCGAGCTTTTGCGGTCTGCCTTTGGAGGTGCGTGATGAAACAGTGGCTGAAAGTCGTCATGGCGGGCGGTTTGATCGCGCTTGCGGCGGTCGGTGCGTACCTGTTGGCATCGCCTCCGAAGGCGCAAATGATCGAATACAAGAGCGGCAACGATACCGTCCGGGCCTATCTCGTTCTTCCCGATTCGCCCGGCCCGCATCCCGGCATTGTGGTCATTCACGAATTCTGGGGATTGAATGATTGGGTGAAGGAGCAGGCGCAGAAACTGGCGGACCAGGGCTACGTCGCGCTGGCAGTCGATCTCTACCGCGGCGCCGTGGCCACCGATCCTCAGGACGCCAGCGCATTGATGCGCGCGTTGCCCCACGACCGAGCCGTGGGCGACCTCGAAGCTGCGTACGACTACCTCGCTGCGCGGCCCGAAGTGGACAAGAACAAAATTGGTTCGATCGGATGGTGCATGGGCGGCGGTTACTCGCTGCAACTCGCGATTCACGAGCCAAAGCTCACGGCCTGCGTCGTGAATTATGGCGCGATGCCCACCGATCCCGCCGACATTGCGGCGATCCAGGCGCCCATCCTTGGCAATTTCGGCGCCGATGATCGAGGCATCACGCCGGATGCCGTGCACGCTTTCGAGAGCGCGATGAAAGGGGCCGGAAAATCGGTGGACCTGAAGATTTACCTGGGCGCCGGCCACGCGTTTGAGAATCCCAACAATACGGCGGGCTACCGGCCCGAGGCTGCCGCGGACGCATGGAACCGTATCGTCGCGTTCTTGGCGAAAACATTAAAATAGCAGTGCGCCGTTGCCGAGGAATCATTTTGAATAGGCTCGCGTTTCGGTTGGCGATCGCCGCAGTTGTCGTCTGCGCCTGCGGCGTTCCCCCTCTCGCCGCCGCTCCTCCCCGGACAGAAGTCGTGCAATATGCCAGCGGCTCGGAGACCGTGCGCGGTTTTCTCGCGCTCCCTGGCGCTCCCGGCCGTCACGCTGCGATCCTGCTGGTGCATGGAGATCGCGGGCCCACGGAGTGGATTCAGGACGAAGCCAGGAATTTCGCGGCCCAAGGCTACGTGGCGCTGGCCGTGGATCTGTATCGCGGCAGAGTCGCCGCGGACGATGAGGAAGCGCACGAGCTGGCGCGCGGCCTGCCGGACGATCGCGCCCTGCGCGACGTCCAAGCAGCCTTTGCATACCTTGCCTCGCGCAAAGACGTCTCTTCAACCCGCATCGGCGCGATCGGCTGGCAGACGGGCGGCTGGTTCGCGCTCGAACTCGCGATCCACGAACCGAAGCTCGCCGCCTGCGCCGTCAGCGACGCGGCGCTGCCCACGGACCCCAACGACATTGCACAGATTCGCGCTGGGATACTCGGAAGTTTCGGTGCCGATCAAAGGGGGATCACTGCCAGTCAAATTACAGCTTTCCAGAACGCGCTGCGTGCGCGAGGTCTTCAAGCGGACACGAAAATCTATCCCGGCGCGGGCAGCGATTTTGAAAACTCGGCGGACAAGAATCACTACCGAGCCGATGCTGCCGCCGATGCATGGTCGCGCGAGCTCGGGTTCTTCTCAAAAAATCTGAAAAAGTGACGGAGCGTCAGGCGGAACGCGCGGTCGAAGCCCCGAGCTGTTGCAACGCTTCGTTAGTGGTCACCAGACGCGCGCCGGCGGTGTGAAGTTCATCTAAGGTGCGCTGGCCGTCCTCCCGCTTGATGGTCTCGATCGCGTCTGTGACGATGGCCACGCGCCGCCCGCGCTCGAGCAATCCCTTCGCGGCCGCCTTCACGCAGTATTCGGTAACCACGCCGAAAACGATGAACTCCGCACCCGGATCGGTAAATTCCGCGATTCGCGCGAGCACTGCGTCCATATTGGGATTGTCGAAGACGTCGAGCGTCTGCTTTTCAAGTATCACTTGCTGAAAGCGCTTGAAATCGGCGGGCAGCGGCGCGCCGGGCCGGTTCGGGACGACGAAGAAATGTTTCGTCAAGGTCTCGGGAACGATCCCGGCGCCGGGCGTGCCACGCATGCAGTGCGGCGGCCAGGTGCGCAATTCCGGATCTTCGGCGGTATGCGAATCGCCGCTCGAAACAAGAAACGCGCGGCCCTCTCGCGCAGCCTCCGTCAGCCGGTTCAAATTCGGCAGAAGTTTCTCCGCGCCCGGAACGCAAAGCTTGCCGCCGGGCAGCATGAAATCCGCTTGCGTATCCACATCCCAAAGAATTATTTTGGAGGAAACCATAACGGCTTCACCTGGCCATCCAGCTCCGCGGCGGCATGCACCACAACATTAGACGCGCGCGGCCTTCTCAACCCTTCGGCGAACTTCGTCCAGCAGTTCTTCGAGGCGCTCGCTGTGATGCACGGGATACGCGGGCGCTTGGCCCAGCATTTTTAACTCATCGGGCAGGCCGGCAACTTGGCGCAAGCATCGCGACTGCGCCTCGTCCAGGGCCTGCGGCGGAGAAGTTCTCGAGCCCGCCTTCATCACGAGTTCCAGCAACGGCTGGGCCCCCGCGATGCGCTCGTCTTCGAGGGCAATAACGTCTTCAACGAAGCGGCCTCGCGAATCCACTTTGCGAAACACCTGTTTGCGCCCCGGATAAGTAATTTTGGCGGCGCTGAATTTCGCGGAGCTTCGCACGGTCCCGCCCGTCTCGACCTCAACGAGTTTGTAAATCACGCCCAACGCCGGCGCATCGAGCGACGTCGAAAGCGCCGTGCCCACGCCGAAGGCGTCTATCTTCGCGCCGGACGCGACGAGCGATTCGATGCGATCCTCGTCGAGATCGCCGGAGGCGAAAATCTGCACGTCCTTCCATCCCGCATCGTCCAGCCGGCGCCGAATCCACTTGCTGTCCGCTGCGAGATCGCCGCTATCGAGCCGCACGCCGCGCGGTCTGCGGCCCATCGCGATGATTTTCTCCACGGCCGCCTGGACGTCGTACGTATCGAGCAGGAGCACGCTTTCGTTGGGGAAAATATCGAGGAAGCTCTGAAACGCTTCCTCCTCGTTTTCGTGCGCCATGATCCAGGAATGCGCTTGCGTGCCAAACGTCGGAATGCCGAAGCGGTGCCCCGCGGCCACGTTCGACGTGCCGCGGCATCCGCCAATGAACGCCGCGCGCCCCGCCAGCACGCCGGATTCAGGCCCATGCGCCCGGCGCGTTCCGAACTCCAGCACGGCGCGTCCCTGAGCGGCTAGCGTCACGCGCGCCGCTTTGCTCGCGATCAACGTCTGAAAACTCATGCTGGAGAGAAGATACGTTTCGACGATCTGCGCCTCGATAATCGGCGCGGTGATTCGCAGCATCGGCTCATCCGGGAAACAAATCGTCCCCTCGGGCACGGCCCAGATGTCCCCGCGGAAACGAAACTTCGCCAGATATTCGAAAAACGAGTCGTCGATTGCCGCGAAGGCGCGATGCGCGCGCAGATACGCAAGCTCTTCGTCCGAGAATCGAATCCGCTCCAGGTACTCCAGGCACTGCTCAAGCCCGGCGGCAACCAGAAAATTCCGCCGCTTCGGCAGACTCCGCACGAACAGCTCGAAGGTGGCCTGGCCCTCGAAGCCTGCTTCGAGGTAGCCCGCCGCCATCGTCAACTCGTAGAGGTCCGTCAGCAGACCGGAATATGGGGCGCTTGGCTCCATGGAAGGGATGGAATCTCCTGGGAAAGATTATGCCATTCGCAACGAGAGAGGCGCTAGCGCCGCGCGCTCGAGACTAAATCGGCGGCGCTCATTCTTTGCCGGAAAAGAAAACCCTCAGGCGCTTCCTGCACCTGAGGGCTTCCTCAAAACGAAATCTACTTTGCCGAACGGCGCTTGAGAAACTTCTCCCCCTTTGACGCGAACCGACCGGGTTTCATCCGCGCCTCACGGGAAGCCGTGCCGAACGTCGCAGCCCGATTAGCCCAGGACTGCGTCTTTGAACGCCTTGGCCGCGCGCAACCGCACTACGGTCTTGGCCTTGATCTTAATCGCTTCACCGGTTTGCGGGTTCCGGCCCATGCGCGCCTTGCGATGCGCCTTCACTGCGCGCCCGATGTTCGGAATCACAAATTTGCCCGCCCCGCCCTTGCACTCTTTGACGGCCAGTTTGAAGAGCTCGTCAAAAAATGCGGCGACAGTCTTGCGCGGCGTGCCCACCTTCTCGGCTAGGTGGCCCAGGATCTTCGACTTGCTTAGCGGCTTTGCTGCCATTTAATCTCGATCTCCTTCTGTGGTGTGCGTGATGTTGCGGCAGTTTCCGGCTTCTGGGCCGGTCAATTTGCCGGGAGAACTATATCGGCCTGCCGCAGCGAAGGCAAGCAAAAATGCCAAAAAGCCTGAAAAAATGCGGCTTCGCGCGAAGTGGTCCGTCCGCCTCTTCTTTTTCAGCGCGCGCAGAAGGTATACTTGCGGCGCCACATCAGGAGACACGGATGCCAAATTGGGCCACGCTCCAGACGGAATTCACTTCACTCTTGCAACTCAAGCGCCCTCCGGTGGCAGTGAGTTTTCTCGATAAGGCTCCGGAAGGTGTCGAGCGCTTCGCCGGTTCCTCTCCGGCGGGCTGCACGTTTTGGCGGCTGGCGTCCGAAGGACGCGTTTTCTACACGGTCGCATCGGACCACTACAACTGCGCCATCGGGAGTCACACGCACAACTTCCCGCTCCCGCCCGAGTTCGCCAAAGGCGCCGAGCAAACTCTTGGCATGATGTTTCAATTGGAGTACGTGCGCCCCTCGGAACTGCCGCAGATCCCACAGCTTGCGAGCACGCCCGCCGCGGTGCTTTACGCCCCGCTCGGCCGCACGCCCGTTGCGCCCAGCGTGGTTTTGTTCTGGTGTCCCGCGGGCTCCGCGATGCTGCTGCATGAAGCGGCGACGCACGCGGGCTCCGGTGGCGTCCTCCCGATTCTCGGCCGTCCGACGTGCATGGCGCTGCCGGCCGCGCTCCAAAAGGGAACTGTGGCGAGCCTCGGATGCATTGGGAATCGCGTCTATACGGGAATTAGCGACGACGAGATGTATTTCGCGGTGCCGGGCGCGGACCTCGAGCGCGTGGCGCAATCACTCAAGGTCGTGGCCGCTGCGAATGCGGCGCTGTCGCAGTACGCGCGCGGGCGCCTCGTGCAGCTCTCCGCAGGTTGAACTCAATTCCGCAACGCACGGCGAGCTGCCGTTTAGATCCGCGTGCCGCCGAGCGATTCGTAGAAATACGCGATCGACTTGATTCCGCCGAAGTAGTTATCGAGCGCGATGTGCTCGTCCGGGGCGTGCGCGTTTTCGTCGGGCAAGCCGAATCCCATCAGCAGGCAGGGAATCCGGAACGCATCGCTCATTTGCGTTACAAACGGGATCGAGCCGCCTTCCCGGATAAACACCGCGCGCTTTCCGAAGCCTTTCTCTAGCGCTTGGTGCGCGTGCTCGAAGAAGGGATGATGGTACGGCGCCACCCAAGGCTTTCCCGTGCTGAGCACTTCAAATTTCAGATGAACCGTCTTCGGCAGCAGCTTGCGAATCTGTCTCTCGACGAGCCGGCTGATCTCCTCGGGCTTCTGGTTCGGCACGAGCCGCGTCGAAAATTTCGCGAACGCCTTGGCGGGAATCACGGTCTTCGAGCCTTCTCCCATGTATCCGCCCCAGATTCCATTCAGATCCAACGTCGGCCGGCACCACAGCCGCTCGATGATCGTGGCGCCCTTCTCCCCGCACAGCCCGGGCGCTCCGACGGTCTCGCGAAACTTCTTCTCTTTCCAGGGCAGCGAATTGAGCGCTTTGCTTTCCGTCTTGGAGAGCCTCGCCACGTCCTTGTAGAAGCCCGGCACCGCGACGCGGAAATCCTTGTCGTGCAGCTTTGCGAATAACTCGGTCAAAATCGTGAGCGGGTTCGGAACCGCGCCGCCGAAAACGCCGGAGTGCAGATCCTGCGACGGCCCGGTGATTTCCACCTGATAGTAGTTCAGTCCCCGCAATCCGTAAGTGATCGAAGGCACGCCCACGCCCAGCATCGACGTGTCCGACACCACCAGTGCGTCCGACTTCAGCTTCTTCTTGTTGGCCACCACGTAATCCCAAAGATTTTCGCTGCCGACTTCCTCTTCACCTTCGACGAGCATTTTCACGTTGATCGGCAGTCCGCCCGTCAAGTGCCGGATCGCTTCGAGCGCGCGCAGGTGAATGTGCACCTGGCCTTTGTCGTCCGCCGTGCCGCGGCCGTAGAGATTTTTCCCGCGGATGGTCGGCTCGAACGGGGGAGAAGTCCAGAGTCCCAGCGGCTCGGGCGGCTGCACATCGTAATGGCCGTAAATCAAAATCGTCGGTTTGCCGGGGGCGTGCAGCGATTCACCGTAAACGAGCGGATGCATCTTCGTCGGAATGATTTCAACGGAATCCAGTCCGACGCTGCGCATGCGGTCCGCCACCCAGTGGGCGGCCCGTTCGATACCCGGTTTGTGCTGGCTTTGCGTGCTGATGCTGGGAATGCGCAGGAATTCGAATAGATCGCTCAGGTGCTCATCGTGCTTTGCATCCACATACTCGGAAAGATTCATCCGGGCTCCCCCATGCCGCTCAGGGGGTTATATCATGAGCGGACACTCCCCATTCGCTAGGTTTTCCAGTGGGATGCCGGATTCATCAGCATCGCGCGCAGCTCCCCGCGGATCTCATCCCCCTTTCGGTGCTTTCCGGCGCCCCACTGGTCGGAAGCTGCCTCGGTCCCTTTGGACAGTTTTCTTATTGGAACGCTCCCTCACCCGGAGCGTTGACGCCAAGCCGCACGTGGGCCACGATGATTCCTATGCCGGTTCCTTCCATCTCCAGTGAGCGACGCAGCACTCGCATCTTCCTGCGCCTCCGCGTAGTCGTTGCGGGCAAGAATTCCGACGGGCGCCGGTTCCGCGAAGCCTGCGAGACGATTGTCATCAACGCCCACGGCGGTCTGCTTTACCTGAATCAGCCGGTCACCCTGGATTCCATGCTGGTGATTGCCAATCCCTTCACGCAAGAAGAACAGGAATGCCGCATCGTCTATCTCGGCGACGCGGTGGAAAAAGGCCAGCGCGTGGGAGTCGAGTTTCTTTCCCCCGCTCCGCATTTCTGGGGTGTCGAATTGGCCCCCGGCGATTGGTCCGGACGCTCCCAAGGCTCCGCGGACGGTTCTGGCCACCCTCCTTCCGGCAGCAACTAGCCGCCCACCCTTAATAATTCTCATCGCCAGCCCGAAGGCCAGTTACTGCCTGTTCCCTCCGGATTATCGCCCCTGTACTCCAAAGGACCCTCCGGCCAGTAGTCCCTGACTGAGCTGCGGCTCTAGTGTGGCTTCAGAGGGATCAGGGGAATGACACACACACAGAGTTTTCAGCGGAGAATTTCCACGAGCCGCGGAGTGGCACGCTCGCTCAAAGTCACGCCGCAGCAGGGCATCTTGGGGCCGGTCATCGTGCTGATGATCCTGATGGCGGGATTCGCGCTGTCCGGCCGCTCGCGGGATCGGCATGGCTCGCCCGTCCTGACAGCGGGCAGCGCTCAGTTGAGTTTTGGCAGCGTCACCGTGGGCACGACGTCCACGCAGACTTTGCAAATCACGAATACCGGACGCGAGTCCTTGACCGTCTCGTCCATCGCTGTTTCGCGTTCGACGTTCAAGATTTCCGGAATCAGGTTTCCGCTGGACCTCGGCCCCGGCAGTAGCCATACCTTTAAGACGACCTTCGCCCCCACCTCTGCGTTAGTGGACTCGGGGTTGCTCACCATCTCCAGTAATGCGAGCGATCCCACCGTCACCATCCCGCTCAGTGGCACCGGCACTGCAGCCCAGTCAACGGGTTCGCCAGCACTCGCGTTGAGCGCGTCCTCGTTGAGTTTCGGCAGCGCCAATGTCGGAACCACCACGACGCAGAGCCTCACGCTCTCCAATTCCGGTTCCGCCGCGCTGGTCATCAGCAACGCAACCGTCAGCGGCACGGGCTACACGATTTCTGCTCTTTCCTTGCCTCTAACGCTCAACCCCGGCCAAAGCACGCCGCTGGCTGTGAGTTTTGATCCTACCGCAGCGGGGAGTAGTGTCGGATCGGTTTCAATTTCCAGCAACGCGAGCGTCTCACCGGCCAGGGTCGCGCTCTCCGGAACAGGCGTCGCCGTTAGCACTCCGGTGCTCGCTCTGAGCTCGGCCTTGCTGAGTTTCGGCAGCGTCAACACCGGAACCACGACGACACAAAGCGTCACGCTCTCGAACTCCGGCACCGGCGCACTAATTATCAGCAGCGCCAGCGTCAGCGGCACCGGCTACACCATCTCGGCTCTCGCCGTTCCCGTCACGCTCAATGCCGGCCAGATCACACCGTTGACCGTGAGCTTCGATCCCAAGACGGCCGGAAGCAGCACCGGCTCAATCTCCATCACCAGCAACTCGACTGGTTCGGCATCCTCGGTCGCTCTTTCAGGAACGGGCGTCAGCCTGGTCCTGAACGCCACGCCATCTACGGTAAGCTTCGGCAGCGTCGCCACCGGAACCTCGAACTCCCAAACGATCACTCTGAGCAACGCGGGAGTCGTATCCGTCAGCATCAGCCAGGCGCTCGTCACTGGCACGGGCATGAGTATGACGGGAATGACCATGCCCTTCACCATCGCGGCGGGCAAAACTGCTTCCTTCAACGTGGTTTTCGACCCGACCACATCGGGAGCCATTGCCGGTTCAATCGCGCTCGTGAGTAACGCCACCGATTCACCGCTCAGCCTGGCGCTCTCCGGCACCGGCACAACCTCGACGCAGTTGCTATCTGTCAGCCCGGCGAGCTTGGCCTTCGGCAACGTGACGGATGGCAGCACAGGCCAGCTTAGCGCGACATTGACGAACACCGGCACCTCCAACGTCCTCATTTCCTCCGTGACGGCGTCGGGGACCGGCTTCAGCATGACCTCTTCCACGTCTTCCGTCACGCTCACACCCGGCCAGTCTGTCACGGTAACCGCGCAATTCGCGCCGGTTGCCGCGGGCAGCGACACGGGCAGCATCACCGTCGCCAGCAACGCGACAAATTCTCCCGGCAGCGTTGCGCTCACCGGGACCGGAATTGCAGCAGCAGTCAAGCATTCGGTGTCCCTCAGCTGGACGCCGAGCACCTCGACCGTTGCTGGCTATAACATTTATCGGACGATCCCCGGCGGCCAGTACGCGATCGTGAACACATCCTTGATCACGGGAAACACATTCACGGATTCCACAGTGACTGCCGGCCAAACCTACAATTACGTCGCCACCGCGCAGAATTCTGCCGGTGTAAACAGCGCTGATTCCAACATGGCCAGCGCCAACGTTCCGGCGCAGTAGATTTCATCCGCTGCGCATCACGCACCAACGGGCCAGCCGAAATCCTCCCCGGCTGGCCCATCCCCTGTTGGGGGACGGGTTTGGGTTTCCCGCCACACGACCCGGCCCATTGCGCGCTACAATCGGGGGCGGAGGAGTGGCCGAGCGGTTGAAGGCGGCGGTCTTGAAAACCGTTAGACCCGAAAGGGTCTCGGGGGTTCGAATCCCTCCTCCTCCGCCATCGAGTTTTCCGTCTTTCATTGTTTGCAGTCTTGAGCCGAAATCGTGTCTTGACGCAGCCTAGGTTGTCCCTGGCTTTCCCACTCGGCGCCACGGACTGAATTCGACGCCCCCGCTCCGCGCCCCGCGCCCAGTCTCTACTTAATCAATTCGTACGCCCGGACCACGCCAAACCTCCGCGGCCGACCCCCGGCGCTAGAATGAGACTAGTGGGTTTCTATCCCGGATGAGAGTCCGCTCCTCTTCTCGATGGTTAATCGCATGCTGGGTCTTGGTGCTCGGTTCCTATGCTTTGGTGTCTGCGCACTTCGGACGCGGGGATCGCCTTGCTGCGTTTGGGGACACGGTGCAATGTCTCCTCCCGCTGCTGGCCAACGCCGCATTGCTGATGAACGCCGCCTCCGCGAATTGGCGCCGGTCGATATTCTGGATGCTGCTCGCCCTGGGCAGCACGCTCTGGATGATCGGCCAGTTCACCTGGACCTATTACGATGTCTATCTCCACGCGCCCTTGCCGGCGCCATTCGCCGGCGACATCATCATCTTCCTGCACACGGTTCCGCTGATCGCCGCGCTGGGCGTTCACCCGTATGCCAAGCGCATTGCTCCCCCGCTGCGGTTCGGCAGCGTGGATTTTTCTCTTCTGCTTCTCTGGTGGATGTACCTCTACATCTTCGCGGTAATTCCGTGGCAGTACGTTTCGCGCAACCCAGCCCGCTACTCCGCGAATTTCAGCGTCGTGTTCACGATGGCAAATCTGGTGGTGGTCGTGGGCTTCGCGACGCTGGCGTGGCGGCACCGGGGCGGTTGGCGCCGCATCTACGCTCACCTGTTGGGCGCCTCCGCCACCTACGCCGCATTCTCGCTCCTCGCCAATCTCGCGATTGCGCGCGGTGGGTACTACACCGGAAGTGTGTACGATCTTCTGCTGCTGATCTCGTTCCTGTGGTACGCCACCGCCGGAGTCGTGGCGCATCGGCAGCGAACGGAAGAGGATTTGCAGCCCGCGGCGGCGCCGAGCGCGCTCGAGAACCACCGGAAATTCAACTCTCCGCAAACGTCCTGGCTCGCCATGGGCGCCGTGCTCTCGCTGCCCGCCTTGGCGATCTGGAGTCTGTATTGGAGCACTGCCACCCCGGCGGTCCGCGAGTTCCGCCTCGTTGCCACTTTGATTGCGATTCTTCCGTTCACGTTTCTCATCTTCCTGCGCCAGGGCATGGTGGACCGCGATCACCAGCGCCTGCTCGGCACCTCGCAGACTTCGCTTGAGAATCTGAAGCGCCTGCAATCGCAATTCGCGCAGGCGGAGCGTCTGGCCTCGCTCGGCCAGTTGGCCGCCGGCGCCGCGCATGAAATCAATAATCCGCTGACGGCCATTCTCGGGTACTCCGATTTGCTGGCCGACGATACCGCTCTCGATCCCAAAGCCCGGAAAATCGGACAGAAAATCCGCGAGCAAGCGCGCCGCACCCGCACGCTCGTCACCAGCCTGTTGAGTTTCGCGCGGCAGGCTCCTTCCGCGCAGCGTTCCCTGCTCGATCTGAATTCCGTGCTCTCTCGCGCCGTGCAACTTCGCCGCCTCGACTTGCGCGGCAAGAACGTCCAGATTGAACTGCACGTCGAGCCGCTGCTCCCCGGCGTGCAGGGCGACCCGAACCAATTGTTGCAGGTTTTCTACAACATCATCAGCAACGCCGCGGACGCGATGGAGGAGACCGGCGGAGGCACACTCAGCATTCGCTCCCGCCGGACGCGCACCACCGTCATCCTCGAGTTCTCCGATACCGGCCCCGGCATCAAGCAGCCCGAACTCGTCTTCGACCCGTTCTACACCACCAAGGCCGTCGGCAAAGGCACCGGCCTCGGACTCAGCATTTGCTACGGACTCGTGCAAGAGCATGGCGGCCAAATCTCCTGCTTCAATCGCAACGAAGGCGGCTCGACCTTCCGCATCGAACTCCCCGCCGTGCCGGCCATGTTGCCCCTGCGAGAGGTTCCCCTGACCACCGTCCACGGTCACTGCGGCGGAAACGGCGATCCCGAATAGCCCTTCGTCGCCCGCGCTCCCCTCCTCCGCAAAGCATTTATCGGTCGAGCGCCCCCTGCGCACGAGGCAGCAAGAAGAGCATCCTGTGTCGCGCTTAGCCTCGGGCCATTCTAGAATCCGCGCGCGGCAGTGTCTCTAATCGCGGCGCGCTTTCCCCTTTTGAGATCCTGTGACCGCCATCACTTTGGCGTGTGACTCGGGTCATTTAGCGAATTTTCACGCAGCGTTAACCTGTTATTGCAAGATCTCCCGAGAAGGAGACTGGAGGTTGGTCCATGGCACCCCACACAGTAGCCACGCCGCCGGAATCGGGAACCGCGAAAAGCGGAGTTCCGGGCGACCCGGCCAGCAAGAATGCAAAAGCCCAAACCAGTGTCCTGGAGAAGGGGGGCCAGGCCTCCACAGCGCGCGACGCAGCCGGAGTCCCGGCGCACCGCGCGCCTGCCCTTTTCGCCGAGGCTCTTCTCGAAAATAACGAGTTAAAGCAGCCCAAACGGGCCTATTCCGTGGTTGTTTCCGTGATTTTCCAAGTGATACTTTTGAGCATAGCGGCGATTATCCCCCTTCTGTTCTCGCAGCAGCTCGATCTTAAGCAGTTTACGCGTACGTTCCTCGCGGCGCCGCCACCGCCGCCGCCACCGCCACCGGCCCCTACCATCACGAAATTGCCGGCCGCGCAAATGAAGAAAATATCCCTGATTCAGGCGGGACGATTGGTCGCGCCGACGGCAATCCCCAAGAGAATAGTCATCGTGAAGGATGAACAGATGCCGCAAGTGGCAGAAGGGTTCGGCGTTCCCGGAGGAGTTCCCGGTGGGGTGGGTGGTGGACAAGCGGGGGGAGTCATCGGAGGAATTCTCGGAGGGATTCCCAGTACTGCGAGCGTGCCGCCGCCACCCCCTGCCGTTTCCAAGGCACCGCTGCGTGTCGGTGGGCGCGTCAAGCCGCCGCGTCCCATCTCCACGCCGCGGCCTATGTATCCGCAAATCGCTCGGGCCGCACGAATCCAGGGTGACGTCGTCATAGATGCGGTGATCGACACAAACGGCAACATCTCGCAGATGAAGTTGATCTCCGGCCACCCCATGCTGGTTGGTGCCGCAATGGAAGCGCTTCGCCAGTGGAAATATGAACCGACATATCTGGATGAGCAGCCGATTTCAATTGAGCTGAATGTGACCATCAGTTTTTCGATGCAGTAGACGGTTGCTGTGCAAACCTTCAATGGAGGTCCCCTCCTGGCAGTGGCTCCTGTAGCTACAGGGGCCACCGCTTTCTGCTTCTGGCCTGGGCCGAAGCCAAAAAATCCACCCTATCTCTACTGGGCCCGCCAAGCGGAAACCGCCGCATCCCCATGCCAAGCCAATGGCCCCGCTGACGACTTCGAGTGGAATTTTTGCTTCGGCAACGGCTTCCAGGGCACGAATCTACTGGCGAACAATTTGTACGTGATTGTCTATTACCCGGATTCTGCCACCAAGAATTCCGCGCACTACCCGCAAGCCCTCGTCCCAGTTCGTTGCCTACGCCGCAGCCCGCCATGATCCCCAAGCAACCATCTGGCGCGCGCGCGAGTCTGTAACCTCAGGGACCAAGTCGCAGTTTGTCAGTTTGACAACGGGGTACAGGTGCCGCGATGGGCCGATGCAATCGCTTCGCGTTCCCGCTTCTGATTCTAGCCTGGATTTCTTTCTTCATTCTTCCCGTTCTGCCTGCGCAAGAGACAACCACTCAAGACACGAACTCCAACCAAACGACCGGCAACAAGAACGACCATTTGCAACGGCCGCAGCGCCTGCGCGAGCTCGAAAAAGACGGCCCGAATCCTTACAAGGCTTGGCTCGAACAGGATGTGGTTTACATCATCACCGACGAGGAGCGGGCCGCCTTTCTGCAATTGAGGACTAACGAGGAACGCGAACAATTCATCGAGCAATTTTGGATGCGTCGCGATCCGACTCCCGATACACCCGAGAACGAGTTCAAAGATGAGCACTACCGACGAATCGCATACGCGAACGCGCACTTCGCCACAGGAGTGCCCGGACGGAAGACGGACCGGGGCAGGATTTACATCATCTGGGGACCGCCCGACGAAATCGAATCCCACCCGACCGCAGGCACCTACGAACGGCCCAAATCACAAGGGGGCGGCACGATTTCCGCGCCTCCGTTCGAGCAGTGGACTTACCGCCACATGGAAGGTATCGGGGACAACGTCACTATGTGCTTTATAGATCCGAGTAGGACGGGCGAATATTACCTGTCGACCGATCCTGGCGATGCCAACAGGTTGGTCGCTGTGACTCACGACGATTCGAGTTATGAACTGGGCAAGCCTCGCAGACAGCCGGAGCGAGTCACGCCCCCGGCTCCTCATTCGACAGGTCAGACGCCCGACAGCGAAAGAGTGCCCGCCCGTATTGAGGTCGTCGTTAGGGCGTATAATCCGCCGCCAGTCAAATTCAAGGATTTAGAGGAAATAACTGTCTCGCGAATCCAGCGCAACGATATTAAGTTTTGCTACCGCTTCGACTTCCTGCGGGTCACCGCTTACACCGCCTTGGTTCCCATCACTGTAGAGATTCCCAGCGGGCAATTGAGCTTCCCGGAAGAAGGCGGCGTGCCTACGGCGTCGCTCAACTTGTATGCACGCATCTCGTCGCTCACGGGGCGTACCGTCGACACATTCGAGGACGTTATCCACGGCGGTATCCCGGATTCCCAACTGGAGCAATCACGTAACGGAGATCTGGCTTACCAGAAGACTGTGCCGCTCTGCCCCGGCCTGTATCGGCTGGACATCGTAATCAAGGACGTCAACAGCAACAAGGTGGGCATTGAAAGCGCGCGCTTGACCGTGCCACCGCTGGACGATGACACGCTCGGCGCCAGCACCCTGATTCTTGCCGACCAGACGCAACCGGTGACTCCAAGTCAGATCGCCTCGGACCAATTCGTCATCGGCGACACCGAGGTACGTCCTAAGATCAGTCAATCGTTTACCGCTGACCAGCCCCCCGGTATCTATCTACAGATTTACAATTTCAAGGCAGACCGCATAACTCACAAGAACGACGCCCTGATCACGTTCCACCTCACGAGGAAAGGCCAAAACGTGATCACCGAAGCAATCACCGGTCAGGCCCTTCAGCAGAGTGGCACTGAAATGACGATCCAAGACAATGCCATGTTGAGCTCGCTCGCCCCAGGCCAGTATCACCTCGAAATTCAAGCGACCGACCAGATCAGCAAGCAGACGATCGCACGCGCGACGGATTTCACGATCGCACCACTGCCCACCGACGCCGGGCCACAGATGACCCCGGAGAAGTAACCGGACAGTCAGGCGGGGTGCGCCAAGCGCCGCACTTCTGCGGCCCCTTCTCGTTTCAGCTATAATTCCCCGCCATGCCGCGCACCCCGAAATCCCCGCCGCGGAAAGCCGCGCCTGCCCTGCCTGTCCGGCAGGCGGGCGGCAAGCAGGCGCCGGCGTTTGAGCCGCCGCGCTTCATCGCCGTCGAAGGACCGCTTCGCGTGGGCAAATCCACGCTCGCGCAGGTTCTGGCGGACCGCATGCACGCGCGGCGCATCTTCGATTGCGATGACAATCCCTTCCTCTCCGATTTCTACAAGGAAAAACCCGGTGCGGCTTTTCGCACGCAGATGTTTTTTCTGATGGAGCGCCAGCGCCGTCTGCGCGACGCGCAAATCAGGCAATCTTCCGGCCCGGTGGTCTCGGATTACCTGCTCGAGAAGGACAAACTTTTCGC